>Ga0210377_10000160_pt1 | contig 63607 bp, 65 predicted proteins | sample PLM4_65_b1redo_FD_155480 | JGI IMG/M metagenome (GOLD analysis project Ga0210377, IMG submission 155480) | Groundwater sediment microbial communities from an aquifer in East River, Colorado, USA - PLM4_65_b1 redo | ecosystem: Environmental > Terrestrial > Soil > Riparian zone | place: USA: East...
CCGCTGGTCGGAGTCCGCCCGGTGCGAGGGGCGGACGATCGGTTTCGTGCCCACGATGGGCGCGCTCCACCACGGCCACGGGAGCCTGATGCGCGCCGCGCGCGCCGGGTGCGACCGGGTCGTGGTCAGCCTCTTCGTGAATCCCACCCAGTTCGGCCCCAACGAAGACTACCAGCGCTATCCCAGAGCGTTCGAGGCCGACCGCGCGCTGTGCGAGCGCGAGGGGGTGGACGGCCTGTTCGCGCCGACGGTCGCCGAGATCTACCCTCCGGGCTCGGAGACGATCGTTGACGTGGGGCCACTCGGCGCCGTGCTCTGCGGGGCCTCGCGGCCGGGGCATTTTCGCGGCGTGGCCACGGTGGTCGCCAAGCTGTTCGCGATGGTCATCCCCCACCGGGCGTATTTCGGCCAAAAGGATTACCAGCAGACGGTCGTGATCCGCCGGCTCGTCGAGGACCTCCGGCTGGGCGTGGAGGTTGTGGTCTGCCCCACGGTGCGTGAGCCCGACGGCCTGGCCGCCAGCTCCCGCAACGCCTATTTGTCGCCCCAGGAGCGGAAACGGGCCGTGGGGCTGTCCCGGGCGCTGGCCGAGGCGGGCCGTTTAATCGCCTCCGGGGAGCGGTCGGGGGGGAAGATTCGGGAGGCGCTGGGGGTCTTCCTGTCAGGAGAATCGGGTGTCCGGGTGGACTACATTGCCCTCGTCCACCCCGACACGCTCCAGCCGGTGGAACGGCTGGCGGGGTGCGTGGTGGTGGCTCTGGCGGTATGGATCGGCGCTACGCGATTGATCGACAATGCGGTGATCGAGGTGAAGGATGAATAACACGTTGAAGGCTGCGGCCCTTGTGCTCGGTGTGCTGTTGACGGCATGTGGAGGCGGCGGAGGCGGGGGTTCGGACGGCGGTCCAGGGCCGATCTCGATCGTGCCCGCGACCGCCACGGTTCCGGTGGGCGGGCAGAAGGCGTTCACCCTGTCGCCTTCCGCGTCGACGACGTGGTCAGTGGACGGCAACGAGGGCGGGAACGGTACGGTGGGCACGATCTCGCCGATCGGTCTCTACACCGCGCCGTTCGTACTCCCGAGCCTCAGCACCGCCATACTCCCGAGCCCCAGCACCGCCGTGCCCCCCAGCCCGCTCACCGTAACGGTCAGCGCTTCGGCGGCGGAGAATACCGCGTCGGTGACCGTCGTGAGCCGGTTTGTCGTCGGCGGGGCGGTGTCCGTTGGCCCACCCTGCAGCGGGCCGCCGTGCCCGGTGCATCTCCCGAACGCGGTGGTCGCGGCGGACCTCAACCACGACAACCGGTCTGACCTCGTGACAGCGAACTCCCGCAGTGGCACGATCTCGGTGTTGCTGGCGGGGCCTTCAGGCACATTTTCGGATCCGAGGATGGACACGGTTGGCGATCCCAGTACGGGGAATCCGCAAGCCTTGGTCGCTGGTGGTTTTAATGATGACAGCAACGTCGACCTGGCGGTAGCTGACGCCGACCCCAATGACCTAGCGGTGAGAACGCTCTTGGGGAATGGCGATGTCACTGGAACATTTCAAACCGAGATACCTTCACCGCTTTCTACCAACAGCGACCCCCTTTCGATGGCCTTCGGCCACTTCAGCAACGATACGATTCTTGACCTAGTCGTGGCCAACTTTAATACCAGCACTGTCGAGGTGTTGATGGGCAATGGAACCGGAAGCTTCTCTCAGCCGACGATGACGATAATGTCGATCGAGACGAATCCGCTGGGCGTCGCCGCCGCTGATTTTAACCGAGATGGGTTCGATGATTTCACGGTGGCAAACAGCGGCGATGGCACCGTGGCCGTGTTTCTCAACAACACCAACGGGGGGTTCCCAGCCGCCCAGACCTACCTGGTGCCAGGAAGTCCCAGTGCGGTGGCTGCGGTCGACCTCAACGAGGACGGATGCCCGGATCTGGCCGTGACGTCCGCTATCGATTCGACGGTGACGGTTCTTCTCAACCAGAAGGCAGGAGCTTGCGCATCAGTATTTACACTGGCCTCTCCCTACCCAACAGGACCCCGACCCATCGCCTTGGCTTCGGGGGATTGGAACAAAGACGGGGCTTCGGACCTCGTCGTCGCTAACCATGACGGCAAGACCGTCACCGTGTTCCTGGGTTACGGCGACGGCACCCTGGTCAACTCCGAGACGTACCCCGTTGGCAATGAGCCCCAGTCGGTCGCTGTCGGCGACTTCAACGGGGATTCCTGGCCCGACCTTGCGGTGGCCAACAGCGGCGGCGACACGGTGTCGATCCTGATCAACCAGGGGCAGTGACGCGCCGGTGTCTCGGTTGACATCACAACGTTGTCCTGATAGGGTACGGCCTGCGCTGGAGTTGACGTCCACTCAGCCTCATCCGGTATTTCGGAGGACATGCCAACCGTTCTCGTGACGGGCAATGCGGGGTTCATCGGGTCCCACTTGGTCGAGCGCCTGCTCGATCAGGGGTACGAGGTCGTGGGGTTCGATAACCTCGATCCGTTCTATGACCCCGCGATCAAACGCCGCAACCTCGCGACCGCCCTCGCCCATCCGGGATTTGCGTTCGTCGAGGGCGATCTGCGACGCCGCGACCAGGTGGACGCGCTGTTCGCGGGGCGGCGGATCGACCGCGTCTTCCACGGCGCCGCGCGCGCGGGCGTCCGGCCGTCGCTGAAGGACCCCCTGCTGTACGAGGAGGTCAACGTGCGCGGCACGCTGCACCTGTTGGAGGCCGCGGTTCGCCACGGGGTGAGCAACTTCGTGTTCGCGTCCTCTTCGTCGGTCTACGGCGAGCAGAAGAAGGTGCCGTTCGCCGAGACGGATCCGGTCGACGGGCCGATCTCGCCCTACGCGGCGACGAAGAAGGCGGGCGAGCTGATGTGCTACACGTACCACCATCTCTACCGGCTGCCGGTCACGTGCCTGCGGTTCTTCACGGTGTATGGGCCGCGGCAGCGCCCCGAGATGGCGATTCACGCGTTCACCCGCGCGATCGCGCGCGGGGAGCCCTTGTCGCTCTATGGCGACGGGAGCGCGCGGCGGGATTTCACCTACATCGACGACATCGTCGCCGGCGTGCTGGCCGCGCTGGATCGGCCGCACCCGTACGAGATCATCAACCTCGGCGAGTCGCAGACGATCGAGCTGCGGGACCTGATCCGGCGGCTGGAGCGCGTCATCGGGAGGCCCGCCGTGATCAACGCGCTGCCCGTTCAGCCGGGCGACGTGACGATCACATACGCCGACGTGAGCAAGGCGCGGGTGTTGTTGGGGTACGTCCCCTCGACTCTCATTGACGCGGGGTTGGAGCGGTTTGTGGCGTGGTATCGGACGGAACGGGCCTCATAATAGGAGTCGGATGAACGATCGGATGCGGATTGTGGTGACGGGCGGCGCGGGGTTCATCGGATCCCACGTGACGGATCGCCTGATCGAGGAGGGACACGAGGTCTCGATCGTGGACGATCTTTCGACCGGCAAGAAAAAGAACATAAACCCCAAGGCGGGATTCCACAAGCTGGACATCCTCAGCCCGAAGCTGGAGCGGGTCTTCAAGAAGGTCCGGCCCGAAGTCGTCGTGCACCACGCCGCCCAGATGGACGTGCGGCGCTCGGTGGCCGACCCGCTGTTCGACGGGCAGGTCAACATCCTCGGGACGCTGAACGTCCTGGAGCAGGCGGTGAAGATCGGGACCAAGCGGGTGATCTTCGCGTCGTCGGGCGGCGCGGTCTACGGCGATCAGGAGACGTTCCCGGCGCCGGAGCAGCACCCCGTCCGCCCGATCAGCCCCTACGGCGTCAGCAAGCTGTCGGCCGAGCACTACCTCTATTACTACCTGCGCACCTACGGTCTTCAGCCGGCGATTCTTCGCTACGGCAACGTGTACGGCCCGCGGCAGGACCCCTTCGGCGAGGCCGGCGTGGTGGCGATTTTCGCGCTCAAACTCCTGCAGAACGAGCAGCCCGTGATCAACGGCAACGGAAAGCAGACGCGGGACTACATTGCGGTCGACGACGTGGTCGAAGCAAACATGACGGTCCTCAACCGCGGCTTGAACGACACGTTCAACGTCGGAACGGGGCGCGAGACCTCGGTCAATCAGTTGTACCGGATGTTGGCGGACGCCATCGGCTCCCCCATCAAGGAGCGCTACGGTCCGGAGCGGCGCGGCGAGCAGACGCGGAGCTGCCTGGACGTCTCGAAATTGTCGAAGGCCTCGGACTGGGAGCCGCGGGTCGATCTCGCGGAGGGCTTGAAGCGCACGGTGGACTACTTCCGCCAGGCGGTAGAGTCGCGGTGACGCCCGCCGGCCGATGGCTCCGCGCGACGGCGACCGCCGCGATCCTGGTCGCCGCCGTCGGGTGTGCGTCCAGGCAGGTGCGCGTGGCCGACCAGTTCGCGCGCGAGGGCAACTGGGACGGGGCGGTCATGCTCTACCAGGAGGCCTCGGCGAAGCGGCCCGACGACGCCGGCGTGAAGGCCAAGCTGGAATCGGCCAAGGTCGAGGCGGCCAAGCAGCATTATTCGCGCGGACAGACCTTGCTGGCCCAGCGCGCCATCGGTCCCGCGGTCGAGGCGTTCAAGCAGGCGGTCACCCTCGATCTCGCCGGGGACGCGTATCGCGTCGCGCTGGCTCAGGCGCTCAAGGCGAAGGAGGCCGAGGAGCGCTACGCCGCCGGCGCGCAACTGCTCAAGGCCGAGAAGTACGCGGAGGCCACCGAGGAACTCCAGCGGGCGCTCGATCTGGATCCGACGTTGACGGCCGCCAAGACCGCGCTCGACAATGCCGCGGAGCGCCGGAAGCTGCTGGAGAAGTCCGACGAGCTGACGCTGACCTCGACCCAGCCGATCACGCTGCGGTTCCAGAACGCCAAGATCAAGGAGGTGTTCGACCTCCTCGCCAAGGCCTCGGGCGTGAACTTTCTGTTCGACCGCGACATCCGGGACGAGGCCATCACGATCTTCGTGAAGAACGCGTCGTTCCGCGACGCGCTCAATCTGGTGCTGACGACCAACAATCTCTTCATGAAGCGGGTGGGCGAGGACACGCTGCTGATTTTGCCCAAGACCAAGCAGAAGATCGACCAGTACCAGGATCTGATGATCCGCACGTTCTACCTCTCCAACAGCAAGGCCAAGGACATGGTCAATCTGCTCCGCACCATGCTGGAAACGCGCCGCGTCTTCGTCAACGAAGACCTCAACACCATCGTCATGCGGGATACCCCGGATAAGATCCGCCTGGCCGAGAAGATCATCGAAGCCAACGACCGTCAGGTCGCGGAAGTGATGTTCGAGGTGGAAGTGCTGGAGATCGCGCGGACGAACACCCTCAAGTACGGGTGGAACTTCTTCCGGGGGGATCAGGCCGGAGCCTCGGGCATCGCCAGCATCGACAATAACCCTCCGCTGACCCTCGGCACCCTGCAGGATCTTGCGAGCGGCGATATCTTGATCACGTTGCCCAGCGTGCTGATCAATTTCATCAAGCTCGATTCGAACGCCAAGACCCTGGCCAATCCGCGGATCCGGGTCGTCGACAACAAGACGGCCAAGATCAATATCGGCGACAAGGTGCCGATCCAGCTCTCGACCACCACGTCGGCGCCGGCCACGGCGATCACGACGGGCGTGCCGACCACGACCACGTCGACCGAGTACAAGGACGTCGGGATCAAGCTCGACATCAAGCCGAGCATCCGCCTCAACAACGACGTGACGATGGATCTCAAACTCGACGTGACCTCGATCGGGGACCTGGATCCCCAGGCGAAGCAATTCCGCTTTGGCACGCGCACCACCGAAACGACGATCAACGTGCGCGACGGCGAAACCGTGATCCTGGGCGGCATGATCCGCGACGAGGATCGCATGTCGGTGAACAAGATTCCCATATTGGGTGATCTGCCCGTGATTGGGAAGCTGTTCTCGTCCACCGAGAAGCAGAAGGTCAAGAGCGACGTCGTGCTGACGATCACGCCGCGCGTCATCCGCGGCTTGGCGGCGCCCGAGCGCGGCGTGCAATCGTTCTGGTCGGGCACCGAGGAGACGTACGGGATCCAGCCGCTGTTCTCGCCCTCCGAGTCGGTCAGCCGTCCCGGCGAGCCGGGCGAAGCCGCGCCGCTCTCGTCGCCGGCGCAGTCTCCGCCCCCGGTGTCGTCGCCGCCCCTCCCGCCCGGCGGGACACAGTTGCCACCTCTTACGCCCGGGGGGAGACAGTTTCCGCTTCTTCCTCCCGGCGGGAGGCCGTCGTCCCCGATCCTTCCGGGGCCGTCGACCGCCAATTAGGAGAAGGTCCCACGAACGCGCGGGAGGCAGCATTCGTCCGTCACGCTAGACGGGAAGCAGCATTCGTCCGTCACGCTAGAGCGGGCTTGCGGCGGGTCTGGCCGGGCGCTCGAGGCGTGACGTTCCTCGAACTCCTCGCCACCATGGCCATCATCCTCGTCCTCGTCTCGGTGGCGATGCCCCTGTCCAAGGTCACGGCCAAACGCGCGCAGGAGGCCGAGCTGCGGAAAGCCTTACGCGACCTTCGGGACGGGATCGACCGCTTCAAGGACGATTGGAATCGCGACGGCGACCGCCTCATCGGCCTCGTCTGCCAGGCGAATCAGTTGAGCTGCAAGGAGGTGAGCAGCGTCAACGGCTATCCCAAGACGCTCGACGCGCTCCTGCGCGTGGAGCTGTCCGGCGAGGCCGCCGTGGTCAAGGGCATGACCGTCAAGCGCTATCTGCGCCGCGTCCCGACCGATCCCCTCACCGGCGAGCCCGAGTGGGCGCTCCGCTGCTACACCGACGACCCTGACGAGGACTCCTGGTGCGGCGAGGACGTGTTCGATGTGCATTCGACCAGCGAGAAGAAGGCGTTGGATGGCACGCCTTACGGCGAGTGGTGAGGCACTGACCATGAGCCACACGGCGCGATATCGATGGGTTGCGGCGCTCGCCGCGGGGAGCGTGGCGGCGGGTCTCGGCGTTCTGGTCGCCGCGACCGACCTCGGCGCGGAGTACGGCGACATCATCATGAACCGCGAAGCCGAAAAGGCCGAGATGCCCCCCGTCGTGTTTCCCCACTGGTTCCACCGGATCCGCTTTAAGTGCAAGGTCTGCCACGAGGACATCTTCGTCATGAAGGCGGGCGCCAACGAGGTCACGATGATCAAGATCATCAAAGGCGAGTACTGCGGCAAGTGCCACAACGGCCGCATCGCGTGGGCGCCGCTCTACTGCGACCGGTGCCATTCCGGCAAGAGCCAGTTTTCGATCAGCCCTTCCCAGGGCGGGGGGGCGCTCCCCTAGGAGCCTGTCCATGAACGGCCATCTGCGGCGTTGTCGCTTCGGAATCCCTCCTCACGTACGAACTAGTACGCTCCGGGGGGATTCCTTGCTCCGCCTTGCATCTGGCGCGTTCCTGAACAGGCTCCACCCGTTATGGATAATCCGGCCTGGCCGTCGATGACTCGCCGCGTTGCGTGGAGTGATCTTGGCCGGACGGCGGTCCTGGTCGCGTGGATCGCGGCGGCGGGCGTCCTCGCTCCGGCGTCCGCCGGGGCACAGCCGGCCCCGCCGACGCCCACACCGTCGGTCACAGCCAAACCCCCTTCCGCTCCGGCTCAGGACGGGGACCAGGAACGGCTCAAGCGCATCCAGGAAAAATTGAAGACCGTCGACCCCTCGATGGTCATTTATCTGGACAGCCGGGGCAACGTCGCCGGCACCGGCGATCCCGCCGGGGTCGTGGGCCGCGCCGAGCAGGCCGGCAAGGCGGCGCACCCGCCTGCGCTCGAGCTGTCGGGGTTTCCGAAGGATCGCTACGACCTGGTGGACTGGGCCGCCACGCTGGTGCAGGGCAAGATCAAGCCGCGGGACGCGATCGACCCGGGCGTGCCGGAGGTGCCGCCATTTGATCTGGACATCGTGATCACGACCAAGAGCAAGTTTCAACCGGACGTCGTCTTTTCGCACAAGGTCCACACGCTGTGGCTCGCGTGCGAGAACTGCCACGACAAGATCTTCAAGAAGAAGGCGGGAGGCCACCCCGAGATGCACATGACGAAGATCGCGGCGGGCGAGTACTGCGGGCGCTGCCACGACCGGGTGGCGTTCCCGCTGACCGACTGCCTACGGTGCCATGTCAAACCCAAGAGCGGCGCCCCGTGAGGCGAGCTGCGCGGTTCGCCGTGCTCGTCCTCGCCGTGCTCTGGCCGCTCGCGCCCTCGGCGGGGGAGGACGCCCGGCAGGTCGACATCGTGATCGCGCGGGACAGCTACGCGTTCGATCCCAGGCAGGTCGCGATCGAGGTGGGGGACACGGTCCGGTGGGTCAATGAGGACGCGAGGCGGCATCTCACCGCCAGCATTCCCGGGTCGGGTCCCGGCGACCACCTGGAGATCCTTTGCGAAGAGCTGTACGCGGGCAAATCGTGTGTCCACACCTTCGAGAAGCCCGGCCGCTATCCGTATTTCTGCTTCATCCATAACCAAATGCAAGGCGAGGTCGTGGTTCTTGATCGATAGGGCGGCGTGGAGGGCGATCGGCGCCGTCCTGCTGGTCGCGTCGATCGTGATGGTCGGCTGCCGCGGTGCTCCCCCGTCGGGCAAGACCCCGCTCGAGGAGGCGCTCGAAGCGGTGACGGCGCCGTCCGAGACGGAGACTCCCACACTGCCGCCCGGGGTGACCCTTCCTGGCACGGCGGTCGAGGGTCTCTCGCCCGAGGCGATCGGCGGCCCGCCCCAGGACCCCTCCCAGATGGCGGCTGGTCCCGACCTCGAACTGCACCCGCTGGCCTTCGCCTTCCTGCCCCAGACCGATCAAGGCTACGTGGATTGGGTCGCGGCGGTCGAGCTCGGCGTCATCCGGCCGGCGGATTCGCTCAACCCGAAGGCGAAGACGCTGGAGCCGATGAACTTCGACATCGTCTTCCGGGTCAAGGGCGACCTGCCCGACGTGGTCTACCCGCACTACGGCCACACGCTGTGGCTCGACTGCAAGAATTGCCACCCCGGGATTTTCGTCATGCGGGCCGGTGCGAACGCGGTGACGATGGAAGCCATTGCCAAGGGAGAATTCTGCGGCCGCTGCCACGGCAGGGTGGCGTTCTCCCTGTCCGACTGCAACCGGTGTCACTCGCGCCCGAAGCCCGGCAAGGAATTCATCATTCCCCGCGCGCACGGCTGATGGATGCGCGGCTCCGGGAGCCGGTCAGCCCGTAGGGCCGGGCCGCGCCCCGGCCTTCTCCCGATTGGCCCGCACGACCGCCGCGTTCCGCCGCAGGCCCTTGACCCCGGCCCGCCGCAGCGCGGTGCCGTCGAACCGGCGGGCAAACGCGCGCCGCGAGCGGGGCGCGTCGGCGTCGTCTAGGGCCAGCCACGGCCCAGGTCCCTCGTTGCTCGCCAGGCCGGGGAGAAGCGGGGCGTTCCCGTCGGCGAGCCGGTTGTACGGGCAGGCCTCCTGGCACGCGTCGCACCCGAAGAGCCACTCCCCCGCGCGTGGCCGCACGTCCTCCGGCGCGTCGCCCTTGTGCTCGATCGTGAGGTAGGCGATGCACCGCCGGGCGTCGAGCTCGAAGGCGCCGGTGAGCGCGCCCGTGGGGCACGCGTCCAGGCAGAGGGTGCAGGTCCCGCACTGATTGGTCCCCGGTTCGTCGCCTGCCAGATCGAGGTCGGTGATCAACTCCGCGAGGAGGACCCAGGATCCGCGATCGGGTGTGATGAGGAGGGTGTGTTTGCCGATGAAGCCAAGCCCGGCTTCCTGAGCGTAGGCGCGTTCGAGCACCGGCGCGTGATCGACCGCGCACCGCACCGTCGCGCCCGGCTCGCGCTCGAGGATGAACGCCTTGAGGCGTTCGAGGCGCGGCTCGATCAGGTCGTGGTAGTCCCGCCCCCACGCGTAGCGGGCGATCTTCCCGGCCGGCGCATCGTCCGGGGGCGGACCGTGGTCGCCCTGGTGGTAGGCGACGGCGAGGGAGATGACGGATCTGGCCCCCGGCACCAGGCGCGCGGGGTCCATGCGGCGTTCGGGGTCTTTCGCGAGGTACGCCATCCCGCCGTGGCGTCCCTCATCGAGGGCGCGCCGAAACGCGTGCTGGTGGGCGGGCAAGGGACGCGCGGGGGCGATGCCGACGTGCGAAAAGCCCAGGTCCCGTGCCGCCCGCTTGATGGTCTCAGCGAGCATCGCCGGACGCTGCCGCGACGGCCGACGCGGGAGGCCGGTAGCCCTCCTGCTGGGCCGCGTGATCCAGCGGGACCGTCAACAGGTCCTCCAGCACGGGGTCGATCTCGCGGCCGACCTCGTGGCGGTGGACGGTCTTGAGGTAGCCCTTGCAGCGCGTGCAGATCGCCACGTGGTATCCGGGCTCGACCTCCTCGATCGCGCACGCGAGGTGCTGTTCGGCCGTGTTGCCGCAGAACGGGCACCCCGGGACCGTATAGGGCCAGTCGGCCGGGCAGAAGCTGCAGAACAGGCGGCGATCCCGGTCCCGCTCCTCGGCCAGCTCGGGAGGAAAGCCGCAGAGCGGACACGCCGGCCGATTCCACGCCCGATCCGAAAAGACATCCTGCAGCGGAGTCAACAACGGGACGAGCGACGGCCGCAGTGCCGTGCGCACGAGGTAGCCGATGAAATCGGGGGGCACCGACGGCGGCAACGGTGGCATCGTCTGACGGCCCAACAGCGCGGCGAGCGTCGTCGTGCATTGGCCGCCGGCGCCGAACGCGATGCCCACCTCGTCGGCGGCGGCGGCCAGCGCGGCGTTGCGCGTCCGCGCCAGGCGGAGCAGCCGTTCCAGCGTGGCCGCCGTGTTCGACAGATCGGCGTCGGCGAATCTCGGGGGGTCCAGCAGCGGCAGGCCGCGCGCCAGGCGCAGGGGGCGCGCCTCGGGCTCGACCAGGACGCCCGTCAGGTCGTCCGGCGCGGCGTCCTCCCACAGCTCGGCGACGCGCCGATAGAATTGCAGCGGCTCGCGCAGGTGCGGGCGCTCGCGAATCAACCGCTTAATCAAAGTAGCCGACGCCATGGAACCCGAATCTTACCGGCCCGCCGGCGACGTGGTCAAGCCGGCTCGCGCGGGTGCGATCGATTCGTCCGGGTTGACCGCCTTTCGAGCCAGCCCGTATAATCGCCGAGGAGCGTTGATCTTTGGAGAATGTCGTGACCGAGCGTGCGATTGCACCGCAGAGCTTTTTCCAGACGCGTTTCGGGCTGTCCGCGAGGGATCTGGAGTCCGTGATGGCGAGGGCGCTTGAACGGCGGATCGACTACGCGGATATCTACTTCGAGTACGAAGTCTCGGAGGGGCTGTCGCTCGAGGAGGGGATCGTCAAGACCGCGTCGCGAGACATCACGCAGGGGGTGGGGGTGCGGGCGGTGGCGGGGGAGAAGACCGGCTACGCCTACTCCAACGACATCACCATTCCCCAGCTCGAGGTCGCGGCGAAGACCGCCAGATCCATCGCGGCCAACTCGTCGCGCTCGGCCAGTGTGCCGATCCCCCGCGCCCGCCGCCCCGAGCGCGACCTCTATCCGGTGGACCAGCCCGTGATCGAGGCGCCGCTGCAGGCGCGGATCGACCTCCTCCAGGAGATCGACCGCGTCGCGCGCGCGTACGACCCCCGGATCACGAAGGTGATGGCGGGGCTGTCGTGTGAATCCAAGGTGGTCCTGATCGCCACCTCCGACGGCGCGCTGGTCGGCGACGTACGGCCGCTGGCCCGGCTCAACGTGACGTGCATCGCCGAGGAGGGCGGTAATCGCCAGGTTGGGAGCTTCGGCGGCGGGGGGCGCATCGGGTTTCCGTTCTTCTTCGAGCAGGACCGCTGGCGCGCCTACGTTCACGAGGCCGCGCGGCGCGCCATCCTCAACCTCTCGGCCAGGCCCGCCCCGGCCGGCACGATGACCGTGGTGCTGGGACCCGGCTGGCCCGGCATCCTGCTGCACGAAGCGATCGGCCACGGCCTCGAGGCCGACTTCAACCGCAAGGGCATCTCGGCGTTTTCGACGCTCCTGGGCCAGCGCGTCGCGTCCGAACTTTGCACGATCGTGGACGACGGCACGATCCCGCACCGCCGCGGCTCGCTGAACGTCGACGACGAGGGCACGCCGACGAGCCGCACCGTCCTCATCGAGAACGGCATCCTCACAGGGTATCTGCAGGACAAGCTCAACGCCCGGCTGATGGGTGTGCCCCTCACCGGCAACGGCCGGCGGGAAAGCTTCGCCCACAGCCCCATGCCGCGCATGACTAACACGTTCATGCTGCCCGGCCGGTCCACGCGCGACGAGATCATCGGTTCGGTCTCGCGCGGGCTCTACGCGGTGACGTTCGGCGGCGGCCAGGTAGACATCACCAGCGGGAAATTCGTGTTCTCGGCGAGCGAAGCCTACCTGATCGAGGACGGGCGGATTACCCACCCCGTCAAGGGCGCGACGCTGATCGGCAACGGCCCCGATGTGCTGCGGCGCGTGTCGATGGTGGGCAACGACCTCGAACTTGACGCCGGGGTCGGGACGTGCGGGAAAGAGGGACAGTCGGTCCCGGTCGGCGTGGGCCTGCCCACGCTGAAGATCGACGGCCTGACGGTCGGCGGCACCCAGGGCTGACGTGGCGCTCGATCGGGATCTCGTGGCGGGCTTGCTGGATCGCGCCCGCCGGCTCGGGGCGGGGGACGCGGACGTGATCGCCGTCGACGGCACGAGCTTTTCGGCTCGCGTGCGCCTCGGCGAGGTCGACAAGCTGGAGCAGTCCCACGAGCGACGGCTCGGCCTGCGCGTCATCATCGATCACCGCACCGCGGTCAGCTCCACCGCCGACCTCTCGCCGCCCTCGCTCGAACGCCTCGTGGACGAGACCTGCGCCCGCGCGCGGCTCACCGCGGCGGATCCGCTCGCCGGGCTCCCCGCGCGGGGGACGGGCGTGGTCTCGATCCCCGACCTGGATCTCTGCGATACCGCCTACGGCGAGCCGCCGGCCGAGGAGAAGATCCGATTGGCCCTGGCCGCCGAAGCGAGCGCGCTGGCGTGCGATCCCCGCATCACCAACTCCGAGGGCGCCGAGTTCGATCACGGCCTGACCGAGATCGTGTACGCCGACACCAACGGCGTGGTCGGGGGATACCGCAGCTCGTCCTTCTCGTTGTCGGTGGTGGCGATCGCGAGCCGCGACGGCGCGATGCAGCGCGATTACTGGTACTCGAGCCGCCGGAAATTCCGCCTCCTCGATCCTCCCGAAGTCATCGGCAAGATCGCCGCCCAGCGGGCGCTCGCCAGGCTGGGTGCGCGCAAGATCGCCACCCAGGAGGCGCCGGTAGTGTTCGATCCGCAGATGGCGGCGCGCCTCATCGGCACGCTGGCCGGTGCGGTGTCGGGCTATGCGCTGTACAAGGGCGCGTCGTTCCTCGCGGACGCGCTGGGCCAGGCGATCGCCTCGCCCCTGATCACGATCATCGACGACGGGACGATCCCGATGGGTCTCGGCTCCAAACCCTTTGACGGCGAGGGGCTGCCGACGCGGCGGACCACGGTCGTCGATCGCGGCGTCCTGACGAGCTACCTGCTGGACACCTATTCGGCGAAGAAACTGGGCTTGTCGGCCACCGGCAACGCCGCGCGCGGGGTCGGCGACACGCCGAGCGTCTCGCCGACCAACCTCTACCTGGCCGCGGGCCCGTCGTCGCCCCAGGAGATCATCGCGTCGGTGCCCCGCGGCCTGTACGTCACCGATCTGATCGGGTTCGGCGTCAACACCGTCACTGGGGACTACTCGCAGGGAGCGTCGGGGGTGTGGATCGAGAACGGGGAGCTGGCCTACCCGGTCGAAGAGATCACGATCGCGGGCAACCTCAAGGACATCTTCCGGCAGATCGACATGGTCGGCAACGACCTCGAATTCCGCACCCGCATCGCCGCCCCGACGCTCAAAGTCGCGTCGATGACGATCGCGGGAACCTGACCCCCCGCGTTCGGCGGGACCGATCCGCCGGTCGCCTTGAATCCGCCCGCCCCCCGTGTTACGGTGAGCGTATCCGCATCCCATCACACCGGAGAGAACGCCTGTGGGCTCGGTCTTGCTGGTCGAAGACAATCCGGTTGATGCGGAGCGCGTGTCGCGCTTCCTGGGCCGTCAGCGCGACCTGACACTGCGGGTCGCGGCGACGGGGGCCCAGGCCCTCGACCTGCTCCAGGCGGAGCAGTTCTCCCACCTGCTCCTCGACTACCGACTTCCCGACACCAACGGCCTCGAACTGCTCCAGCTCATCCGAAAGCGATTCCCCACCGTCAGAGTGGTGTTCTTGACCTGTCACGACGACGAGCGGCTGTTTCTGGGTGCCTGGAAGCTCGGCGTGGTCGCGTGTGTGGCAAAAGATCAACTCACCAAGAGCCTGCTCCTCGATCTTCTTCAGATCACCGGAGGCCGGCCTCCCGCCGAGTCGGTCTTGGCATCGTCGGTGCCGCGGATGGGGCTCCCGTCCCTGGAGGTGTACCAAACGTTGATCGAAACCATGAATGAGGGCGTGGTCGTGACGGATCTCCAGCACGTGATGGTCTTCGCCAACCCCAAGATGGGACAGATCGCGGGGTGCGAGGCCGCCGACCTGTTGGGACGCCCGATGATCTCGTTGTTGTCTCCGAGTTTCGTCGCGGTGTACCTCGACCGATGGAGTCGGGTCTCCCGGGGCGTGACCAGCCGGTACGAGTGCGAAATCACGGCGGCCGATCGGGTGCTGACCCCGGTGCTCATCAGCCAGACACCCTCGTACCGCGCCGGAGGGGAACTGTCCGGGAGCCTGCTGGTCGTCACCGACATCCGCGGGCAAAAGGCGATCGAGAAACGTCTCGAACAGTTGTCGATCACCGACGCCTTGACCGGCGTGTTCAATCGACGCCATTTCCAAATGCTCCTTGAAATCGAATTTCGTGAGGCCGCCCGCTACCGTCGACCGCTGTCCTGTCTCATGATCGATCTGGACCATTTCAAGGAGTGCAACGACACGTGGGGGCATCCGTTCGGCGACCACGTGTTGTGCGAGGTCGGACGACTGGTCCGGCCGGAAATTCGCGAGCACGACATTCTGGCCCGGTACGGGGGAGACGAGTTCGTCCTCCTGCTTCCCAACATCGCGGAGCAGGGCGCCGTTGACGCGGCCGAACGGATCAGGGGCGCCATCGCCGCGCATCCCTTTTTCTGGGCGGAGCAGGCCCACCGGGTGACCGCGAGCATCGGGGTCGCGAGCACGGAGGACGGGCCGATGGCGTCGTGCGACGACGTGATCCGCGCAGCGGACGAAGCGCTGTATCGGGCGAAGCGCGGCGGACGCAATCGGAGCGCGGGAGGAACGGCACCGCAAGAAAGGTCAGGCCAGGGGTCAGGTCTTGAATCTTGACAAGCGATCGTCCTTGGCAAGGTGGCAGTAATAATGCCGTAAATATATAGGGAGCCCTTGCAACTCGAACTGGGTGATTTCATGATTAGCTGCCCCCCTTGGCCGGGAGTAGCTAGAGAGCAAGATTCAAGACCTGACCCCGTGACTCGTGACTCGCGCCCAAGGGGTTGAAGTTGCCGTTCTGACCTGTGGATCGAAGACACCAAGGAAGGGCGCACGGCCGTGCGCCCTTCCCGATGCCGGATGATCACGGCCTTCCCAGGTGGCGCTATGACTTCTTCTTCCGCGTGTCGACCCTGAACGCCGCGTTGAGCGGGCAGTACCCTGTCGCCGCCGTGGCGATCCCCACGAGCGCCACGGCGACGAACACGACCTTCAGCACAATGTGCTCCGCGACGAAGACCAGTGCCAGCGACAGAAAGCCAATCCCGAATCGGTAAAAGCGGTCCAGTCCGCCGACGTTCTGCTTCATCGCGCGTCCTCCGGGTACTGCGGTTTCAGCGATCGGTTGCGAGCCGGTCCATCCGGCTCGTCCGGTCGCGCAGAAAGTGATCGGCCAGGACGAGGGCCATCATCGCTTCCGCGATCGGGACGGCGCGGATGCCGACGCAGGGGTCGTGGCGGCCCTTGGTGGCGATCTTGGCGGGGCGGCCGTGGACGTCGATCGTGTCCTGCTCGATTGCGATCGAGGACGTGGGTTTGAGCGCCATGCGGATGACGATCTCGTCACCGTTGGAGATGCCGCCGAGGATCCCGCCGGCGTGGTTGCTGGCGAACCCGGTCGGCGTGATCGGATCGCAGTTTTGGCTGCCCCGCAGTTCCACCACTCGAAAGCCGTCGCCAATCTCCACACCTTTGACCGCGTTGATCGACATCATCGCCTTGGCGAGGTCGGCATCGAGCTTGTCGAACACGGGTTCACCCAGCCCCGCTGGCACGCCACGCGCGATCACCTCGATGAGGGCGCCGATCGAGTCCTTCTTGGCCTGCGCGTCCTTGATGACCGTGGCCATCGCCTCCGCGGCGTCGGCGTCGGGGCAGAACAGGGCGTTCCGGTTGATCACCGACAGGTCGCGCTTCTTGATCTTCACGTGCCCGACTTGCGTGACGTAGCCGACGATCGCGATCCCCTGAGCGGCTAAGAGCTTACGCGCGATCGCGCCCGCTGCGACTCGCGCCACCGTCTCCCGCGCCGAGGCGCGGCCGCCGCCGCGATAATCACGGCGCCCATACTTCTTCCAGTAGGTGAAATCGGCGTGGCCGGGTCGGAACAGATCTTTGGTCGCGGTGTAGTCCTGCGACCGCATGTCCTCGTTCTGGACGACCATCGCGATCGGCGTGCCGGTGGTGCGGTCCTCGAACACGCCGCTGAGAATCTGGACGCGGTCGCTCTCCCGCCGCTGGGTGGTCAGCGCGCTCTGCCCCGGCTTGCGGCGGTCGAGGTCGCGCTGGATCTCCTCCGCCGCGATCGGCAGCCCCGCCGGGCAGCCGTCGACGACCACGCCGAGGGCCGGGCCGTGGCTCTCCCCGAACGTCGTCATGCGAAACGCCTGCCCGAAACTGCTGCCCGCCATGGCATCCTCGCGATTCGACGGCATTATACACGGACAGGGTGGCGAAAGACCAACCGTCCCTTTGGCTTTCCCCATCCGAAGCTGTATGATTGACCCGTGAAAAGCTACCGCGAAGAGCTGTGGTTTGAGACGCCGACGCGCCGGCAGTTCATCAACATCACACCCCAGGTCGAGGCCGCGGTGAAGAAGAGCGGCGTCAAGGAGGGGCTCTGTCTCGTGAACCCCATGCACATCACCGCCAGCGTGTACATCAACGACGATGAGTCGGGGCTGCTCGCGGACTACGAGGTCTTTTTGGAGCGCTTGGTCCCGCAGCAGGGGACCTACACGCACAACCTTACGGGCGAGGACAACGGGGACGCGCACATCAAGCGCCAGGTGATGGGCCGTGAGGTGGTGGTCGCGATCACGAACGGGGCGCTCGATTTCGGCACGTGGGAACAAATCTTCTACGCGGAATTCGACGGACGGCGCCGCAAGCGGGTGCTCGTCAAGATCATCGGGGCATGAGCGGCGAGGAGACCAACGTGTCCGCGTGCTGCGCGGAGGCGGCGGGGCGATATCTGCGCCGGCACCGCGACGTCGCGACCTGTGACCGTTGCGGGATGCTGCTGCTGGCGTACGGGAACGAGCGCGATTTCGACGAGACCCGCCAGGCGCTGACCGAGCAGGCCGTTCCATTCACGACGGCACGGCGCGGCGACCTGCGGATCATCGCCAAGCCACGGGCCCGACCGGTTTCGCCGCGCGGGGGAAAGGCGGCGCGATGACGGACTGGATGGCCCAGGAGGACGCCGTGGTGGCCGCCAACGACGCCTTCTACCGGGCGTTCGAGAGCCTCGACGTCAAGGAGATGGAGGCGGTCTGGCGCACCGATGACGGCGCACAGTGCATCCACCCCGGATGGGGCCCGTTGATCGGCTGGACGGACGTGCGCGACGGGTGGGTCCGGATCTTCAACCACACCATGGCCATGCGCTTCACCCCGCACGTCCTGCACGTCGCGGTGCGGGGCGACGTGGCCTGGGTCGTCTGCGTCGAGGCGATCGCCAGCCGGAACGGCGGGAGCGAGCAGAAGAGTCAGGTGCTGGCCACGAACGTGTTCGAGCGGATGGAGGGGCGATGGCTGCTGGTCCACCACCATGCCTCGCCGGTCTTCCGTGCGACCGATGGCGGGGAGGGCGAGGGATGACGGCGGCCGAGCTCTTTGTGAAGTGCCTCGAAGCGGAGGGGGTGGAGCTCATCTTCGGCCTGCCCGGGGAGGAGAACCTCGATCTGTTGAACGCGCTGTCACGCTCGCCGATCCGGTTCGTGTCCGTGCGCCATGAGCAGGGCGCCGCGTTCATGGCCGACGTGTACGGGCGCGTGACGGGGCGCGCGGGGGTGTGTCTGGCCACCCTCGGTCCCGGCGCGACCAATCTGGCGACCGGCATCGCCGACGCCAATCTTGACCACGCGCCGCTGGTGGCGATCACCGGCCAGGCCGGGCTGGAGCGCGTCCACAAGGAATCCCATCAGTACGTCAACATCGTGGAGGCGTTCGGGCCGCTCACCAAGTGGAACACGCGGGTGGAGCGCGCCTCCGCGATTCCCGAGATCGTCCACCACGCGTTCAAGACCGCGCAGGCCGAGAAGCCCGGCGCCTGCCACATCGAATTGCCCGAGGACGTGGCGGGCGAACCCGCCGAGGGCGCGCCGCTCGCGAGCCGCCGCGCGCGCCGGCCGTCGCCGGACCGCCCGTCGCTGCGCGCCGCGGCCGAGGCGATCGACCGCGCGCGCCACCCCATCATCCTGGCCGGCAACGGCGTCATCCGGGGGCGCGCGAGCCGCGAGCTGGTCGCGTTCGCCGAGCGGACCGGCATCCCGGTCGCCAACACCTTCATGGCCAAGGGGGCGATGCCGGCGGACCACGCGCTCTCGCTGCTGTCGATCGGCTTGCAGGCCCGCGACTTCGTGTCGTGCGGGTTCGCCGCCGCCGATCTGATCGTCACCGTGGGGTACGACCAGGTCGAGTACGCGCCGTATCACTGGAACCCCCGCGGCGACAAGGCGATCGTCCACGTCGACTTCACCCAGGCCGAGACCGACGCGATGTACCAGCCGGAGGTCGAGATCGTCAGCGACGTGCGGGAAGCGCTTGAGCTGTTATGCGCCGAGGTGACGCAGGCGCACGACCGCGGCTACCCCGCGCGCCTCCGGCAGGCCATCCTCGTCGACCTCGCGCGCGGCGCGGACGACGCCTCCGTGCCGATGAAACCCGCCCGCGTGCTGCGGGATCTGCGCCGCGCCCTCGACCGCCGGGATGTGGTGATCAGCGACGTGGGGGCGCACAAGCTCCTGGTGGCCCGCCTCTACCCGGCGTACGAGCCCAACACGGTCCTGATTTCCAACGGCTTCGCCGCGATGGGGATCGCGCTCCCCGGCGCGATCGGCGCCAAGCTCGCCGACCCGTCGCGCCGCGTGGTCGCGGTGTCGGGGGACGGAGGATTTCTGATGAACGTCCAGGAGCTGGAGACCGCCGTGCGGCTCGGCGTGGCGTTCGTGACCCTCGTGTTCCGCGACGAAGGCTACGGCTTGATCCGGTGGAAGCAGGTCCAGCAATTCGGCAAGCCGTTCGGGATCGAGTTCGGCAACCCCGACCTGGTGAAGCTGGCCGAATCGTTCGGCGCCGTGGGCTACCGGGTCGAGAAGGCCGACGACCTCGCGCGCTGTCTCGCCGACGCCCTGGCCCAGCGCGTGCCTACCGTGATCGACGTGCCCATCGACTACCGTGACGGGATTGTGCATCCCGATCATGGCCAAATTATTTGCCCGACGTAGCGTCGGCAGCGAATGGTCCTACCAGCGCAGTAAGGCCGTGCCCCAGGTCAGGCCGCCGCCGAAGGCCGCGAGCACGATCCACTGTCCCGGGCGCAGGCGCCCTTCGGCGACCGCGTGGTGGAGCGCGATCGGGAGGGTCGAGGACGAGGTGTTGCCGTAGCGGGTGAGCGTCAGCGGCGTCCGCTCGGGCGCGATGCCGAGACGCCGCCTGACCTGCTCCAGGATGCGGGCGTTGGCCTGGTGGAAGAAGAAGTGGTCGATCTGATCCAGGCGAAGACCGTGCGCGGCGACCCGCTCCCTTACCGTCCCCTCCAGGGTCCGCACCGCGGCCCGGAAAATCGCCGGGCCGTTGAGGCGCATGGTGTGACGGCGCGCCGCGACCGTTTCAGCGGTTGTGGGCTCGCGGCTGCCCCCGGCGGGGAGATGGATCAGCGGCCAGCGGGTGCCGTCGGCGTGGATCGAGACGTCGACCAGGCCGCGGTCCGGCGGGCCGTTGGTGAGGACCACGGCCCCCGCGCCGTCGCCGAATAGGATCGCGCTGGACGGATCGTTCTGGTCGATGAACCGCGACTTGACCTCGGCGGCCGCGAGCAGGACCGTCCGCGCCTGGCCGGTGTGGAGAAACGCCCGGGCGATCGCGAGGCCGTAGAGAAAGCCGGTGCACGAGGCGGCGAGGTCGAGGGCGGCGCACTTCGGCGCCTTGAGTTCGCACTGCACCTGACACGCCGTCGACGCGAACCCCATGTCGGGCGACGTGGTGGAGACGAGGATCAGGTCCAGATCGGCCGCCTCGCGCCCGGCGGCGGTCAGGGCGGCGCGGGACGCCGTCGCGGCGAGGTCGGAGGTGGCTTGGTGGCCCTCGACCCAGCGGCGTGTCCGGATCCCGGTGCGACGGAGAATCCCCCCGGCCGGAATGCCGAGGCGCGCTTCAAGGCTCTCGTTGCTGACGACGCGGTCGGGCAGGCCGACCCCGGTTCCCGCGATCACGGCGCCCACGGACGTCTACCGGTCGGTTTCGGCGCTCGGCTGGCCGCGCTTGAAGCCTTCGACCAGCAGGAACACCGAGCCCACCAGGGCGAGGACGAGGTAGATGTGGTTGTGGGTGAACCGCTGATCGATCGATTCCGCGAGGCGGGCGATCGCGGTCACGGCCACCGCGCCGCTCAGGATCACCTCGACCAGGCCGCGTTTGGCATCGGCCGGACGCCAGAGGCCGACGTCGATCGCGAGGATCAGGCCGCCGGTCACCAGCGCGATCCAGCGGTCGTCGCCCCGCAGCAGCAGCCCCGCGGTCAGGACGAGCCCGACGCCCAGCACCCACAGCGGTTGGACGCCCCAGACGTGTTTTTTGGCCATCAGTCGTCTCCTCATGGATTTCTCGTACCTCAGCTCCCGGTCGAACTCGTGGATCACGGATTCGGCGAGTTGCTCCGCCAGGGAATCCGTCGGCGCGTCGGGCGCGCCGGAAGACGGGGGGTGGTCGGCAGGGTCCGGCATGGGATGTCGTCGCGGCCCACTGTATCAAAACCGCGTGGGCCCCGCAACCCCGCGCCTTGACAGCGGTTGCGGCCGCCGGATACGATGCGCCGCGTATGGATCGCCGTCCGGCGCTGAAGAACGATCGGGTCCTGCGCGCGTTTCGCAAGCAGCCGGTCGATGTCACGCCCGTCTGGATCATGCGCCAGGCCGGTCGCTACATGCCCGAGTACCGGGCGCTCCGCGCGAAGGCCGACTTCCTCACCCTCTGCAAAACGCCCGACCTGGTCACCGAGGCCACGCTCCTCCCGATCGACCTGCTGGACGTCGACGCGGCGATCATCTTCTCTGACATTCTGATCCCGGTCGAGGCGATGGGCATGGAGCTCGTCTTCACCGACGCGCGCGGGCCGCAGTTGCCCAAGCCGATCCGGGATCGCGGCGACGTCGAGCGGCTCAAGGCGTTCGACCCCGAAGGGGCCACCGGCTTCGTCATGGCATCGATCCGGCAGACGAACCGCGCGCTCGACGGGCGCGTCCCGCTCCTGGGATTCGCCGGGGCGCCCTTCACGCTGGCGACGTACATGATCGAGGGCGAGACCTCGAAACACTTCTACCGCATCAAGCGGCTCGCCTACGAGGACCCGTCCCTGCTGCACCGCCTGCTGGAGCGCCTGACGGGCGTGGTGGCGGAGTACCTCGTGGCGCAGGTGGCGGCCGGCGCGCATGCGGTCCAGCTCTTCGACACGTGGGCCGGCGCGCTCAGCCCCGACGACTACGCGACGTGGTGTGTCCCCTATACGACGCGGATCGTCGAAGCCGTCAAGCGCACCGGCGTGCCCGTCATCCTCTACGTCAACGGCTCGGGAACCCTCCTGGAAGCGATGGCGGACACGGGCGTCGACGTCATCAGCGTCGACTGGCGGGTCGATCTGGCCGACGCCAGGCGACGGGTGGGTGGCCGGGTTGCGCTGCAAGGCAACCTCGACCCCTGTGTGCTGTATGCGGCGCCCGACGTGATCCGGCTCGAAGCCGCCCGCATCCTCGAAAAGTACGGCCGAGGGCCGGGCCACGTCTTCAACCTCGGCCACGGGATTTTGCCGGACATCCCGGTGCCCCACGCCAAGGCCCTGGTGACGGCGGTGCACGAAGAAAGCCGCGCCTCTCATCGATCGGGGTCGTGATGCCGGAATTCGCCTCGCCGCGAATCGGGGTTGTCCTCTTCAACCTCGGCGGCCCGGACACCCTCGACGACGTCCGCCCCTTTCTCCGAAACCTGTTTTCGGATCCCGAGGTCATCGGCCTGCCGTTCCCGTTTCGGCAGGCGCTCGCGTGGTGGATCGCCGCGCGGCGCGCGGCGATCGCGCGCGGCTACTACGAGCAGATCGGGGGCGGCTCGCCGCTCCGGCGCCTGACCGCGCAGCAGGCGGCGGCTCTGGAGAAGGCGCTCGGCGCCCGCGGCGACTACAAGGTGGTGGTGGCCATGCGCTACTGGGCGCCGTTCACCGAGGACGCGGTCGCCGAACTGACCGCGTATCGGCCGGACCGGCTCGTGCTGCTCCCGCTCTATCCCCAGTATTCCTACGCGACCACGCGATCGAGTCTCACGCACTTCCAGCGGGTCTGGGGCGCGCGGGGGCTCCCGGGTATTCCGATCGCCACCGTCGCGCAGTGGCACGACCACCCGGGGTATCTGGCCGCGATGGCCGAGCGGATCGTCGAAACCCGGGCCCGGATGCCGGAGGGCGACGGCAGCCCCGTCCACCTCCTCTATTCCGCCCACGGGGTCCCGATGAGCCTGATCGACGAGGGCGACCCCTACCAACGCCAGATCGAGGAGGGCGTTCGCCTGATCACCGCGCGCCTCCCCGAGTGGGCCCGAGAGCCCGCGCGCGTCCACCTGGCGTATCAGAGCCGGGTCGGCCGCAAGCAATGGCTGGAACCAGCGGTCGAGACGATGCTCGACCGCCTCGGCCACGAGGGCGTGCGCCGCCTCCTCGTCGTCCCGCTCAGCTTCGTGTCGGATCACTCCGAAACGCTCTACGAGATCGACATCCTCTATCGGGACCTGGCCGCGAAGGTCGGCATCACGGGGTTCGCCCGGATGGCGTCCCTGAACGATTCCCCGACGTTTGTTGCCGCGTTAGCCGACCTCGTGGTCTCGGCCCGATAGGAGCCTGTCCGAGTATTTGGGTATTGGAGCCTGTTCAGGAATGCGTCAGATGCAAGGCGGAGTGAGGAATCCCCCCGGAGCGTACTGGGTCGTACGTGAGGAGGGATTCCGAAGCGACAACGCCGCAGATGGCCATTCATGGACAGGCTCCTAGCGGCTGCCGTGCCGGGACCAGTCGTCGTGGTCGGGGGCGGGATTTCGGGGCTCGCCGCGGCCTACGCCCTCCACCGTGCAGGGGGCGACGTCCGATTGCTGGAGTCGCGCGACGACGTGGGCGGCGTGATCCGCAGCGAACGGGTCGACGGCTACCTCGTCGAGTCCGGCCCCAACTCCACCCTGAATAGTTCGCTCGACGTCGAGCGCGTGATCGAGGAACTGGGTCTCGCTGGGGAGCGCGTGTTTGCCTCGCCGGCCGCCCGGCGGCGCTACATCGTGCGGGAGGGCGCGCCCCGGCCCCTGCCCACGAGCCCGTGGGCGTTCGTGACCACCCCGCTGTGGAGCGGCCGGGCCAAGCGGCGCCTGCTCCTGGAGCCGTTCTCCCGGCGGGCCCTGGGGGGCGACGAGACGGTCGCCGAGTTCGTGCGGCGCCGCCTCAGTCGGGAACTGCTCGACTACGCGGTCGATCCGTTCGTCTCAGGCGTGTACGCGGGCGACCCGGAACGGCTCTCGATGGCGAGCACGTTTCCCCTGCTGGCGGCCCTGGAGCGGGAGCACGGTGGATTGGTTCGCGGGGCGATCGCGCGCTTGTTCCGTCCGCGGGAGCCGCGACCTACCCGGCGGGGGATCTACTCGTTCCAGGCCGGCATGGCCGCTCTCCCCCGGGCGCTGGGGGCGAGCCTGGGTGACGTGGTCTGGTCCGGAGCGTCGGTCGCCGCGCTCTCACCAACCGAGTCGGGATTTCGTCTCGACGTCGCTCGCGGGAGCGAGCGACGCGTGGTGCACGCCGAGCGGGTTGTGCTGGCGACGCCGGCTCCCGCGGCGGCGGATCTGCTCCGGCCGTGCGCCCCCGCCTTGGCCGACGCGCTCGCCGCGATCGCTTACGCGCCGGTCGCGGTGGTGTTCGTCGGTTTTCCCCGCTCTGCGGTCGCGCACCCCTTGGACGGGTTTGGCTGCCTGGTGCCCGGCCGGGAGCGGCGAACCCTGCTGGGATCGCTCTGGAGTTCGACGCTCTTTCCCGGCCGGGCGCCCGAGGGCATGGCGGCGCTGACCAACTTCGTCGGTGGCGCACGCCATCCCGACCTGGTGTCCCGGTCCGACCAGGAACTGATCGGGCTCGTGTGCGAGGATCTGGCTCGTCTCGTCGGGGTCCGCGGGGCGCCCACGTTCGCGCGGGTGATCCGCCACGCGCGGGCGATCCCCCAGTATTTGGTCGGCCACGGCGAGCGCCGGGCGCGCATCGAGGGTGAGGCGGCTCGCGTGAAGGGGCTGTCGCTGGTCGGAAATTACCTCGGCGGGGTGTCGGTCGTCGAGTGCATGACCCGCGGCCTGTCCCTGGGCCGTGAGCTCGCCGCCGAGACCGGTCGCTAGGCGCCCATCCGAGTCCTCGGGTGTTGGAGCCTGTTCAGGGATGGCCAGATGCAAGGCGGAAGGAGGCCTTGCGCGCGGAGCGTACTGAGTCGTATGTGAGCACGCAAGGCCGACTGACAACGCAACAGATGGCCGTTCATGGACAGGCTCCTAGGCCTGGTGTTTCATTTGCAGCGCCCAGTCATACGCGGCATCCAGAAGGCTGCGCACGGAGATGAGGCCCACCGGCTTGCCGTCGCGGGTCACCATGAGGTGGCGGATGCGCTGGCCACCCATCATCTCGTGCGCGGTCTCGAGCGACGAGGTTTCCTCGATCGAGGCGATCGGGTAGCTCATGATGTCGCCGGCCGTGACCGTGCACGGGTCGGCGTTCAGCCCGAGCACCTTGGTGACCAGATCGGTCTCGGTCACGATGCCGACGAATTCGCCCCCCTGCTCGACCAGGAGGCAGCCGACGACCTCGGTCGTCATCAGCCGCGCCATCTCGCGGGCGTTGGCGGTCGGCGGCGCCGACAGAATCCGGCTGGACATGTACTTCTTGACGGGAAACCGAGGGATCATACGCACCTTCCTTCCTCGCTTGTGTGGCGCCCCGCAGGCCCGGAGTCCAGGGCCGAGGAGCGAGAAGCCGTTGACCTAGGAGCCTGTCCATGAATGGCCATCTGCCGCGTTGCCGCTGCGCATCCGGTCCTCACGTACAGGCCCAGTATGCTCCGGTCCGGTGCTCGCGGCGCCTTGCATCTGGCGCATTCCTGGACAGGCTCCAAGATGCCAATACACAGACACACTCCTAGAGCCGAAGCAGTCTCCGACTGTTTTCCAACAGAATCTTCTCACGGACATCGGGTTTGAATCCCAATTTGTCGAATTCGGCGAGCCACTGGTCGGGGGTCAGAAAGGGATAGTCGGTGCCGAAGAGCACGCGGTCCTGCAGGAGCGTCTTCGCGTACTGGATCAGGACCGGCGAGAAGTATTTGGGCGACCAGCCCGACAGATCGATGTAGATGTTGGTCTTGTGCATGGCGATGGCGAGCATTTCCTCCTGCCACGGCCACGACGGGTGCGCGCCGATGATCGTGAGGCCTGGAAAATCCGCGGCGAGATCGTCCAACGCCGGCATGGGATTGCCGTACTTGAGGCGGAGGCCGTTGCCGCCCGGCACGCCCGCCCCGACCCCGGTCGTCCCGGTGTGGAACATCACGGGCACGTTCAGCGCCGCGCAGGTCTCCCAGAGCGGATAAAAGCGCCGGTCGTTGGGCCAGAAGGCCTGGACGATCGGGTGGAGCTTGAGCCCCCGGAGCCCGAGCGTCTTGACAGCCCGCTCCGCTTCGGCGATCGCGAGCTTGCCCTTCCAGGGATCCACGCTCGCGAAACCCAGGAAGACGTCGGGATATTGCCGGACGGCGTCGGCGACGAAGTCGTTCGACACGCGCGGCAGGCCGGTCGTCGTCTCCGCGTCCCACGCGAGCAGGACCGCGCGCATGTCGGCGTCGCGGTACGTCCGCGCCATGTCATCGAGCGTCACCGGCGGGCCGTGCTTGTGAAAATACGCCAGCGCGTCGGCCATGTACTTTCCGCCGCCCTCGACTAGGTACTCGCGGGTCCCGGGGTGGACGTGGATGTCGATCGCGCGCACTCGGGACCTTACTCGGGCAACCGGGAGTGGGTGCCGTCGCAGAAGGGGGGCGAGGCGGTGCGCTTGCACCCGCAGAACGCGACGCGCTTGGGTTCCGTGATCGTCGTTTCCAGCGGCGTGAAGCCGGTGCCCTTGTGCGCGCCGTCGCAGAAGGGTTGGCTTTTGGACCGGCCGCACCGGCACCAGTGGTAGGTGCCCGGCGTCATGTCTTTAATGTATGGGGCGCGTTGCGCGATCACGGGATCTTCCATGTCGTTCGGCCTCCTGGTCGGTTATCGGTGTTGGGTCAATCGTACCCGTACCGTTCGAGGATCTCCTCGTCGAAGCCGAAATAGTGCGCGATCTCGTGGACGAGGGTGACCTCGATCTCGTGGATCAACTCCTCGCGGTCGGGGAAGTCCTCCTCCAGCGGTCCCCGGTACAGGGCGATCACGTCGGGGGTGGTGTTCCCATAATCGGCGCCTCGATCCGGGAGCGGTGTCCCGGTGTACAGACCGTAGAGGACCTCGTCGGGGTCGCCCGCCACCTCCTCCATGAGGTCGGGGTCGGGCCAGTCCTCGACCACGATCTGCACGTTCTCCATCGCCTGGCGAAACTCGTCGGGGATGCGCTCCAACGCCGCCTCGACGAGGCGGGTAAACGCGGCGCGAGACATCCCCCGTCACTCGCCAGGCGCGCGCGGTTCGACGCGGACCTCGGCGACGTCGGCCTCGATCCCCACGCCGACCAGCACGCCGATGCCGACGCCCTGCGCGTCTGGCTCCGCGTCGTAGATCCGTCGGAAGTCGTCGACGGCGTCGACGCGCGCCGTGACCCAGCCGTCGGGATCGGGCGGCGCGCCGCTCTGGATCACGATCTCCGTCGCGCCGAAGAACCCGCCGGGGCGGACGGTGCCCACCGGTTCCTTGGTGCTCCAGAGATATTTGACGATCGTGGGGATGCCGAACGAGTCGCGATGCATCGAGACGTAGAACGCGACCGACCGCCGTTTATCGGCCGGAAAGGCCTTCAGGCGCCACTTCCAACTGATGATCGGATGCGTCCGGGTGTCCCAGGTGACGTACTTAAAAACGCGGATGCCCGGCTTGGGTCCCACTACGGCCGAGAGATAGGGGCCGCCGTCGTCGTTCGCAACGCGGTAGATTTCGGCGGCGCGCGGGTCGTCGTTCTTGATCTTCCAGCCCTGGGGGAATCCGGCGAAGTCGTCGAGCAACACGCCGGAACCGGAGACCGGCGCGGTGTTGGCCCGACCCGTGGAGACAGCCAGGCCGAGGATCAGCAGCACAACGGTCGTCGCGCGCAAGACCTGGCGGGAATGCACCGCGTTCAACCGTGATGAATGTCGTCCGTGCATCAGGACGGCATGGTAGAAGATCGGCTTGAGAAAAGTCAACGCGGGATGTGGTCGCGAGGGATGGCACGGGCCGGCGAGCCGGCTGTCGTGCGCCGAATGGGGTGTGCGAGTTGCGACCCGGTTAGCGAGCGGAGGCGTGTTGAGGGGCCTGACTGGCGTTGCGTAGCCGCTATGGCCCGCCGTCGATCGCGTCGACGGCTTGTTCGAGCCGCGGGTTCGCTTGATCGACGGCGCCGGTGGTCCGGCGGGCTTGCCCGATCGTTGCGTCCGCCGTGCGATTGATCGTCTCCGTCGTCTTTTCCACAACGCCTCGGGGTCTGACCGGGGTCAGGCATCAGCCGCTCCGATGAATACGTCGAGGAATCGGCCTTGACAAGCCCCCCCTCGTTTCTGTACAAATAGTGGCTTTGTAAATCCGACATCGTGAACAATAGGGGACACATGAAGACGTTTTCAGCGAAGAAAGAAGACATCACGCGGGCGTGGCACCTGATCGACGCCGAGGGGCAGGTCCTGGGTCGGCTGGCCGTCCAGGTGGCCGTGTTGCTGCGCGGGAAGAACAAACCCATCTTCACCCCGCACGTCGACACCGGGGACCACGTGGTAGTGGTCAACGCGGAGAAGGTGGTTCTCACCGGTGATAAGCTCCGCCAGAAGATGTACCGCCATCACAGCGGATACCCCGGAGGTCTCAAGGAAATCTCGGCGGGGACACTCCTGCGCGAGAAGCCCGAGCGGGTCGTCACCCTGGCCATCAAGGGGATGCTGCCCAAGAACAAGCTCGGCAAACATATTGCGACCAAGCTGCGGGTCTATCGCGGCGCCGAACACCCACACGAGGCGCAGGCTCCGAAGCCGTTCGCGCTGCGGGCATCTCGGCGGGAGGACAAGTGATGGAGACGCCATTTGCAGGGACCGGACGGCGGAAGAACGCGGTGGCGCGGGTGCTCCTGCGCCCGGGCGACGGCAAGATCCTGATCAACGATCGCCCGTACGAAGAGTACTTCCCGCGCGAGGCCTGGAAGCTCCAGGTGCGGCAGCCGCTGGAGGCGACGAGCCTGGCCGGCCGGTACGACGTCGCCGTCAACGTCTACGGAGGCGGGCTCAGCGGGCAGGCCGGCGCCGTGCGCCACGGGATCGCCCGGGCGCTCCTTCAGGTCAACGCCGGGCTACGGCCTCGCTTAAAGAGCGACGGCTTTCTGAGCCGCGATCCCCGGGTCAAGGAACGGAAAAAGTACGGTCAGAAGGGCGCCCGACGGCGTTTCCAGTTCTCCAAGCGGTAGCGCGCCTCGACCGAAGACGCATCCCGGGAAGGTCGGTCACGGCCTTCCCTTTTTTATGAACGAGGCGGGTCAGACCCGCTCGATGGGACCAATGGCCAGCACACCCACACTCCGCGTCGCCGTCGTCGGCGCGACCGGCTACACCGGCGGCGAGTTGCTCCGCCTCCTGGCCGGGCACCCGCGCGCCACGGTCACCACGGTGACCTCCGAACAGTCGGCCGGCAAGCCGCTGGCCGAGGTGTTCCCCTCGCTCGCGCGGGTCATCGACCTCCCGCTCGTCGCGTTCGACCCCGAGAAGATCGCGGCGCAGGCCGACCTGGCGTTCGTCGCGCTGCCCAGCGGCTCCGCGATGCAGGCGGTGGCGCAGCTCGCGGCCCTGGGGCGCCGCGTGGTCGACTTGAGCCCCGACTACCGCTTCGCGGACCCGGCGGTATACCGGCGCTGGTACGCCCAGCCGCATCGGCACACCGCGCTGCTGGCCAAGGCGGTCTACGGCCTCCCCGAGTTCCATCGCCGGCGCATCGCGAAGGCGCGCGTGGTGGGCAACCCCGGCTGCTACCCGACCGGCGCCCTGCTCGCGCTCGCCCCGCTGGCGAAGAAGGGCCTCCTGCGGTCTGACCGGACCGTGATCATCGACGCGAAGTCCGGCCTTTCCGGCGCGGGCCGCGGGGCGTCGCTGCCCTATCACTTTTCCGAAGCCAACGAGGGACTCATGGCGTACAAGGTGGGCCACCACCGGCACCAGCCGGAAATCGTCCAGGAGTTGGCGCGGCTCGCGAAGGCGCCGCCGCCAATTGTGTTCACGCCGCACCTCGTGCCCATGACCCGCGGGATTTTCTGTACGATCTACGCCGAGACGACCGTGGCGCTCACGCCCGAGCGAGCGCTCGCCCTGTACCGCGGCTTCTACCGCGACGAGCCGTTCATCCGGGTCCTGGAACCCGGCGAATCCCCACAGACCAAGGCGGTCTGGGGGTCGAATTACTGCGATCTCGGCGTCGCGGTCGATCCCGACGCGAAGCGCGTGGTGCTGATGGCGGCGATCGACAATCTGGTGAAGGGGGCGGCGGGCCAGGCGATCCAGAACATGAATCTGATGTGCGGCTATCCGGAAACGCTGGGGCTGACCGCGCCCCCGGTCTTCCCATGACGAGACAACCCGACGCGCCGATGCACGTGCCCGGCGGAGTCGCCGCGCCCAAGGGGTTTCGGGCGGCGGGCGTGGCCTGCGGGATCAAGAAGAACGACCAGCCCGACCTCGCGCTGCTGGTCTCCGACGTCGAAGCCGCGGCGGCGGGCGTCGTCACCACCAACCGGATCAAGGCCGCGCCCGTCCTGGTGGATCAGGCCCGCCTCAGGCGGGGCCGGGCGCGCGCGGTGGTGATCAACAGCGGATGCGCGAACGCGTGCACGGGGACGCCGGGACTCGACGACGCGAAGGCGATGACCGCGGAGACCGCCCGGGCGCTCGGCCTCGATGAGGCCGACGTGCTCGTCGCCTCGACCGGCGTGATCGGCGCGCGGCTGCCGATGGACCGCGTCCGCGGCGGGATCGCGCGCGCCGCGGCGCAGTTGTCTCCCGGCGGGGGGCCCGCGGCGGCGGCCGCGATCCTCACGACCGACACCCTGCCCAAGGAGGTCGCGCTCCGCGAGACCACGGGGCGGGTGTCCATCACCATCGGCGGGATGGCCAAGGGGTCCGGCATGATCCACCCCCAGATGGCAACAATGCTGGCCTTCATCACCACCGACGCGGCGGTCGCGCCCCGGGCACTCCAGGCCGCCCTCAAGCGGGTGACGGCCGCAACGTTCAACACGATCGACGTCGACGGGGAGACGAGCCCCAACGACCTCGTCCTGTGCCTCGCCAACGGGCAGGCGAGGAACAGCCCGATCGCGTCGGGCCCGGCGCTCGCGCGGTTCGAGGCGCTGCTACACCTGCTGTGCGAGCGCCTGGCGCTCCTGATCGTCCGGGACGGGGAAGGGGCGACCAAGCTGGTGACGCTGCGCGTGATCGGCGCGGCCAACGCCGCGGCGGCCCGGCGCGTGCTGCTCGCGGTCGCGCGCTCGCCCCTGGTCAAGACCGCGTGGCACGGCGAGGACGCGAACTGGGGGCGCACGCTCTCGGCGATCGGCGCGGCGGGCGTCCCGATCCGCCCCGATCGCATCGGGCTTCGCATCGGCCCGGTGGCGGTGGTGCGCGGCGGCATCGGGATGGGCGTGTCGGCGGAGGCCGAGGCCGCCATCATCCTCAAGCAGCGCGAGTTCGCCGTGACCGTCGACCTCGGCCAGGGCCGCGCCGAAGCAGTGCTCCGGACGTGCGATTTATCGGAAGATTACGTAAGAATTAACGCGACGTATCGTTCCTGAGCGCCCATCCGGGTGGCGAATGCAAGGCGGAGCGAGGCGCTGCGCCGGAGCGTACTGGGAGGCTCCTGGAGGTACGAAACATTCCCGGGGGATTGCGGTCGTACGTGAGGACGCAGTGCCGAAGCGACAACGCAGCAGGCGCCCCCGTATCGGCGCTCAGGGCCGGTAGGCGCGATCGGCCTTGGCCGCGAGGTAAAAGTCGCTCTCGGTCAGGCCGTTGATTTTGTGCGTCCAGATCTCGACCCCGCAGCGTCCCCAGCCGACGTGCAGGTCGGGGTGGTGGCCTTCGCGCTCCGCGATCTCCCCGACCCGGTTGGCGAAGGCCAGCGCCCCGGCAAAATCCTGAAACGCAAACGTCCGCTCGATCCGCGTGTGGTGTTGCGTCGCCATCCACCCGGGTTCCAGTTCGGCGAGCAACGTGTCGACGGTTTCTCTCGGGAGCGGGGGCACACCGCCCCGGCACGGCACGCAGGCCTTATCCGCTAAGCCCATTTTGGTCTCCCCTCCCCGCCCGCCACCACGCCCTCACCGCGATCGCCGCCTTGGTCGCGGTGGGCAGTCGGATGGGGGCGTCCCACAGGCGGTAGCCCGAGGCCTCGATCCGATCCAGGAGGGCCTCGTACGTCAGCCCCATGATCTCGGGCGCCAGCAGGCGCTTGGGGTCCGGCAGCAGCGCCCGCGCCCGGGCGTGCGTCTCGCGGGCGCGCCGGCACTCAAACGCCATGAGCCGCTCGAACGCGGGCGTGTGGAGGCCCCCAAGCAACTCCTCCTCGGTGTAGCCGAACGCGTCGAGGTCCTCCCGCGGCAGGTAGATGCGGTCGCGCGCGGCGTCCGGCTTGACGTCGCGGATGATGTTGGTGAACTGGAGCGAGAGCCCCCGCTCGATCGCGTACCGCCGCGCCGCCTCGCCGTCGCACCCGAAGATCGGCAGGCAGAGCAGGCCCACGGTGGAGGCGACGCGGTAGGCGTAGCGGGACAACTCCTGAAAGGTCTGATACCGCGGCCGCCCGATGTCCATCGCCACGCCCAGGAGTAACTCGTCGAAGTGTTCCCGGGGCAGCCGATACGCGGCGACCACCGGGGCGAGCGCGCGTCCGACGGGGTGGATGGGCGTTCCCCCGTACACGCGATCCAATTCGTGCCGCCACTCGATCAGGTCGCGCCTGGCGTCCTCCGGCGTGGCGGCGAGGTCCACCGCGTCGTCCACCGCGCGGCAGAACGCATACACCGCATCCACCGCGGCGCGCTGCGCCCGCGGCAGGAGCCGCAGCGCGAAATGAAAATTGCTCGCGCGCGACGACCCCGCCCGCCGCGCGACGGCCTCGCCGTTCACCCCGCCGAGCCGGGCCATGCGGCCTTCGCCAAGAGACCGGCCTTGGCGGCCCAGCCCAGCCGGGGCCGGGCGCGGAACACGTCGTACCCGACGGCTTCGAGCCGGCCGAGGATCGCGGTGCCACCCAGCCAGGTCACCCGAAGTTCGAACGCGAGGTCGCGCCCCACCCCGCGCAGCAGGGGTTTCCCTGATTCGAACAGCGCGCGGGTCCTCGCGACCTGGTCCGCCATCACCCGCCGAAACGCGTCGTCGGCCACGCCCGCCGCCAGTCGCTCGACGCTGTAGCCGTGCCGGGCCATCTCATCGACCGGCAGGTAGACGCGCCCCTTCGCGTGGTCGACCGCGAGGTCCTGCCAGTGGTTGGTCAGTTGCAGGGCCGTACAGATCGCGTCGGACCACTCGTGAAGCGCGGGGTCGCGGTACCCAAATACCGACAGCACCAATCGCCCGACCGGGTTGGCCGAGAGCCGGCAGTAGCCGAGCAGGTCGTCGAACGTCTTGTAGCGGTCGACCACCACGTCCATCTTAAACGCGGTGATCAGGTCCTGGAACGGCTCGACCGGCAGGCGAAACCGCTCGATCGTGTCCTTGAGCGCGATGAACACGGGGTGGTGCGGCTTGCGCCACATGCACTGGAGCAACTGCCCTTCCCAATTCTCCAGCAGCGGTAGGCGCAGGTTGTCGAGGTACGACGCCTCGTCGGCGAAATCGTCCGCCGTCCGGGCGAACGCGTAGATCGCCCAGAGGTACTTGCGTTGCGCGGCGGGCAGCAGCCGAGACCCGACCGGGAAGTTCTCGTAATGCGCGCGCGCGATCGCCTCGCAGTGGGCGAAGGAGTCCTCCACCGTCCAGACCTTCTCCTCCGCCGCGCCGAACTCACGTGGACCAAGCGAAGTAGCCGACATGGCCGTGTGATAACACAGGCCGGAAAACCAAGTCAACGAACGGACCGCACGGCGCAACGACTTTTCGGTCGTAGCCTCCTCGTGGTATGATGCGGCCTTCCCGAGGATGGCCGCCATGAAGATCGGCACGCCGTTGAGCCCGACCGCCACGCGCGTCATGCTGCTCGGCGCGGGCGAACTCGGCAAGGAAGTGATCATTGCCTTGCAGCGCCTGGGCGTGGAGGTGATCGCGGTCGACCGCTACCCCAACGCCCCCGGCCACCAGGTCGCCCACCGCGCCCACGTCATCAACATGGCCGACGGCCGCGAGCTGCGCGCCGTGATCGAGAAGGAGCGGCCGCACCTGGTCGTCCCCGAGATCGAGGCCATCGCCACCGACACGCTGGTCGAGATCGAAGCCGAAGGCTGGACGGAAATCATCCCGACGGCACGTGCCACGCGGCTCACGATGAACCGCGAGGGCATCCGCCGCCTGGCCGCCGAGGACCTCAAGCTGCCGACGTCTCGCTACCAGTTTGCGGAAAGCCAGGACGAGCTGCTCAGCGCGATCGAGGGCGGCATCGGCTACCCGTGCGTGGTCAAGCCGGTCATGTCCTCGTCGGGCAAGGGTCAGTCGATGGTCCACGCGCGGGATGAGATCGAAGCCGCGTGGCGGTACGCCATGATTGGCACGCGCGTCAACCGCGGCAAAGTCATCGTCGAAGAAGTGATCCACTTTGATTTCGAGATCACGCAGCTGACCGTGCGTGCGGTCGGCGATTCGGGAAAAATCGAGACCTTCTTCTGCGAACCGGTCGGCCACGTCCAGATCAAGGGCGACTACGTGGAGAGCTGGCAGCCGCAGCCGATGACGCATGCGGCGCTGGCCAAGGCCAGAGAGATCGCCAAGGTCGTGACCGACAACCTGGGCGGCCGAGGGATCTTCGGCGTCGAGCTGTTCGTGAAGGGCGACCAGGTCTGGTTCTCCGAAGTCAGCCCCCGTCCTCACGACACGGGCATGGTCACGATGGCCAGCCAAACTCAGAGCGAGTTTGACCTGCACGCGCGGGCCATTCTCGGCTTGCCCGTCTCCACCGCGCTGCGCGCCCCCGGCGCGAGCGCTGTGATCTATGGTGGCGTGGAGGCCAAGGCCGTGGCTTTTGAGGGCCTGGACGAGGTCCTACGCGTGCCTGGCAGCGACATCCGGCTCTTCGGCAAACCCGAATCGTTCACGCGCCGGCGCATGGGCGTGGCGCTGGCCACAGGCAAAGACACCGATGAAGCGAGGCAGCGTGCCAAGCTGGCGGCGGGGAAGGTCAGAGTAGTGACGGTGTGAGGATTCCGTTGGTCGATCTGAAGACGCTTCTGTCGGATCAAGGGGTTCTTCTCCTTGCGAGGTAACGTCTCGCTGTATGCCCGTCCGGAACGAAATTCAACCGCGAGTCCGAAAGGGGATAGGCCGTTCCCTTTCTCCTGTTCCTCGTAGGGGCGTATCGCGATACGCCCGCCTTTTAAGAGCGTCTAACAACATGGGGCTCCTGGATTCCCGCCTTCGGGGGAATGACCCCCAGTGCCGTCACGCCTGCGCAGGCGGGCGTCCAGGGCCTACCCAGTCCTGCGACGACCGGATATTTTGTTAGGGGCTCTAAGTCAAGAAAATAAATCTGCCCCGGTTATTCATCGAGGCGTGTTGAGGGGCGTGATAGACGTTGCGCGGCCGGCTACGGCTCGCCGGCGATCGCGTCGACGGCGTGTTCGAGCCGCTGGTTGGCTTGATCGACGGTGCCGGCGGTTCGGCGGGCTTGCCCGGTCGTTGCGTCCGCCGTGCGATTGATCGTCTCCGTTGTCTTTTCCTCAACGCCTCGTCCTTCCTCGACAAGCGCGGTTCCGGTGGTCGCGGGGTGCGCGGCGTCATGTGCGGCGGCCGAGATCCGATCGTTCAGGTCCGACAGGTACATCGCGTAGAGGCTGCCGGCGGCGACGGCGGTGATCGCCAACTTGAGGCCGAGCTTGGCCAACCGGCTGCCGCTTGCGCGCATCGCGATGAGCGCGGCGACGATCAACGCGATGCCGGCCAGCCCCACACCGAGTTGATACCGCGATGCCCACGACGCCGATGGCGTGGCGTCGGCCGCCGGTGCCGCCATGGGAAGGACTCCCAGGAGGAGGATCAACCCCCAACTTGCTGCGAGCCGCGTTCGACGTGCCGATGTCGCGCATTCCATGTTTCAGCCCCCGTTCAACGTGTGTGAGTATAACAAAGGGGTTGGCGGGCTCACGGATTGCGCGAATGGTGATCGGTTGTGGTCGGTCGAGCGGGGTTGTTAGAATGCGCCGCTGCGGGTGCGGTGTCTGTTTCGACGGGAGGGGCGATGGCGGAACGTGATCAACGGTTCGCGGAAGTGGTGGTTCCGGCCAAGCCCGATCGCGTCTTCCATTATTCCATTCCACCCGCGCTCGCCGAGGCCGTCAGGCCCGGCGTGCGGGTCCGCGTCTCGTTCGGGCGGCGGGCCCTCGACGGGTACGTGGTGGCCGTCACCGACCGGGCCGAGGTCGAGACCGTCAAGCCGATCGACGCGGTCCTGGACATCGATCCCGTCATCGGGCCGCCGATCATGGCGCTGACCCGCTGGATGGCCGACTACTATCTCGCGCCGTGGGGGAAGGTCTTGGCCGCCGCGGTTCCGGCGGGGTTGAAGGTGACGGCGGCCAAGCGGGTCGCGCTGACCCCCGCCGGCCGCGGCGTCGATCCCGGGACGGTGCGGGCCGCGGGGCAGCGGCGCCTGCTGGAGGCGCTCCGTCGGCATCCGAACTCCGTGACCCTGGCCACCCTGGCCAAGGAGGCGGGGACGGCGGCCGCGCTCCCGGCGCTCGTCGCGAACGGCTGGGTCGAGGAAATCGCCGCGTCGAGCTCCACGCCGCGCCCCGCCCTCTACGTCGAGTTGACCTCCACCGAGACCGCGTCCCGCGCGCCGCGCCAGCTGGCGGTGCTCGACGCCCTGGCCGCGCGCGGGGGTGGCGCGTTCCTCCGTGAGTTGGGGCCCGGCGCGGCCGCCCCCTGCCGGGCGCTCGCGTCGCGGGGGCTGGTGACGATTGCGCCCCGCGACGGGGGCCGCGATCCGTACGACGCGGCGGTGCGCCCGACCGCTTCGCCCGTGTTGACGCCGCATCAGCGTCGCGCGGTCGACGAGGTGGAGGCCGCGCTGCGGGAACGGCGATTCGCGCCGTTCCTGTTGTGGGGCGTGACCGGGAGCGGGAAGACCGAGGTCTACCTCCAGGCGATGGCGGCCGCCGTGGCCTCGGGTCGAAACTGTTTGTTGATGGTGCCGGAAATCGCGCTCACTGGCCAGATCGTGCAGCGCGTGCGGGACCGTTTCGGGCGTCGGGCCGCTGTGCTGCACAGCGGCCTGTCGAACGCGGAGCGGTTCGACGCCTGGAGCCGCATTCGCCGCGGCGACGCGCCGGTGGCGCTCGGCACCCGGTCGGCGCTGTTCGCGCCGCTTCCCGACCTCGGCTTGATCATCGTCGATGAAGAGCAGGACGCCTCCTACAAACAGGACGACGGTGTGCGCTACCACGCCAGGGATTCCGCGGTGGTCCTGGCCCGCCAGGTCCGCGCGGTGGTGGTCCTGGGATCGGCCACCCCGGCGCTCGAGTCCTACGCCAACGCCGACGCGGGGCGGTACCGGCTGCTGACGCTGCCCGAGCGCGTCGAATCCCGGCCGATGCCCGTGGTCCGACTCGTCGACCTCCGCGCGGAGCGCCGACCGAACGACCTCCTCTCCGAGGCGCTCCACGAGGCCATCGGCGCGCGGCTCGCCCGCCGGGAGCAGGTCCTGGTGCTGCTCAACCGCAGGGGCTACGCGCCCGTCGTGCTCTGCCACGACTGCGGCGCGTCCGCGCGGTGCTCGCAGTGCAGCGTGGGCCTGACCTATCACCGCGGTCGCGGGCGGCTCTGCTGCCATTACTGCGGCTTGAGCGTCCCGCCGGCCGATCGCTGCGAGGCCTGCGGCGGCCATCGAGTCGCCCTCCACGGCGTGGGAACCGAGCAGGTCGAGGAGCGGCTTCGTGCGGAGTGGCCCGAGGCCCGCGTCGCCCGGATGGATCGGGACACCACCCGGACGCGCTTCGCCCACGACGCGCTGCTGGCGGGGATGCACGGCGGCGAGACCGACATCCTGGTCGGCACGCAGATGATCGCGAAGGGGCACGATCTGCCCAACGTCACCCTCGTGGGGGTCATCAACGCCGACGTGGGATTGTCGCTGCCTGATTTTCGCGCGAGCGAGCGGGTCTTTCAGCTCCTGGCGCAGGCGGCGGGCCGTGCGGGGCGGGGCGAGCGGCCGGGCGAGGTGATCATCCAGACCCGCCGTCCCTCGCACGAGGTGTTCGTGTTTGCACAAAGGCACGACGTCAAGGGCTTCTACGACCGGGAGCTCGAGCGGCGGCGCGAGCTCGGCTACCCGCCGTTTGGCCGGCTCGTCATCGGGCTCATCACCGGGGTCGACGAATCGCGCGTGATCGCGGCGGCCCGGCGGGCGGCGGAGGCGATCAAAGACGCCCTGCCCGCCGGGGTGAGCCTGCTGGGGCCCGCGCCCGCTCCGTTCTGGCGGCTCAAGGGCCGGCATCGCTGGCAGATCGTACTGAAGGGGCCGCGTGGCGCGGCGATCCTCGACGTGGCCCGCGACCTGGTCGCGCGGGCCACGGGGCGGGGATTTCCGTCGGGCGTCACGCTCGACGTCAACGTCGATCCCTACCACGTGGTGTAACGGACCGCCGCTCCCACGAGCGCAGCACCGCGCGCGTGCGGGGACACGCCGCGCCCGCGTCGAGTTCGCGGCGAAGCCGCTCCAGATCGTCCGGCCGGTCCACGTCGTACCAGGACGGCAGGAGCGCGACCCGGCCGGGGTCGAGCCGGGCCAGCGTGGCCGCCAGCACGTCGGCCGTTCCCCACGGGATGTCTCGGAAGAGGCCCGGTTCGAGGCATCGCTGGCCGACCAGATAGTACCCGCCGTCGTCGCTGGGTCCGAAGACCAGATCGACCGAGCGCAGCGCCGCGCAGGCGCGATCGAGATACGCCGGCGGCAGGGTGGGGCTGTCGCTGCCGATCACCACCACCGCGGGGTGGCGTTTCAGGAGCGCTCGGACGACCCGCCGCATGCGCGCGCCCAGATTTCCCGGCCCCTGGGCGATCGGGTCCGCGCCGTACCGGCGGGCGCAATCGATGAGGAACGGGTCGTCCGTAGCGGGGGCGCACGCGAGGTAGCGCGGCCCCGGGCGCGCCGCGACGTGGGCGAGCGTGTCCTCGATGAAGGCGCGGTGGAGGCGTGCGGCGCGGGCCGGGGTCAACGGCGGGACCAGCCGCGTCTTCACGCGGCCGGGGGTGGGCGCCTTGGCGAACACGACCAGCGCGCAGTTCCCCGATCCGTCGATAAGGGGCGTCTGCTGCGTTGTCACTTCAGACTCGCGTCTTCTGGTCAGCGGATCGGGGCATAGGCGCGAGCCAGCCGGTGGGGGCTGACGCCGGCCGCGTACAGCGCGCGCAGCCACCACATGCGAAGGATCGTGCGCCATGGCCCCGCCTGCTCCCACCTTCGGGCCGAAGTCACAACACGGGTTCGCAGACACGCGACCCGCCCGCGGCGTTTGAGCCGCCGGGAGAACTCGACGTCTTCCATGAGCGGGATGGGGGCGTATCCCCCGAGGTCCTCGAAGACGCGCCGGCGGACGAAGATCGCCTGGTCGCCGGTGGCGATCTGGGTCGCGCGGGACCGCGCGTTCATGAGCGTTTCGATGAGGCGGTAGACGGCGCCGGCGCGGTCGAGCCGGACGTCGAACCGCCCGCCCACCGTGTCGGGGTCGGCCAGTGCGCGGTCCACCTCGTCGAAGGCCGTCGGGGGGAGCCGGGTGTCCGCGTGCAGGAAGAGTAGGACGTCGCCCGTCGCCGACACGGCGCCGGCATTCATCTGGACGGCCCGACCCCGAGGCGAGGCGACGACGCGGCAGGGCCGTGCGGCCGCGAGGGCGGGCGTGCCGTCACGGCTGCCGCCATCGGCCACGAGGATCTCGTGGGGACGCAGGGCGGCGACGGCCTCGATCGCCGACTCGATGCCGGCCGCCTCGTCCAACGTCGGGATGATCACCGAGATTGTCACGGAGAGGCCTCGCGCTATTGCCGCGCCGGGCTACAGCGCCGCCACCGCGGCCTGGATCGCTCGGAGCTGGGCGTCGCGGTCATCCAACCGGGCCAAGACCTCGTCGAGCTGGTGCCGGAGGTAGCGGGTGACGCCGACCGCATCGATCAGCCGTGCCGCAAATTCCGAGGGAGGCGCGTTGGCGTGCCGCTTGATCTCGGCGACAGCTTCCGGGGTGATCGGCCAGAAATAGGGTCCGGCGTGAAACAGGTACGGATACACCCCGACGACTCGTCGTTCGAGGCGAAGCTGCGGCGTGGTCATTCTTCACGGTCTCCCTGCAACGGAGTGGATGCGTCGTCCGACGTGTCGTCGACCGCGCGGTCGATCTCTTCCTCCATGCCTTCCCCGAGGTCTTCTCCCATCTCCCGGCCCATCTTTTTCATCCAGCGGGCCACACTCTGCGGATCATGCTCGTCGAGGCCCGTCAGACTCGACGGATCGGCGAGGGCCGCCATCCGCGCGTCCTCGGACCGCGGCGAGGCGAAGCGCGAGAGGAGCCGGACGACCCGACGGCTCGTGCACCGGGAGCACGCCGGGGCGGGCTCCCCCACGGTGCGCGCCCAGACCGTCATTCGCGTCCGACAGTCCTCGCAGCGATATTCGTAAATCGGCATAGGATCCCTCAGACCATCCGCGCGAGGGTGACGACGTACACCTCCTCGGCGCCGGCCCCCCGCAACACGCGCGCGCACTCGTTGGCAGTCGCTCCCGTGGTATACACGTCGTCCACCAGGATGATCCGCTGCCCCGCCACCTGCCCGGGGTGTCGCACCCGGAAGGCCCCTCGCACATTCGAGCGGCGCTGCGCTCGATCCAGCGTGATTTGCGATTCGGTCCACCGGATGCGCTGGAGCGCGTCCGGCCACAGCGGTCGCTCCACGCTCCGGCTGACCCACGCGGCGAGCAGGAGAGACTGGTTGAACCCGCGCTGCCGCAACCGGCGGGGATGCAGCGGCACCGGCACCACGGCGTCGGCCGCCGGGAGGGCGTCGAGCGCGGGGCGCAACAGCGGGCTCAACGCCGGAATCAGCTTCACGATGTTGCGATACTTGCAGCCGCGGATCGCCTCGGCCAGCACGCCTTCGTACAGCCCCGCGGACACCGCTTGAGTGAACGAGGGCGGGGTTTCGCGGCAGGCGCCGCACCGGTGGGTCGGGCTGTGCGAGAGCGCCGCGTCGGATCGAAAGGGGGATCCGCACACCGGGCACTGGGGGCCCTCGATCAGGGCGATGGCCGCCCAACACATCCCGCAGATCGCTCCGGACTCGTTCGCGGGAACGGCCCGCCGGCAGACCGCACACCGCCGCGGGAAAAGCGCGTCAAGCGCGTACCGCACGAACGCCCACATCCGGCGCCGGTTGTAACACAACGTTACCGGCGTGTCAAAGAGGCTCAAGGCCTGGGGGTCCGTTCTTGACGCCGCGGAAAGCCCGCCCTTATAATTGCGTGATGGATCGCGCCGAAATTCGCATCGACGCCGAGCTCAACCTCCGCGGAGTGCATTGTCCGTATAACTACGTTCGGACGAAGCTCAAGCTCGAGGAGATGAAGGTCGGTGAGATCCTCGCCGTCACGGTCGATGCCGGAGAACCCGCCCGCAACGTGCCACGGAGCGTCGCCGACGACGGCCATCGTGTGATCGAGATGACGCCGCTCGACTCGGCGCTCAGAATTCTCGTCGAGAAGCGGAAGTAGCTCCCCCCATCCTGTTGACAGCCACCGCCTCTCCGCTACACTGAGAGCGCCCGACCGTGTTTCCCGTTCGTCCAATGCCCGCATGCGCTTGACCCTGGCCCGCAAGATGCTTCTGGGGAATCTCACGCTCGTTCTCCTCATCGCGATCGTGGGACTCTCCGCCCTCGCCAGCCTCAAAGCCCTCCATAGTCTGGGCGCCAATCTGGTCCAAGTCGATCTTCCGAACCTCGAAATCAGCTCCCAACTCCTGGAATCGTTCTCGGCGGAGGACCAGTACGCGCAGCGGTACATCCATCTGCGCGATCCGGCCCTCCGAGCGATGGCCGACGCCCAGCGCGACAAGTTCCGTGGCCTGTTGAAAGGATTCGAGACCCTGCCGGCGCCGGCGGCTCACGCCGCGGAGCGAATCAGCGCGCGCCACACCGAGTACATCCGCGTGTCCGACCAGGCGCGTGACGCGCTGGATCATGGAGACGCGTTCCTAGCGAAGGCCCTGGAGGGGGAGCTGGTTCCGGAGCGCCGGCAGCAGGTGCTCGCGACGATTCAATCGCTCGTTCAGATTCTCAAAGGCTTTCAGTGGGAGGCGTTGCAGCGGTCGCAACGTCTGATCAGCAGGGCGCTGCTGATGACCCTGGTCACGTGTGGGGTCGGTCTGGTTTTCGGCGTGGGATTCGCCCTGACGTTCTCGCGGTCTCTGGCGAAGTCGCTGGATCACTTCAAGACTGCCACCCAGTTGATCGGGAAGGGACGCTACGACGATCTGTTGCCGTTTAAAGGAAACGACGAGGTGAGCGATCTGGCCGAGTCCTTCCGGGGGATGAGCCATCGACTGAAGGAGCTTGAGGAGATCAACATCGACGCCAACCCGCTCACCCGGCTTCCGGGGAATCTGGCGATCGAGAAGTCCCTCCTGGTGCGCCTGCGACACCGGCGTCGGTTCGCCTTCTGCCACATCGACCTCGATAATTTCAAGGCCTTCGGCGATCACTATGGGTACGCGCGGGGGAGCGAGGTGCTGAAAATGGTCGGGACGGTTCTGACGCGTGTGGCCGAGGATGGGGGCCGGGAGACCTTTATCGGCCACATCGGCGGCGATGACTTCGTCCTGATCTGCGCGCCGGATCGCGTGTCCGCGTGTTGTCAGTACATCATCAAGGAGTTCGACGCCGCCATCCCGCAGTTCTACGATGCGGAGGACCGGGAACGAGGGTTCATCATGTCCCGCGACCGCAACGACCGCGTCCAGCAGTATGCCATCATGACCATCTCGATCGCGGTCGTCACCAACGAGCGCCGGGACATCACGACGCCGATGCAGGTGGCCGAGGTTGCGGCGCAGCTCAAAAAATACGCGAAGAGTTTTCCCAAAAGCATCTTTGTCGTCGACCAGCGGCGCGAGGGGTAGGGGCCACGCCCGGTCACTTGTCCCCGCATCCTTCGATGAGGAGGGTGATCTCGCCGCGCCGCGGACGCCGGTCGATTTCGTCGATCAACTCCCGGAGCGTCCCCCGCAGGAATTCCTCGTGGATTTTGGTCAGCTCCCGGGCCACCACCGCGCGTCGATCGCCCCACGCGGCTTCGAGTGCGCGAAGCGTCTTGAGCAGGCGGTGGGGCGACTCGAACACCACCACCGTCCCCGGATAGGCTCGCAGCGCGTCGAGGCGGCGGCCGGCCCGGCCCGATGACTTCGGAAGAAATCCCTCGAAGTGGAAGGCGTGGGTCGGGAGCCCCGAGCCGGCGAGCGCCGCGATGAGCGCCGACGGGCCTGGGATGGGGATCACCCGGATTCCGGCGTCGATGCATCGGTTGATCAAAAAGTAGCCGGGATCGGAAATGGTCGGGGTTCCGGCGTCACTCACCAGCGCCACCGACTGGCCGTCGAGCAGACGGGAGACCAGGACGGGCGCCTTCATCTCCTTGTTGAAATCGTGATAGCTCGTCAGCGTGGTGTGGAACCCGAAGTGCGCGAGCAGCTTTTGGGTGTGGCGGGTGTCCTCGGCCGCGATCAGATCCGCTTCTTTGAGCACGCGAAGCGCGCGGAGCGTGATGTCTTCGAGATTGCCGATGGGCGTGCCCACCACGTAGAGGACGCCGGGCGGGCGTATGGGCAGCGTCATCGCGGCGAGCCTAACAAAATGGCTCGTCGCGCGCAAGGAAGCGGTGTGCCCGTGTCGGTTGAGCTTGGAATGATGACTTTGCTATAGTACGCACCGGATCAGCGCCCGCTATCGCGTCGCGCCCGATCCGGATCGGGCGGCACCACACACGGCTTTGAGGAGATGACTCGATGAACATCTGCGTGATCGGGACCGGATACGTGGGCCTCGTGACTGGGGCGTGCTTTGCCGAGTTCGGGGTGAACGTCGTCTGCGTGGATCAGGACGCGTCGAAAGTGGCGCGCCTCCAAAACGGCGACGTCCCGATCTATGAGCCCGGCCTGAGCGAGCTGGTGCAAAAAGGCCTCCGTGAGGGGCGGCTCTCCTTCACGACCGACATCGCGCACGGGATCGAACAGGCGCTTGTGCTGTTCATCGCGGTGGGTACGCCCCCGCGGGGCGACGGGTCGGCCGACTTGTCGGCCGTGGAGACCGTCGCGGAAACGATCGCGCGCCACATGAACGGCTACAAGGTCGTGGTCACCAAGAGCACCGTGCCGGTGGGAACCGGCGAACGTCTGCGGACGATCATCGGGCGGTCGCAGACCGAACGGCGGAACTTCGATGTTGCCTCCAATCCCGAGTTCCTCCGGGAAGGAGCGGCGATCGAGGATTTCATGCGGCCCAATCGGGTGGTCATCGGCGCGGAGAGTGATCAGGCGATCGCGATTCTCCGAGACCTATACCGTCCATTGTACCTGATCGAGACCCCGATCATCATCACCGACATCGCGACCGCGGAAATGATCAAATACGCCTCCAACGCCTTTCTCGCCACCAAGGTATCGTTCATCAACGAGGTCGCCAACCTCTGCGAGCGCGTCGGCGCGGACGTGCACCAGGTCGCGCGGGCGATGGGGCTGGATGGGCGGATCGGGGCGAAGTTCCTTCATCCCGGGCCAGGGTACGGCGGGTCGTGTTTTCCGAAGGACGTGGTCGCGCTGCTGTCCATCGCGCGGCGCAACGGCTACGAGTTCCAGATCCTCCAGGCGGTCGACGAGGTCAACCGTCGCCAGCGGGACCTCATGGTGGCCAAGATCCAAGGCGCCATCGGCGACCTGTCGGGGACGACGCTCGCCTGCCTGGGACTTGCGTTCAAGCCGAACACCGACGACGTTCGCGAGGCCCCCGCGCTCACGATTCTCCCGGCGCTCCAGAAACTCGGCGCGACGGTGCGGGCCTACGACCCGGCCGCGATGGGCGAAGCCGAGAAGGCGCTCGACGGGGTGGTCTTCTGCTCCGATCCATACGAGGCCGTGATGGGCTGCGACGGGGTCATCCTCATGACCGAGTGGAACCAGTTCAGAAATTTGGATCTCGACCGCGTCAAAGCCTCGTTGCGCCGTCCGGTTTTCATCGACCTGCGCAACGTCTACGACCCGAAACGGATGCGGGACCTGGGGTTTACCTACGCGGGGGTGGGACGGGTCTGATCAGGATTTTGGTTTCACGTGGCAGCGGGCGCAGTTCGAGATCGGGAACGCCACCCGCCCATGGCAGCGCCCGCAGAACTCACCGTTGACGATCTTGACCATCGAGATCGGGTTGGCGCCCTTCTTCATCACGAAGATGTTCGGATGGCAGTTCCCGCAGTCGAGCCAGTACGTGTGCGGGAAGTGAGGAAACACCACGTTGGGCATCGCCCCCACCGCCGGGATGTCGATGTCAAAGTTGAAGGGTGGCACGAGCGGTTTGTTCGGATCCTCCAATGACTCCCGAGGATGGACGATGCTGTCTTTGAACGCTTTCACCCAATCGACGTTGCCGCCCTGATCCCTGGGAATGCTCTTGAGGATGAGCTCGGGGTTGCGGTTCTCCCTGGCAAACGGCGGACCGGGGACTGGAATCTGAGTCGGATCCTCGAAGTCGTCGCTAAGCTGGGTGGGCAGCGGAGGCGAGGCCACGACGGGCGCGGGAGCCGACGCCGGGGCGGTGGTCGTCGACGCGGGGTCGGTCGACTCCTTCTTTGCGAACGGCCTGGCGCAGGCGAACAGCACTACCGCCGCCACCACGACCCACGCCGCCTTGCCCATCACCGTCCGCGTCATGTCAATTCACTCCGTGGAGCGGGCCGGTGACCATGCCGGGTTTCCCGGAGTGGCAGCGCGCGCACATGACCGGTTTCCACGCCGTTTCCCCGTTGTGGCATTTCCCGCAGAATTGACCCTTGAAGACGATTTTTTCCATATCGATGTCGTTGGCGCCCGACTTCATTTCGAAGATGGCGGGGTGGCAGACCTTGCATTTGAATTCGGCGCGGTGGATCCAATGGGGGAAGATGACGGGCGGCATGCCCCGCTGCTCGGCCTTGCTGTTGAGCACCATGTCGCCGTAGAAGCCTTCGACGGTCTTGCCGGCCAGTCCCCACGCCGCGAGGCCGATGACCAGGCCGGCCGCCACCACCCATCCCGTTTTCCGCTTCATCCGCCGCCGCTCTCCGCGCCACGCGCCGTCTTTTGGGCAATTCCTGCTTCGTTCCTCGCGTAGCTATGATGCAACGGAAGAAGCGATGAGGGAAATTGGTAGCATAAGATTCCCGCCTTTGTCAACAGCCGACTACCGAATACGGATACTCGGCGACATCCCTTGTCGCGACGAGACCCGGTGAATCGTTCGTCCGCGACGGCCTGCGGTCCTCGCTTGACATCCCCCGAGTGCTTCCCTATAGTTGGGCTTCTTTTTGCCGTGAAAATTCAAGGCGGTGGGGGGTCGGCTCGGGAATTTTTCCCCTCCTTCGCGGTCTTAGGGGTAGCGTCCAAGGCGTTCCGCCCCTCCCGAACCGCGTGGTCTCGCGGCGCGACCAGTCCTGGGTCGTCGCGATGGGTATGGACACACTGTGTGAATGATGATTCGCCCACCCCGAGCGTTCGTGATTGCGGTCGTGGCCCTCGTCGCCGCGCTGGTTCCGTTGGCGATGTCGGTCTTGGGGAACCCCATCAAGGGGTCCCGCCATGATCTCTCGGGTCTGAACATGCGCGGGTATGGCGTGGAGACGGGGCCGATGACGGGGGCCACGTTCAACGACTACAAGGAAATCTGCGTGTACTGCCACACGCCCCACAACGCCGCGGGCGATGCGCCGCTCTGGAACCGCGAGATGCCGGCGCAGAGCGGCTACCTGATGTATACCTCCCCCAATTTCGATTCCAAGGCCGACGCGCCCGACGGCATCTCGCTCGCCTGCCTGTCCTGCCACGACGGCACGGTGGCGGTCGACGCGATCCGCAACCAGCCCCAGTACCACGCGATCGTCGATGCCGGGACGCACTACAAGATGGATCTCGAAGGCTCGCCCGGGAGCGATAGCTGCGGGAAGTGCCACAACCGCCAATCCGGAGCCTACGGCGGGATCGGTCGGGCGCACGACGCGAGTATTCGTTATCTCACCCGCGATCTGCGCGACGACCACCCGTTTTCGGTGTCGTTTCCATCCCATGCCCTCGATCCCGGGTTCAACCAGCCCACGATTGCCAAGGACGACGGCGGGCGGATGTTTCCGAACGGTATTCAGACGTTCGCGGAGGACAAGGTGCAGTGCGCGTCGTGCCACGATCCGCACGACCCCGACGAGCGCAACGAGGAGGGAAGGGATCCGTTTCTGCGGACGTCCAACCGGGATAGTGCGTTGTGTCTCACATGTCACGCGAAGTGAAAAATACGAGGGGGAGAATGGGCGACGGGGTGATGGGGCGAAGGGGCGAATCGCTTCTCGCCTTTCTCCCCCCCTCTCCCCGTCCCCCCCTCGTCTTTCTCGTCCTCTTCCTCGCCGCCTGCTCCTCGGCGCCCAAGCCGGCGCCGGACTTGTTCTGGCCGTTGCCGCCGGAGACGCCGCGGATCAAGTTCGTGAAAAGTCTGTCGTCGGCGGCGGATGTGCGGCCGACGTCGCTGGCGAGCCGCCTCAAGACGGCCGTGATCGGCGCCGAGCCGGCCGCATCGCTGGGCAAACCGTACGCGGTGCACGCGGATCGCGCGGGGCGCGTCCTGGTGGCGGATTCGGCGTGGCGCAAGGTGTTGGTGTTCGACGAGCCCGGCAAGGAATTTTTCATCGTCGGACTCGACGGGCCGGGCCTGCTGGTCAACCCGCGGGGCGTGATGACCGACGCGGAGGGCAAGATCTACGTGACCGACGTGACGCAGAACCGCGTCGTGGTCTACACCACGAAGGGCGAGTTTGTGCTGGCCATGGGCCAGCGCGGGCAGCTTGATAAGCCGGTGGGGATCGCCGTCAACGACGCGCTCAAGCGGATCTATGTCGTCAGCACCGGTAGCGGGTCGACCCAGACCCACAAGGTGACGGTGTTCGATCCCCAGGGCGCGGTGCTGTTCGAGTTCGGCGGGCGGGGCATCGAGGACGGGAAATTCAACTTTCCGACCAACATCGTCGTCGACGCCGCGGGCAAGGTCTACGTGATGGACTCGTTCAACTTCCGCGTGCAGATGTTCGACGCCGACGGGAAGTTCGTGTCGAAGTTCGGCGGCGTCGGGAGCGGCTTCGGCCAGTTTTCCAAGCCCAAGGGCATCGGGGTGGACAGCGAGGGCCACATCTACGTCAGCGACGCCGCGTTTAACAACGTCCAGATCTTCGACCAGGAGGGCCGCCTGCTGCTCTTCTTCGGGGAGTTTGGGTATCGGCGGGGCCAATTTTTGTTGCCGGCCGGCTTGTCGGTGGATGCGCAGGATCGGATCTACGTCGCCGACCAATACAACAAGCGGATCAACATCTATCAATACCTGCCGGAGGCGGGGCGCGCGGGAGGCGCGGAGCGCCCGGCGGAAGCGGCGGTGAATTGAGCACGGGGTACGGGTGCCCGGGAGTGCCCACGGACTGCATGATCCTACACACGAAAAGGAGGGGCGGATGAAGCTGATTCGAATCGGAGGACTCGCGCTGCTCGCGGCGGTCGTGGGCCTGGGCGCGTGGGCCGCGACCAAAGCCTGGGCGGCCCATTGCGGCGGGGGCACTGGGGTCAGTTGCACCGAAAGCGTGAAGGACACCAAGCACAACCTGGCGGCAAACACCGATCTTGTTGGCACCGGGACGGTGATCGGCACATCCGAGGTGTGTGTGTTCTGTCATACGCCGCACGGAGGTCGAGACGATGTCGCCGGAGGTGGTGCCCCGGAGTGGAACCGCGCGCTTCCGGCCAGCACCGGTTTCACGAATTATACCTCTCCGAACTTCGATAACGACCAAGGGGCTGAATCACCCGGGCCGAAGGGTGTGTCACTGGCCTGTCTTTCCTGCCACGACGGCGCGATTGCGTTGGACGCGCTCATTAACGCACCGGGGTCGGGCGGGTTCGACGCGAGCAATCGAAGCGGGATCAGTCCGCGGAGTTCGGCGGGAATTACGTTTACCGGCGCGGGTGCCACGGCCGACTCATTGAAGGAAGGTGAGCGGCCGAGCACTGATGCCGGCGGAGGGTTCCTCGGTGGACTGAATGATTTCGTCAATCCCGGCACAGGGGCTGGCATGGAGCCGTTCCCAAACTTGGGAAGGAACTTGACCGACGACCATCCCATCTCGATGCGGATGCCTAGTGCGGATCTTCAATTTGCCGAGGCGCTGGACGGCTTGATCGCGTCCGCCGGGGGCAACGTGAACTACGTCCAACGAGTCGGCACGCAACTACCGACCGACCCGCGAGATCGGATCCGGCTGTATAACAGCGACGCGACAACCGTCGACTGGGTCGAGTGTGCCTCTTGCCATAACCCGCACACGCCGAGGACCACCTTTCTGAGGCTTCCGAGTCTTCCAGGTGTGGGTGCGGTCGGAACCGAACGGCCCGCCTACCCGGCTGCTACAGGCCGAGACCTCAACCACGAGCCGAACCAGGGGAGTTTGATTTGCTTTACATGCCACGAAAAATAGCAGGCTGAGCTTTGGCCAGAGGTCATTCGCCCTGCACGGCCCTCCGGCTCGCCCAGGCTTCGGCCTGGGCGAAGCCGCTTCTGCGGCCGACGCGGCTGTCCCCCGCCGGAAGATTCCGCTGGGGAGTGACGGTCGTGTTGGCGGGGGCGCTCGGGACCGGAGTCGCCCTTGCCGCCGATGAGCCGCCGATCGCGGCGGTGGTCAACGGCGTGCCGATCACGGTGGCGGCGGTGGATCGCGCGGTGGAGGAGAAGGTGCCGCGCGTCTCGGGGCACGGGACGATCTCGCAAGGACGGCGGACCGTCCTGCGGGCCGAGGTGATCGAGGACATGATTGCCGAAGAGCTGATGGTGCAGGAGGCGAAGCGGCAGGGATTGAAGGCGGCCGCCTCGGCGATCGACGACGAGGTGGCGAAGGTCAAGAAGCGGTTTCCCGATTCGGCCCGCTACGCCCAGGCGCTGGCCCGCAACGGGATGTCGGAAGAGGGGGTCCGTCGCGGGATCGAACGGTATCTCTTGGCGAAGGCCGCGTTTGATCGAGAGGTCACGGCGAAGGTCGAGGTGACCGAGAAAAGCATGCGGGCGTATTACGACGCCGATCCCTCGCGCTTCGTGGTCCCCGAGCAGGCGCAGTACCGGCAGGTTCTGATCGCGGTGGATCCCGGTGGGAGTCCGGCCGAGTGGAAGGCCGCTCAGACGCGGGCGGCGGAGCTAGCCAAGCAGGCGCGCGCGGGGACGTCCTTCGCCGATCTGGCGAAGGCGCACTCCCAGCACGACGCGAGCCGGGAGCAGGGCGGGGACATGGGGTGGGTGCATCGGGGGCAACTCGATCACGACGAGGAAACGGCGGTCTTTGCGTTGAAGCCCGGCGGAATCAGCGACCCGGTGCGGACGCTCTACGGGTTCGCCGTCTACCGGCTCGACGCGAAGAAGCCCCAGCGCTCCCTGACCTACGACGAGGTGAACAAGACGCGGCTCGCCGACGAGCTCCGGCGCGCGGAAACGGATCGAGTGCGCTCGGCGTGGCTCGCTGGGTTGCGAGAGCGCGCGAAGGTGGAGATTCGGCCGACCGAGCGATGAGAGTCTGTGAACAAATCCTTTCCCGCCGCTGGGAGGCCGATCCGCTGCGCATCGCGGCGTTGCTCCTCCTCCCCGTAGCGCTCTGGCTACGCTTCGTCGTCGCGCCTTGCGCTGCTTGCGTCTCGACCACCCAGCTCGGTCCAAGGATTTCTTCACAGACTTTGAGCCATGTGTCATGAACCTTGGTTTCTCGTGGCGCGCGCTCGCGGCGGCGGTCGTGGCGATCCTCTTGGTGGCCGAGATGGCTGAGGCACGCGGCCTCAACCTCCACGGCGTGGCCGATCTGACGTACCGCTGGTCGCGCATCGATCAGCGGGTGGCCAGCACCGACCTCGCGCCCTCGATCACCACGGGCCTGCAGCAGCACTACCAGCTTGGCAGCTCCGGCGATCTGCTCCACCCGAACCTGGGGAGTTACACCCTCAACGCCTCGCTGATCGACGACGTGGGGCGCACGAACGGAGCGAAGTCGCAGGACCTCTCGGTGAAAGATTATTATTTCAGCATGAATCTTCTGCCGCGAGCTACCCCCTTGAGTTTCTACGCCCAGCGCGTTATCCAGGACAACGACGCGCTGTTATCAGGCACGCCCGGCACGACGTCGACGACCACGACCTACAGCGTGACGTGGGATATTCCGCTTCAGAGGTTGCCGCGGTTGCGCGTCAATCTCTTTCAGTCGGAACTCCAGGTCGACGCCGCGGTGGCGTCCTTCCAGCGGACCCGCGCCGCGGCGGTGGACGTCGACGGGCAGACGCGCGACACGCGATACTTCGCGCGCTATCAGCTCACGCGGTTGGAGGGGGTTGCGAGCGAGACGACAAGCCACACGGTGAGCGCGTCCGCCGAGACGAAGTTCACCACCGCGCTGTCGGCGGCGGCCCGGGTCAACTACTCCACCAGCGTGACGACGCTTGGCGTCGTCACGCCCGGCCTGGGGACGCTCCAACAGCGGAGCGCGGGCGCGAGCGTGTACTACCGCCCGAGTTTACAGACGACGTTGAGCGCGAACTACGACTTTTACAAGGATCCGTTTGAGCGCCACTTGTTCTCCACGAATGCCAACCTGCGTCCCCTCCAGGAGTTGGATCTGTCGGCGGGGTATCGCTTCTTCCGATTCGACGTCCAGGACATCCGGACCGACTCTCACTATGCGTTCACGTCCGCCAATTACCGCCCGATCCTCGGTTTGACGACCACCCTCAGCGCGTCCCTCGGCACGACCGACGTGCATGGGACGACCACCGACGTGACGAGCTACTACCAGAGCTACGGGTACGGGGTGAATTATTTCAAGACGCTGACGCTGGTCGCCTACCGGGTGGGCTATCAGGGAGGATACAGCCTCAACCATATCAGTACCGGAACGGGGACCTCGCGCGATCTGACCCACGTGTTCTCCGCCGGGGTTTCGAACACGCAGACCCGGCTCGTGGCGCTCTCCGCGGATTACTCGCTGGCCCTCGTGACCCACCGCATCGCGGGCGCGGAGGCCACCGACCAGCGAGATCACCGGATGCAGGTGACGGCCAACAGCAGCGCCCCGCGCGATCTGTTCCTCCCCGGCGATTTCCTGGTGCTGAGCGCTCTCTCATCGTATACGCTGTCCCAGTACCGCGATTTCACGAACCACGTGTTCCTGTTCAGCACGACCGAGACGTACGAAACCGGGCGGGGGGTGGCGGCGAGTGTGGGCTACACGTATGAAGAACAGTCGCAATTGGAGTACGATAGTAAATCGACCGCCTTCACGCAGCTTCGCTGGGTATCGTATGTCATGCGGTACGGCACGTTGGACCTGAACGCCAAGCAGTCGTGGGAACGCTACGCCGGCCGCCAGGCGGACGTGAACCGCTCGGAGGGCGGGGCGCTCTTCACCTACCAGCTCGGGCGCATCGCGCTGAGCGCGGATTACCGGTTGACGTACGAGGTCCGGCAAGATAACCGCCTTCTTAGTCAGGCGGTGTTCGCTCGAGCGGCCCGGCCGTTCTAGGAGCCTGTCCATGAAGGGCCATCTCGGGAAGCAGCATTCGTCCGTCATGCTAGAGCGGCGTTGTCAGTCGGCCTTGCGTGCTCACGTACAATACAGTACGCTCCGCGCGCAAGGCTTCCTTCCGCCTTGCATCTGGCGCTTCCTGAACAGGCTCCCGCGGACGCGGGGGGCAGGCTCAAAGACCCGATGACTAGGATGTGGGATGTTTGAGACAGGTGAGCGGATGATGAGCGTGAGTCGATTTGCATGGGCGGTGTTGGGCGCGGTGCTCTTGGCGGCGTGCGCCGCCGCGCCGCCGGCGCCCACCCCCACGATAGCGCGCGTCTGGCCGCTGCCGCCCGACCTGCCGCGGATCGCGTATGTGAAGAGCCTGACCGGGCCCGAGGAAGCCCGGTCGAAGAAAGGTTGGTTCCGGCGGGTGCTGGAGCGGCTGGTGGGGCAGGGCGAGGCGGCGCCGCGGATGATCCGTCCGTTCGGGATGTTCGTCGACGAGGCCGGCGTGTTGTTCGTCACCGACACGGGGTTGCAGGTGGTCCATCGATTCGATCCGGAGGGTGGAGGGTATCGGCAGGTGTTCCGCATGAGCGGCGGGCGGCGCCTGCTCTCGCCCGTCGGCGTGGCGGAGGACCGGGACGGGCTGCTCTACGTCGCCGATTCCCAGCTCAATCGGGTGATCGTGTTCGATCCCAAGGGCGTCTTCCTGCGCGAGGTCGTGGCCGACGGCGACGCGGTGCGGGTCGCCGGGGTGGCGTATCATCCCGGGCGCGACGCGCTCTACGTCAGCGACGCGGGCGGCCATCGCATTCTCGTGTACGGGCGCGACGGCCGCAAGGTCGGCGGGTTCGGACGGCGCGGGCGGGAGAACGGGGCGTTCAATTTCCCCACCCATCTCGCGGTTGATCCCGCCGGGCGTCTCTACGTCACCGATTCGATGAACTTTCGCGTACAGGTCCTCGATCCGGACGGGGTGTGGATCCGGTCCATCGGCCAGCTCGGCGAGACCCTGGGTACCTTCAGCAAACCCAAGGGTGTGGGGCTTGACCGCCACGGCCACGTCTACGTCGTCGACGGCTTGTACGACACGGTGCAGATCTTCACGGCCGATGGCGATCTCTTGTTGAATTTCGGCAACGCGGGGACGGTGGAGGGCGCGTTCTGGCTGCCCGCGGGGATCGCGGTGGACCGGCAAGACCGGATCTACGTGGCCGACACGTACAACGCCCGCGTGCAGGTGTTTCGGTTGCTCGATGCGACGCTGCCGACCGACGCGGCGCCGGCCGCGGCGGCGTCCCCGTGAGGCCGTTGGCCGGGTGCGGGGCTGATGCACAATGAACGATCAACCCATGAACCGAGGGAGCGAACAGGGATGACACGTCCACGAGGGAGTCGAGCCGCACTTTTCCCAGCTGTCATCGTCGTCGGGGCGATCCTGGGCTGGACCAACGAGGGACGGACGCAACCGCCCCCGCCGCCTCCGCCGCCATCGAATCAACAGGTGCTGGAGGACATCACCCGCACCAAACACAACCTGTCGTCGGTGGACCCCAGCGCGCTCCTATCCTCGGGCGTGCTGCCGCGTGCGGGATCCGAGCGCGACGCCAAGTCGGAACCGGGCGGCACGAGCGAAATCTGCGTCTTCTGCCACACCCCGCACGGCGCGAGCGCGACGGGAACCGGGCTGAAGGCTCCTTTGTGGAATCGGAACCTCGATTATCAAGCAACCAGAACCTACCAACTCTACGACCAGGTGTGGAGTTTTTCGTTCGAGGGCGTGCTGAACGATGCGGCGGGCCAGCGCCCGACCGGCTATTCGCGACTCTGTCTGTCCTGCCACGACGGGACCGTGGCGCTTGGCAATTTGATCAACGCGCCGGGGTCGGGGGGGTATCAGGGGGTGGTGCCCATGACGGGCAACCTCGGACCGGGCAAGACGATCCCGGAGGGGAGCGGGAGTCTGACCGGCGACACGCGCCGGTTGGGGCTTGACCTGCGGAACGACCACGCGATCTCGTTCACCTTCGATCAGGCGCTCGTCCTGCAGGATCGGGAGTTGGTCAATCCCGGTCCGCCGCTCCAGTACCCCTCGAAGGTCAGCGATCCGACGCCGATCTCGCCGTTGCGCCGGTATGCGGGCAATGATCCCAACGTCTACGACACGGTGCAGTGCACCTCGTGTCACAACCCGCACCAGGTCAATTACCCCAAGTTCTTGCGCGCGAACTGGTTCCACAAGGAGACCAACAACCCCGACCCGGCTAAGAACAATCAGAATCAGCAGATCATCTGCCTCTTCTGCCACGACAAGCCGCGATGGATCGACAGCACCCACGCGATCGCGCCGGTGATCCGAAGCAAATATCCCTGGGTCAACAACGATCCGGGGAATGTGAATTCCGGGTACGATTTCGACGGCAGCCACACCGTCGCCGAATTCGCCTGCCGGAATTGCCACGACCCGCACACCATCCAGGGCGCCAAGCGTCTCCACCGCGAGGGTGTGAACGCGCAGGGCACCGACGGCATCGAGAGCACGTGCTACCTGTGTCATTCGCCCACCAGCGGGCCAACCGCGTCCGGCACGCTGGTGGCGGGCGATCCGACGTCAGCGACCAATCCGCGGTTCGTGCCCGCGACCGGACGGCCGGCGCCGGACGTCTACAGCGAGTTCTCCAAGGACATCGGGGTCGGCAATTGCGCCACGTTCCCCAAGTGCGGCAGCGCGATGAACCTCCAGTTCGCGCAGGGACACGAGCCGGTGTTCGTCGCGCGATCCCAGGAAGGGGTGGAGCTCCATAGCCCCGCTCCGCCGGCGGGCAACGAATATCCCCCGGGGGTCAGCTCCGCCGACAGCGCCCACATCGAGTGCGTGGATTGCCACAACCCCCACCAGGTGGTGCGGGACAATCGGCTGCGCGGCATCAAGGGGATCACGTTCGACGACCAGGTCGTGGAAACCACATCCACCGATCTGAACCGGCCCTACGTTTATGAGGTCTGCTTCCGGTGCCACGGCAACAGCTACACCACGATCTTCACCGGTGACCGCGTCCCGGAGGACACCCGGTACCGATCGAACCCGATGATTCAGCCGAGCAACCTCAAGTTCAGCCTGGCCGGATTCTCCAACAAGCGGCTGGAATTCGCGACGTACGGCGACAGTCGCGATCTGTCCACCACGTATGAAGGGAAGAGCAAGCCAGACGCCGTCTGGGTGACGGGGCCGTCATGGGGAGCCGGGGGAAACGTCGGACCCGGCAAGCACAAGGCGTTCCATCCCGTGGTGGGCACGGGACGCAATGGCACCGAGGCATTGAAAAATCAGCTTGCGACGTCGTTCGGTGGACGTCGAGCCGAGATGATCACGATTCAGTGTACCGATTGTCACAACAGCGACTACTACGACGCCTACGGGGGCGGGGGAGCGACCGTCGACCAGTCGAGATTCTTGGGGCCGATCACCGAGAGCAACACCGTTCGGGCCGGAGACGTGAAGAATTTCGGGATTGCTCAAGACTACGACGGGGAACGGAGCCGGCATCCGATTGGTCCCCACGGGTCAGCGAACATTCGAATTTTGAGAGCGCCATATAACACGAATATTGCCAATCCGGTTCGCAATTTTCAGAACGACGGGTTCAATCCCGGTCACTGGGACAACTTCCTCCTCTGCTTTCAGTGCCACGACCGGAAGGCGTTCGACCCATTCGCGTTCGACGCCAATCCCAACGATCCAAGCTGGACGAACTTCTTCGGGGTACCGGCAAACCCTGATGACGCTGGACAAGCCTTTTTGCGGACCACACTGAGTTGGGAGTCGAACCTTCACATGTATCACTTGCAGCGGACCGGCGCGCTCTGCCATGAATGTCATTACAACGTCCACAGCAACGCCGAGGCGCAGAACACGATCTACGGAGACGGGACCGGGTGCGTGGTGGGCGGGACCCCCGCCTGTACGCCGGGGCCGTCGGGGTCGACGGCGGGGCTGCCGCCGGATGCCGAGGACGGCAGGACCGACGGGGTAAGCGACACCCACCTGATCAACTTCGCGCCGGGAGGGCCGTCCGCCTACAGCGGCGAAGCGCGGTGCGACGATCCCGGCTCCGGAACACCAGGGGCTCCCGGCACATCCCGAACCGATCCCGAGACCGGCGAGCTGGTTCCCATCCAACCTGCCGGTGCGGATGTGCAGTGTTCCGGCTCAGATCCCGATCCCAACCCAGAGTCTTCAGGGACCGCAGACCCGAATAACCCTAAATCGAACGTCTTTTTCGGCGTGGAGGGTGTGACGGCCACGCTTCCAGTGTGGTATTACCAGAAAGACGCGAAGTACGACCCCGGCGTCTTTCGGTGCAACCTGCGCTGCCACGGGGTCGTGATGTCGACGTGTTTTTACATCACCGACCGAAGCCTCGCTCTCGGGATGAATCAGGCGCGGAACCGATCGCTCAACCAGAGCGCGACCTGGTGTGCGGGGGGGAGTGAGCAAAGTCCGGGGATCATCTTCGGGTCGGCGCCCCCTGAAATCAAGCGCCTGCTGGCTGATCTGGGCAAGGCGCTGGTTCCGGGAGGGCTTGATCGGACCAAGCTGGCGCCTGTGACCGCCGCTCACCGTGCCGCGGCTCGTCCGATCACGTCGCGCTGAGGCATGGACAAAGGATGGGTGGCGGTCGTGGTCGCCGTGGCGGTGGTGGGGAGCGTCGTCCTCGTTCGGACGAATCCCCAGGCGGAAGCGCCGGAGGGGATGGTTCTGATCCCCGGCGGGACCCTGCAGATGGGCAGCCGAGGAGACGAGGGGCGCGTGGGTTTTGAAATTGGGGTGGATGAGATGCCCCAGCACGAGGTGCGGCTTCGCTCCTTCTCTATCGATCGGTTCGAGGTCACGAACGAGCAGTACCGCGCGTTCGTGGCGGCGATCGGGCGGCCGACGCCCGCCGACCCCAAAGACCCCGACTACTACGCGTGGGTCGATGGCCGTCCGCCGGCCGGGCAGGAGGACCACCCGGTCTGCTACGTGAACTGGCACGAGGCGGACGCCTATTGCAGGTGGGCGGGCAAGCGCCTGCCGACCGAGGCCGAGTGGGAGCGCGCGGCGCGGGGCGACGATGGGCGGATGTGGCCGTGGGGCGATCGCTTCGACCCCGAGCGGTGCAACGCCGCCGAGTCCGGCTTTGGATGGTCCACGCCGGTCGGCAGCTTTCCCGAGGGTGCGAGCCCCTACGGGGTGATGGATCTGTGCGGGAACGTGGCCGAGTGGACCGCCTCATGGTACGTGCCGTATCCGGGGAGCACGCTCAAACGTGGCGCGTTCGGCGAGAAGATGCGCGTGGCGCGCGGAGGCGCGTGGGTGCTCACCGCGGAGCCGTGGTCGCGGGCGACGAACCGCAACCTCGCGCAGCCGCCGGAGCTTCGGCACCGGTCGCTGGGCTTCCGGTGCGCGAAGTAGGCATTGCAGCGGGGTTCCTTGGCGCGGTGGCGGTCGTCCTCGGCGGATGCGCATCGGTGGGGCGCGTCGCGTCGGATCCACCGCCGGGCATGGTGTTGATTCCGGCCGGCGCGTTCCTCATGGGCAGCGCTTCCACGCCGGGACTTTCGTGGCTGGAGCAAGGCGTGGACGAGACGCCGCAGCACCGCGTGAAGCTTGGGGCGTTCTGGATCGATCGGTACGAGGCGACCCAGGCGGAGTACGCGCGGTTTGTGGCCGACACCGGTCATCCTCCACCGCGGCTCTGGGCGCGTGAACCGAGACGGGCGACCCATCCGGTGATCGACGTGTCGTGGTACGACGCCGACGCATACTGCCGGTGGGCGGGCAAGCGGTTGCCCACCGAGGCGGAGTGGGAGAAGGCCGCGCGCGGCGCGGATAGTCGGACATGGGTGTGGGGATCTGAGTATCGATCGGGCGCGGCGAATCTGGAGGATGGCGGGCTCGGCGACACGGCGCCGGTGGGTGGCTACCCGGAAGACGTGAGCCCGTACGGGGTGTACGACTTGACGGGCAACGCGATGGAGTGGACGGCCTCGTGGTATCAGGCCTACCCGGGGAGCACGCTCCAGCGGGACGACTTCGGCAAGCAGTACCGCGTGCTGAAGGGTGGCGCATGGACGACGCCGCCGCTGCCGTTCAGCCGGGCGGCCAATCGTCACGCGATCGCGCCGAAATGGGATCATCCCCACTTTGGGTTTCGCTGCGCCAAGAATTGATGAACACGAGGGAGAGGTCGATGGGAATCCGACAAGTTGTGGCGTTGGTGCTGGTCTTGGCGTCCGCCGCCTGTAGCGCGTGGCAGTCGGCGCCTTCCCCAGAGCCCCCCGCCGGCATGGTCTTGATCCCGGCCGGGCGGTTCTGGATGGGGAGCGATGCGCGCGACGGCGTCGTCGGCGTGGAGGTCGGCGTGGATGAATTGCCCCGCCACCGCGTGACGCTTCCGGCGTACTACATCGACCGGTACGAGGTGACCAACGCGCAGTACGCGCGGTTCATCGAGGCGACCGGATCGACCTACCTTCCCGCCCCGTGGCGCGAACGCGACGCCCTGCGGCAAGAGCCCAACCACCCGGTATCCGATACCGATTGGTACGACGCCGATACGTATTGCCGCTGGGCGGGCAAGCGGCTGCCCAGCGAAGCCGAGTGGGAAAAGGCCGCGCGCGGGCCCGACGGCGCGGTGTATCCGTGGGGAGGCGTCTTTTCGCTGGACCATGCCAACACCTTGGAGACCGGGCTTGGCTGGAGCCGGCCGGTCGGCAGTTATCCTGAGGGGGCGAGCACCTACGGCGTGGAAGACCTGATCGGCAACGTCTGGGAGTGGACGAGTTCCTGGTACGAGCCGTACCCCGGCAGCACGCTCACGCGCTCCGCGTTCGGCCAGACCAACCGCGTCCTGCGCGGCGGTTCATGGGGGGTGCCGGTTCAGCCGTTCGCCCGCGCGACGTCTCGCCACGCGCCCGCGCTCTTCGCGATCAACGACCGCGACACCGACTGGCACACCGGCTATGACGTGGGCTTTCGCTGCGCGAAGGACGCGCGGTAGGAGCCTGTCCATGAATGGCCATCTGCGGCGTTGTCGCTTCGGAATCCCTCCTCACGTACGACCCAGTACGCTCCGGGGGGATTGCTCGCTCCGCCTTGCATCTGACCATTCCTGAACAGGCTCCAACACCCCAATACTCGGACACACTCCTCGACATCGAACAGAGAGAACGGATGGCGCGCTACAAACCCGGTGGCCTTCCCGTGGGGATGATCCACAGGTCCTGGTTGTGCGACTTGGTGGACGTGTAGGCGATCCACCGGCCGTCGGGGGAAAAGGCCGGCATCGAGGCCGTCGCGCCGTCGTAGGTCAGTTGGCGGCGGTTCTGCCCCTGAGCGTCCATCAGCCACAGTTCGTCGGACCCGGTCTGGTTTGAGACGAACACGATTGTCGAGCCGTCCGGGCTCCAGCCTCCCGCGGTCTCGGCGCTGGGGCTCATCGTCAGCGCGCGGGCGCCGCTCCCGTCGACGCCGATGACCCACACGTCGGATGTCCCGCCGCGATCGGAGGTGAACAGGATCTGCGCGCCGTCCAGACTGAACCGAATCGGGGCAAAGAGGACGCGGTCTTCGGTGAGGACGCGAGGAATCCCGCCGGGAAGTTCGACCAAGACGAGGCGATACTGCGGCGCCCGTGTCATCGGCAGGTCCAGGTACGCGAGGAGGCGTCCATTCGGTGACATCGTCGGGGTGAATTCCTTCACGTCCGGCGTCTGCGACACCAACCTTCGCTCCTGCGTGCCCTCGCGATCGACTAACCACAGATCGGTCCACACCCGCGTGGCCGACCCGCGATCCGACGCCACCGCGATGGACGCGCCGTCCGGGGTGAAGACGGGATTGGAATACTGGAAATTGCCGACCGTGAGCGCGCGGGGGGAGCGGCCTTCCGGGTCCACGATCCAGAGGTTCCACCCTCCGGCCTGGTCCGAGACGTAGACGATCGATCGGCCGTCGGGGCTCCACGCCGGGGCGAAATCGTCGGCGGGGGAGAAGGTGATCTGGCGCGGGATCGCGGCGTCCGGCGATGGCCCTACCACGGAGCCCGGGGGGCCGAGTTGGCACCCTGAAAGGGTGGCCGCAATCAGGAGCGCGATCGGCGTGGCTCGCATCGGGCGGGTTTAACGAGTCAGGGGCAGGATGGCGATCTGGCCGGTCCCGTTGCGACCGACGTGGGTATAGGCGAGCGACCGGCCGTCCGGACTCCAGGATATGGTGAAGTAACCGATCGCGGCGTAGAGTTCGCGGTCCACATCGAACCGCGGCCGCCAGGCTCCGGAGAGATTCCGCGTGACCCGCACCTGTCCGCTCCCGTCGGGGTTCATCACCCAGATGTCCCGACCCCCGTCGCGGTCGGCCACGAACGCGATCTTCGACCCGTCCGTGCTGAAGGCGGGGATCATCTCGCGCTCCCCGTCGGTGTGGGTGAGGCGCCGATACGGTCCGTTCCCCACCGCGTCGATGGCGTAAATGTCACCGTGGCCGGTGCGCGTCGAGGCGAAGATAATGGTGTCGCCAGACGGGGCAAAGGCGGCGCCCCAATCCCCGTTGCCGCCGGTGGTGAGCTTGCGCTGGCGGCCGCCGTCGGCGTCCATGACGTAGATGCTGTATTCGAAATCCCGGTACGAATCGAACGCGATCCGGGTGCCGTCCCGGTTCCAGGCCGGCGCCAGATCGTCCATGCGATGGGTCGTGAGCTGGCTCAAGCCGGTGCCGTCCCGGTTGATCACCCAGACGTCCCAGTTTCCGGACCGGCGGGATCCGAAGGCGATCCGTTGACCGTCGGGGGAAAACGCCGGGAAGCGATCCTCCTCGGCACCCGCCGTGAGCGGGCGCGGATTGCCGCCGTCGATATCGATCGACCACAGGTTCCACGCCCCCGACCGGTTGGAGACGTACACCACCGTCCGGCCGTCGGGGCTCCAGGTGGGATTCAAGTTGTCGAAGTCGTCGTGGGTGACAAAGGTGGTGCGTTGCGAGGCGAAGTCGAATTCCGGAGAAGGCGTTGTCCCCGTGCAAGCGGCCGACGCCACACCCAGCAGGAGCGGCCCCAGCAGCCGTCCGATGCCCAGACCAACGCCACGAGCGCGCATGGGCCGTACTCTACTGAAACGGTCTTGACGTGTCAAGGCGACGTCCGCCAAATTGACTTGCCTTGGGGATCGGCATAGGATGGCGCGGATGAAAGCGGGGGAGGCTGCAGGATTGGCGGTAGGATTGATTGTGGCGCTGCTATGGGCCGGGCACGATCTCGCCGTCGCGGCGGAGGAAGAACCGGGTCGCGCCGTGCCGACTCAGGACAGCCCCCATCTGCAATCACCGGGTTCTCCGCACCCGCCGTATAACTCGATCCCGCCCACGTCGGGTCCCCACGTCCCGTGGCTGGCGCCGTGGGGTGTGCACCGGATTCCCATCCCCTGGGAGGTCCAGGTGCACAACCTCGAAGACGGGGGAGTGATCATCCATTATAAGTGTGACCAACCGTGCCCGGATGTGGTCGCGACCCTGGAACGCCTCGTCGGTGAGTACCAGACACAGGTGATTCTCACCCCCGAACGCCGCCTGGAGACGGCCATCGCGCTGACCGCGTGGGGTCGCATCGAGATGATGGAGGCTCCGGACGAGCCGTCGATTCGGCGGTTTATCGAAGCGTACCGGGGGATCGACCACCATCCACGCGAACGCGCGACGCGTTCTCCGGCTCAAACGCCGCCACGGTGAGTCCGCGAAATAGTGGGATGTGCTTGACACCGTTGATATCGCGTCGTATGTTGGCGCGGCGGACCGTGGGCTGACCGGCCTGATAGGCTGGTCCCGACTGGAATAAACATCGTGGCTGCGGGAGTCTATTCGACAGGAGACGTGCGTCGTCCGTTCCGTGCGCCTGCAGCCCTGCTTCCGGGAGATTGTTTGCAACACGACGATAAAACCCACCTTAAGGTGGCCATCGTTCCGACGCTCTTGCCGCTAAAGAGAGCCGGTTTCCGCGTCCTCCTGGGCTGCGCCGTCACGATGGTCGGGCTATGTTGGTCAAACCCGGCGCTTGCCGTGCCGCCGACGATCTCGAACGCGGACCCGACGCCGGTGACGTACGGCGTGATGGGCAGCCGGTCGATCACGATCTACGGCTCGAACTTCGTGCTGGGGTCGACGATCACGGTGGGGAGCCTGTCGGGGGCGACGGTGTCGGGGACGATCGCGAGCGCGACGACGCCGTTCGTGTACACCAACAGCGGGACGGTGAAGTTCTGGTGGGGCAACACGTCGTTGGCGCCTGGAAGCTACGCCGTGACCGTAGCGAACCCGACCCCTGGGGAGTCGGCCACCTTGCCGGCCGGCTTCGTCGTCGCGCCACCGCAACCGACCATCGACAGCACGAGCCCCAATCCGGTGACGTACGGGGTCACCGCCAGCTCCTCGGTGACGATCTACGGTGCGAACTTCGTGGTGGGGTCGACGATCACGGTGGGGAGCCTGACAGGCCCCACGGTGTCGGGCACGATCGCGAGCGCGACGGTGCCGTTCGTGTGGCGCAACAGCGGGGAGCTCAAGTTCTGGTGGCCGAACACCGCGCTGGCGCCGGGGGCGTACACCGTGACGGTGACGAACCCGCTGGCGGCGGGGGGCCTAACGGGGAGCCTGGCGGGGGGCTTCGTGGTGGTGGCGGCGCAGCCGACAATCTCGAACGCCGACCCGACGCCGGTGACGTACGGGGTGACGGCCAGCCGGTCGATCACGATCTATGGCGAGAACTTCGTGCT
>Ga0210377_10000161_pt1 | contig 63548 bp, 44 predicted proteins | sample PLM4_65_b1redo_FD_155480 | JGI IMG/M metagenome (GOLD analysis project Ga0210377, IMG submission 155480) | Groundwater sediment microbial communities from an aquifer in East River, Colorado, USA - PLM4_65_b1 redo | ecosystem: Environmental > Terrestrial > Soil > Riparian zone | place: USA: East...
GGTCGCGCTGGTTGTGGCAGGTGAGGCAGCGCTCGCGCGGCACCGCGCCGTCGCCGTCGGCCGGGCGGACGTGGCAGGAGGTGCATTCCATGCCGTAGCGGGCCACGTCGGCGTGGTTGAAGGTCAGGTTGCCGCGCCGGATGACCCTGTCGGGGGTGCGGTGACACAGGGCGCAGCGCGCCGTGCCGGTGTTCGACGGCTGCCCCTTGAAGTGGCACAGGAGGCAGGTCGTGGCGGTGACCGCGATGTGGCTGCCCTGGACGATCTGCGAGTGACACGAGGTGCAGCGCAGTGTCTTGCCGCGCCGCATGCCGGACAGATGCGCGGCGTGGTCGAACAGGACGTCGCCGAACAGCTCGCGGCCGCTGAGCAGACGGCGCTCGTGGCAGCGCAGGCAGGCGGCATCGTCGATCTCGGCCCAGGGGTTGGTGCCGTAGGTGCCGGTGAAGTAGCGCGCCACCATCGACAGCGCCTCGTACTTCTTGCGGATCTCGGCGGTGACCCCGGGGGCGATGTGGCACTCGACGCAGGCGACATTCTGATGCGACGACTCCTTCCACGACTCGTAGTAAGGCTTCATGACGTGGCAGGAACCGCAGAACTGCGGCCGGCTGCTGACCTCGACGGCGCTGAAGAGGGCCACCAGCCCCACGGCCAGGAGCATCCCGCCGATCAGGCCGAGCGTCTTGAGCCGCAGGGTGCGCCGCCCGGCCGGCGCGCCGGTGTCGATCATCCACCCGGCTCCTCGCGGGCGCGGCGGCGGATCACCGCCAGGACCGCCAGGGTCAGCCCGAGATAGAACCAGAACAGCAGCAGGCCGACGCGGCGCCACCAGCGCTCGCCGAGCTTCCCGTCGATTTCGGACTCGACCTCCTTGGCGATGCCGCGGGCGCGCTCGGCGAGCTGCTCGACGCGCCCCACGTCGAGCGCGTGCACGATCGGCGACGCCTGCACGAGCGCCGTGTGCGCCTCCTCCAGGCGCGCCTTGTAGTCCTCGACGTACAGCGGGATGGCGGCGGCGCGATCGATCGCGGCGTGGGCGTGGCCGATCTCTTCCCGGGCGCCGACGATCAGCGCCTTCATGCCGCCGGCGACCTTGAGCATCTCCGAGCCCGGCTCGTGGCAGGCGGCGCAGGCGGTGTCGAGCAGCGCGACATCGGCCCGGGCGATGCGGTGATTGCCGTGGCAGTGGGCGCACTCCGGCCCGTTCCCCTCGCGCATCGCGCGCGCGTGCGGTCCGTCGCGGTAGTAGCCGCGGGCGGTGGCGTGGCACTGGCCGCAGACCTTGTCGACGTCACCGACCCCCGGAGGGGTGGCGCCATGCGAGCCGTGGCAGGAGGCGCAGGTCGGGGCGGAGTCGTTGGCCTGCTGGAGGTAGGCCTGGCCGTGGATGCCGGCCTGGTAGTCGGCGAACGGGCTGCCCTCGACGGGCGGCGCGCCCTCGGGGCTCCCCGGCGGCGGGGCGCCGTGGCAGCGACCACATGTATCGGGGACGTTGCGCGCGAACACGCTGCTCTTCGGGTCGTTCTCGCGGCGGATCTCGTGCACGCCGTGGCAGTCGGTGCACACCGCCACCGATTCGTCGCCCTTCACCAGCCGCCGGCCGTGCTGTGACGTCAGGTAGAGGGCGTACTGGTCGGCCGGGATGTTGTACGGCGTCATCATCGCGAGGTCGGCGTGGCAACTCGCGCACAACGCCGGGATGTCGCGGCGCTTCGGTGTGCCGCGGAACGGCGCCCGGTGCGCCGCCTCGACGGTCGCGGCGGCGGCGTTGCCGCCGTGGCACGACGTACAGTCGAACCCTTCGCGGGAATGGACCCCCTGCTCGAACTGAACGCGGACATCGGGGTGGCAGACACCGCACAGGACGCGCGGAGCGCCACTCGCCGCCCGATCGGTGCCCGCCGGGCCGGCGGGCACCGGCTCGGCCGCCGCGCACGGGACGAATGCCGCGGCGAGCGCCATGGCGACGGCAGCCGGAAACAGCATTGCCGCCCTCATCGCCGCACCTCGAGCGAGTACCCCTGCCAGGTCAGGAAGAGCCAGATCGCCAGGATCACGATGCCGATGGCGACCGCGACGCGCCGCTCGCGCACCCCGCGTCCCGCCGAAGTGTCGAGGAACGGCAGCACGAGGATGAGCAGCAGGATCGCCTCGACCACCAGGCCGCCCGCCCAGCGCGGCAGCATGGTCGGGGTCATCTCGATGATCGCGTGCGGGGCCAGGAGATACCACGGCGGGCGCATTCCCTGCGGCGTCAGGGCGGGGTCGGCGGCCGGCTCGAACGGGGTCGGCGCCAGCGTGACCAGCGTCACCAGGCCGCCGAACACCAGCGCCGCCAGGATGATCATGTTGATCATCTGCACGCGGGCGGTCTCGCCCGTGGCGCGACTCTCGGAGGGAGCGTGCGACAGGCCGACGCGCCGCACCCCGTTGAAGTGCAGGTAGAACAGCGCCAGCAGCATCGCCGGCAGCATGGCGATGTGCAGCACGTAAAAGCGGGTCAGGAACAGCGAGTCGGGGGTGGTGCCGCCGGCGAGGAACATCAGCACCGGGCCGAGAACGGGCAGGGCGTGGATCACCTCGAGCGCCCGCACGGTGGTCCAGTAGCCGGTGGTGGTCCAGGTCAGGAGCCGGCCGGTGAGATCGGCCTGGGTCGCGGCGAGAAACGTGACGACGGCCGCCATCCAGACCGCCTCGCGCGGCGCCTTGTACGTCCCCTGGAAAAAGAAGCGCCAGAGTCGGACCATCAGCATGACGAGCAGCAGGCGCGCGCTCCAGCGGTGCATCTGGTGGATGAACCAGCCGAAAGTGACATCGCGCACGATGGCGGTGCCGGCGCGGTAAGCCTCCGACTCGGTCGGCTGGTAGTAGAAGGCCAGCAGCGCGCCGGTCGTCACCAGGAACAGGAAGAGCAGAAACGACAGCAGCCCCAGGACCCGCGGCCAGCGGGCGTAGGACGGCAGCGGCCGCCGCATTGCTTCGCGAAGCGCCTCGCGGAACGGGCGTGTCGTGTCGAGCTCGGCGGGGAAGACGCCGAAGCTCGACAGGAATGCGAGCATTTCGGTCAGGTTGAAGCGCGTCTCGAGCCAGGCGGCGAGGGATCGACGGGCGGGCGTCGGGTCGGCGGGGGCCATCGGCGTCCTCCCCTCAGGTCCGGATGAAGATCGCGTCGTCGCGGATCTCGACGCGGTACTGCGGCAGCGGCCGGGTCGCCGGCCCGGCCAGGACATTGCCGGTGCGGTCGAACGACCCGGAGTGGCACGGGCAAAGGAGCCGCCCACCGCCGTCGTCCCACTTGAGGACGCAGTGCAGGTGCGTGCAGATGGCCGAGAGGGCGACGACCTCGGTCTCGGAGACGCGCACGACGAACAGCGGCCGCGCGCCGTGGCGGACGAAACGCGCGCCGCCCACCGGAAGCGACGACACGGTGCCGGCGTCGACGAGTCCCTCGCCGGGGCGCTTCTCGCGCGACGGCGCCCTGAGGAAGCCGATCCCGAGCGCCGTCGCCCCGACCGCCCACAGCGACAGGAAGCCGCGGGTGAGCCACAGGATGGCGGTGCGGCGGCCTCCCTGCCGCCCGGTCTCCGGATTCTCCGAATCGGTCACGTCAGCCTCCCGCCCCGACGGGTCTCGCGCCACGCAGAAACGCCGCGGCGGCCGCCGGCGCCGTCGATTCTAGCCGGTTGCGGGCCGCCCGCGATCCCCGGGTTCGCGATCCACCTGGGCGGCCGCCCGCCGCACCTCGTCCTCGAGCCGCTGTCTTCGGATCGCCTCCAGCTCGAGGGGGTGCTCGTCGAGCATCTCCTCCTCGCTGATCGAGCCGGTCAGCCACGCGGTGCTCATCGGGTACACGTCGGGATTGAAGATGACGTAGTAGAAGTGCCAGACCACGATCGCCAGTGTCGCGAGCCAGGCCTCCCAGAAGTGCACGCTGCGGGCGACGTCCCATCCGAGCTTGGTCAGGAATCCGATGGAGGTATTCTCGAACCAGAGGACCAGGCCGGTGGCTCCCATCACCATCGTCCCCCAGACGAGCGCCCAGTACTCGCTCTTCTCGACGTAGCTGAAGCGGGCGAAGCGCGGCCGGTCGGGCCGCAGGCCGAGGTTGTGGCGCACCATGCCGATGGCGTCGAGAAGATCGCGCCGGCCGGGCGCCATGTCGCGCAGGAAGCCGCGGCCGCGCGCCGTGAAAGCGAGGTAATACAGGTGGAAGAACGACGCGGCCATCATGACGACGCCGGCGGTGCGGTGCGCCGTGCCGCGGTAGGTGAAGATGCCGTCGTGCAGCCGGCGCAGCGTGCGGACCCACCAGGCGTCCGGGTAGTGCAGCGCGAAGCCGGTCAGCACGAGGACGATGAAACTGGTGAACAGCGCGGCGTGCTGCAGCCGCTCGCTCAGGGTCATCCTGACGTAGAGGCCGCGGTCGTTCTCCTCGTGGGCCGGCTCCTCGGTTCCGAGGCGGTGGCGGATGCGCCGCCGGCCGCGGCGCGCGAAGTCGAGGATGTTGTGGGCCGCCATCCCGCCGATGGTCATGACGATGAGGACCAGGTAGCCGTTGCGGATCCAGACCAGGATCCACTCGTTCGGATCGGCGGCGACGATGTGCACGGCACCGACGGCGAAGCGCTCGTTGGCTCCCGGGTGGCAGTGGCCGCAGGTCGCCGCGAGGTTCGCCTTGCTGACCGCCGAGCGCGGATCGGACGAGGGCCTGATGTCGTGGGTTCCGTGACACGAGGCGCAGTTGGCCACCTCGATGTCGCCGCCGCGCATCGCCATCCCATGGTAGCTGTCCGAAAAGGTCTTGAAGCGGTCGGAGGCGATGCCGTATTTGCGCTCCATGCGCACCGAGCTGTGACAGGGGGAGCAGACCTGCGCCGAGACGTTGGCCGGGGCGACGGGCGAGCGCGGGTCCTTCGTTCTCATGATGTCGTGCTCGCCGTGGCAGGTGGTGCAGACCGGGGCCTCCGAGTTGCCGCGGGCCAGCGCCGCGCCGTGCACGCTGCCGGCATAGGTCGCGGCGATCCCGGTGTGGCAGGCGCCGCACGTCTCCGGGATGTTGTGCTTGTTCACCTTGGCGGTGCCGATGTAGGAATGCTCCATCTCGTGGCTGCCGTGGCAGTCGACGCAGTTGGCGGCCCGGCCGTTGCCGCGCAACAGCGCCGACCCGTGCACGCCCTGCTCGTAGGCGGCGATGAACCCGGTCTGCGGTCCCATGCGGGCGCGCACATCGGGGTTGTCGAGATGGCACGACAGGCACGCCTTTTCCTGGGCGACCTTGAGGGCGGCGCCATCCTCAGGCATCTGCTTCAGGGTGACGGCCCCGTGGTGGCAGGTGAGGCACTCGGGCGCCCCCGGCGACTTGGCGGCGTAGGCGCGGCCGTGGGCCGACTCGCGGAAGTGGTCGGTGACGTCCTGGTGGCAGCGGGCGCAGAAATCGACCCTGTGATCGACCGAGAGCGGTGACCCCTCGCCCTTGACCGGGGCGATGTCGTGGCGTCCGTGGCACGAGGTGCAGTCGACGCCCTCGATCAGCCGCGGCCCGCCCTCGCCGGGGACGAGATGGAACGGGTGCGCCGCCTCAGCGCCGCCATGGCAGGCGGCGCAGTCGACCGGGCGGATGCGTTTCGCGTGCGGCAGGTCGTCGGCCTTGAACCCGGCGTGACAGTCGGTGCAGCCGACGTCCTTGTGGACCGACCGTCCCAGGATCGCCGCGTCGACGAACAGCGGGACCTTGCGGCCGGCACGCGCCATCTCGAGCGACGTGTCCGAGTGGCACATGAGGCAGTCGTCGGCGCCCGCCGTGCGGGCAGTCGTGAAGGACGCGGCGATGAGCGGCAGCCCGGCCAGCAGGAGCAGGGCCGCGCCGCGACGTTTCACGCAGGGTCCTGACGGCTGAGATCGCGGGCCTTGAGACCGAGGGCGATCATCACGGCGACGACCACCACCAGGAAGAGCCACAGACCGTTGCGCCGGAAATGGAGCTCGTCGAAGGCGCGGTGCCCGGCCTCGACGCCGGCGCCGGCCACCTTCTGCCCCTCCGCGGTCGCCGCCAGGAAGCGCTCGAGGTCGAAGCTGTGCACCAGCACGCGCGCCTCGACCACGTGGTCCTGGCCGGCCTGCAGGGCGAACCGCTCCGGTCCGACCTCGACGCCGGCGCGACCGGCGCCGTCGAGCAGTCCGCGTGCCTCGGCCAGCCGCGCCTGCACACCGGCCAGGCTCTTGGCCATGGTGTCGGCGTCGCCATACTGGGCATCGCCCTCCGAGTGGCAGGTGGTGCAGGTGGAGCCGGGGCCGATTCCGAGCATGTCATCGGTCGGCTTGAGCACCGCGTGATTGCTGTGGCAGACCATGCACTGGCTGCAGTCGCTCAGGTCGATGCGCCGCTTGGCCTCGGTCTCGCGGAAGAGGCTGGCCTCGCGGGTGTGGCACGAGCCGCAGACCGCCGAGACGTTCTGCACGCCCGGGGGAGTCGCCCCGTGGCTGCCGTGGCAGTCGTTGCACGTGGGGGCGGAGAGATCGCCGTTGTCGTACAGCGCCTTCGCATGCACGCTCTTGCGGTAGTCATCGGGGGGTGTTGCCGGCAGCCCGTACGGTGCCATCAGCGCCTTGTCGCCGTGGCAGCGGGCGCAGGTGTCGGCGAGCCGCGTCGGATGCACGCCCGACTGCGGGTCGGAGACCTTGCGGATGCCGTGGGCACCGTGGCAGTCGACGCAGACCGCGACCTTGTCGTCGCCGGTCTTCAGCCTGCGGCCGTGGCCCGAGGTGAGGTACTCGCTCAGCTGGTCGACCCGGGTGTGCGGGTCGAACTTCTTCATGAACTCGGGGTCGGCGTGGCAGCGGGCGCAGAAGCCGGGGATTTCCTTGCGCGCCGGCTTCCCCGTCCAGCCCTTCGCCCGCGAGTGCGCGAGAGTCGGGTCGCCGTCGAAGCCGGCCGTCGGGTCGCCGCCGTGGCAGTTGTGGCACGACAGGGCGCGCCCGAAGTGCACGTCCTCGCCGGTGTGCTTCGTCGGCTCACCCCACTCGCCGTCGAGCTCGGCGTGGCACTTGACGCACGACGTCTCGGTCGGCAGGAGACCCTGGAGCGGCTTCGAGACCTCGGCCGCGCCCGCGCCGCGCGCGGCCCCGAGAGCGGCGCCGAGCGCAGCGATGAGGATCGCCGCCGCAAGAACGCCCGGGAGGCGTCTCATGACGCACCTCCCGCCGGCGGCAGGTAGGCGAGCACGGTCAGCACGCCGGCAATCACGAGCACCACCAGCGCGGCGACGTTCATCAGCCGGCTGCGCAGGTCGCCCGGGCCGGGGGTGCGGTCGATGAACGGCACCAGCAGCACCAGCGCCGCCAGAAGCCCGATCGCGAAGATGCCGATCAGCTCGCCCTCGATCCCCAGGACGTGTCCCGGAAGGAGCTTGAGCGCCTGGAACATCCAGCAGAAATACCATTCCGGCCGGATGCCGGCGGGCGCCGGCGCGAAGGGGTCGGCCTTCTCGCCCAGCTCCCACGGGAAGATCGCCGCCAGGCCGGCGAGAACCGCCATGGCCGCGCACCAGCCGATGGCGTCGCGGATGGCGAAGTGCGGCACGAAGGCCATGCTCTTCGCCGGCTCGCCGCTCCTGCGTCGCGCCTCGATGATCGACGGTGGCTCGCTCATGCCGTGCTTCTGCACCAGCAGGAGGTGCAGCCCGAGGACGACGGTCGTGAGGGCCGGCAGCACCGCGACATGGAAGCCGTAGAAGCGGGTGAGCGTGCCGCCGGTGACCTGCTCGCCGCCGCGCAGGAGCCGCATGATGAACGGCCCGATGACGGGGACGGCGCCGGCGACCTCGGTGCCCACCTGGGTGGCGAAGAAGGCGAGCTTGTTCCAGGGCAGGAGGTAGCCCGAGAAGCCGAACGCCATCATCAGCCCCATCAGGGCGACGCCGGTGAGCCAGGTGACTTCACGCGGCCGGCGGTACGCCTTCATGAAGAAGACGCTTCCGAGGTGCGCGAACATGACGAAGACGAGCAGGTTCGCCGACCACGAATGCATGGAGCGCACGAGCCACCCGAACTGCACCTTCGTCATGATGAACTGCACGCTCTCGAACGCCTGGTCCGACGAAGGGCGGTAGTACAGGAGCAGGAGGATCCCGGTGGCGACCTGGATCCCGAAGAGGAACAGGGTCATCCCGCCCATGTAGTACCAGATGGTGTGACGGTGCAGCGGGACGCGCTTGTGGCGGCCCAGCGCGACCAGGGCGTCCACCCCCGTCCGTTCCTCGAGGAACGACCTCAGGCCCCCGGGGGTGGCCGCCGGATCGCTCACGAGCGCGTCACCACGATTTCGCCGGCGGCGACGTTGACCACGAACTCGTCGAGCGGGCGCGGCGGCGGACCGGCGACGACCTGGCCGTTCAGGTCATAGAAGCCGTTGTGGCAGGCGCACCAGAGCTGCTTGGCGTCGCCGCGATACTGGACGGTGCAGTTCAGATGCGTGCAGGTGGCGGAGTAGGCGCGATAGCGACCGTCCGGCAGCCTGACGAGGATGCCGGGACGGTCGCCGAATCGGAACACCTTCCCCTCGTTCGGCTTGAGGTCGCCCTCGTGGCCGGCGACGACCCGCGACGTTTGCGCCTCGGGCACGTCGGGAGGGATGATGTAGCGCGCCAGCGGATAAACCATGGAGGCGCACATCGCCCCCATGGACGTTCCGAGAAACCAGTTGAGAAAGCGGCGGCGTGGTGAGACGGCAGCCGCCTCCTTCACTTGCCGGCTCCCTTGGCCGGGTTCGGGTGCGCCACCTTCGCCAGCGCCGTCTTGAAATCGAAGCTCTTGAAGGTCGGGCTGTCGGCGTTGTGGCAGGTGGTGCAGGTCTTCTCGTCCGGGAGGACCATGCCGGCCGCGGTCGCCTTGGCCAGGTCCTTCATGACGTCCATCTTCCAGTAGTCGCCGCCCGGGCCGTGGCAGGCCTCGCACGACACGCCGTCCTCGACCTTGTACTTCTCGGTCAGCTTGGCGGCGGAGACGCCCTGCCCGGCGATGTGGCAGCGCAGGCACTCGGCGGCCTTCTGCGGATCGGCGATGCCCTTGGCGGTGGCGACCTTCTTCGCCTCCTCGGAGGCGAGGACGGCGAACGCCTTCGAGTGCGCCGACTCGCTCCACTTGGTGAACTGCGCTCCCTTCGCGGGCGAGTTGTGGCACATCTTGCACTTCTCCGCCCCGACGAAGTTGTGCGCGGGGTCCGCGGCGAACGCGGGGACGGTGAAGGCGAGCGCGACGAGCAGTGCACACCCCGGTACGAGACGGCGCATCAGTGTCATCAGTTGCCCTCCTGGCAAAATGGCCGGACGCTGCGAATTTGCGAAGCCCGTGCCACGGTTGTCTCCGTCGTCAGGCTGGCCGCGGCTTGGCGGCGCCAAGGCGTTGAATCGGAATCACTTGGACCGCCGTTCCCGGCGGGCCCGGAAAAATCCCCGCAAGACCTCGGTGCTTTCCTCGGCGCCGACGCCTCCGGTGATGTCGAACCGATGGTTCAATCCTGCGGGGCCACCCCTCCTGAAGAGCGAAGAAATTGCGCCGACCTTGGGATCCGGAGCGCCGAAAACCAGGCGGCCAACGCGCGCATGCACCGCCGCGCCGCAGCACATGAGGCAAGGTTCGAGGGTGACGTAGAGGGTGGCGCCGGTCAGGCGGTGGTTGCGGATACGCCGGGCGGCCCGCCGCAGGGCGAGGACTTCGGCATGGGCCGTCGGATCGCGGTCGCCGATGGTGCGATTGCCGGCGCCGGCGACCGCGTGGCCGCCGAGGACGACGACCGCGCCGACCGGCACCTCACCCCGCCGCGCCGCCGCCCGCGCGAACCGCTGGGCGCGGCGCATGAAGAGGTGATCCTGAGTGGCTGTCGTGGTCGTGCCGCCGGAAGCCCGTGCTCGCATCGGCGGCGGAGTCTATCACGCCGATGCGCGACGCATTCCCGTGCGGCCGGTCAGTCGGTCACGACCAGGGTGCCGTTGTGGCCGAATCGCTTGACGCCCCAGACGCGGGCGCAGCGGAACTCGTACATGCCGGCGCGGCCGGGGGCGATCTCGATCACCACGGGGACCTCGGGGGTCAGGGTCTCCTTGACGCCGAAGTCCTTGAACCGGATGGAGTACTTGTCGTCCCGGCTGACGAAGGTGATGCGCACCTTCTCGCCCTTGCGCACCCTGATGTGGCCCGGAATGATGCCGCCGTTCGAGGCGGTCACGTTGTACTTGCGCAGTGTGGGCTCGGCGGGGCGCGACGCGGGTTTCGTCGTGTCCTGCACGGCCGGCTTGACGGCCGGCTTCGCGCCCGATGGCGCCGCACCGACCGGAAGGCCCGGCAGGCCGACCGCACAGGCGACCGCGAGAAGCGCGGCCGCGCGTTTCAGGTTCGTATGGGGCATCGTGGGCCTCCTCCCTGTGAATATGAAGGCGGGATGCGGGGAGGCAAGGCGCGGCAAGTGGGTGTCGGACGGTTGGCGGTGGATGTGGGGTGCGTGCGCGCGGCGTGGTCGCGCGGCCGGGGCTCAGCGACTCAGCGTGAACTCGAACGTGACGCCGGCCTGAACCGCCACCGGGCGGCCGCCGAGGAGCGCCGGCCGGTAGCGCCACTGCTTGACGGCCTCGATCGCGGCCAGGTCGAAGCCGAAACGAGGGTCGGGGGCGCGCAGCACCTCGATCTCGCCGACGCGACCATCCGCGCCGATGACGATGAGCAGCACCACTGTTCCCTGGACACCCGCCTTGCGCGCCAGCTCGGGGTAGCGCGGGTAGGCGCGCGACGCACGCTGGACGGGGGGTGTGATGGCGGGGTGGTGCTCGTCGTAGAGCGGTTCGCCGTCGCCGGTCAGCAATGGACCCTCACCCCCTGGGCCGCCCCCGCCCGGTCCCCCGGAGCCGTCGCCTGATCCGCCTGGGCCGCTGTCTCCGGTCGAGTCCATGCCGGGAGCGCCGGAGTCCCGACCTTCAGCCGCAGGGGCATCAACGTCGTTGGTCTCGGCGAGAGTGCCGGTCGGGGGCGGCAGGGGAACCACGGTCGGCCGCGGTGCCGGAACCTGGAGGGAAGGCGCCGTCGTGGATGGCGCCGCCGGCGCGGCGGTGACCGTGCGCCGATGGGCCGGGCCGCCGACCGGGCCGCCCCGGGGGAATGCGGGCGGCCGGAAGACGATGACCGACCCGATCACAGCCTTCGGTGGGGTCACGGTTTCGACGAGCATGAGATTGACAAACACGAGCGCGAGCGCGGCCGACAGGTAGGCGATGGCGGTCAAGCCGAACAGGAGCCCGCGTCGCAGCCTGAGCGCGACATCGTGACCAGAAACGATCGGACCGTGAAAAATCGGCGCGCCGTCCATGTCCACCTGGTTCCGGCCGGATGAGAGAGGGCCGGTCCGGCGACCCGTTTCCGGGCGGCCGGTGCGGGCAGGGCCCGGAAACGAAACGTCGTTGCTCGCCGGACCGGCCTGACTGCGCGCCGAACTTACGACAAGGTGCCCCGGTGTGGAATCGCCGCGATGGTCTCGATGGGGAGACGGCACCGCGCCGCGCGCGGAGCCGGCACCGCGAGGGGTCAGAGGGTGCTCAGGAAGGCGAGCAGATCCTCGATCTCGTCGTTCGTTAGCGCGTCGGTGACGCCGAGCTCCTGCAGGAGCCTCAGCTTCGCGGGGAGGAGGACCCGCAACGTCGCGAACCGGCCGTCGTGGAAGTACGGCGCCGTCCCCGACAGTCCCCGCAGCGACGGAACGCTGAAGGTGCCGCCGCTGCCGATGTCCTCGCTGTCGGCCTTGGAGAAGACCGGCGGCGCGTGGCAGATGTTGCACGACGCCTTCAGAAACACATCGGAGCCGCGGCGCGCCGCCGCCGGCGCGGCCGCGGCGGGCGTGCCGTCGGCATTCAGGTTGACGTTCGGCGGGAGATCGAGCGACAGCACGTAGGCCGCGAGCTGATCGAGCTGCGCTTCGGTCGGTTCCTTTCCCTTCATCCGGTTGACGACGATGCCGCGGATGTTCTCCTTGAGCGTCCTGCCCCCGGCCCAGGAGTAGGGCTCGGTGTCGCGCGCGCCCCACAGGAGCGGCGTGCTGCGTCCCTCCGGTGCGCCGTCGGGAACCACCTCGAGACCGACATAGGTCCGGTTGTCGGTGTGGCCGCCGCGCGGGTGGCAGGTGGCGCAGGCGACCTTGCCGCCGCCGGAGAGGGCCGGATCGTTGAAGAGCAGGAGCCCTGCGCGCACCGGGTCCCCGGGTGCCGCGGCCGCGGGTGCCGGTGTCGTCGACGCGGCGGCGGGAGGCGGCGTGGCCGGCGGCGGGGCCGCAGCCAGGGCGAGGGTCGCGACCACCGCGGCAGCAGCGCGCATCGGTTTGCCCTCCGTCACGGCCGGCCCATCGGGGACGAAACCGCAGGGTGGTGCGCCCAGCAAGATTCGAACTTGCGACCTTCGGATTCGTAGTCCGACGCTCTATCCAACTGAGCTATGGGCGCTCGTCCCCGGCTCGAATTTCAGGGCCGCGGAGTGTACCACAGCCGGCATGCCGCCGAATCGGCTGCGCGGCGGCCGCGGGGACGGGGCGGAGCCGCCCCGGGCGCGGCTCAGGCGCCGGCGGACTGCGCGCGCCACCAGGCCTTGCCGGCGTCCGGCAGCGTGTAGACCGGGTCGTAGTACTCGTAGCGCCGGCTCAGCGCCTCGGCGTCGTCGGCCTCGATCCCGGTGCGGTAGTTTTTGGTCCAGTAGGTGATGCCGCGCTCGCGGTCGTAGCCGGCGACCTGGTTGATCCAGCGCTTGCCGACGAACGGCACGTCGCAGACGAGGCGCGGCGTGGCGAACCCCGGCAGGTATCCCATGATGTCGTGCTGCAGCTGCTGCGCCTCGTGGACCGCGAGCCGCCAGTGCTCGGCATGCGGGATCATGTCGCACATGTAGAAGTAGTACGGCATGATCTTCGCGTGATCGAGAAGCGCGAAACAGAGGTCGAGCAGGGCCTCGGAGCTCGAGTTCACGCCCCGCATCAGAACCCCCTGGTTGCGCACGTCGCGATACCCCATGTCGAGCAGGGCCTGCACCGCCTTCGCCACCAGAGGCGTGAGCGACTGCGCGTGGTTCACGTGCGTGTGCACCGCGATGTCGACGCCGCGCTCGCGCGCCTTGCGCGACAGCCGCTCGAGCCCCTTCAGGACGTCGTCCTGCAGGAAATGCTGCGGGATTCCCATGAGCCCCTTGGTCGCGAGGCGGATGTCGCGGATGCTCGGCAGGTCCATGAGCGACGAGACGAACTTCTCGAGCGTGGCGATCGGCAGGTTGGCGATGTCGCCCCCCGACACGACGACGTCGCGCACCGACGGGGTGCGGCGAAGGTAGCCGAGGATCTGCTCGTAGCGGTCCTTCTGCTGCACGGTGAAGCGGTGCTTCTGCACCTGAGGCACGTCGTTGCCCACGAGGTCCATGCGGGTGCAGTGGCCGCAGTACTGCGGGCAGGTCGACAGCACCTCGGCCAGGACCTTGGTCGGGTAGCGGTGCGTGAGGCCCTCGACCGCCCACATGTCGGCCTCGTGCAGCGAGTCGCGCTGCGCCCGCGGGTGGCTCGGCCACTCGGGGTCGCGCTCCTCGAACGCCGGCAGCATGTAACGCCGCACCGGATCGTCCCAGAGGTCCTGCTCGTTCATCGTGTTCAGCATCTGCGGCGGCACCAGGATCGACATGGTGGCGCGCTCCCGCTGATCGCGCTCGATCCCCCGCGCCAGCGACTCGGGGAGCAGCGGGCCGAAGACCTCCCCCAGCTCGCGCAGGTTCTTGACCGTGTGCTTGCGCTGCCACAGGGCGCTCTCCCAAAGGGCGGCGGTCACCTCGCGGTATCCCGGAAGGCGGCGCCAGTCGGGCTCGACGAAGGCGCGCTTCGGCGGGTACTGGAAGGGCTGCCGGGCGGCGCGCACCGGCCGCTGGCCGGCGGCCGTGCCGATGATCGTCTCCATGACCTCGTCCCCTGAGGCCCCGGGGGCTCGGGCGCCGTGTGGCGCTTGTTCCATATTGAGGAACGTGGTTCCCGGGGCCGCACTATTCTAAATTTGCCGCCGGAAAATCGCAACCCGCGCCGGAGCGCCGCAGGCGGCTATAATGCGCCGCCGCCATGCCGACCCTGAGCTTCTCCCGCCTGCGCAAGACCTACGCCACGACCGTGGCGGCGGACGACGTGTCGTTCGAAGTCCATTCGGGCGAGGTCTTCGGCATGCTCGGCCCCAACGGCGCCGGGAAGTCGACCATCATCCGCATGCTCATGGACATCATCGCCCCCGACACCGGCGAGATCCTGCTCGACGGCCGGCCGATCGGCGCGCGCGAGCGGGACAGCATCGGCTACCTGCCCGAGGAGCGCGGCCTGTACCGCAAGGAGAAGGTGCTCGACGTCCTGGTCTACTTCGGCATGCTCAAGGGGCTCGGCCGGGCCGCGGCGCGGGCGAGCGCCGTGCACTGGCTCGAGGCCTTCGGCCTTGGCGAGATGGCCGGTCGCCGCGTCGACCAGATGTCCAAGGGCCAGCAGCAGAAGGTCCAGATCGCCGGCACCTTGTTGCACGACCCGTCGATCGTCGTCATGGACGAGCCGTTTGCCGGCCTCGATCCCATCAACACGGTGTTCGTCAAGGATGTCCTGCGGGAGCGCAGCCGCGCCGGCGGCATCGTCATCCTGTCGACCCACCAGATGCCGCTGGTCGAGGCGCTATGCGACCGGGTGGCGATGATCAACCACGGCCGGCTGGTCCTGTACGGCAACCTCGAGGAGATTCGCCGCAGCCAGGGCGAGGCGTCGGTGCTCGTCGACGCGGACGGCGCGCTGGGATCGTCCGCCGTGGTCGATCGCGTCGAGAAGCACGGCGGTCTCAGCCGCGTCTTCCTGAAGCCGGGGGCGCGGCCGCGCGATCTCATGGATCTTCTGGTGCAGCAGGGCATCCCGGTCGAGCACTTCGAGGTGATGCGCACCCCGGTCGAGGAGATCTTCGTCCGCACGGTCGAGGCCGGGGATGCGGCGGCGGCCGGGGCGGCGGCCGGCGGCGCGACGGCCGGCGGCGCGGCGAACGAAGGGAGTCGCGCGTGAGCAAGGTCGCCGTCGTCATCCAGCGCGAGTTCCTGTCGACCGTCAAGCGCCGGTCGTACCTCATCGTCACCTTCGGGATGCCGTTCTTCGTGTCGATCTACCTCGGACTCGTGGCGCTCGTGCCGGCGATGTTCATGGCCCAGAGTGGCGCCCAGAAGAAGGAATCGGCCCTCGTGGACGAGGCCGGTGTCGTCCACGCGGAGGAGATCGCGACACTCGACGGCGAAGGGATCGACCAGCCGATGCGCGAGCTCACGAAACGCCTCGGTGGCACCGCGTCGGGCAAGACGGCCGCGGCGATGCTCGAGCAGACCGCCGGTTCGGCGCGGCTCGTGGTCTTCGCGGCGCGCGACAAGGCGCTGGAGGCGCTGCGGTCACGCCAGGTCGACAAGGTCTACGTGATCCCGGCTGATTACCTGAAGACCGGAGGGATCGAGACATACCAGCGGTCCGACGCCTCGTTCGGATTCGGCCGGGCGCGCGCCCGCGAGTCGCTCGAGAAGCTCCTGGGGCGTTCGCTCATGGCCGGCAGCGTGCCCGCCGAGCTGCGCCCCCGCATCGAGCAGCCGATCCTGGGCTCCGCATCGAAGTCGTTCACGATGAAGGACGATGGCACCCTCGAGCCGCTCGACATCGCCGGGCGCATCGCGCGCGTCGCCATCCCCGGCGTCTTCGCGATCCTCTTCCTGATGTCGGTGATGGTGAGCGCCGGCTACCTCCTGCAGGGCGTCGCCGAGGAGAAGGAGAACCGCGTCATCGAGGTGATCCTCTCGTCGGTGCGGCCCGATCAGCTGCTGTTCGGCAAGCTCCTCGGCCTCGGGGCGGCCGGCCTGCTGCAGCTCGTGGTCTGGATCTCGGTGGCGAGCATGGCGACCAGCCTGCTCGCCGCGACGGCGCTGGCGGTCCTCGATTTCAAGCTGTTCACCGGCTGCCTGGTGTTCTTCGTGCTCGGTTTCCTGATGCTCGGCAGCCTCATGACCGGCACGGCCGCGCTCGGCTCGAACGCGCGCGAGAGCCAGCAACTGGCGGCGATCTGGTCGACCATCACCATCATGCCGCCGGCGTTCACCTGGATGGGGATCCTCGACGCGCCGAACGGCACCATGGCGCGCGTCCTCGGGTGGTTCCCGCTCACCGCGCCGATCACGATGATGCTGCGGCTCGGCACCGGCCAGGTGCCGTGGTGGGACGTCCTCGTCGCGGCGGGTCTCCTGGCGACGGGCGTCTACCTCGCGGTCCGGATCTCGGGGGCGCTGATGCGGCTCGGCCTGCTGATGTACGGCAAGCGCCCGAGCGTGCGCGAGATCCTCCGCCAGCTGCGCCACGCCTGAGAGCGGCGGTTCGAGGTCAGGCCGCTTCCGTGCGCGACGCCCCCTGGCCGGAGCCGCCGCCCGATCGCAGCGCGCGCACCCGCCCGACGACGTAGAACAGCCCGGTCATGTAGAGCAGCACCGGGATCGCCAGGATCGCCAGCACACCGAACCAGACCAGGCCGAGCGGCACCTTCACCAGCCGGTCGATCGGCCGCAGCGGCCGCTTCACGCCGGCCCCCCGGCCAGGGCGGCCAGCACCGCGTCGGTATCGGAGAAGTCGGCGAGCAGGTGATCGGGACCGAGGGCGCGCAATACCGCGGCGGGCGTCCAGCCGGTCGCCACCGCCACCGCGCGCGCCCCCACCGACCGGCCGCACAGCACGTCGTGCTCGCTGTCGCCGATGATCACCAGCTGCCGGCCGTCGACCGCGGGGGCGATCCGCCGGCGTGCCTTGTCCAGGGCGATCGCCGGGAGGCGGTAGCGGTCGGCGTCATCGCTGCCGAAGGCGCTGAGATGGAAATCGAAGCGCCCCTCGATGCCGAAGTGCCCCAGTTTGAGGCGCGCCCCGGCCTCGACGTTGCCGGTCAGCAGGGCGGTCCGCATGCCGGGCCGCCCGGCCAGCGCGTCCAGCAGGGCGGCGACCCCCGGCAGCAGCCGTGCCTCGCGCGCCGCGGGCAGGTCGCGCTCGAAATAGCGCAGGTAGAGGCGGATGGTCTCGCGGATGGCCGGCTCGAGGTCGGCGCCGTTGACGCCGTGCCCGGTGAGCAGCTCGCGGGCGATTTGCGGGTCGGTCTTGCCGACGAAAGCCGTCCCCTCGGAGCGGACCGGACGCCCCGAGGCTTCGCAGAGGGCCCGCGTGAAGGCCTCGCGCGCCGCTCCGCCCATCGACAGAAGGGTCCCGTCGATGTCGAAAAGGAGGATGCGCTCCACGGGGCGGAGTCTAGCACGGCGATCGGGAGGCGATCCGGAAGTCCTTGACGTGGATGGCCGGCCCGACTACCATTCCGGGCCTTCCGGACCAGAGTACTCAGGAGGTGAGGAATGGCCACGGCCGGCCAGTTGAAGGCGAAGATCGACGTACTCAAGAAGAAGGTGGCCTCCAAGGGGGCCTCGATGACCGCACTGCGCCAGAGGCAGACGCGCAAGCGACTCAAGCGTCTGCAGCGGGCGCGGCGCACCGCGTCCGCCGTCGAAGCGAAGGCCAGGAAACCGGCGAAGGCAGGGGCGGAGGGGACCCCGGCCGCACCGGCCCAGGAGTGATGGCGGCGCACGACCGCAGAGGAGAGAGCACGATGAGATCGTTCCGCACGCTGTTCGCGCTGGTGGCGGGCGTGGCGGCCCTCGCCACCCTGGCCGCCTGCAAGATGGACACCGACGAGATGGTGATGAACCCCACCACCCGCGACGAGATCATCACCCGGCTGCTGGAGGAGAACGTCGCCAAGCAGAACATCATGAACCGGCTGACGACCGGTGAAGACTCCAAGATGGAGCTCGCCGAGACCCTCATGGGCGACATGAAGGTCAAGGCGTTCGTCATCGACAGGCTGATGGCCGATGGCGGCCAGCGCCAGCCCATGGTCGATCACCTGATGGCCGACCCCGTCGCCCGCACCATGATGATGGACACGCTGCTCGCCGACCCGGCGTCGCGCGACCTGGTTGTCGAGGCACTCAAGAAGCCGCTCGCGAAGAAGCCCTGACGACGGGCCGGCCCGTCCGGCCCCCCGTCACCCGGCCCCCCTGCACCCGATTACAGGATCGAAACCCGACCCCCGCCGCGGCGCGATGTGACCCCTCCCGCCATGTCTTGATTCCATATTCTTGATTCGGCCGCCTTTCATATTTATATTGCCGCTGTCGCCCATCTGCCGGCAGGGCCCCCTTCTCGCGGAGGCCCGGCCGCGAAAGGAGCCATGGCCGTCCCCGATCAGGCCGCGACTGGTCCTCTTCTGCCCGCCGGTGACCCGGCGGCGCGCGATCGGCTCCTCGTTGCCTCGGCCATGACGGCCGCCCGCCTCGAGCGCGAGGCCGATCTCCACTCCGCCGCGGCGCTTTTCCTCTCGGCCCTGCGGCAGCACTACGGCGCGCGCCGGGCGATCCTGACCGTCACCGACTCGCAGGGGCGCGACCAGCAGTGGTTCTTCGCCGGGCTCAACAACGCCGACATCGACCATTTCCACGCCCACCGTCCCACGGCCGCCGAACGCGACGCCTGGTTCTCCGACAGGCACCGCGTCGTCGCCTCCTTCGCCGTGCCGCTCGCCGCCTGCCGGGCGCGCGCGGGGTTGCGCGCGGTGGCGGCGCAGGTCGCCGGCCCGGCGGCGGCGGAGGAGATTCTGGTGGTCCCGTTCCGCGGCGCCGGCGGCGAGTTTCTCGGCAGCCTGGTGATCGAAGACGGCCGCGACCGCGCCACGCGCGAACCCGCGATGGTGGCCGCGTTCGAGTTGTTCGCCGGTCCGATGGCCCGCCTCCTCGAGCGCAAACGTCTGGACCATTTCGCCCGCAACACCGAGATGCGCCTGCGCCACGCCCAGGAGCAGCTGATGCAGGCCGACAAGCTCTCCGCCATCGGCCAGTTGATCTCCGGCGTTGCCCACGAGCTCAACAACCCGCTGTCCGGCGTGATGGGCTTCACCCAGCTGCTGCAGGCGAGCGAGACCAACCCCAAGGCCATGCAACACCTCGAGCGCATCTACAACGAGGCGGTCCGCTGCCAGAAGATCGTCCAGAACCTGCTGTCGTTCGCCCGCCGCCACAAGCCCGAGAAGACGCCACAGAGCCTGAACGACGTGATCGAGACCGTCCTCGACCTGCGCGTCTACCAGATGCAGGTGGACGACATCGCCATCGAAAGACGCTACGACCCGGCGTTGCCGCCGACGATGCTCGACGCGCACCAGGTCCAGCAGGTGGTTCTCAACCTGGTGAACAACGCCCACCAGGCAATGATGGCGAACGGCTCGCGGCCGCGCCACCTCACCGTGACCACCGGGATGCACGACGGCCGGTTGCGGGCGTCGATCGCCGACACCGGCAACGGCATCCCGCAGGATCGCATCCACCGCCTGTTCGAGCCGTTCTTCACCACCAAGGAGTCCGGCAAGGGGACCGGTCTCGGTCTGAGCGTGTCGCTCGGGATCATCAAGGACCACCAGGGTACGATGTCCGTGGAAAGCACGGTCGGGGAGGGCTCGTGCTTCACGTTCGAGCTGCCGCTGGTCGAGTGCCGGCAGGCGCCGGCGGCGCGCCCCGAGGCCGCGGTGCTGGCGCGCGCCGCCCGGTCCGCTCCGCTGCGGATCCTCGTGGTGGACGACGAGCCGGTGCTGACCGAGCTGCTGAGCGATCTCCTGGGAAGCGTCGGCCACGACGTCGAGCATGCACGCGACGGCCGGGTCGCGCTGCGCATGGCGCTCGCCAAGCCCTACGACCTGATCCTGAGCGACCTCAAGATGCCCGGGCTCGACGGCCAGGGTCTGTACGAGGAGGTCTGCCGGCAGCGCCCGGAATTGCAGGGACGCTTCATCTTCACGACCGGCGACGTCGTCAACCCGGAGGCGCAGGACTTCCTGCGGGGGAGCGGCTGTTCCTACCTCAGCAAGCCGTTCAAGCTCGAGGCGGTCGTGGCCCTGGTTGACCAGATGGCGCGCGCCCACGCCGCCTGAGCCGCGCCCCGGCCCCCGCCCCCACCCGGCCGCCGCCCCCGTCGTTGACTTCACCGCCCCGTCGCCGTACCTTCATCGCTCCGTGTCGCGCACCCCGCAGGGCTTCCGTGTCGTCGTCACCGTCCTCGTGCTGGGCGCCGGGATCGATCCGGCGCGCGCCGAAACCCCCGAAGAGAGGGCCAGGGACGCCGTCGCCATCGACTGGGTGCGGCGCGGCAACGAGGCCCGCCAGGCGGGGCGATTGTCCGAGGCGCTCGATGCCTACCGCGCCGCCGCCGGTCTCGACCCCGAACGCTACGAGATCCGCATCCTCGTCGGCGACACGCTGCGGCGGCTGGGGCGCGCCGACGAGGCCACCGCGTCGTACGTCGAGGCGGTGCGCGTCGACCCGGCGCGCCCGGAGGGGTACACCGGCCAGGCGCTGATCCTCCGTTCCCGTTACCAGTACGATGAGGCGGTGGCGGTCGTCGAGCCGGCGCAGGCGCGCGTCACCGGCCGCGATCGCGCCGACCTGCTGATCTCGATGGGCGAGACGCGGCGGCACGAAGGGCGGGCGACCGAGGCGGCGGCGCTGTTCGCGCAGGCGCTCGCAGTCGATCCGACGCGCGCCGCGGCGTACGCCGGCCAGGCGCGCCTGGCGGAGGATCGCGGCGATCTGGACGCCGCGATCGACCTCTGGGGACGCTGCATCGAGGCGCGCCCCGACGACGGCGCGGCGGCGCTGCGCCGCCAGGAGCTGCGCGAGGTGCGCGCCGCGCTCGCGGCATTGCGCGAGACCCTGGCGGTGGCCGGACGCGGCGGCGCCGACCGTGCGGCCCTCCTGGCCGGGCAGGCGCGGCTGCTGGCGGTGATTGGCGACGAGCCCGGCGCCGCCGAGACGTGGCGCGCGACGCTGCGGCTTGACCCGGCCGGCGTCGCGGCGCGCCGCGGGCTGGCGCTGGCGCTTTTCGCCCAGGGCGACGACCGCTCCGCCGCGGCCGAGTTCAGGAAGGTGTTGCGCGCCGTGCCCGATGACGGTCTCGCGCTCTACCACCTGGCGGCCGTGGCGCGGCGCGCCGGCGATCCGAAGGCCGAGGAGGCCGCGTGGGCCATGCTGGTGGCGCGGCGGCCCGACGACATCTACGGCGCCCGCGGCCTGGCCCTCTTCGTCGCCGGCGCGGGCGACGCGGCGCGCGCCCGCGCCCTCGCCGCCGCGGCCGACAGGACGGTCGCGGCGGCCCGCCGGCGGGCGCTGCTGCTCGCCGACGCCGGCGACTGGGACGGGACGGCGGCGGCCCTCGGCGCGGCTCTCGCCGCCGACCCGACCGACCCGTGGACCCTCGACGTGGCTCAGGATGTCCTGGCGCGCCGCCCCGCCCTGCTCGCGGCGATCGCGGCGCGGGCGCAGACCGCGGCGGCCGCCGCGCCGGACGACCCGCTGCCGCTGCTCCTCCTGGCGCGTTGTGCCGCCCTCGCCGGCCGCGACGTGGAGATGGTCGAACTGGTGCGGCGGGCCGCGCGGCTGGCGCCCGCCTCCACGCTCGTGCAATCGGCCCTCGCCGAGGTGCTGCTCGGCGCCGCTGCAGACCCCGGCCCGGGGCTCGCGGCGATGCGGCGCGCCGTCGACGCCGACCCGGGGCGCGCCGCCGCGAGTGTCGATCTGGCGCTGATGCTCCTGCGCGGCGGGCGCGCCGCCGACGCCGAGGCCGTGGCGCGCCGCGGTCTCGAGCGCCGTCCGGCATCGGCCGAGCTGCTGTCGCTCGCCGGGGCGGCGCGTGCCGAGCAGGGCGATCTCGAGGGGGCCGCGCGCGCCTACGCCGCGGCCCTCGTCGCCGATCCGGCCGACAATTTCCACCTGGCGCGCGGCCAGTACCCGCTCGTCCTCGCGGGGCTCGGCCGCAGCATCGAGGCACGCCGGGCGCTCGCCGGCGACCTTCCCGGGTTCCCGGACCTCGATTACCTCGAGGCCTGGTCGTTCGCGCGCGACACGCACCGCGATCGCCGCTTCAAGGGGCAGGACTGGGACGCCTGGCGCGGCCGTTACGAGGGGCGCCTTGCGACGCCGGTCGAGGCGCACCGCGCCATCGCCGCGATGCTCGCGTCGCTCGGCGACCCGTACACCCGGCTGCGCGACCCCGAGGAAACCGCCGCGGTCTTCCTGACGCGCCACGGCGGCCCCGCCGGGCCCGATCGCCTCGGCCGGCAGCGACCGCACGGCCGCACGGTCGTGACCGACGACCTGCCCGGGAACATGGGTTATCTGCAGATCACCAACCTCGCCGACCCGAACGCGGTCGCCGAGGTGCGCCGGGCGCTCCTGGCGATGCGCGAGAAGGAGGGGATCGTCCTCGACCTGCGCGGCAACCCCGGCGGCCTGGCGCGATCGGCCGACGCCGTCGCCGACATGCTGATAGGCCCCGGCAAGGAGACCGGCGTCGATGTCATGCCCGGAGGAGCCGTGCCGCGCATCACCGGCGGCGAGGGGGCGATCACCAACCGGCCGGTGACCGTGCTGGTCGACGGCCAGACCGGCAGCGCCGCCGAGCGGCTCGCCGGCAGCCTCGCCGCCGCCGGTCGCGGCACGCTCGTCGGCGAGCCGACTTTCGGCAAGGGGCTGTTCCAGAATTCGCGCGTGCTGCCCGGGGGATACACGGTGCTGGTCTCCGCCGGGGAAGCGCTTGCCCCCGACGGCCGCCCGATCCAGGGCCACGGCCTGCAACCGCGCGCCGAGCCGCCGCGTCCGACCCCGCAGCCGCCGGAGTCGCCCCGCCCGCGGCCGCGTTGACACACCTCCGGCCGGCGCCTAAGATCGCCGGCTCATGACCAAGCCGCGATTCAGGGCGTCGGCGCGCGCCCGCCGAGCCCTGCTGTCGCTGAGCGCGGCCGCCCCGGCCGCCGATCAGGCCGCCGCCGCGTCGGGCACGGGCACCGGCGCGGGCACCGTCGGCGGTCTCGCCCTCCTCAAGGGACTGTGGCCGTTTCCCTCGGTCGTCTTCTCGGCGTTCCTCATTGCCTGGGGGGCCGAGTGCGCCCAGTTCTGGATATCGCGCGGCATGGCGCTGGCGATCCTCGCGTGGCTGCAGGCCCTCCCCGAGTTCGCGGTCGAGGCGGTGATCGCCTGGTCGGGCCAGGTGCATTTCATGACCGCCAACTTCACCGGCTCGCTGCGGCTTCTCGTCGGCCTCGGCTGGCCGCTGATCTTCGGCGTGGCGGTCTGGGGGACATGGCGGCGCGAGGGGAAGCTCCTGCGCCGCATCCACCTCGACAACGAGAACTGCATCGAAGTCCTGTCGCTCGGCATGCCGATCGCGTACTTCTTCGTCATCTATGCCAAGGCGACCCTGACACTGGTCGACGCCGTCGTCCTTCTGGCGATATACGTCGTCTATCTGAAGCTGCTCCAGAAGGTGCCGCCGCGCGACGTCGAGCATGTCGAGGATCTCGAAGCGATCCCGCGCCGCATCATGCGCCTGCCGAAGCGGCCGCAGATCGCCGTGATCGTCGGTCTGTTCATCGGCGGTGGTCTGCTGCTCTACTTCTCGGCGCATCCGTTCCTGGAGAGCATGCTGAAGTTCGCGGTCGCCTTCGGGGTGTCGGAATACCTGTTCATCCAGTGGGTGGCGCCTTTCCTGTCGGAGTTCCCCGAGAAGTTGAGCGCCATGTACTGGGCGCGGCAGCGGGGCAAGGCGTCGATGGCGCTGATGAACATGGTGTCGGCGAACATCAACCAGTGGACCATGCTGGCGGCGATGATCCCGGCGGTCTACAGCCTGAGCCAGGGGCACGTGATGTTCGTGCCGTTCGACGACCAGCAGCGCAAGGAGATCCTGCTGACCATCGCGCAGTCGCTCCTCGGGATGCTGCTGCTGTCGAACATGTCGTTCCACATCGTCGAGGCGTCCGGGATCTTCGTCCTCTGGGGCAGCCAGTTCCTGGTCCCCGGCCTGCACACGCCGGTCACGCTGGTCTACTTCGCCTGGTCGGCGTATGAGCTCATCATGATTCTCTTCGTGCGCCGCAGGGTGGCGGCGGTCACGGCCTTCATCACGCTGTGGAAGGCACACGGACGCTGAGCCGCCGGCGACTCCTGATCCTGGGAATGGCGGCCGTCCTCCTGGGGGCGGCAGGCGCTGCGTTCCGTCCGCTCGCCACCCGCCTGATCGCCGCCCGCGCCCGCCACGAAATCGAGACCGGCGCGTCGCCCGCCCCGGGAACCGCCGCGCGCGCCCGCGAGGTCACGGTCGAGAATCTGTACCCCGTGGTCATCGTCTTCCGGGACCTGAAGCTCGAGGGCGCGGGGCCGTATGGTCTGGCGCCGGGCGCGCAGGCCGCCACCATGACGCTGCGCGCTTCGCCCCTGGCGCTCGTGCGCTGGGGCCGGCACCCGGTCGAGCTGCTGGTCGAGGGGCCGCGCCTGACGCTCGATCTCGGCCGGCCGGCGACAGGGCCCTCCGGCGGGCCCGTCGCCCAAGCCGATCGGCGGGCCCTCTGGCCGCGCGGATCGCGGCTCCAGGTCAGGGGCGGCGGGATCGACCTCAACGCCCCCGGTTTCGCGTTCGCCTGCGAGGGGCTGGGACTCGACGCCGGCCCGGAAGGAGAGTCGCCGGTCGCCGGGCGGCTGGTGTGCGCGCAGGGCCGGCTGTCGACGCCGATCGGCGCCATCGAGGCGCTCGCGGGCCAGGCCGGGTTCGCGTGGTCGCCGCGGCATCTGCGGCTCGACCCGGTCATCCTGCATGGCGAAGGGATCGACATGGCGGGGCGCGCCGAGGTCGACCTGCCGGACGTGGCGGCGCTCGCCGGGGCGGCGCCGGTCGCGACCCTGGCGCGCGGCTCCGGTGATCTCACCCTCGGTCTCGACCTGGCGCGGCTCGCGCCCTTCCTGCCGGCGGGGGCCGACCCCGGCGGTCGGGTGGAGACGAAGCTCCGCGGGTCGTTCGAAGCGGGGCAGGCGCGCGCCGAAGGGACGCTCGAGGCGCCCGTGGCGCGGTTGTATGGGGTCGAGGCGGCCGGGGTGCGATCGCGGCTGTCGTGGGACGGGGCGCTGCGTCTCGACGAGGTGCAGGCGCGCGCCCTCGGCGGCGACGTGCGCGGCGCGCTGGCGGTGCGGCCGCGGCCGGGCGGCTACACCCTCGATGCGCAGGTCGACGCCGAGAGGCTCGACGCCGCCGCGCTGCTGACCCTCTCCAACTGGCCCGGCCCGGCGATCGCCGGCCGGATCACCTACCGCGGCCGGCACACCATGGACGAGCGCGGCCCGGTGTCGCTTGCCGGCGGCGGGGCGCTGGCGCTCGACGGCACGATGCACCGCGCCGGCGAACCGCCACGACGGCTCGCCGCCGAGGTGCGCATCGAGGCGCAGGGGACCAGCGCCGTCCTCGCGGACGGCCATCTTGCCGCCGGATCGGTCGAGGCGCGCTTCGACGGGCGGTTCGACCCCGGGACCGGTCTGGCGCTGCGCCTGCGCGGCGGCAGCGGCGCGCTCGGTGACCTTCTGCCGTTGTTCGCGCCGCCTTCCGCCGGGGGGGCGCGGGCGGCGCTTCTGCCGGCGCCGCCCGGGCCGCTCCTGCCGGTGCGCCTGGTGACGCGGCAGGCGGCGACCGCCGCGGGACCGCTCGACACCATCGCCGCCGCCCTCGGCGGCCGCTGGGAATGGGATGGCGACCTGCGCATGGATCGCAAGGGCCTGCGTTTCGACGGCGCGGTGCGGGCGCGCGATCTCAAGTGGCACGATACGGCGATCGGCGATCTCGACGCCGACGTGCACTATGCCGGCGAGCGGCTGACGATCGACCGGTTGGCCTTGCGGACGCCCGGCGGCGGATCGGCGGTGATCGCCGGGAGCGTCGACTTCGGGCGCGCCGGCCGGCTCGATCTGCACGTCGATTTCCAGAACGCTCCGGCGCCGATCCTGGCGGCGCTCGCGGCTCCGGATCTGGAGACCGCCGGCGCCGTCTCGGGGCAGGCCGCGGTGACCGGGTCCTTCGCCGAGCCCCGGTACGAGGCCACCATCGCCGCCGCGCCGCTCGCCGTGGCGGGCGTCACGCTCGACAGTGTCGCGGGCGGCGTGACGCTGGGCGACGGCGTCCTCGGGGCGCGCGACCTGCGTGCCCGGCTCGGGGAGGGCACGGTGCGGTGCGACGGCGGCCTGGCGCTCCATCCGGGGACGCCGGCACCCGGCCTCGCCATCGACGCCCGCGAGCTCGATCTCGCACGCTTCGCCGCGATTTTCGGCGGGACGCCGATCACCGGGCGAGCTTCTGCCAGCGCGAATCTCGAAGGGGCGCTCGCCGCCCCCGGTGGTCACGTGCGCATCGACGGGCACGACGTGCGCCTGCAGGATCTCGCCGCCGGCGACGTCACGGTCGAGGCCGATCTCGCGCCGGGCGATCCCCGCTCCACCGCCACGGTGCGCGCCGCCGCCGCAGCGCGATCGCTCACCGCCACGGGAACGATCGGTGTGGGCGGCGACTGGCCGATCGACCTGGTCATCGAGGCCGGCGACATGACGCTGCGCGGCGGCGAGCTGGCCGAGGGCATCCCGGACGAGGTGGTGCTCTCGCTCGGCGGCCGGGCGCGGCTCGCCGGACCCGGCGCGCGGCCGCGCGCCATCGAGGGGACGATCACGTTGACGCAGGCCGGGCTCGCCGTCGGCGCCGCCGGCGCCACGAACGAACATCCGGTGGTGGCGACCCTAGCGGCCGGCCGGCTCGAGGTGCAGCCGGCGGTCCTCGCGGGAGCCGGGACCCGGATCGAGCTCGAGGCCGGCCTCGAGCTCGATCCACTCGGCACGGTGCACCTCGACGCGCGCGGCCAGTTCGATCTCGCGCTGCTGCGCTCGTTCGTCCGCGGCCTCCAGGCCGAGGGGCGCGGCGACATCGCGCTGGCGGTCTCGGGGCTGCGGCGCGACCCGGCGTTCCGCGGCAGCCTGGTGATGCAGGCGCCGCACATCCGCTACGGCGACCTGCCGTTCCCGATCGACGACGTCGACGGGACGATCGCCTTCGACGGCATCAGCGCGCGCATCGAGAGCCTGCGCTTCAAGGCCGGCGGCGGGCTCGTCGAGGGGACGGGCGAGGCGCTCATCGGCAAGTCGGGGGTCACCCGCGGTCTCGCCGCCATCCTCGCCGCCGACATCACGCTCAAAGGGAAGGGTGTTCGGGCGATGTTCCCGCCGGGGCTGCGGTCGCTCTCCGATCCGGAGCTGCGGCTGGTGTACGACCCGACCGGCGCGGCGCTGTCGGGCACGGTCAACTTCGTGCGCGGCGTCTACGATCGCGACTTCCGGATCGAAGCGTCGATCCTGCGCGGCCGCGGTGTGTCGCTGTTCGGCCTCTCGCAGCCGGCCGAGCCGCTCGCCAGTCTGCGTCTCGATCTCACCCTGCGCGCCGCCGAGCAGATCTGGGTGCGCAACGACTTCGGACGCATCGAGGGGCAGGTCGATCTTCGGGTGAGTGGCACCGCCGGCCGCCCATCGGTCGCCGGCCGCATCACCGCCCTCGACGGCAGCACGATCGACTTCAACCGCGTGCGCTACCGCGTGATCAACGGCACCATCGACTTCAACGATCCCGAGGTCATCAACCCGTATTTCAACCTGATCGCCGAGACCACGGTCGGCGAGTACTCGGTGACGCTGCGCGTGGAGGGGACCGCCGACGATTTCCGCTACGAGCTGTCGTCGAACCCGTCGCTGCCCGAGGCCGACATCGTCGCGTTGCTGATCACCGGCCAGCCGCCGTCGACGTTCGGCTCCGGCACCAGCGCCTTCACCGCCGACAACGTCTCGGCCTATCTCGCCGGCCAGTTCACCCAGCAGGTGAGCAGCAGGTTCCTCGGCAAGGTGGCGCCCGACATGATCGCCATCGATCCGCTGAGTGTCGTCGCCCAGCAGGAGTCGACGACGCGGGTGACGGTTGCCAAGCAGATCACCCCCGATCTGAGAGTCACCTACTCCGACATGCTGGGCGGCAGCGCCGGGGCGAGCTACCAGCTCGATTACATGCTGGCGCGCAACGTCGGGTTCTCCAGTATCAGGGACACCGACGGTTCGATCGGCGGCGATCTCCGCTTCACCGTCCCGGGACACGCGCCGTCGGTGCCGGGCGAGGCGCCGGAGGACATCGAGATCGTCAAGCCGCGCGTCCGCAACATCGAGGTCGTGGGTGAGCCGGTGCTCGACGAGAAGCGCATCCTTCGCACGCTGCGGCTTGAGACCGGTGGCCGGCGCGATCGGGCGAAGCTGAGCGATCGGCTCGAGCGGCTGCTGGCGTTGTACCGCCGCGAGGGGTACCTGTCGGCCGAGGCCGAGGTGGACGAGGCCCCCGCCGGCGACGGCCTGGTCGATCTCACCGTCAGCGCCCGCGCCGGCCCGCGCATGCGCCTCGAGATCGAGGGCGTGCGCCGCAAGGGCGACCTCGGGGACGCGATCGAGCCGCTGTGGCAGCAGTCGCTGTTTCTGGAGGATACCCTTGAGGCGTCGCGGGCGCGTCTCGAGGAGATCGTCCGCGACGAGGGTTGGCGGCGGGCGACGGTGACGGCGGCGATCTCGGTCGGCGCGAGCGGCGAGCAGCGCGCCGTCTTCACCGTGACGCGTGGGCCGCGGACGCGAGCAACCGAGGTGCGGGTCGAGGGGACCCGCCGGATCGAAGCGTCCGAGCTCGAAGCCCTGCTGACGACGCGCACCGACTCGGCCTGGCGCCGCGGCATCGTGCGCGGCGACCGCCTGCGCGACGACGTGGCCGCGATCGAGACCTTCCTTCTCGCCAGCGGCTTTCCGCGCGCGCGGGCTGAGCCGCCGCGCGTCGATCTCGACGAGTCGGGGGAGAAAGCGGTGGTCGCCTTCGTGGTTCACGAGGGGCCGCGCGTGTCGATCGCGCGACTGGAATTCCAGGGGGCCACGGAGATGCCGGCGGAGCGGCTGGTCGCGGCCGCGGCGCTGCCTGAAGGGGTGCCGTTCACGCGCGCCTCGGTCGAGGAGGCGGCGGCGCGTATCCGCCGGACGTACGACGAATCGGGCTGGCCCGAGGCCCGGGTCCGCTGGGTGGCGCTGCCGATGACGGCGCACGCCTCGACCGAGGCCCCGGGGGGTGCGGCGGCGGGCGACGGGACGGACGCGGCGGCCGGCGGCGAGGCGACCGAGGCCGAGGAGGATGACATCGTGTTCACCGTCGACGAGGGCAGCCGGCAGACGATCGGGCCGATCGAGATCGCCGGGAATCTCATCACCAACGACGCGTCGATCCGCCGGGCCATGCGCATTGACCCGTATGAGCCGCTGAGCCGCGCCGATCTCCTGAAGACCCAGACCAACCTCTATCGCCTGGGGGTCTTCCGGGCGGTCGAGATCCGGCCGGCCAGGCTCCCTGAGGCATCACCGCAACCGCCGGCCACGGAGGCAGGGGCCCCCGAGCCGTCGATGCCCGAGCCCGAGCCCGAGCCGCTCGAGCGGCCGGTGACCGCCTTCGTGCGCGAGGCGCCGCCGATCCGCCAGACCTTCGGTCTCGGCTATGACAGTGAAGAGAAGGTGCGCGGCCTGTACGAGATCGCGCACCGCAACCTGTTCGGGACGGCGCGCTATCTCGGGCTGCAGCTGCGCGGCAGCTCGGTCGAGGCCGGCGCCTCGCTCATCTACCGCGAGCAGGGCGTGTTCGGCGGCCGCTACGATCTGCAGGGGACGGCGTTCGGGATCGACGAGGAGCGGCCGGCCTTCACCGGCCGGACGGTCGGCTTCGCCGCCCAGCTCGGCCGCGACATCACGAAGGCGACGCGGCTCAGGTACAGCTACGCCCTCAAGGACGTCAATCTCTCCGAATCGACCATCGGCTACACCGGCACGACGCTGCGTCTCGCCGGCCTCACCGCCGTCGGCGTGCACGACACCCGCGATTCGCCGTTCGACCCGCGGGTCGGACACTACTACGCGCTCGAGGTGCAGGGCTACGGCAACGCGATCGGGTCGCAGGCGCAGTTCGCCAAGCTCTACGCCCAGGCCTTCACCTTCCGGCGGCTCGGCCGCCGGGCGGTGTGGGCGCAGGCGGTGCGCGCCGGGGTGGCGCCGACCTTCGGCACCACGAAGAGCGACCCGGCGTCGACCGGCGACCCGGAGTCGGGGCTGCCGCAGTCGGAGCGGTTCTACGCCGGCGGCGACACGACGCTGCGCGGCTGGGGTCGCGACCTCGTCGGCCCGCTCGACAACCAGGGCGACCCGATCGGCGGCGAGGCGCTGTTCATCCTCAACGAGGAGCTGCGTTTCCAGATCTGGCGGCAGCTGCAGGGCGCCGTCTTCGTCGACGTCGGCAACGTCTACCGGCTGGTGAGCAAATTCAGCCTGGGCGACCTGCGCGAGTCGGCAGGAGCCGGGCTGCGCTTCATGACGCCGATCGGCCCGTTCCGCATGGAATACAGTCTCATCCTCGACCGGCTTTCGGGCGAGGACCCGGGAAAGTTCTACATCTCGATCGGACAGGCATTCTAGATACCGCGCCCGGCCGCCACGCGGCGCGCCAGCGCACGGAGGAGACCATGGCCACTGAAGATCGCAACGTACTCATCACCGGTGCAGGGCGCGGACTCGGGCTCGAGTGGGCCCGGCAGGAGCTGGCCATCGGGTCGACGGTCATCGCGACCGCGAGACGGAAGGCCGAGGCCGAAGGGCTGGCGGAGCTGGCGCGCGGGCCGCAGGGCGCTTCGCTCACCATCCTGGACATGGACGTCACCGAAGACGCCTCGGTCGCGGCCTGCGTGCGCGCCGTCGAGGAACGCGTCGACGTCATCGACGACCTGGTGCACAACGCCGGCATCTACGGGCCGCGCGGCGATCGCGCCTGCGATGCGGCGCCCGACGAGGTCAGGCGGGTGCTGGAAGTGAACACCATCGGCCCGTACCGGGTCACGCGCGCCTTCCTGCCGCTGGTGCGCAAGGCCTCGTCGCCGCGGATCCTGTTCGTGACCTCGCGCATGGGGTCGATAGGCGACGCGCCGAGCGGTTCCTCGTACGCCTATCGCATGTCGAAGAGCGCCCTGAACATGCTGGGTGCGAACCTGGCGCACGACCTGAGCGACGACGGGGTGCTCTGCCTTCTTCTCCATCCCGGCTGGGTGCGGACACGCCTGGGCGGCGCGAAGGCCCCGCTGGCGCCGGCCGAGGCGGTCGCCGGCATGAGGCGTGTCGTGGAGCGCGCCACGCTGGCGCAGAACGGCTCGTTCCTCGATCACAGCGGCGCGACCGTTCCGTGGTGAGGCGCGCGCCCGGTCGCCGCCCGGTCGTCGCGCCCCGGCTACTCGCCGATGACGTGGACGACGATCGTGCGGCGGCGGGCGCCGCGGCGGTGCTCCCAGACGTAAACCGCCTGCCAGGTGCCCAGGGCCGGAGCGCCGTCCGCGACCGGTATCGACTCCGACGTCTTCGTCAGGGCCGACTTGACGTGCGACGGCATGTCGTCGTCCCCCTCGTCGATGTGGGTGAACAGCGGGTCGCCGTCGCGGACGAGGCGGCTCAGGAAGGCCTCGAGGTCCACGAGCACCGCCGGATCGGCGTTCTCCTGGATCACGAGGCTCGCCGAGGTATGGCGGATGTAGATGGTGCACAGCCCGGTGGCGATCCCGGCGGCGCGCACCGCCTCGCGGACCTGGCCCGTGATGTCGGTGAGCCCGCGCCGGGTCGCGACCGTCAACGTCGTCTGGATCTGCCGCATCGGTGGCGCCCCCGTCAGCGCGCGGTGTGCGCCGTCTCGACGCTCGCGAGCAGGCTCCGGGCCAGGTTGGATTCGGGGTTGGCCCCGGCGAGGGCGCGCAGCTCGGCGATCGACTCGTCGAGGAGGCCGGCGCGGGCGTAAAAGACGCCTGCGGCGAGACGCGATCCCGATGACGCGCGCAGGGCGCGCTCGAGCGCCGTCGCCGCGGCGGCGTCGATGACGCGGAAACGGCCGCGCGCCGACACGACCGTCATGGCGCGTGCCGGCTCCGGCGCGGCCTCGGTGCCGCCGCCCGCGCCGGCGTCCTCGCCCACGCCGGTGGCGTCGTCTGCGCCGGGGGCGTCGCCCGGGTCGCCGGGCAGCGTCGCCGCCACGCTCCAGGCGTAGGTGGCGCCGCGCCGCAGGGCCCGCGGCGGGGTCCATTTCGCCGACCGCGTCGGGCCGCCGCGCATGGCGACCACGCCCCCCTCCTCGAGCACCTCGAGCGAGTAGCCGGCGGCCCCCTCCTGCGGCTGCCAGGCGAACGTCGGCCGGGTACCGCGGATCGCCACTCCGACCGGCGCGACCAGGGCCGGACCGGGCGCGGTCCCCCCTTCGTCATGCACCAGCGCCAGGACCTCGGCCGGGATCTCGACCGCGCCGCGGCGCAGGGCAACGGCCACGGCGCGCGCGTCGGCGAGGACGAGCGTGTCGAGACCGGTGAGCTGGCCGTCGTCGTCGAGACCGATCGCGATCGTCTCGTCCTTGCCGCGGCGATCTTTCAGGGTGACCGGTGCCGGCCGGACGGTCTGCGCCGTCGCGGCCGCCTGGCGCTCGAGATCGGCGCGCGAGCGGGCAGCCTCGTCGGCGCGCGCCGCCAGCGACTCGTTCTGCCGCGTCAGCTCGTGCAGGCGGGCGGTCAGGTCGTCGCGCTCGCGGCGCAGGTGGCGCGTGACCAGGTAGCCGCCGACGGCGGCGATCATGAGCGTCGCGGCGACCGCCGCGACGATCGGCGCGCCGGCGCGCCGCGGCCGCGCCGAGGGGAGGGTCAGGGGAGTGTCGAGCGCGCCGCCCGGGTCGACGGCGGCCCCGGTGGCCGTGCCGGCCGCCGCCCCGGCGGCGACCTCGACCGCGGCCGCGATCGCACCCGGTCGGGCGCCCGCGCCCGTCGCCGTACCGCCGCCTGCCCCGGCACGCGCCGCCATGGGGGCCTCGCCGGCGGCGCGACCGGCGTCCGGCGCCGGCTCGCCCCTGTGCCCCGCCGCCGCGGCGGCCGCGGCTGCGCGCCGGGCTTCGCGGTGGGCGCTGACGAAGGTGCGCAGGTCGGCCACCTCGCCGGCGCAGGTGGCGCATCCCTCGACGTGCAGCTCGGCCACCTCGCGCGCCGCGCCGCGCAGCCGCTCCTCGGCCAGCGCCTCGACGGCCTCGTACGCCAGGTGGTCCGGGTCGGGGCGGCGCGCCGCGCCCACCTCGCGCCCCAGCGACCTCACGGTCGCCCCGAGCCCCGACTCGTCGACCATACGGCCGCGGCACTCCGGGCAGGCGGTGAGATGGTCGTCGGCCGCGAGCAGGCCTTCGGCGTCGAGCGCCCGGAAGGCGTAGCGGTTCATCCGGTCGGCGGTCAGGTTCTCGGGCGTCGGCGACTCAGGCGTCGAAGGCCCGGGTGTCAGGGGTTCGGTCATCGCCGTGCCATCCGCCGTGCCATCCGCCGCGCCAGCCGGGCGCGCGCCGCCCGCCGCAGGAGCGAAACTTGAGGTCGGGTCACGCCGATGCGCGCCGCGATGCCGTTGTCGTCGAGCGGCAGCCCCTTCCACAGATCGGCCAGGCGCTCGGGGGAGAGGCCGATGGTCTCGGCGATCCGCCGCAGACCGGCGACGCCGGCGCTCGGGAAGAGCCCGAGCACTCCGCGACCGTCGGCGTCGCGCAGGCCGAGGACGATCGTGGTCCGGCACATCGGCGGCAGCGCGGCGATCTCGGCCCACAACCGCTCGAGCCAGCCGCGTGGATCGGCGGCGGCCATTTCCTCCTCGTCGGCCGCGTCGTGCTCGTACTCCATGCCGTCGCCGCCGCCGCGGGCGCCGCCCGTGGGTGCCACGACGCGCTCGGCGACCGCGTCGGTGAGCTGCTCGAGGTCGACCGGGCCGCCCGCCTTCGTCAGGAGATCGAGGACCAGCGTCGCCAGCGCCACCGGGGTCGGGTCGATGGCCGGCTCGCGGCCGCGCGCGGCCGTCGGTGGAACTTCGGGCATGCGCCGCCCCGGGCCGGCCGCCTCACCCGAGGCGAAGGTCCGGGCGTCGCGGCCGGCCAGCCCGCAGCGCCACTCCTCGTCGGGCGTCGGGCGCAGCATGAAGCGGCGGTCGCGCGCCAGGAGGTAGCGGAGACGATTCCGCAGGCGCGCCCGCCCGGCGTGCCGGCGGCGCGCCCAGCCGTCGGCGATCCGCCCTGCCAGCCCGGAAGCGTGGGTGCGCAGGTCGCCGATGGTGCGGGCCTCGGCGGCGCCATGGGCGCCGCGCCGCAAGGTCAGAAGGCGCGCCGCCAGGTGATCGGCGGCTTCGGCGCGCACCTCGGCGAGGGTGGCCTCGCCGGCCGCGTCGCCCTGCCGCGCCCCGATCGCCCGCAGGCGGCGGGCGATGGCGCCGCGCATCGCCGCGTCGGCGTGGCGGGCGGCCTCGTCGGCGAGCCGCAGCGCCTCGGCGTCGTCGGGCGCCTGCAGCAGCGCCGTGATCACCGCGTCGATCGTCGGGGTGCGGGCCACGTCGCTCATGGTCGCTCCCGTCCGGCCTCTTCGGCGCGGCGCAGGAGGACCGCCGCGTCGGCGGCCCGGCCGACGGCGCGCGCGGCGCGCGCCAGCTCCAGCAGGTCGATCTCGTCGGTGGCGCCCCAGAACCAGGAGAAGTCGTGGCCGCGGCGCGACTCGAACAGGCGCAGCGCCTCGACGAAGGCGCGGGCGCCGGCGTCGCCACCGCATTGCGCCGCGCCGGCCAGCGCCTGCACGAGAAAATGCCCGCCCGCAAGCGCGCGGGCGCGACCACGCAGGTGCTCCGCCGCCTGGGGAAAAGCGGTGGCTGCGGCCGCCTGGTCCGTCTGACGCAGCGCCACGCGGCCGAGGCCGACGAGTCCCACCGCCCTGAAGGTGTCGCGGTACATGTGATCGCTCCGTTCCGCCGCGGCGATGCCGCGCGCGCAGGCGTCGCGCGCCTCGACCAGCCGGTTCATCCGCCGCAGCGTCTCGCCCAGGAACCCGGCCACTCCCGCCGTCGCATGCGGCCCCGGCGGGCTCTCGAGACTCTCGGCGCGCCCGAGACAATACCGCGCTTCCTCCAGGCGACCCAACTCCATGTGCGTATGACCGAGGCCGAGCCAGGCGAACGCGTACCTCGGCTCGACATCGATCGCCTTCTGGCAGAGCGCCAGCGCCGCCGCGCGCCGTCCGCGCAGCGTTTCGGAGCAGGCCATGAAGTGGGGCGCGAAATACCCCCCGGCGTCGAGCGCCATCGCCCGCTCGAAGTGCGCGATCGCTTCGTCCGGCCGGTTGCGCCGCATGAGGGCGTATCCGAGCCAGACGTGCGGTTCGCCGGTCCCGGGATCGGCGGCGATCGCCCGGCGGGCATAGTCGTCGGCGCGGTCGAGGCCGGCCTGGTCGGTCGTGAAGGTGAAACGCAGGGCCTCGATCATCGCCAGGCCGCTGAGCGCACCGGCATGCGCCGGCTCGGCGGCGAGGGCCTCCTCGTACAGGGCGCGCGCCTGGTCGAGGGCGCCCTTCTCGTGCCGCAGCGCGAGCCGGCGGCCGCGGGCGTGCGCCTCGAAGGCGGTCAGGCCGACGCGCGGCGGCGCCGGTGCCGTGCCGCGCGCGCCGAGCCGCAGGGCCGCGGTCGCGGCCGCGGCCAACCGGTCCTGGAGATCGAAGATCGACGCCACCGGTCCGTCGACCGCCATCTCGAACGTAACCCGGCCGGTCGGGATCTCGACGAGGCGGCAGGTGAGCCGCAGCGTGTCGCCGGCACGCTGGCAGGCGCCGGCCAGCACGCCGCCGCAGCCGAGCCGGAGCCCGGTCTCGAGCGGGTCGGTGTTCGCCGCCAGCGCGGCCAGCACGCGATCGCGCGGCACGAGCGTGACCCCCGGCTGGCGGCCGAGGTCGGCCATCAGGCTCTCGGCGAGGCCGCTGCCGATCCAGGCGTCGTCCGGATCGCCGCCGAGGTTGCGGAAGTCGAGCACCGCGAGGCTCCGGGCGGCCTCCGGCGCCAGCCGCCCCTCCATCAGCAGGCGCAGTTCGGCGAGGAAGGCCCCGGCCGACGCCGGCCGCCGTCCCGGGTCGCGCGCCAGGGCCCGCGCGACGATCCGGGCCAGCCCGTCCGGCAGCGCCGGCGGCAGCGGCGCCGGGTCGCGCGACAGGGTGGCGCCCAGACGCGCCATCGGGTTCGCCCCCGGGAACGCCGGTGTTCCAATGAGGGTCTCGTACAGCAGCGCCCCGACCGCGAACAGGTCGGCGCGCGCGTCGGCGGTCTCGCCGCGGATCTGCTCCGGCGCCAGGAACCCGGGCGTGCCGGTGATCGCGCCCGCCGAGGTGATGAGCGTGAGCGTCGCCCGGTCGGCCCCCTCGGCTTCGGGCGCCAGGTGCTTCGCCAGCCCGAAATCGAGCAGCTTCACCCCGCCCCCGTCGGCGAGCATGACATTCTCGGGCTTGACGTCCCGATGCAGGACACCGGCGGCGTGAGCATGGGCGAGCGCCTCGAGGAGCGACCCGGTCACGGCGAGAGCGTGCTCGAGCGCCAGCGGTCCCTCGGCCAGGCGCTGGCGCAGGGTCCGGCCGCGCACATACTCGATCGCCATCCAGGCCACGCCGTCGTCCTCGCCCGCTTCGTGGAAGGTGGCGATGCAGGGATGCTGCAGGCGCGCCGAGGCGCGCGCCTCGCGCATGAGACGCTCGCGCAGGTCGGGGGCGAATCCCTCCGGCAGCACCTTCAGCGCCACCGTCCGCCCGAGCGCGAGGTCGCGCGCCAGGTAGACGACGCCCATGCCGCCGGCGCCGAGCCGGTCCTCGATGCGGTAGTGGGAAAGGATGCGGCCGATCACGATCCGCCCGGGTCCGTCGAGAGTGCTGCGATTCAGCCGTTGCCGCGGGCGAGCCCCTCGAGGCGCACGGCGGGGTAGGCGGAGACCAGCGCGGCGACCTCGGCATCGGCCGCCTCGGCGGCGGTGCCGGGCCGCTCCTCGGCCGGGCCCCAGCGGAACTTCGCCTGGTAGTCCTCCGCCGAGGTGTCGCCCGAGAGCATGGCGGCGTTGTCGATCGCCTCCTGGAACTCGACCGGCAACTGCCGCGTCACCTGCCCGGAGTCGTCCTGGGCGCGCACGCCGTAGGGGATCTCCTTCCAGTACATGATGCGAACCCGGGCCATCGATGCGATCCTCCACCGTTCGGCATTTGTACGGGATTCGCGGCGGCGGGTCAATGAAAAACGACGCCGGCAGCCGGCCGCGCCGGCTGCCGGGCGCGCCGGCCGCGGGCGCCGCCCTGCTCGCCGCCGCCCGGACGATCGTTGCAGGCTTCGGGTGGCGCTCGACGGGCGGGTGGTGCGCTAGGGCGCCGGCGCCGCCGGCCGCCGGATCACGACGACCGTCTGGTCGTCGGTCGGCCGGGCGCGACGTGAGAAGGTCTCGACGGCGTGGAAGATCAGCTCCACCAGGCCGCGTGCCGAGAGATCGGGGTGCGCCGCGATCACCTGGCGCAGGCGGTCGAGACCGAACGGCTCGTCGGCCGCGTCGGTCGCCTCGGTGATGCCGTCGGAGTAGACGACGACCAGGTCGCCGGGGCGCATGACGACGTAGCCGCGCTCGTATTCGGCGTCGGGGTCGGGGCCGAGCACCATCCCGCCGTACTTCAGCTCTTCGAAGAGGCCGTCGTGCAGGAACAGCGCCGGCGGGTGCCCGGCGTTGCAGTAGATGAAGTTGCCGTTCTTCTCGAGCTCGCCGTAGAACAGCGAGATGAACCGGGTCGCGAGGGTCGAGCGGTTGATGACCTTGTTCAGCTTCTCGATGACGCCGACGATCTTGTAGTTCTCCGACAGGCCCATCCGCAGGCCGGTGATCACATCGCGCGCCTGCAGGGCGGCGGGCAGGCCGTGGCCCGACGAGTCGGCGAGCGCGATGCCGAGAATGCGGCCCGACAGCGGGATGAAGTCGTAGAGATCGCCGCCGACCGCCTCGGCGGGCACCGATCGTCCGGCCAGCTCGTAGCCGTGGAACGCCGGCGACCCCTTGGGCAGCAGCGACATCTGGATGCGGCGCGCCTCCTCGACGGCGTTGTAGAAGCGCGCCTGGGCGATCTTCTGCGTGACGACATGCTGCACCGCCGACAGGAGGTACAGCAGGCGCTCGCGGTCGTACTCGCCCTCGATGCTGAATGACAGGATCCAGCGGTTGTCTTCGCCCAGCGTCATGGCGGCGAAGGCCTCGACCCCGAGCGGATCCTCGATGCTCTTGTCGAACTCGGGGTCGGTCTCCTTCATGATGACCAGACCGCGTTCGAGGAGGATCTGCACCGCCGGGTAGGTGATCGGAACGGTGTAGCCGACCTTCGCCGGGGTGCTGTCGCCGTGCCAGCGGCGCAGGATGTAAAGACCCTGCTCGGCCTTCTCGTACAGGCGCCCGGCGACCAGGTGCAGGTCCTGCCGGTAGTCGCGCAGGATGGTGCGGACGATGAGATCGAGGGTCGCGCCGACGTCCGACTGCGCCTCGATCGAACCGAGCGTGGCGTCGAGCTTGCGCCAGAACGAACGGTACTGCTGTGACTTCTCGATCCCCCCGCCGGGCCGGTCGCCGGCCTTGGTCTCGGGGGTGACCCGGGGCTCCATGGTGATGTTCTCCGTCGTCATGGGGTTCCGGCCTTGCCTCGCGCCCGATGGAACGTTATTGTCCCTCCGTGCTCAGCCTGCTCAGGATACCTCATGTTCGCCCGGGTTCCGTGGCGGTCCTGCTGCTGGCGGGTGCCGTCTTCGCGGCGGCCGCCGCCGGGACGGGCGATCAGGCGACGCCGAAGGGTCCGACCGGGAAGAAGCCCGCCGTCGCGACCAAGGCGCCGGCCACCAAGGCCGCGCCCGCGACCAAGCCGACCGCGACCAAGCCGCCTGCGCCCGCCCCCGCCGCGGCGCCCGCACCCGCGCCCGCGCCGGCCGCCGGCGGCGGCATCCTGCGCCTGTCGTTCCCGGTGAAGGGGATGGTCTGCATGCTGTGCACGCGCGGAGTCGAGGAGGCGATCAAGCGGCTGCCCGGGGTGGCGACGGTGACGGCCGACCTCGCCACCGGGAGGGTCGAGGTCACGGCCCAGGAACGGCACTCGCTCGACATCCAGCAGGTGCGCGACCGGTCGGCGCGCGCCGGCTTCCCGGTGAGCGGCGAGGCCGACGTGGAGGCGCGCGGACGGTTCGAGATCGGCGCCGAGCGGCGCCTCACCTTCAAGCCCGCCGGCGGCGTCTATTCCTGGCAGGTGCTCGAGTCGGCGCGGCTGCTCGCCCTGACGCGGGCCCACCCGGCGCTGCGCGGCGATTTCCGCCTCGGCTTCCGGCTGCACGAGAAGCCGCCGTGGAAGCGCCCCGCCATCAGCATCACCACGTTCGAGTCGGCCGCCCCGGTGCAGCGCGCCGCGGGCGGCTCGTGATCGGCGGGGTCCGGGGCGCGGCGCCGCGTTCATGGCTGTTCGTGACAGCGCTCGCCTGCACCGCCGCCGTCGCCGTTCCCGCCCTCGACGCTTGCGCACCCCCCGCCGGCCCCGACACCTGGCTCGACCTTGTCGCCGAGGATCCGCATGGGCGGCCCGTGCGCTTCAGCGACTTCGCCGGCCAGGTGCGGGTCATTGATCTCTGGGCCTCGTGGTGCGGGCCGTGCCGCATGACCATTCCCGAGCTGAACGACCTGTACGAGCGCTACCGCGGCCGCGGCCTGGTGGTGGTGGGCATCTCGATGGACGACGATCCGGCCGCGGTGCTCGAGTTCCAGCGCCAGGTGCCGATGCGCTACCCGGCCGCCATGTACAACCCGCACCTGACCGCGAAGATGGGGCAGCCGACCGCCATTCCGACCACCCTGCTGGTTGACCGCGACGGCGTCCTGCGGCGCACCTTCGTCGGTTACGTCGACGTCGCCACGCTCGAGGCCGAGGTGCGCGGGCTGCTCTGATCCGCGCGCGTCTCCCTTCACAGAATCGGCGAAACAGGCTACGATGAGCGCCTCCAGACTATCTCTCGACCCCGGAGGGTCCATGGAACGCCGGCGCGTCCGCATCGGCGATGTCATCGACGACTATTGCACGCGCTGTCGGTTGATCATGAACCACGGCGTGGCCGCCATGGTCGGCGACGACGTCCGCAAGGTGCGCTGCAACACCTGCATGTCGGAGCACCTCTACAAGCACGGCAAGGTGCCGGCGCGCAGGCGCCGCGAGACCGAGAAGCTGTTCGCCGAGGTGCTGCGCGGCATGGGACGCGAGCCCGGCGATCCGACCGCGGTCGCGGAGCCCGAACCCGGGACGGCGCCCGACGCGGATGAGACGCGCGCGGCGTCGACCGACGAGCCGGCTGGGAAGGTCGGCGCCTCCGGCGATGCCGGGGCCGCCGACGCCGAAGCGGCGGGTGGTGGCGAGGGGACGCAACCCGACGCCGAGGCCGACCGGCCGGCCAATCCGATCCACGGGGTGCGCCGCAAGCTCTACACGATCCGCCACTTCAGCGGCGGCAAGGCGCCGACCGGCGGCGGTTCGACGGGCGGCTCGACCGGCGGTGGCGGCACGACCGGCGGCGGCTCCACCGGTGGCTCGAAGGGGCGCTGACGTCCGGCCCCGCCTTCAGCGCATCTTCGCGGCCATGTGATCGATGAAGTCGATCTTCGTCACCAGGCCGCGCACCACCCCGCCCTCCTCGATCAGCGCCACCTTCCCCGCGGAGAAGATCGCCGCCAGACGGGCGATCGGCGTGTCGGGCGGGACGACGGCGTAGTTCTGATCGATGAGCCCGTCGATCGGGCGCTCGATGTTCTCCGGATCCCTGAGGAGCGCATCGACGAGGTCGCCCTCGGAGATGATGCCGACCAGCCTGCCGTCGTCGAGCACCGGCAGCTGCGAAATACCGTGCTTCTTCATGATCTGGATGATCGCCTTGACGCCGTCGCCCGGCTTGGCGGTGATGAGTGTCTGGTGCTGGCGCTCGACGAGGTCGCGCAGCAGCCCGAACGCCTCCTCGTCGTCGAGGAACGAGTTCTCCCGCAGCCAGTCGTCGTCGTACACCTTGCTGAGATAGCGCGAACCCGAGTCGGGCAGGATGACGACGATGTTGCGGCACTCGGGGTGCTCCTTGGCGAACTTGACCGCGCCGCAGACGGCGCCGCCGCCCGAGCCGCCCGTGAACAGCCCCTCGCGGCGCGTCAGCTCGCGCGCCGTCATGAAGCACTCCTTGTCGGTGACCTGGTAGCAGTCGTCGACCATCTCGATGTCGAGCGCCGTCGGTATGAAATCTTCGCCGAAGCCTTCGGCCTTGTAGGTCTTGAACGACTTCGTCACCTCGCGCGTCTTGAAGTAGTCGTACAGGATCGACCCCACCGGATCGACCAGCACCATGCGCACCGACGGCTTCTTCTCCTTGAGATAGCGGCCGATGCCGGTGAGCGTCCCGCCCGTGCCGGTCGCCGCGACCACCGCGTCGACCTTGCCGCCGAGCTGGTCCCAGATCTCCGGACCGGTGGTGCGGTAGTGCGACACGGGGTTGCTCTCGTTGTGGTACTGGTTGGCGAAGAACGAGTTCGGGGTCTCCCTGTTGAGTCGCGACGCGACCGAATAGTACGAGCGCGGGTCCTCGGGCGCGACCGCCGTCGGCGTCGTGATGACCCGCGCGCCGAACGCCCGCAGCGCCTTGATCTTCTCGCCGCTCACCTTGTCGGGCATCACCAGGATCGACCGGTAGCCGCGCACGCAGGCCACCATCGCCAGCCCCATGCCGGTGTTGCCGCTGGTGCATTCGATGATCGTGCCACCCGGCTTGAGGATGCCGGCCGCCTCGGCGTCGAGCACCATCTGGATGGCGATGCGGTCCTTGATCGAGTTGCCGGGGTTCAGGTACTCGAGCTTGGCGTAGAAGGTCGCGCCGGTCTCCCGGCCGATGTGATTCAGCCGCACCATGGGGGTGTTGCCGATCGCGGCGACGACGTCGTCGTAGACATTATTCATGGGGCGGTTTCCCCTCGGACCCGGGCCCGGGCCCGGCCGGGATGCCCGGCCCGCCCGGCACCCGCTCGAGCCGGCCGAGCGCCGTCTCACGCTCGGTCAGCGCGGCCAGGCGGCGGTCGAGGGCGTCGTAGTCCTTGCGATGGCGTTTCTGGAACGCCTCGAAGGCGGCGGCCGACACCCACCGGTCGATGGTGAGATAACCGCGCGGCGTCGACACGCGCAGCAACTCGGTGCCGCGGAAACCCGGGTCGCGGCGGAACAGGCGCTCCCAGTCGCCGCCGCGGCCGTAGGCCGCTTCGAACGCCGCCTCGGACCCCGCCTTGACGCGGAACTCCCACAGGATGACGTGCGGGTCGTCGGGCACGGCACCGCGCAGGGCCGCCCGGCGCGCCGCATCGACGAGCAGCGGGAACCGGCAGGCGCGCGCGAACTCGTCGACCGTCATCCAGGCGAACTCGTCGTGCTCGGCGGAGATCGTCACCTCGCCCGGCCCCGACTCGGCCCGGTAGGCGACCACCAGCATCGGCGCCTCGGCGCGCCGGGCGGTGTACGCGACCAGCGGCGTGTCGTCGGGCAGCACCTCGAGCCCGGTCTCCTCGCGCGACTCGCGCACCGCCGCGTCGCGCGGGTGCTCGCCGGCGCGCAGCCGGCCCGAGACCGCGTCCCAGGCCCCGGCGGCGGCGTCGGAGTGCGCCGACCGCCGCAGCGCCAGCATGCGGTCGCCGCGAAAGACGAAGACGGATACGGCGGCGATGACGAGCGGTTCGCCCTGCGTCGCCTGAGTGCTCTCTTCCTGCCCGATCTCGGATTCTGTCGCCATGGTCCTCACCCGGGTCATCGTCCCGAACGACCGCATCATGCCACAGGACGGGTGGCCGGCCATCGCCCGACCGCCCGCGTCGGCGACTCTATCCGGTGATCGCCTGGGAATGATAGGATTCGCCCGACTGGCGCTTTTGGGGGCCTCGAACGCGGCGACTCACCCACCGCGGAAGAGGCAGCATATGCGGTACCTCTCCGCGGTACCGCGTGCGTTGGAGGTCCGCCATGCCATTGACTGCCCGCCGTCCGCCTTCCCGCCTGATTTTCGTCGTCCTCGCGGCTGCGCTGGCCGTGGTGATGATGCCGCCCATCCCCGCCGCCCCCGGCGGGGGACACGGCTCACCACCCGACCAGGTTCCGGGCGAGTTGATCGTGAAATTCCGCCCGGGCACCCGGGCGCCGGAGCGGGAGGACGCCAGGACGCGGGTCAACGGCGTGCGCCGGCGACAGTACCGGATGGGCGCCGAGCACTGGGTCCTCGGGCATGGCGCGTCGGCGACGCAGGCGATCGAGCGCCTGCGCGCGAATCCGAATGTCGAGTATGCCGAGCCGAACTACATCGTCTCGGCCCTGCGCGTCCCGAACGACCCGCGCTACGGCGAACAGTACGCGCTCCGCAATACCGGCCAGCTGGGCGGCACGCCCGGGGCGGACATCCGCGCCGAGGCGGCCTGGGACGTCACCACCGGCGCCGGCTCCGTGGTCGTGGCGGTGATCGACACCGGCATCGACTACACCCATCCGGACCTGGCCGCCAACATCTGGAGCAACGACGGCGAGGTCGCAGGCAACGGGGTCGACGACGACGGCAACGGCTTCGTCGACGACACGCGTGGGTGGGACTTCGCGAACGACGACAACAACCCGTTCGACGACGCGGGGCACGGCACCCATGTCGCGGGGACCATCGGCGCGCCGGGGGATAACGGCCTCGGGGTGGCCGGCGTCACCTGGCAGGTGCGTCTCATGCCGTTGAAGTTCCTCAACGCCGGCGGCAGCGGCACGACTGCGGACGCCATCGGGGCCGTCGAATACGCCACCCTGATGGGCGCCGACATCACGAGCAATTCCTGGGGCGGCGGCGCTTTCTCTCAGGCGCTCCTCGGCGCCATCCGGGAGGCGGACGCCGCCGACATCCTGTTCGTCGCCGCGGCGGGCAACGACGGGATCAACACCGACTACTCCCCCATGTACCCGGCGGCGTACGACGTCGCCAACGTCGTGTCGGTGGCGGCGACCGATCGCACCGATCACCTGGCGGGGTTTTCGAACTACGGGGTCGCCACGGTCGACCTGGCCGCCCCCGGGGTGGACATCCTGAGCACCGTGCCCGGCGGAGGCTATGCCACGAACAGCGGCACGTCGATGGCGACTCCGCACGTGTCGGGTGTCGCGGCCCTGGTACGGGCGATCGCCCCGGATATCGACGTCGCCAACCTTCGCCAGCGCCTCATGACCCAGACCGATCCGCTGCCGTGGCTCGGCGGGGTGATCGCGTCCGGGGGGCGCCTGAACGCCTTCCTGAACGTCGCCACGCCTGACGACGTGGCACCAGGGCCGATCACGGACCTCGCCGTCGTCGTCGCGACCAGCAACAGCATCACCCTCGGATGGACCGCGACCGGCGACGATCTCGACGCCGGGACCGCCTCGTCCTACGAACTGCGCTTCTCGGCGGCGCCGATCGACGCCACGAACTTCGACACCGCCGCCCGCTTCGACGCGGTGCCGGAGCCGGGGGGCGCCGGAACGCCCGAGAGCGTCGAGGTGACCGGGCTCATGGCCTCGACGGCCTACCATTTCGCCGTCCGGGCCCGCGACGAGTGGGGGAATGCCGGAGCGATCAGCAACGTGGTCTCGGGAACGACGCTGCCGCCGCCGACATTCGGGTCGTCGCCGGCGTCGTTCTCCGCGGCCCTGCTGTCGGGGCAGACGACCACCCGCGTCCTGACGCTGCGCAACGACGGCGCGGGGACGCTCGACTGGACGATCCCGCAGCCCGGCGCCGGCCCGGCCTCGATGCGGGCGCCGAACGCCCCCTTTGCGCTCGACAAGGGCGAGCCGGATCCGCGCTCCGGCGAGCCGGTGACGCGCGGGATCGGCGGCCCCGATCCGTTCGGGTATCGCTTCATCGACAGCGACGAGCCGGGCGGACCGGCTTTCTCGTGGACCGACATCCTGGCCGGCGGCACCGACGTCGGAATCTCCGGCGACGACATGACCTCGGCCCCAATCGCCCTCGGTTTCGACTTCCCCTTCTACGGGACCGCGTTCAGCACGGTCCGGGTCTGCACCAACGGCTTCCTCTCGTTCACCAGCACCTCCGCCTCCTACGTCAATCAGCCGCTGCCGAGCCTGAGCGCGCCCGAGAACCTGATCGCGGCGTTCTGGAGCGATCTCTACGTGGCCGGCTCGTCGCGCGTCGTCTACGCGCGCAGCACCGACCGGTTCACGGTGCAGTACGACAACATCTGGCACCTCAACGGCACCGGGCCGTACACCTTCCAGGTCGAGTTGCAGGCCGGGGGACGGATCCACCTCCGCTACCTGACCATGGCAGGCGACCTGTCCAACGCCACGATCGGGCTCCAGGACGCCGATCGCGCCCGCGGGCTTCAGGTTGTATTCAACGCCCCGTACGTCCACGACGCCCTCGCCGTCCGGTTCGACTCGGTGCCGCAGTGGCTGACGGCGTCGCCCCTCGCGGGCCGGCTGGCGGCGGGGGAGTCGCAGGACGTCGCGATCGGCATCGATGCCAGCGGCCTCGAAGGCGGATCGTACGAAGGCAGCGTCGCGGTCCTGAGCAACGACCCGGCGAACCCGCGCGTGGAGCACCCGGTCGCGCTGGAGGTGGCCACCGCGCCGGCCATCGCGGTGACCCCCGCGGTGCTCGATTTCGGCACGGTGTTCGCGGGATTCGCGTCGCAGGCCCTCCTGGATATCCGCAACACCGGCAGCGGGCCACTGACGGTGTCCGCACTGATGGCCGACACGTCCGCGATCAGCGCCGCCGGGGCGCCGATGACCATCGCGCCGGGCGGGACGCGCGCGGTCGCGGTGCTCTGGACCCCGACGACCCCGTCGACCCTCGATGCGCGGCTGACGATCACGAGCGATGCCGCCAACGGAACCGAGGTCGTGGTGTCGCTGATCGGGGCGGCGGTCCCGCCCCCCGCCATCGGCGTCGCGCCGTCGTCGTTCGCGGAGACCCTCTTCACGGGCAACCGGGTGACCCGCACCCTCACGCTGTCGAACGCCAGCCCGACCGAACTCGAGTTCAGGCTGCGCGTGCAGGCGGGGCCGGGTGGTTTGGTGGAGGGGCCGTTCCTGGGTCTGCTCCCCGGCGCGCCCGGCAGCGGCAACCCCCCGGGTCCGGGTCTCTCGCCTCGACCGGATTTCGAGCCGGTGCCCGGCATGGGAGTCGGGTCCGTGGCCGCGCCGCCGATGGCGCCGCCGATGACACGGCCGGCCGCGGGCGGGTCCGTGGACGACCCGCAGCCCGGCGGCGAGCCGGACGGCGGCGGTCCGGTCCCCGGCCCCGCGGTGGTTCCGTACGAGGGCATCGCCGCCGACTTCGAGTCCCTTCCGGCGAGCCCCGCGCCGCTGACCTGCCTCGTCGGCGACCCCGACGCCGGTTTCATCTATGCCCAGGCGAACCAGGGGATCGCCTTCTATCGGTACGACACCACGGCGGCGGCCTGGGAGACGCTGGCCTCCGCCCCGATCAGCTCCGGGAACAACGGCGGCGCCGCCCTGCTCAACGGACGCGTCTACACCGCCTACACCGGCTCCACGGCGATCGGCGTCTACGACATCGCGGCGGGGACCTGGTCCACGAGGTCCAGTCCGCTTGGCGTCGGCACGGCGAACATCGCCAGCGACGGCGATCGCTGGCTCTATCTGGTCGCCGGGATGTCGTTCGTGCGCCTCGACCCCGAGACCGGGGCGAGCGCGAGCCTGCCGCCGCCCCCGATGCCGTTCGATTACTGGGGCGGCCTGCGCTTCTGGGAGGGAAGCCTCTTCGGCCACGTGGGCAACAGCTCGCAGGGCTTCGCGCGTTACGACCTGGCGGGGGGCTTCTGGCAGAACCTGCCGGCCGTTCCCGGGGGCGCCGTGCTCGGAGCGACGATCGATCCATGGTCCCGGGAGTACGTCACCGCCGGGTCCTACGGCGGCCGGAGCATCTACAGATACTCGCTCGATCAGGGGACCTGGTCGGTGGCCTCGGTGCCGTTCTTCACCCTCGACGACGGCGGCCTCGCCTGGATGCCGTCCCCGGCGCCGGGCGTCTATTTCATCCAGGGCGAGCAGGGGACCGGGTTCGCGCGCCTGTCAACGGCGCCGGCGTTCCTCACACTCGGCGCGACCACGGGTCGGGTGCCGGGCTCGGGGGCGGTCGACATCTCCGTCCGGTTCGACGCCACCGGCCTTCCGGGCGGCGACTACCGCGCCGCGATTGTGATCGAGAGCAACGACCCGGCCGCGCCCGCAGTGACCGTGCCGGCCAGCCTCACCGTGATCGGCGCGCCCGACCTGCGCCTGTCGGGGGAGACGATCGTGGTGGAGTCGACGCGCGAGTATGTCGGCGGCGGCGCGACGACCACCCATGTCCTGCCGTTGGCCGTGCCGCCGTCCGCCGGCGGAACGCTCACCCTCCGCGCCGAAGGCGACTTTGGCGACGGTCCCGAAACCGCGGCCGTGACGGCCGAGGGGATCGCATTCGGCGCGGCCGGTTCCACCGGCATCGACTGCTCGTCGGCCACGGCGTCGTTCGCGGTCAGCGACAGCCAGATGGCGGCGCTCGCGGCCGACGGCCACGTCGATGTGCAGGTACGGAACACCCCCGATGTCGGGGACTTCTGCGCGATCAACCGGCACACGGTGCGGCTCGTCTACAGCCTGCCGGTCGATCGAATCGACTTCGGCGGCGTGTTCGTGGGCGCGTCGGCGAGCCGCACGATCGTCCTCAGGAACGCGGGCACGGATCGACTCGTCATCGACTCGATCGCCGCCGATTTCCCGGAGTTCGCGCCGGCGGTCGCCTCGGCGACGCTGGAGATCGGTGCGACGCTTGATCTCGAAATCGTGTTCACGCCCCGGGCCGTGGCGGTGGCCGAGGGCCTGCTGCGCATCACGAGCAACGACCCGGATACCCCGGAGATGGTGGTGGCGCTCGCGGGCGCGGGGCTCGAGCCGCCGCGTGCGTCGGTCCGTCCGGAATCGATCGCCGACACGTTGCTGACGAACCAGACCGCGCAGCACGCGTTCGAGATCGTCAACGACGGCGGCAGCCCCCTCGACTTCGCCATCGAGGTGCGGGCGCCGGCGCCTGCGGCGGCCTGCGGCCCGGGTCGCCTCCTGGTCACGCAGTACGGAGCCGGGATCCTGTCGGAGCTCGATCTCGCGACCGGGGCGCTGACATCCATCGCCACCGGCCTGGCGGGGCCGAACCTCGGGATCGCCGTCGATGCCGGCGCGAACATCGCCTACATCGTCGAATCGGCGCGCGGCACGGTCGATTCGGTTGACCTCGCCACCCGGGCGGTGAGCGTCGTCGCCGGCGGGTTCGGGTGGCCCCTGGGGCTGGCACTCGACCTTCCGGGCCGCCGGCTGTTCGTCAGCGACGCCGACATGCAGACAGTCGTCTCGCTCGACCTGGCCACCGGGAGCAGGACGACGGTCGCGGGCGGATTTCTCGGGGTGACCGATATCGCTCTGACCCCCGACGGGCGCACCCTTTACGTCGCCGATTATGCGGCGGGATCGGTGTCGGCGCTGGACACGACGAGCGGCGCGCGAACCACGCTCGCGACCGGGCTTTCGGGGGCCGTCGGTCTCGAGCTGGACGCCGCCGGCAACAGGATCCTGGTGGTGGTGCGAGAGGCACCCCGGGCGCTGCGCGCCGTGGATCTCGCCGGCGGCGCCGTCACCACGGTGGCGTCCATGCCGTCCGACCCCGCCGGCGTCGTGCTGTCGCCCGCGCGGGTCACCGCCTGGGTGGCCGAGTTCGGGATCAACAGCGTGATGGCCGTCGATGTCGTGACCGGCGCTGTGACGGTTGCGGCCGGCGTTTCGTCCGGCCCCGTTGGTGTCGCGCTCCGGTCGGATCCGGGATGCCTGCCGGATTTCGTCGCCGTCACGCCGGTGGCGGGCGTCGTGCCGCCGGGGGGCGCCGCCACCATCGCCGTCGGGCTGGACGCGTCCGGCCTCGGGGGCGGCGACTACTCCGCGGCGATCGCCATCACGACGAACGACCCATTGCGGCCGGAGATCGTCGTGCCCGTCGCGCTCACGGTTATCGGCGCACCCGACATCGAGATCGCCGGCGAGGAGGTTCGGCTGGAGTCGCTGGCCGACTATCACGGCTCGGGGGCCCGGACCCTCCACGATTTCCCCGTCACGGTGCCGCCGGGGGGGAACGGCGCGACCCTGCTCCTCGACGCCGACGGCGACTACGGCTTCGCGCCGGAGACGGCGACCCTCGAGGTCGAGGGGACCGTCCTCGGATCGGTCGGACCGGTCGGCGCCGATTGTCAGATCGCCCAGGGGTCGTTCCATCTCACGGCCGCGCAGTTCGCGGGCGTGGCCGCCGACGGCGTCGTCCACGCCGTGGTTCGCAACAACGACGAGGTGGGTGAGATCTGCGCCGTCAACCGGCACACCGTCCGGCTGTTCTACGAGGCGGCCGCAGAGACGATCGATTTCGCTCCGCAGTTCATCGGCCTCCCCGCCACCCGCGCGCTCACCATCTCCAACACCGGATCCGATCCGCTCGCCGTCGCCTCGATCGCCTCGGATCGGCCGGAGTTCACGATCGCCCCGGCGTCATTCACGCTGGCCCCCGGGGAACGCCGGTTGGTCACGGTGGAATTCACGCCGGCGGCTCCCGGCTTCCTCGAGGCGCGCCTGTCGGTGCTGAGCAACGACCCGGACGAGCCCGAGGTCGCGATCGCCCTGCGCGGCACCGGCCTCGTGGCCCCGGCCGTCGTCGTCGACCCCGCCGCCGTCGCGGCCGATCTCCTCAGCGGCGAGACCGCGGTTCGGACGGTGGCGGTGCGCAACACCGGGGGGAGCGATCTGACGTTCACCCTCCGTCTCCTGCCCGTGCCGCCCGCGGGCGCCGCCGCCGGAACGCCGGCCGGCGGCGGCGAGGCCACACCACCCTCGACCGCCGCGCCTCCCGGCTATGCGGCGCTGGACAGCGCGGTGGCCATGGTCGCAGGAGCCGACGTGCTCCTGATCCAGGACCTGCTGCCGTGGTCCACGAGCTCCAACCAACAAATCCTCGACGCGCTCGGCATCCCCTACTCGCTGGTGACCGTCGCGGCGCTGGCGACCACCGACCTGTCCGTGTACCGGCAGATCATCGTCGCCGGTGACCAGAGCACCTCCTTCTACAGCGCGCTCGCCGCGCAGATGCCGCGCGTCACCGCCTGGGTCGCGGCGGGCGGCGTGCTCGAGTTCCATGCAGCCGGCTGGGGGTGGAACTCGGGAGACGCATCCAGGGTGATCCTGCCGCGCGACCTGCGCATCGAGCAGGCGTACGCCGACTCGAACACCATCCTCGATCCGACGCACCCGATTCTCGAGGGCGTGCCCAGTCCGTTCTACGGGTCCTCGGCGAGCCATGCGCACTTCCGCAACGTCCCGCCCGACGCCACCCGCCTCGTGGTCGATTGGTCGAGTCTCGAGACCCTCGTGGTCTACAACCACGGTGTCGGCACGGTGATCGCCGCAACGCAGCCGCTGGAGTTCTACTATCCCCAGCCCTACCCGATCGGCCGCATCCTCATGAACATGATCGCGTGGGCCCACGCCGGCCTCACACCGGCGTGGCTCGCCGTCGAGCCGCTCGCCGGCACCGTCCCGGCGGGCGGGGAGGCGACGCTCACCATGACGCTCCAGGCCGGGAGCCTGCTTGGCGGGGACTACCAGGTCGTGGCCCGCCTGGCGACCAACGATCCGCTCCGGCCGATCGTCGATGTGCCGGTGACGATGCACGTCACGGGCGTGCCGCGCATCGCCATCGGTGGCGAGGACGAGACGGTCGTTTCGGAGCGGAGCTACGAATCGAGCGGGGCCGCGACCACGCATGCCCTGACCCTGTCGCTGCCGCCCACCGGCGGCGGGTTGCTGGCCCTGACGGCGGATGGTGACTACGGTGACAGCGGCGAGTACGCCGCGCTTTCCGTCGAAGGGGTCACGGTCGGCCAGGTCGGCGCCGCCGGGACCGACTGCACCGCGGCTTCCGGCGTGTTCAACCTCACCCCGGAGCAGATGATCGCCTTCGCGGCCGACGGCGTCGTGCGGGCTACCGTGCAGAACTCCGCTCCGGTGGATGCGTTCTGCGCCGTCAACCGGCACACGCTGAGGCTGACCTACAGCACGCCCGACGACCGGCTGGATTTCGGCACGCTGTTCGTGCACCAGAGCGCCACGCGCCGGATGGCCGTTCGCAACACCGGCACCGACACCCTCGTCCTGTCGGCGATCGCGACCGACCGGCCCGAATACACGGTCACCCCCGCGGCGGGCAGCCTGCCCCCCGGAGGGAGGCTGGACATCGAAGTGCGATTCACGCCGACCGCGGCGGGTGCCGTGCCCGGAACGGTGACCATCGGCAGCAACGATCCGATCCAGCCGCTGGCCACGATCGATCTCGCGGGCACCGGGCTCGAGCCGCCGATCGCCGGCATCGATCCCGCGGCGCTGTCGCTCACGCTGTTTTCGGGAGAGGAAACGACGCGTACGCTCACGCTCGCCAACACGGGCGGCAGCGACCTCACCTTCACGGTCGGCGTGAGCCCCGGAGCGACCGTCGCCGCCATCATGGCCCCGGGCGACTTCGACCAGCTGGCCTCGTCCCCGGTTCCGCTCACCTGCGTCGTCGAGGACCCGGCGGCGAGGATTCTGTATGCGCAGGCGAACCAGGGCCGGGCCTTCTATCGCTACCGCGCGGCCACCGATACCTGGGAGACGCTCGCCACCGCGCCGATATCCTCGGGCAACAACGGCGGCGCCGCCGTCCTGAACGGACGGATCTACACCGTCTATACCGATTACGCGACCATGGGCGTGTACGACATCGCCGTCGATACCTGGTCGCAGCGGAGCGCGCCCCTCGGGCTGTCGACCGGGGTGATCGCCAGCGACGGCACCCGCTACCTGTATCTCGGGACCGGGAGCACGTTCGCGCGCTACGACCCCGACACAGGAGATGTGGCTGTGCTGCCCGGGTTCCCGGGAGGCATGTACGACTGGGGTGGGATGCGGGTCTTCGAGGGAATGGTCTATGCCCACCGAGGCAGCGGTTCGACGTCGTTCGCTCGCTTCGACCTCGCCGCCGGAACCTGGGAGACCCTGCCGTCGATCCCGGACGGGGCTGTCCTCGGCGCGGCGTTCGACCCGGTGGGTCGGCAGTACGTGGCCTACGGTCCGTACTACGGTTCCAGCCTGTATCGCTACTCCATCGACAGCCGGACCTGGTCGGTCGACACCGTGCCGTTCTTCGCCCTCAATGACGGTGGGATGGGATGGCTGGGCGCCCCCGTCCCGGGGATCTACTTCATCCAGGGAGAGTCCGGCAGCGGACTGGCGCGTTACACGACCGGTGCGTCGTTCCTGGAGACCTCCCCGTCTTCCGGGACGATCCCGGCCGGAGGATCGGCGGCGATCGAAGCCCACATCCGCACCACCGGGCTCCTCGGAGGCCTGTACCAGGCCGGCATCGTCGTGGACACCAACGACCCGGTCGGCCCGACCCTGACCGTCCCGGTCGATCTCACCGTCGTCGGCGTGCCGCATCTCGTCATCGCCCAGGATCAGCTCGACTTCGGAGCCATCTTCGCGGGCGCGGAACGGACGCTCACACTCGATCTCAGCAACCGCGGCAGCGACCGGCTGGTGATCGACGCGATCACCGCGGAGCCGGCGGAGTTCCAGCCCGCGGTCCCGAGCCTGGAGATCGACATCGGTCTCAACGCGCGGCTTGAGGTGGTTTTCGCCCCAGGCTCCGCGGGCTCCTTCAGCGGCCGGCTGGTGCTGCACACCAACGACCCGCTGCTCCCGATCGCCGAGGTGGTGCTCCAGGGTGTCGGCCTCGAGCCGCCGATCCTGGACGTGCGCCCGGCGACCCTCTACGGGCGCGTGCCACAGGGGGAGACGCTCGACCTGCCGCTGACCCTGGCCAACGACGGCGGCAGCACGTTGACCTTCACGGCCGCGGTTTCGGACCCGGATGCGGCGTGCCCCGCCGCCGTCGCCTATGTGACCGATGTCGTCGGCGGTGCCCTCACCAGCGTCGACCTGGCCACGGGGGCCACGATGGTCATGCGGAATTACTCCATCGACCCGCAACTCGGACTGGCCGTTGACCGCGACGGCCGCGAGGCGTGGGTCGCCGACAAAGGGGGCAGCCGCCTGGTGCGCATCGACCTCGCCACCCTCGCGATGACAACCGTGTCGGGCTCCGTGGGCTCGCCCCTGGGGTTGGCGGTGAACCGTGCCCGCTCGCGGGCCTACGTCTCCGAGTACTTCTCCGGCCGGATCGCGGTGGTCACTCTGGCGACCGGCGCGGTGACCTACCTGGCCCCCGGCCTGCCGTATCCCACCGGCGTCGTGCTCGGCCATGACGAGAGGGTCGTGTACGCCGCCACGGAAGGCGGCGCGATCTGGGCCTTCGATCTGGATGCCGGCACCGCCCGGATCGTGACGACCGGGCTGAGCCAGCCGTACGGCCTGGCGCTCAACGCCGCCGGGGATCGGCTGTACGTCGTCGAGAGGGGAAGCGGCCAGCTCTCGGCCGTCGTCCCGGCGACCGGCGCCACGACAGTGATCAGTTGCTGCACGACCGGTGCCGTGGGCGTCGCCCTGGACGCCGGGGAAACCCGGGCGTACATGACGCACGGCAACCGGCTCCTGTCGGTGAACCTGACCACCGGGGCGCGCACCACGATCACCGCGTCCCTGCGCACCGCGACGGGCGTCGCCCTCAAGTTCGACGATGAATGCGCCGGACGCTACGTATCAATCACGCCGTCGGAGGGCCTGGTTGCGGCGCACACGAGCCTCGATCTGTCGGTGCGCCTCGACGCGAGCGCCCTGTCGGTAGGCCTGCACGAGTCCACCATCGACCTGTACACCAACGATCCACTCCGGCCGATCGTGGCCGTTCCCCTGACCACCGATGTCGTCGAGGACCGCGACGGCGACGGATGGCTCGACCCCGACGACAACTGCCCGTCGATCGCGAACCCGGGACAGGAGGACGCCGACGGCGACGGCGACGGCGACGTCTGCGACAACTGTCCGGTGGCGCCCAATCCTCTCCAGGAGGACGCCGACCACGACGGAACGGGCGACGTCTGCGACGGCTGCACCGACGTGGACGGCGACGGATATGGCGCCCCCGACCTGCCGGCGAGCACCTGCGCGCCGGACAACTGCCCGGCGATCCCGAACCCGGGCCAGGAGGATGCCGACGGCGATGGCGCCGGCGACGTCTGCGATCCCTGCACCGATCCCGATCACGACGGCTACCGCACTCCCGGCTTCCCGGGCACCGGCTGTCCGCTCGACAACTGCCCCGTCGTTTCGAACCCCGGGCAGTCCGACGTCGACGTCGACGGCCTGGGTGACGTCTGCGATCCCTGCCCGCTCGACCGGCTGAACGACGCCGACCGGGACGGCCACTGCGCCGACGTCGACAACTGCGCGCTCGTCGCGAATCCGGGGCAGGAGGATGCCGACGGCGACGGCGACGGCGACGCCTGCGACAACTGTCCGGCGGCGGCCAACCCTCTCCAGGAGGACGCCGACCACGACGGGCGGGGTGACGTCTGCGACCTGTGCCCGGCGGTCGCCGACCCGGCCCAGGCGGATGCCGACGCCGATCGCGTCGGCGACCGGTGCGACAACTGCCCGCAGGCGGCCAACCCGGACCAGGCGGACCGCAACCATGACGGTGCGGGCGACGCCTGCCAGCCGGAGGTCGCCATCGACGCGGTCCTCGAGGACGGCGGCGCCGTCCTCGAGGTGCGGGCGCACGCCGCCGATCCGCAGGGCGATCCGCTCAGCGGCCGCCTCGATATCTACGCCGGCGTCGGCGGGTCCGTGATCATCGAGGACTCCCTGTACACCTACGACTGTGCGCTGCTCTGGTCTCCCGACGGGACGCCGGGTCGCGGTATAGGCTTCGCGAACGGCTCGCTGAGCACCGCGCTGTTGTTCGATGCCGACTCCGTGCTCGGATGCGAGGATTGGCAGACGGACTGGCTGCTCGCGGCCGGCCCGTGCGACGCGCCCACCGGCGGATTCGACTACCTCCTCGACATAGCGGGGATGGTCCTCCCGGCGGTGGTCTGCCTGCGGCAGGTCGGCGCCGCGTCGGGCGGGATGGATCTCACAATCGAGGAGTTCGATTTCATGCAGTTGCGGGCGACTGTCGGCGGCGAGCTGCTGGCCGCGCGGCATACGTTCACTGCCGGCCTGCCGCGCGAGATCGACATCGCCGGGCTCGCGCCGGGGGAGCCGCATCGCCTCCAGATCACCGTGACCGACGGCGCCACGCCGCCGGTCGCCGCCGAGATGGCCTTCCTGCACCAGGCCGAGGCGACGCTCCTGATCAACAACCCGCCGCTTGCCGCCTACACGCCTCCGCCGCCCGCGGAGTGCGATGCGCCCACGGGCGCGGACGTTCTGCTCGACGGCGGGCCGTCGTCCGATCGCGATGTCGGCGGCGACCCGCACGCCGACATCGCCCGCTACGAGTGGTTCGAGGATCCGGGCGGCGCCGGCGAGCGTCTCCTTGGCGAGGGGGCGCTGCTGACCTTCCGTCTCGGGATCGGAACCCGCCAGGTGGGTCTGCGCGTGACCGACGTTTACGGGGAGAGCGGCCGGACCGAGGGACAGGTGGTGGTGGCCGACACCACGCCGCCCGCGATCACCTGCCCCCCGCCGGCGCCGGTCGAGTGCGCCGGCCCGGACGGGGCGCCGATCATCGTCCGCGCCTCGGCCAACGACCTCTGCGGCGCGGTGGCGGTGGCCAACGACCGCAACGCCGGCGGCGAGGACGCGTCGGGGGTCTATCCGCTCGGGGTCACCGATGTGGTCTTCACCGCGACCGACGCCGCCGGCCACGCCGCGGTCTGCGCGGCGCGGGCCACGGTTGTCGACACCACGCCCCCGACACTGACCCTCATGACCGGGCCGCCGCAGCTCTGGCCGCCGAATCACGAGATGGTGCCGGTGGCGGTCACCTGGCAGGTCGCGGACATGTGCACGCCGGCGCCGGCCGTCGCGCTCGCGTCGGCGGTGAGCAATGAGCCCGACGACGGCCCCGGCATCGGCGACGGCAGCACGGTCGGCGACATCGAGGGCGCGGTCGAGGGACAGCCGGTCGCCGAGATCCGGTTGCGCGCCGAGCGCGCCGGAACCGGGACGGGGAGGGTGTACGACCTGCGCTACACCGCCCGCGATCCGTCCGGCAACACCGCCCCGGCCGTTGCGGCCATCACCGTACCGCACGATCTCGGGTCGAGCCCCGAGCCGCTGCAGATGCATCTCGAAGCGGCCGGGCCCCAGGGCGGTCTGCGTCTCCTCTGGACCGCCGTGCCAGGCTCGACCGGCTACGACGTCATCACCGGCGATCTTCAGGCGTGGCATGTCGTGGGCGGGCGACTCGATCTAGGCACGGTCACCGTGCTCGCGCGTGCGACCACCGACACCACGCTGGTCGAGCCGCCGGGTGTCCCGGCGCCGCCGCTCGGGGGCGGCGTCTTCTACCTCATCCAGCAGCGCGGCGAGCGCGGCGGGGCCGGGTACGGCACCGAGTCGGCACCCTGGCCGCGCGCCCCGGCGGCGTGCGCAGGAGGGTGTCCATAGAGCCGCCCGCGCACCCCCTGGCATATACTCCGGCCACATTTCTTTGGGGGAGGCATCATGGCGCAGGACGACGACCCGCGGACGGAAGTACCCCAGGACGAGCCTCCCCAGTGGAGCAGGGGCCGCGGCAGCCGCGGCCATGGCGGCGGTGAAGGCGGCGGCCCGCGCCGCCCCGGCTGGCCACCCGGCGGCCCCGACATCCCGCACTGGCTCCCCGGCGCCCTTGTCGGCGCGCTCGTCGTCATCGTCGCCGTCATCGCGGTGATGTCGTCGTGGTACCAGATCCAGCCCGATGAGGTCGGCGTCGTGCAGCGCTTCGGCGCCTACGTCCGCACCACCGAGCCCGGGCTGCACATGAAGATCCCGCTGTTCGTCGAGACCGTCACCAAGGTCCCGGTGCAGCGGCAGTTGAAGATGGAGTTCGGCTTCCGCACCGTGCGCGCCGGGGCCCAGTCGGAGTACGCCTCGCCCTCCCCGCAGACACGCGCCGAGGCGCGCATGCTCACCGGCGACCTCAACGTCGCCGAGGTCGAGTGGAGCGTCCAGTACCGCATCCGCGACCCGCGCCAGTTCCTGTTCCACGTGCGCGACGTGCCGCGCACCTTCCGCGACATGTCCGAGGCGGCGATGCGCCAGGTCGTCGGCGACCACAGCGTCGACGAGGTCGTCACCATCGGCCGCGAACGCCTGGCGCTCGAAGCCCGCGACGAGCTGCAGCGCCTGTGCGACATGTACGGCATCGGCATCGAGGTGCAGCAGCTCGTCCTGCAGGACGTCAACCCGCCCGACCCGGTCAAGCCGGCGTTCAACGAGGTCAACCAGGCGATCCAGGAGAAGGAGCGCGCCATCAACGACGCCTGGGCCGAGTACAACCGCACCGTGCCGCTGGCGAAGGGGCAGGCCGAGCAGGCGATCCGCTCCGCCGAGGGGTACGCCACCGAGCGGGTCAACAACGCCGAGGGCGACGCGGCCCGCTTCGGGGCGGTGCTTGCCGAGTACTCGCGCGCCCCGCTGGTGACGAGGCGCCGGCTCTATCTCGAGGCGATGGCCGAGATCCTCCCCAAGGCCGGGCGCCGCATCATCATCGACGACAAGGCCAAGGGGATCCTGCCGCTGCTGCAACTGGGCGGCGCGGCATCGGGCGGCGCCGCGGCGGAGGTGAAGCCATGAAATGGGGCCTGACTGTCGGATGGGTGGCCATCATGGCGATCGTCGCGTTCGCGTCGCTGTACACCATCTCCGAGACCGAGCAGGTGCTGATCACCCAGTTCGGCCGCCCCGTCAGCGGCATCATCGGCACCCCGGGCCTGCACTTCAAGACCCCGTTCGTCCAGGTCGTGCACCGCTTCGACAAGCGCTGGCTCGAATACGACGGCGACCCGAACGAGATCCCGACCAAGGACAAGAAGTACATCTGGGTCGACACCTACGCCCGCTGGCGCATCGCCGACCCCCTGCGGTTCTTCCAGGCGGTCGGCGACGAGGTGGGCGGCCAGAGCCGCCTCGACGACATCGTCGACGGCCAGACGAGGAACGCCATCGCCTCGTTCGACCTCATCGAGGCCGTGCGCTCGACCAACCGCACCTTCGAGATCATCGAGGAGCTGGCCGGCATCGGCTCGGAGGAGGCGGCCGGCAAGATCGAACATGGCCGCCCCGCGATCGAGAAGATCATCCTGGAGAAGGCTGCCGCCATCACCCCGCAGTTCGGCATCGAGCTGGTCGACGTGCGGATCAAGCGCCTGAACTACGTCGAGAGCGTCCAGCAGAAGGTCTTCGACCGGATGATCTCCGAGCGCAAGCGGATCGCCGAGCGCAGCCGCTCCGAGGGCCAGGGCAAGGCCGCCGAGATCCTCGGCCAGAAGGAGCGCGACATGAAGGCCGCCTCCTCGGTGGGGTACAGGTCGGCGCAGGAGATCAAGGGGAAGGCCGACGCCCAGGCGGCGGCGATCTACGCGCGGGCCTATGGCCGCGACCCGGGGTTCTACGAGTTCGTGAAGTCGCTCGAGGCGCTGGGGGTGGCGACGGACAAGGACACGTGGCTGATCCTGTCGACGGACGCCGAAGTGCTGCGGGCGCTGAAGGGGGCGGGGGGCAGGTAGGTGGTGCCGGCCCGCGGCCGTCAGAGGTGAGCCATGAACGTCACAATCAGGACTGTCGCAGGGTCATTCCTGCTTGTGATGGCAGCGTGGGCTTCAGTTGGTGGAGGAACGGGGTCCACCGTGGGCAGGTCTCCCATCACTGAGGTGGAGAGCCGGATTCTCGTTTACCTGGTCCCCGATGCCCACGACATCAGGAGACAAGGCCGGGACGTGTTCATGGGTCGGCCAGACTATCCGGGATTGAATCGGAGAGACTTCTGGTTCTGGACGGTCACCGATCCGTCGGGGCCGGCGATTGGATCAGCCATGGTCGGGTCGTACGGCGTGAATGTCCATACCGGGAAGGTCTTGGTACTGGGAACTTACGAGGAAGTCCATTCCCGTGAACTCAAAGGCGTGCAGAAGATCCTGCGAGAGGAACATCACATCGACGCGCATGAGGTCGAGGCTCATGACGAGGAAGTGATGCTATTGCCTGAATGAGAAGATGCCGGCCCGAGGTCATGCACGCGACCTCGGGCCGGGTTACTCGTCAGCAGCCTACTGCTGCGGCGCCGCTTCCTTCCTTCTCTCCGGCCGCAGCTCCGCGGCCTTTGTCTGTTGCTCTTCGGTCAGCAGGTTCTTGATCCGGATCATCAACGCCAGGTGCGCCCGCTTGACCTGCGCTTCGAGTGCCATCGCCTGATCGGCGGCGGCAAGGGCGGCGGCCTCGTCGACCTTCGCCGGCTCGACGGCGCGGTTCAGCCGCTCGGTGGCGCGCTGCAGGTCGACGTGGATGTCGAGCGTCCTGGCGTGCGTCTCGTTGAGCAGCTTCTTCATGGCGGCGATCTGATCGTCCGTGAGGCCGAGCGCCTCCTGGTTGCTCAGGATGAGCTCGGGCGGGAAGAGGTTGCGTTCGAACATCGGGCCTCCGGGACCACCGGGGCCACCCATCCCACCCATGTGACCGCGACCTCCGGGCCCGCCCATCGGCGGGGGGCCGCCCTGTGCGGCGGCGAGGGTCGTGGCGGCGGCAAGAGCGAGGACAGCGACGAGTGCAGCTCTGGGTTTCATTGCGTGCTCCTTGATGGTGTCGTGACCGCCGGAAGCGGCACGGAGGTGTACTCCAGAGTCGGGACGCTGTCGGGTATCTTCAGCAACGCGATCTCGAGCACGGCGTCGGTCGGAGCCTCCCAGGCGTCCATGGCCCGGGCGAGCGCCAGCGTCGCCTCGAGCGACTCGGGCCGCGGCGTGCGCGACGCCAGGACCTGAGTCAGGACCACCGCCACGACGACAGCGGCGAAAGCGCCGGCTGCAACCCAGAGCCACCGACCGCCGCGCTGCGCGCCCGCCGAGCGCCGCGAGTTTTTCCGCGCCTCGGCCAGCAGCCGGTCGAACCCGGGCAGCGCCCGGCGGTCCTCCTGGCGCAGCGCCGCGAACAGGTCGCGCAGCACGCGATCGTCGTCGCGGTCGCCGGGTCGCCGCGTCACGGCTTGATCCCCCGCGGCAGCAGGTCGTGCAGCCGCTCTTTGCCGCGCTGGTAGTGGCGGCGCGCGGCGCCCGGCGACACGTGCAGCACGCCGGCGGCCTCGTCGACCGTCAGGCCGTCGTAGAAGACGAGGTGCAGCACCTCGCGCTGGCGATCGGGCAGGCGGTCGAAGGCGCGGCGCAGCAGGCGCGCCGCCTCGGAAGTGATGGCCGAGGTCTCCGGGTCGGGCGGCGGCTCGGGGGCGCGGCGGAAGAGGTGCAGGCGGTCGAGGCCGAGGGTCCGCAGCCACGACCCGCGGCGGTGGTCGGCGGCGGTGTTGCGCACCACGGCGAACACCCAGGTCCGGAAGCTGGCGTGGCCGTTCCACTGCGCCCGGCCGTCGAGAATCTTGACGTACGCCATCTGCAAAACCTCCCGCGCGGCGTCGGGATCCCGCCGGCAGCAGCCGAGCGCCCAACCGAAGGCGTCCGGGTGCAGCGCCTCGAGGCGCGACTTCAGCTCGTGCTCGTCCATCGCCTCTCCCGGCCCGGAGACCAACGGCAGGTCATCCGGCCGCGCCATAAGGTTAGTCGGTCGGGGGCGGGGGTTGTATGACAGGTGGGGAGCTATCGGGGGCGGTTCACAGGGCGATATCGCAGCTTTCGGCGATCCGTCGCGCCAAGGCCTGGAAGTCCCGATAGCAATCCTGAACTGCAACAGCATGGCCGCCTATGGCGCCATCCGCAGGCTTCAGGAAGAACATCGGCTTCCTCGCTTCCTGGGCGAGTGGCATCAGGCTGCGGTAGTGCTTGAGCGTGGCGAGGCAGTGCGGGTCGGTTTCGACGCTTGTCGTGCCGGCCTGCTCCTCCTGGAGCACGGCATCGCGGTAGACGCCCGGTATCCGCTTCATCCACTTGGAGTAGGCCTGTACCGGACGGTCAAGGCGGACCGCATGCTGCATCACGACGTAGCCGGCAGGCTCCATTCGGCCGGTCGGCAGCTTCAGATCGGTGACCGGGTTCCGCTGGCGCCGTTCCTGCCACTCGGCCCGCCAGCGGCGAAGCGTGGGGCCGAGGTTCCTGAGCCCCTGCAGAGAGTAGAGGTCGGGCGCCAGCGGGATGACAACATGCCTGGCTGCGACCATGGCGGCGCGATTCAGCGCCCCGAGGTTGGGTCCGACATCGACGAGGACGACCGAGGCCTCCCGCTGCTTTGCGGCGCGACTCAGCGTCCTCCAGAATGCGGAAATGACGCGGAAAGCGCGCTCGTTGCCATCGAGGCAATGGGGCCATTGGCTGCTGAGCTCGTCTTCCGCAGCGGAGAGCCTTAGATCCCCAATGAGCAACCCGAGTCGGGAGCCGAGTTCGTGCACGTACGGTTTCTTGACATCGCCGGTCCCCGCGAGCAGCGGCTGGACGCTGCCGTACACCGTCCTCCGCTGGTCACTGTCCGGCCAGAACAGCTCCAGTTGCTCGTCGTCGAAGCACATGCTCGTCAGGTTCGCCTGCGGATCGAGATCGGCGGCAAGGACGGACAAGCCCATCTCGGCGTACATCCAGGACAGGTGATAGACCAGCGACGTTTTCCCGACGCCACCCTTGTTGTTGAAGAACGCGATCGTCTTCAAGGCGCAACTCTCATGGTGCAGGCGACGTGATTCTGCTCGACGGTGAATTCGGGCGGAGGATTGCCGTTGCGCTGCAGCTCCCGCCTGGCGATTGGCAGGCCGGCGCCGTATCGTTGAACAAACCCGAGGACGTGCAGCGCCTCCGCGAGGTTCGGGTTGCGATAGTCGACGATGCCGGGCGCACCGAAGTTCTCGGGACTGACGGTACCGAACGGGCCGCCGGGACTCAGAACCTCGAGGCGGTCGCTGAACCAGTAGACGTGGACCGGCGTGTTGGTGTTTTCGTAGGTGCGGTGCATGACCGCGTTGCGCACGATCTGCTGAAGCGCAGCCATGGGATAGAGATGGGTCCTCCGTTCGACCGGACCACCCGCGATATCGACAGCGGTGAAATTGTGCGCCGCCAGTTTGTCATCTGCGCGGCGGATGACATCGGCAATCGGCCCATCGATGACCTGTTCGTCCTGGATGGGATCCGCCAGAGTCGGCCCGGCGATACGCAGGAATTGGATGTAGGCGCCGGGCAGGAAATCGCGCGTCCGGGTCGCCAGAACCAGCACCCCGAGCACGGTCGGGATCGGCTCATCGGGCGAGTGGATCATCTTCGTGGCAGTGAGCCGCTGCTCATACGTCCGGTCGTTGGCGGCCACGACCTCCGGCGCGAAGGCCGCAGGCAGGTAGACGTCCTCGAATGAGCGACGGTCGAGATCGGCAAGGGTCGCCGAATCGACCGGCCGCAGGTCGAAAGGGCGGTCGCGGTGGCGTCGTTTCTCGTTGAGGGTCCGCTCGTCTTGGGCGGTGGCGAGACCGCGGCGTGGACCGACGCGAACATGGATGCGCCCCCTGTAACGTACCGGTGGTGAGTCTGAAGGCTCGACCACAATCACGGCCATCGCCGCACCTCGTAGGACTCGCCTTCCGATCGTGAGCGAAGGCGGTGGCAGGATGTTGCCGTCGGTCTTGATGTCGGCGAGTGCGCGCAGCAGTTCGTCCGTGATCTCCAGACCTGAGGGAGCGCCATCGTTGCGCGCCCCGACGAACACCACGCCGCCGCGGCGGTGATCCGGCAGGTCGTTAGAGAACGCGCAGACCGCCTCGCGAACTCTGTCGGGTGCGTCGCCGCGGAATGTCTCCTTGCGCTCCACGAGATCCGACTCCGGACCCTCGAGCATCCGTTCCAAGTCTGCATCGGTGTAGGTGGTCACCCCAAGCATATTGGTGTCTCCGCAGTAATGGGCGGCTCGCGTAGTTTACGCGAATCGTCTGGGCAACGGATCGAACCCGGTCAGTCTGGCGGGCCCGCGTGGGCGAACGTCCCTGCCATCGCCAGGCCGATACCGCTGTTGCCGCCGGGCAACTTCGCCACCTGGACCAGATCCGACGGCTGTACCTGCTCCAGCCTTATCGCGATGGCTCGCAGAGGGACGGGCGTGGTAGTCCCGGGGTCCCGGTGGTGCAGGTGGCTTCCCGCGCTCCTCCCGTATGACCCGGAGCTCGGCCCTCGCCTCGACATCGCGTGGCCCGTCCACCGCCTCCTTAGAACAGGAAGAGGTGCAGCACCTCGCGCTGGCGATCGGGCAGGCGGTCGAGGGCGCGGCGCAGCAGGCGCGCCGCCTCGGAGGTGATGGCCGAGGTCTCCGGGTCGGGCGGCGGCTCGGGGGCGCGGCGGAAGAGGTGCAGGCGGTCGAGGCCGAGGGTCCGCAGCCACGACCCGCGGCGGTGGTCGGCGGCGGTGTTGCGCACCACGG
>Ga0210377_10000162_pt1 | contig 63476 bp, 47 predicted proteins | sample PLM4_65_b1redo_FD_155480 | JGI IMG/M metagenome (GOLD analysis project Ga0210377, IMG submission 155480) | Groundwater sediment microbial communities from an aquifer in East River, Colorado, USA - PLM4_65_b1 redo | ecosystem: Environmental > Terrestrial > Soil > Riparian zone | place: USA: East...
TCATCCAAATGCTCAGCCAGGTTTGTGCCAGTGAAGTTGCTTACGGTACAGATCAAATATTCAACGTATTGCTGTTTGGTTATCACATTTCCATACTACCATTTTCAACCATCAAGCGAAAGTCCTAATTATAATGAATTTATGCAAACAGCCTCTCGGTGCGTATATTGTGGTTCGTCAAGCAATATAACGCAGGATCATATCCCGCCCAAAAGTTTTTTTCCTAGACCTCGACCATCAAACCTAATAACGGTTCCTGCTTGTAGGAAATGCAATCAGGGTTACGGAAAAGATGAAGAATTATTCCTCGCAACCTTCATGTTTACAGATGCAGGGATTTCTGATGCTGGCAAAAGTTTGTGGAACGAAAAACTGCATCGGATTATCAGAAAAATTTAGGTCTAAAGAAGAAAATCGCTCAATCCCTCAAGGAGGTAGATGTCAGGACGCCTAGCGGGATTTATTTAGGAAAGAGGATGGCAATACAGTATGACGACCTGCGTTCTCAACATGTAATCACGAAAATAATATTGGGCTTGTTTTATTTTGAATTTCAAGAATATCTTCCATCTACTGCCAAACTTAATGTTCGATTCGCTCAATACGAATCAGATGTTCCGCAAGAGCTAACAGACATTGCTTCATCGCTTTTGTTTGGCACTCGGCAATGGGCGGGCGTTTTTGAATACCGATTCAACCGAGTTACAGAACACCCTCAAAAGTCAATTTGGATTCTTCGGTTTTTTGGAAAAGTTGTTTTTTGGGCAATTACCGAATAAGTATTATTTTCCATCCCATTTAGTTTAGTGTGCGTTTATCGAAATGCATTACTAAACGCCCTCGCAAACTCCCCGCCACCTCAACTGGTTTTTTACTCCCATCAATCGCCTTCACGCACGCCGAACCACCGCGGGGCTAAAGCCGCTCGCTCAGTACATGGAAGCCCTGCGGACTGATGATCCAGTCGGCTTTTAGCCGACTTCCACGAACTGAGGCAGGGCTTCAGCCCGCCGATTCACCGCAATGCATCTGCGAAACTCCTTGCAAACTCTCTCGCCGCCTCAACGGGCTTTTCACTCTCCCCAATCGTCTTCACACACGCCGACCCGACAATGACTCCATCCGCCAGCGCGCCGACTTCCTTTGCCTGTTCCGGTGTGCCGATTCCAAATCCCACACACACTGGCGCGGACGTATGCTCACGCACGCGTTGAATTAACTCGCCAAGTCCCTCCGAAATGGATGTGCGTGCTCCTGTCACACCTGTCACTGAAACTAAATAGATAAATCCCTTTGCGTTTCTGGCAATCGCTTCCATGCGTTCATTCGGTGAGGTTGGCGCAAGCATTTGAATAAGAGGTAGGGGCGAGTCATGACTCGCCCCTACGAATTCATCCGCCTCTTCCATCGGCAAATCAGGGATGATGAATCCATCCGCACCCGCTTCGCGCGCATCGTGGATAAATTTCTCCAGTCCATACGCCAGCATGGGATTGTAATAACCCATCAGAATCAATGGAATGTTCACGCCACGCCTGCGTAGTTCCGCCACCGCCGCCAGCGACTTCTTGACCGTAATCCCCTTTTCCAACGCAACTTGTGTGGCTCGCTGAACCACAGGTCCATCCGCCAGCGGATCGGAAAATGACAAGCCTACTTCGATCAAGTCCGCACCGTTTTTGGCAAGCGCTTCGATCACGTCAATGGACATGTCCAGGTCAGGGTAGCCCAACGGGAAGTAGGGCATAAAGATCGGTTTCTTTTTAAAGGCGTTTTCGATTCTGTTCATAATAATTCCTGTTGAATTTGCATAAAATTTCGTCTATACTCACAAATATGATTTCAACAAAATATACCCGAAATAAATTAATGGTAATTGCGGGCAATACCTGCTTCATCTTATTTGTTCTTCTAATAATTACTAAAACTTATCTACCAGATGCCTGGGGAGGCTTGAGCGATCCTCCTATATTTGACTACATTTATATATTCGGCTTGGGCATCTGCGTTTCTATCCTTGGGACAAGCTACGCATATTACTCCTGGACGCTTAGCGCAAAGGAATTTAGCGAATGGCTCGCTGTACAAAACAATAATTTCGAGAATTGGTTAGTACGGACAGACTCATTTCCTTCTGACAACACATTATTATCATCAAATCGTATTGCAGGACCTGTTGGAGGATTAATGGGTATAGGCATAAGTGCCTTGATGCTAGTCGCCATTTTTCATTATTTTTTCGGATAGTCGCAAAGTTTTTATACACGATCTTCGCTTTACCCTAGCTCTTTTATCACCGTATTCAAATCTTTATCACCGCGACCAGATAGGTTAACCAAAATCACCTGATCCTTTCTCATCGTCGGCGCACGCTTGATGACCTCCGCCACCGCATGGGACGACTCCAACGCAGGGATGATTCCCTCCGTGTGGCACAAGGTCTGGAACGCGCTCAACGCTTCTTCATCCGTTGCGGATGTATAAAACGCACGTTCGTTATCTCGCATCATCGCATGTTCAGGACCAACCGCCGCATAATCCAATCCCGCCGAAACGGAATGTGTCTCCGCAATTTGACCATCATCATCCTGCAAGACGTACGTTCTCGTTCCATGAATAACACCTACTCGTCCCCTCGATGGGTCGCCAAAACGCGCCGCATGTTTGCCCGTCTCGATGCCACTTCCACCCGCTTCGACACCGATCAATTCCACGCCATCATCTTCGACAAACCCACTAAAGACTCCAATCGCGTTCGACCCGCCACCAACACAAGCAATCACTGTATCAGGCAGTCGTCCCACCTCCAGCATCATCTGTTCACGTGCTTCCGTCCCGATCACCGATTGAAACTCACGCACAATCGTCGGGTACGGATGCGGTCCCAGCGCCGAGCCAAGCAGATAATGCGTATCACGCACATTTGTCACCCAATCGCGGATCGCTTCGTTGATGGCGTCCTTCAATGTCTGCGTGCCTGAAGTCACAGGTCGCACCTCCGCGCCGAGCAACTTCATGCGGAACACATTCGGTTCCTGCCGCGCAATATCCACCACACCCATGTACACCACACATTCGAGTCCCAGCAACGCCGCCACCGTTGCCGACGCAACGCCATGCTGCCCCGCGCCTGTCTCTGCCACGATGCGCCCCTTCCCCATCCGCTTCACGAGCAACGCCTGTCCCAACGCGTTGTTGATCTTGTGCGCACCCGTGTGCGCCAAATCTTCGCGCTTCAAATAGATTTGCGCCCCGCCCAATTTTTCCGACAAACGTTTTGCGTATGTCAACGGTGTCGGTCGCCCCACGAACGACGCCATCAATTTGTTGAACTCCGCTTGAAACACCGCATCCGCTTTCGCCGACACGAACGCCGCTTCCAACTCGATCAACGCGGGCATCAACGTCTCGGGCACGAACTGTCCGCCGTACGGACCGAATTTGTGTGGCAATAAAGTTGTTGTCATAATTCCTCTTTTGGATTGAAGCCTTTTACTACGCTCTAATCTCTACTCACTGATCGAACTGCTCTTACGAACGCCTTCATCTTGCGCGCATCTTTCTCACCCGGAGCGGATTCCACACCCGAAGCCACATCCACGCCCCAAGGCTTGACTCTGCGGATCGCCTCCGCGACATTCTCGGGTGTCAATCCACCAGCCAGCAACAATGGATATTTCTTCGCCAACTCCGCTGCACCGTTCCAATCGGCAGTGACTCCGCTTCCGCCGTAAAGACCTTTCACAGATGCATCAACTAAAAATGCAGGCGCCTCACTTCTGGCAAATCCATCGACGCTTTCAGGGATTCCGCGAAACGCCTTGAACCCCTTTCCATCAAGTTGATTCAACACCTCAATGGTTTCATCTCCGTGTAATTGAGCCAGGTTCAATCCCAGCGTTTCCATTGTTGCAAGAATCTCACCAACGGAGGCATTGACGAATACGCCGACACTCTTCGCCCGCCCATCTTGCCGCACTACCGACATGATGTTGCGGCACATACCCACTTCAACATAGCGCGGGCTTTTCGGGTAGAAGTTGAATCCGATCAAGTCAGCGCCTGCGTCCATCGCGGCGAGAGCATCGTTGATAGTTTTGATTCCGCAGATCTTGATTTTGGTCATCGTTTTAACCATGTCATGCTGAGCGTAGCGAAGCATCTCTATTGTCGGTGGAGAGACCCTTCGCTACGCTCAGGGTGACACCACTCAGTTCACGCACTTTCGCAGGAATATCTTCGGCTGTGACTAATGCTTCACCGACAAGGATTGCATCCACATTGGCTTTGGCAAGTCGTTCCACAGCATTTCCGTTGAAAATTCCACTTTCGGCAACGACAGCGATCTCTGAGGAAATCATCGGGCGGAGACGTTCTGTCGTTTCGAGTGAGACATCAAATGTAGCAAGGTTGCGATTGTTGATGCCGATCAGTTTCACATCTTTCAACTTCAGCGCCCGTTCAGTCTCAGCTTCATCATGGACTTCGACTAAGGCGGTCAATCCTAAATTCAACGCACAGGCGTGTAAATTAGCGAAGAGGGCATCATAAGTCAGCGCAGCGGCGATGAGGAGGATGGCATCCGCACCGTTGGCTCGGGCTTCGTAGAGTTGGACTTCGTCTATGATGAAATCTTTTCTGAGCAGTGGCAGTTCTGATTTTCTAGTAAACCGCAATTCACGAAGGGTTTCGAGTTTGCCCATGAAAAATTTTTCATCGGTGAGCACGGAGATGGCAGATGCGCCGTTTTGGGTATAGATATCTGCCACCTGGAAGAGGTCGAGGTGCGGGGCGAGAATCCCTTTAGAGGGCGAGGCACGTTTGAGTTCAGCGATCAGGCTGGGGTGAGTCCCAAAGCGGCGGCGCTTGATAGTGGAGAGAAAATCTCTGGGCGCAGGAGAAGACTCGGCGGCGCGGCGTACGGCTTGGGCGTCGAGCGCCGCAATCTCCAGCTTTTTTTGTTCGATGATCTTTGCGAGAATGCTCATTGGATGGTTTGGAAACTTTGCGAGTATTCGACCAACGCGTTCATTTTGGTGAGGGCTTTGCCGCTACCGAGAGATTCTGTAGCTTCCTCCAGCGCAGACTTGAAATCGCCTGTCTCGGCAGCGAGGGCGGCAGCAGCGTTGAGAAGAACTGTTTCGCGGCGCGCGCCGTTGAGTTTATTGGAGAGGAGTTCGCGCATCATCGCAGCGGATTCGTCGGGCGTGCCGCCGCGCAAATCTTGAACCGTGGATTGCGCGAGACCAAGGTCAGCGGGATTGAGTTCGTACGTTTCGACAATACCGTTTTTCAGATGGCTCACACGATTGATACCCGTGGTGTTGAGCTCGTCGAGACCGTTCGCGCCGTGAATGACAAGCGCGGCTTTGGAACCGAGTTCGTTGAGAACATGCGCGAGCGGCTCAGTGAGGTTGGGAGAGTAAACACCCGTGAGTTGGATGTTCGCGCCCGCGGGGTTGGTGAGCGGACCGAGAATATTGAAGATGGTGCGCTGACCGATCTCCTTGCGTGGACCAATGGCATGTTTCATCGCGGGATGGAATTTAGCGGCGAACATGAAACCAATGCCAATTTGCTCGATGGCTTGGGCGATTTGTTCGGGTGTGAGTTCGAGGCTGACACCTAGGGCAGAGAGGACATCTGCTGCACCGCAATGGGATGATTGGGCGCGATTACCGTGTTTGGCAACTTTGCGTCCCGTGCCCGCGAGAACAAACGCCGCAGCAGTGGAAATGTTGAAGGTGTGCGCACCGTCGCCGCCAGTACCGACGATGTCATAGACGGGTTCGTTGGTACTGAGTTTGACTTTTACAGCGTTGGTGCGCATGGCACGGACAGAGCCTTTGATCTCAGGAATGGTCTCGCCTTTCATACGCAGGGCAACGAGATAGGCACCGATCTGCGCTTGCGTGGCTTGTCCGGTCATGATGATGTTCATCGCCTGTTCGGCTTCGTCGGCGGTGAGGTCGGTGCGATTGATGGTCTTAGCGATAAAAGGTTTTAGCATGGCGGGTTCTCCTTTCGCGGGAGCAGGATTCAGATCTAAAAAGTTTTTGAGGATCTGCTTGCCGTGTTCGGTCAGGATGGATTCAGGATGGAACTGCACACCGTAGGTTTGATGCTCACGATGTTTGAGTCCCATGATCTCTTCTTCAGGCGTAATAGCGGTGACTTCCAGTTCGGCAGGGATGGGATCGTAGACGACAAGTGAGTGATAGCGCATGGCTTCGAACGGGGAGGGAATGCCTTTGAAAATGCCCTGCCCATTGTGCGTCACTTTGGAGGTCTTGCCGTGCATGAGGCGCTGGGCGCGATCCACTTTGCCGCCGAAGACAGCGCCAAGGGCTTGGTGTCCAAGGCAGACGCCGAGCACAGGGATCTTGCCGTCGAAGTGTTTGATGGCGTCAGAGGAGATACCGTCGTCTTTGAGGGGTTCGCCTGGTCCGGGGGAGATGACGAGATGAGACGGATTAAGGGCGATGAGTTGATTCATCGTCACCTGATCATTGCGGAAGACTTTGATCTCCGCGCCGAGTTCACCGAAGTATTGGACGAGGTTGTAGGTAAAAGAGTCGTAGTTATCAATAAGTACAAGCATGGTATTTATCCTTACTCCGTTGGTCGAGTGGTTCTGAGCGGAGGCGAAGAACCGTATCGAGACCAACAGGTGACAAAAGCAATTTTGTTACAAGAGTTGCTTTACGGCGTGGTGGTTTCGATACGCTCGCAACAAACGCTCGCTACTCAACCACCGAGGTGATTTTCTATTCATCGTATTCACCAAAGATATCCACTTGATCAACAAACAGATCGAGCGAATAAGATAAGCCTGTCTTCTCGCGGACAAGTTCCATCGTTGCTTTGGCTTCGGCTTGCATGCGGTGGATGCCGTTGGCAAGCACGTCATTCGGGATCATCGGATGGGCGAGGAAGTAAGCACGCTTCTCGCGGATCGGTTCGAGGAAGTTGTTGATGGCGACGGCGAGTTTTTGCTTGACTTCCACATCGCCCACTTTGCCAGCGCGATAACGCTCTTTAAGATCGTCAACTTCCGCTTTGGATGGGTTAAAGGCGTCGTGGTAGATGAAAACGGGATTGCCCTCGACCGTTCCGGGGTCGGTGGCACGCAGGCGCTTCGGGTCGGTATACATGCCCTGCACTTTTTGTTTGACAGTCTCCGCATCATCAGAAAGATAGATGGCATTGCCAACGGATTTACTCATCTTGCTTTGTCCGTCTGTGCCGATGAGAAGGGGAACGTCACCGATGATGGCGTCCGGTTCGGGGAAGACTTCACCATAGAGATTATTAAATTTGCGTGCCATTTCACGCGCGAGTTCCACGTGCGACAGATTATCACGTCCTACTGGAACAACTTGAGCGCGTGGCAGAAGAATATCTACCGATTGTAAAACTGGATACCCAAGCAAGCCAAACGGCATGGAGTCGATATTGGCATCACGTGCCATGTCTTTGAGGGTAGGCATCCGTTCGAGGCGCGGCACCGTGACCAGCATCTCAAAAAGCAGATTCAACTGATAGGTTTCCGGAATCGCCGATTGAACAAAAATCGTGCTGACATCTGGGTCAATACCCACGGCGAGATAGTCCAACACGGTTTCTTTGATGTACGTTGGAATCTCTTTGATGTATTGCGGCTCGGGTTTGGTGGTTAACGTGTGTAGGTCTGCAATGATGAAGAAGGATTCATATTGGTGCTGCAGGCGCACACGATTCTCCAGCGAGCCGACGTAGTGACCGAGATGCAATCGTCCTGTGGGGCGGTCACCGGTGAGGAGGCGGGGCTTGTTTGTCATAGTTTATTTCCTTTCATTTGTATTTCGTTGGTCGAGCGCAACCAGTCGAAACCAACAGGTAAGCAAAGTACTTTTGTTACAAATATATTTCTGCTTAGTGGTGGTTTCGATACGCCGCTTCGCGGCTACTCAACCACCGAGGCATTATTGATTCTGTTCTGCCATTTCAATTGCTTTCAACATCGCGGAGGCCTTGTTCACGGTTTCCTGAAATTCAGTGGACGGATCTGAATCCGCGACGATGCCTGCGCCTGCCTGCACACTGAACGTATTACCGCGGGCGATCATCGTGCGCAGGGCGAGACAGGTATCCATGTTGCCGTCGAAGCCGAAGTAACCGACCGCGCCTGCGTAGGCACCGCGGGCATCGGGTTCGAGTTCGGAGATGATTTCCAAGGCACGGACTTTCGGCGCACCGCTGACGGTCCCAGCGGGGAAGGCGGCACGCACCAGATCGAAGGCGGTTAGGTCCGATCGCAGTTTGCCTTCGACATGCGAGACGATGTGCATGACGTGCGAATATTTTTCAACGGTGAAAAAGTCGGAGACTCTCACTGTACCGTATTCACACACACGTCCCAAATCGTTGCGGCCCAGATCAACAAGCATCACGTGCTCGGCGCGTTCCTTTGGGTCGGCGAGCAACTCTTGCGCGAGTGCGGCGTCAGCTTCGGCATCGGCGCCTCGTGGACGGGTCCCGGCTATCGGTCGGAGTGAAGCGGTTCGTCCTTCCAATCTCACAAACATCTCTGGCGACGATCCGACAATAAACAGCGGTTCATCGTCTACAAGTCCAAAATCAAAAAAGAACATGTACGGTGATGGGTTGAGGCGGCGCACCGCGCGATAGACATCGAACGGCTCGACATTCGTTTCGCGGCTGAAACGCTGCGAAAGCACCACCTGAAAAATATCGCCCGCCACAATGTGTTCCTTGGCATCGCGGATCATGTCCTCATATTTTCCCTGGGTCATGTTCGAGAGCGTCCTGGAGGTTTGCACATCACGTTTTTCAGCGGGCGGCAAAGGCTGGTGGATGCGCGTCTCGATCTCATCGAGTTTGCGCTCCGCGGATTCGACATCGCTATCGAGCACGTTCGCAATCAAGGACAGACTGCGGCGCGCATGATCGAAGGCGATGATGGTATCGGCGAGGAGAAAGATGCCATCGGGGACGTTGGCGCTGCGCTTCATCTTCGACTTTAGAGTTGGCTCGAAAAACCGAACTGACTCGTACCCGAGATAGCCCACCAACCCACCGATGAAACGCGGCACGCCGGGTTGCGCTTTGAAGTTGAAGCGACTCATTTCCTCCTGCAGAAAATACGTGGGGTCATTGTCGTATTGAATAGTACGGGTTCCATCTGAGTCTTTGATTTCAATTTGTCCATCACGCAAAATATATTGCGCCTTGGGCTTGATGCCGATGAATGAATAGCGCGCGATCCGCTCCCCACCTTCGACCGACTCCAGCAGGAATGACGAGCCCTGTCCGCGCAGTTTCATGTACACGCTGATGGGTGTCTCGAGGTCCGCAGAAACTTCGCGGATAATAGTTTGGGTGGCGGCTTCTAATAACATAATCTCTCCTTGTTGCTGTAGGGGCGACCCGCCATGATTGACGATGACTCTCGACGACCCTGACGGGTCGCCCCTACCACGTTGATTAAATTAAATACCCCTCCGTCCATTGGGACGAGAGGGGAGTCTCGTGGTGCCACCCAAGTTAAACGCTACCTTTTAACAAAAATTTCCCTGTGTGATGCAACAGGGAAAGGAAGCCAGCGTCACTTTTTAGTCTGCTAGTCGCTAGTCTATGGGTCTACTAGTCGCTAAGAAACTCTGTGGGGTAACGGGTACAGTGCCCGGCTCTGTTACTTGTCTTTACAGACTTTCGCTTTACAACTCGGAGGTCCATTCGACTTCTGCGCTTTTGCCTTGCTTTCAGAACTTCTGCTCGGCTCTCTGGAAATCGCTTTGAAGTGTACTCGTCCTCATCAGCGTTTTTGGTATGTTGTTGGGCGGTATTCTATGACGGAGGGGGGAGGATGTCAAGAGGGAGTTTCATTTTACTCCATGCCTTTGGAGCTCTTCCCTACTAGCAACTGAAATATTTGTAATCACCGCCAAAATCCAAACTAACACTGCATGGAAAGTGTTATACATAATCTCGTAATTATTATTAGTAATCCACTCGTTGTAAAGCTTATATGATTTATCATCCTGATCATGATGCCCAAATTTTCCATATAAAAACATATTAAGAATATCACGATGTGAGAGTTTCCCTTTTGGGCCATGAACTGCCACCCTATCAAGTCTTGTATTTAGCTCTTTCCTATAATGTTCATGTTCTCCTTTCCACTGATCAGAGATTTCGGGATCATCGTACAACTCGGTAAGCCTTCGTAAAGAGATATCATCTTTGTCTTGGAGAAACAGTCTAATATTAAATAACAACGCATCCCTTTTCTCATCGCTAGGCTGAAAGAAATTGATTTCCCATTTATCTCCTACCTTTTTTGCATCCCCACCTACAATTTTGTCCTTTCCATCAAGATAGGAAAGCGACCGAATATATTCAACACGTTTAATGAATTCTTCTAATCGTTTTTGAGTTTCAGATTTTATAGTCATACTTTATCGATTCTACAACAAAATAACGCTTCACATCACTGGCACATCGCCATCGCCTCCCAAACGGACTTAGGTTTCTCGTAGCAGTGAATGATGTTTTCTTCAAGAAATTGAATGTCTCACTATTGAAAAAAACAGGCACATCCTACGGACATGCCTGTTTCAATCTCACTCAAATCCATCCCGATAATCATCATCTTCCAACACGCTGCCATACGGATACACTGGTCGCTCCTGTTTGCCACTGCCGTGGAAGATGCCGGAGAACAACGGGTGGACGCATAGTTCATCATCTTGGCTGATGGACAGTTGATGCGAGACCGTGTATTCAAAACTACCCTTGATATACACATCCGATTCCTTGCCGGGGAGCACTCTGCCCATTGCCCCGATCTCCAATAACATGCGTTGGAAGTCAAAGAGACTGTCACTGCCAAATACGGCTTTGCCAAAACGGGTAAAGACGCGATGCAGGTCACCCATCGTGAACTTGTGTCCCAGTTCAGGGAGACAGCGGCGACAGGTTTCTTCAGCGGTGGGATAGATCAAATTAAAGGCGACAAATATTTCGCGCACCATGAAATCTTCGACCTGACGGATGCCGTTCACGATCCGCTCTTCGCTGACCGGGAATGGCGCCCCACGCCCGCCACCGTTGGGATTCTTGAAGATCGAATTCAACAGGATCACGAAATGGCGCGGCAATAACTGCGTATGCCGCAGTATGTAGGACATCGTTTCTTCCTGATAGCCAACATGGTTGGTGATCTTCTCCGGCAGGACTGCGCCGAACAAGGTCAGCGCATCGGCACGTTTTGTCAAGTCAAGGTCTCTATGTTTTTTATAGAATTCGGGATAATTCAATGCCAGGTAGAACATAAAACGCTGGGCGCCGATCAAGGTCAATTCGCTGGCGCTCCACTGTAACTTGAGGGCGCGGCGGAAGTCCTTGTTGGGGTTGGAGGAAAGCTTCACGAAACGATGGTACAGCTCCGAGGGTAGGCAGAAGCGGATGTCCACTCGATCACGGGGCTTGTTCATGGAGCCAACGATCTTGAGCAGTCCCTGCAATGAGCGTGAGACCGATTCAATATCCAGTTGAAAATCATCGAGCGAATCCATCAGGATCGCAAATTTTTTATCCGCGGTTTCCAGATCCTTCAGCACGGCAGTTTTGACGTCATTGAGGCTGATCTTATCTGCACCCCATAACATATCCGATTCAGTGACACTGCTCTTGCTCACGATCTCTTCGAGCATGTTCGCGACATTTCGCAACGCATCCTCAACCGTATCCGTCGGGCGGACGCGCATCTTAGCCAGATAGGCATCGACCACGTTCAACGTGTCCTGATGCAATACCCGGTGCTTGCGGATCTCGAGGAGCACGCTGATCCACAAAATGGTATCCCAAAGTTCGGAGACCATTTCAGAGAACACGACCTCCGTGCTCAGCTTTTGGATCGCCTTTGCCACCTGTCCCAATACGCGCGGCGTGCGGATCTCCACGTAGTAATCATATTGTTGGTCAAAGAACACACTGCGCAGGTAATACGTTTTCCCCGAGCCCCGGCGTCCGATGATGATGGACGGTCGGCTGTGCAGGTTTTTATAGATCAAATTGTGCTTCTCGAACAGCATCAATAAGGCTTTTAAATCACTCGAATCAATGTCCCCTGAGTCAATCGGACCGAACGGTTCATCTTTCGTAATGTACGGGCGGATGGTGTTGAGCATGGGTTTTCCTCGCTTGTTGAAAAAATTATACAACAAAAAGGCATATGTTAAATAAGAACTCGGAGGTCTTGGAGACCTCCGAGTTCTGTATCGTCATCCCACGTACTCGCACCAATTTTCGTATTTCTCAACCTTGGCACGGATCGCGTCGTGATACACATTCTGGATCGCGCGTGTGATGGGACCGGTCTTCCCCTCGCCGATCGTGCGGAAGTCGATCTCGCTCAAGCCAATACATTCCGCGGCGGTGCCGCATACGAAGACTTCATCGGCGATGTAAAGTTGATCGCGCGAAATGGGTTGCTCCAACACATCGTAGCCCAGGTCTTTTGCGATGGAGTGGATGGTGTGACGCGTAATACCTTCCAACACTGGCGCAGTGGATGGCGTAATTAATTTTCCACGGCGCACCACGAAAAGATTTTCGCCCGTACATTCAGCAATGTAACCCTGTGGGTCGAGCATGATGGCTTCCTGAAAGCCGAGGCGTTCCGATTCGGTCTTGGCAAGGAAGCTATTCACATAATTTCCGGAGATCTTTGCCTTGGTCATGCTCACATTCGGGTGATGGCGCGTGTAAGAAGAAATGTTCGCGCGAATCCCTTTTGCCAATGCTTCTTCACCGAGATAGTTGTTCCATTCCCACACGGCGATCGCCAGCGCAGGTTTGCCTGCATCCACGTTCAAGTTCCATGCGCCACCCTTGATATACAACAACGGGCGGATATAACAATCAGTGAAGCCATTCGCGCGCACCGTGTCCTTCACCGCTTGCACAACAGTTTCAACTGTGAAAGGCATATCACGCACGCCGAACACGCGCGCCGAGTCGAGCAGACGGTCGGCATGTTCCGTCAAGCGAAAGACCGCCGGTCCTTTATTAGTGTTATAAGCGCGGATGCCTTCGAACACCGCCGCGCCATAGTGCAAAGCGGGCGTGAGCATATGCACCGTGGCTTTTTCAAAATCCACCAACTCGCCGTCCATCCAAACGTATTTCGATTCCATGCCCATAAGATCATCTCCTTTTATTTTCTTGACCATAGACCGTAGACGATTGACCATCAAACTTACGTTTATCGTCCATGGTCCATCGTCTATAGTCTCTTAATAATTTCATCCGTCATCTGACGGGTCGTTAACTTGCCGCCGAGGTCAGCGGTCCGTGCGCCAGCGGTGATGGTTTGATGCACAGCCTTTTCGATGGACTCCGCTTCGACTTCCAACTTCAACGAATAACGCAACATCATCGCCGAAGACAGAATTGTACCAACAGGATTTGCGATTCCCTTGCCTGCGATATCGGGTGCGGACCCATGAATCGGTTCATATAAGCCGACGCCTGCTTCGCCCAAACTAGCCGACGGCAACATCCCCATCGATCCTGCCAACACCGACGCCTCATCCGTGAGAATATCGCCGAACATATTCTCGGTCACAACTACGTCCATCCATGCGGGACCAGTGATCAAGCGCATCGCGGCAGTATCCACCAGCACATGCTCCAACTCCACATCGGGATTCTCCTTCCCGATCTGCGTCGCGATCTGCCGCCACATGCGCGATGACTCGAGAATATTGGCTTTATCCACCGAGGTCACTTTTTTCTTGCGTCCTTTTGCAAGATTGAACGCAAGTTCCACAACGCGCTTTACTTCATAGTCATAATATTCAAGGGTGTCCACCGCGTGTTCATATCCATCTTTCATCTCACGCAGCTTGGGCTGACCGAAATACAGTCCGCCCGTCAACTCGCGCACGACAAGAATATCCACATCTTTGAGTTTCTCCGGTTTCAGCGGCGATGCATCGATCAACGCCGGATGCACTTTGACAGGGCGCAAATTGGCGAACACACCCAGCCCCTTGCGCAGAGCAAGCAGTCCACGTTCAGGTCTGTCCTTGGCGTTTGGGTCGTCCCATTTCGGTCCGCCTACTGCGCCAAGCAACACCGCGTCCGAGGCTTTACAATCAGCGAGTGTTTCATCCGTAATGGACTGTCCATACTTATCGATGGAGCAGCCGCCCATCAAGCGTTCTTGAAAGTTGAAGGTGTGGTTATATTTTCTGGCAATCACATCCAACACACGCACGGCTTCACCCACCACTTCGGGTCCGATGCCATCACCGGGTAAAAGGGTAATTTTGAAATTCAAATTATTTTCCAATCCGTAGGGGCGCAGCAATGCTGCGCCCCTACAAACAATTAATGCGCCACCATCAAACCATATTCCATCGAATCAGCCAGCGCACGCCAACTTGCTTCGATGATATTTGTACTCGCACCGACAGTGCTCCAACGAGACGTCGAGTTGCGGGTATCGATCAACACGCGGGTGATGGCTTCGGTGCCGTGATCTGAATCCAGGATACGGACTTTGTAATCAGACAAATGGAAATTTGCCACCTGCGGATAATAATCCTTCAACGCTTTGCGCAAGGCGTTATCCATCGCATTGACGGGCCCATTCCCTTCGGCGGCGGTGTGCAACACTTCGCCCTGTACCCGCACTTTGACCATGGCTTCAGCAAAGATGCCACGCCCTGTACGATGTTCGACATTTACAAAAAAGTCGATCAATTCAAACGGTGGTTTGTAGCCATATTCCTGGCGCTTCAACATCATGGTGACAGAGGCTTCCGCAGCTTCGAAAGAAAACCCACGTGATTCCAATTCCTTGATGTCGTTTAATACGCCAACGACTTCTTCGCCTTCTACCTCCACGCCGTGTTCTTCGGCTTTGCTCAACAAATTTCCACGCCCCGAAAGATCAGAAACAACAACACGCATCTTGTTGCCAATCTTTTCAGGTTCAACGTGTTGATAGGATTGGGCACTGCGTCTCATCGCCGCCACATGGACTCCGCCTTTGTGTGCAAAAGCCGATTTACCTACAAACGGCAAATGCTCATCCGGCGTAATGTTCGCGACTTCTGCCACAAAATGGGACAGATCATATAAATGCTCAATTTTTCCGGCGGGCAAACATTGATAACCCATCTTGAGTTCAAGGTCTGCCATGACAGAACACAGATTGACATTGCCACAGCGTTCCCCTACGCCGTTGATCGTGCCTTGGACTTGAATTGCGCCTGCGCGCACCGCGATCAATGAATTGACCACCGCACATTCCGAGTCATTATGAGTATGAATCCCAAAAGGATGATCAAGCGCCGGTTTCAAATCACGAATGATAGACTCAACTTCCCAGGGTAATGTCCCGCCGTTGGTGTCACATAACACGACAGTCTCTGCGCCGCCACGTATTGCGGCTTTTAGTGTCTCCAATGCGTAGACTGAGTCCGCTTTGTAGCCATCGAAGAAATGTTCAGCATCGTAGATAACACGTTTGCCATTGGCTTTCAGATAGGCAACCGAGTGTTCGATGATGCGCAAGTTATCATCATTCGTAGTAAGTAACACTTCTTTTACATGAAGTGTCCATGTTTTGCCGAAGATGGTGCAGACGGGTGTTTGCGAATCAAGCAGCGCTTTGATGTTGGCATCGTCTTCCGGTCCGCCTTTGACACGACAAGTGGAGCCAAATGCGGCGATGAGCGCGTTCTTCCATTGCAGGTCACGGGCACGCTCGAAGAATTCAACATCTTTTGGATTCGAACCGGGCCAGCCGCCTTCGATGAAGGCTACGCCGAGTTCGTCCAACTTTTGCGCGATGCGGATCTTGTCGTTGCTCGAAAGCGTGAAGCCTTCGGACTGAGTCCCATCGCGGAGAGTAGTATCGTAGATTTGGATTTGTTGCATAGTTATTCTTTAGCCTGAGTTTCTGCTTGGGATATCAACCACAAGAATTCTTCAACCGTTTTCCATGCGTTTTTGCAAAATTCTTGTGTGAAGACAATATAAGAGCCATCTAAGTCCAAACTTGAGTCTTTTCGCTTTATAAATTTTTCCAACTTATCTCGCCCATCTTTTAGACCATCATCAAATCTTCCTTCGTTATGAACAATACAATTACGCAACATGTTGTAGTTTTGAATTCTTTCCCATTCAGAACTGTTGCTGAGAGAAAAGCCTATGTGTTGTACCTTGATAAGGTATATCATTGCTTTTTGGACACCTTCTCCACGAATCTCTGAAATAGACAAGGCAACATCTTTGTTTAACTTTTCTAATTTTCTGCACTGTTGCATTAATTGTGACTCTAGAAATCCATAAATGGTTACAAAGAAAGATTTTAGCAAGATATTTTCAAATTCTTGGATTTCATTGATTAGATAATCAATGTGCTGTTCATATTGGTGCTCCCAGGGTTCTTCATCCGACTCACTATCAGATATTATCTTGCCTGTCTTTATTTGCTGCCTGAGGTCATCAATCTCCTCACGATGCTTTTTTGTTTCGTTTTTCAGAAATTCACTGATGGTTTCTAGGTAAGAGTTGAATGGCGGCATTTCCATCTGAAAAAGAACTCTTTGAAACTCTTCAGAGCTAAGTGACATAGCTAATTCCTTCGCATTATTTCAAGAGGCGCCACTACAAAGTGCTCTTTTCATACGCGACGATGTCTTTTTCAAAACCCAGGATGTAGCCGAGTTCATCCACACCATTCAACAAACAAGTCTTATTGAATGAATCGATCGGGAAGGTGAATGAGCCTCCGGGGAAGGAAACTGTTTGGGCCGCCAGATCAACTGTCAGTTCGGCGCGAGGCGCTTCTTCCGCAAGGTCAAACAACATTTTGTGAGTCTCGTCATCCACGATGATCGGAATGAGTCCGTTCTTCAAAGAGTTGTTGCGGAAGATATCGGCGAAGGAGGTTGAAATAACGGCGTGGAATCCAAAACTGGTAAGTGCCCACGGCGCGTGTTCGCGGCTCGAGCCGCAACCGAAGTTGTCACCGGCCAAAAGAATCTGACAGCCAGCCGATTCAGGTTTATTCAGAACAAAGTCGGCTTTGGGAGAACCATCGGCGTTATAGCGCCAGTCCGCAAAAAGATTATCGCCCATGCCCTGCTTGTCGATGGCTTTTAAAAACCGGGCGGGAATGATCTGATCCGTGTCAATATCGTTGACAGGGAGAGGTACAACGCGGGAAGTAAGTGTAGTAAATTGAGCCATTTTGATTTCCGATTTTAGATTTTGGATTTGCGATTAATTGGGACGACGACCGCCAAACACAGCCAGTTCAAAGATGCGGAAGTAACAATCCACTTCTTCGTAGCCGATCTCACGGAGCCAATCGCATTGAAGTTCGACAGGCGCGAGAATGTTGGCGGCTTTGTCGGGGCGGGTTGTGTATTCCTGTTCAATTTCCTGCAACGTGCGTGTGCCGCCATTTTGTTTTTCGATAGCATACCGTGCGGATGTGTAGTGACGTTCGAACAGATCCACATTGAGTTGCGCGGCAGAGGAAACATGTTCGATGTTGATGAACCAACCACCGGGTTTGAGCAATGAAAATATTTCGCCATAGACTTCAGACTTGCGCGCATCCGACTGATGATGGATGGAATAACCCGACACGATCGCATCAAACGGACCATGCGGCTGCATCCTGTTTACCCAAGCCTTGTCGCCATAATCGAGATTCTCAAAGGCAAGTTGACTTGCATATTCTTTGAGTCCTTCACGTGCTTGGACAAGCATCGGCTCAGAAAAATCCGCCAGCACACCGCGACTCTTTGTATATTCACCAAGAATCGCCGCACCCAAGATACCATCACCACAACCCAGATCGAGAAAGTTCTCAACGGGTTCGGTTCTTGTTTTCAGAATCGACATCATCACACCAATCTGTTCCTGCGCAAGAGGAATGGCGGCGCGATACGACAGAAAGCGGCTAACGATGGCAGGCAGTTTCCAAACTTCATCAGTAGTCATGATCAACTCAATAATGTGCGAACGTCCGTGACTTTGCCAGTGATAGCGGTTGCCGCGGCAGTTAATGGCGAAGCTAGGAAAGTACGTCCACCTTTACCCTGACGACCTTCAAAGTTGCGATTACTGGTTGAAACCGCAAATTGACCAGGTTGTAGTTGATCGCCATTCATCGCGATACACATACTGCACCCAGCTTCACGCCATTCGGCGCCAGCCTCTTTGAAAATTTTATCGAGACCTTCCTGTTCGGCTTGTTTCTTTACATCTTGTGAACCAGGCACAACCATCACGCGCAGACCATCAGCAACTTTCTTGCCTTTGAGCATCGATGCAGCGAGACGCAAATCAGAGATGCGCGAGTTGGTGCAGGAGCCAATAAAGACGACGTCCACTTTTTGACCCAGTAATGACTGACCAGGTTGGAGTCCCATGTAGTTCATGGCTTTTTCGAACGCAGATTTTTGTGATGGTTCAGTGAATGATTCCGCGGTGGGAATACGATCTGTGATCTTCATGCCCATGCCGGGATTGGTGCCGTAGGTGATCATTGGTTCGAGTTCGGATGCATCGAGCGTGATGGACTTGTCATAGACCGCGCCTTCATCGCTGGGTAAGGTTTTCCAATAGGCAACGGCTTTATCCCATTCTTCGCCTTGCGGAGCGAATTCACGTCCTTTGAGATATTCAAAGGTCACTTCGTCTGGAGCGATCATGCCAGCACGCGCGCCGCCTTCGATGGACATGTTACAGACGGTCATGCGTTGTTCCATGGTCAGTCCACGAATGGCTTCGCCGGTGAACTCAAAGACATGTCCCGTTCCCCCACCGACACCAATTTTCGCGATCAAAGCCAGTATGATATCTTTGGCAGAAACGCCTTTGGACAATGTTCCATTCACGCGGACTTCAAAGGTCTTGGGTTTCTTTTGCAAAAGACATTGAGTCGCAAGGACATGTTCCACCTCGGAGGTGCCGATACCAAATGCGAGTGCGCCGAATGCACCGTGCGTGGCAGTGTGACTATCGCCGCAGACGATGGTCATACCGGGTTGAGTGCGTCCGAGTTCGGGACCGATGACATGCACAATCCCGCGATGCGGACTGGTCATGCCGTGTAAAGTGATGCCGAATTCGGCAGCGTTGGTTTCCATTTGTTTGATCTGCGCCGCAGCCATAGCATCTGCGATGGGCACATCGATCGGAGTCGTGGGAATGGAATGATCCATCGTGGCGAGAGTCTTATCGGGGCGGCGGACTTTGAGTCCGCGCTGGCGCAGACCCGTGAAGGCTTGCGGTGAGGTGACTTCGTGCACGAGGTGCAGGTCAATGTAAAGGACGGCGGGTGCGCCTTCCTGTTCGGTGACAACATGTTTGTCCCAGATTTTTTGGAATAAAGTTTTTGGCATAGTGATTATAGGTATACAAGTAAAAATGTATACAGGTAGACACATGTTTAATTGTTTACATGTCTACCTGTGTACGACTTAGTTGGAGTCGCTTTCAGCAGAATTATCTGCCTGTTGATCCGAATCGGATTGCGGCGCGGGAAAGAGTCCGCTGAGATCCCAGCCTGCGGGAATGGTTTGCGGCTGAGGGAACGGGTCAAAATATTGAGATTGGAAAACGTCCCGATCTTCATCTTGAGTATTCATGATCTTTTCTCCTTTTGATTAGCCGAGCATCACGCCATGCATTTGATTGGCAGGCGTTGGGTTGAGTCCTTCGGTTTGGGCGACGATCAATTTATTCAACGCGTTGATGTAGGCTTTCGCGCTGGCGACGATGATATCTGAATCGGCGCCGTGACCACCGAAGACGCGCGTGTATGTAACTTCACTTTGCGCATCCATCGTTGTCTTTTTGTCATCCTGCGGTTGAATGCGGACGGTGACTTCGCCGAGCGCATCGATACCTTCGGTGATGGCGTGGACGTTGAACTCGAGGAGCGTGTTCTGTACTTTGACGATGGTATCGATGGCTTTGTACACAGCATCCACCGGACCAGAACCCATTGAAGCATGCATGTGAACTTTGCCATCAGGTCCCTTCAATCGGACGGTGGCGGTGGGCATCCCGAGCGTGCCGCACGAGACTTGCATGCCGTCGAGGATAAACACATCGCGCGGACGATAGAATTCATCGGCGATGAGCGCTTCGAGGTCGGCATCGACGATCACTTTTTTGCGGTCAGCCAATTCTTTGAAACGCGTGAAAGCTTTATCGAGTTCAACTTCATCGAGGGCATGTCCCATTTCAGCGAGTCGATTGCGCAGAGCATGACGACCCGAATGTTTGCCTAACACCAACTTGGTTTGATTCACGCCAACATCTTCAGGACGCATGATCTCATAGGTAGTCTGATGCTTTAGCATACCATCCTGATGAATACCGGCTTCATGCGCGAACGCGTTCGCTCCAACGATAGCCTTGTTCGGTTGGACAACCATGCCCGTGTAATTGCTAACCAATTTGCTCACACGCGTGATCTGTTGTGTTTCGATTCCAGTTTCAAGATTGAACACAGGTCTACGAGTCCGCAACGCCATCACAACTTCTTCCATCGACGTGTTGCCCGCGCGTTCGCCGATGCCGTTCACCGTAACTTCCGCCTGACGCGCGCCCGCACGAATGCCAGCGAGCGTGTTCGCCGTCGCCATACCCAGATCATCGTGACAATGCACCGAGATCGTAATGCCATCATGCATACCCGGCGTGTTCTTGATGATGCCGTCGATCAACGCAAAATATTCATCGGGCGTGGTGTATCCAACGGTATCAGGAATATTCAACGTGGTCGCGCCCGCTTTGATGGCTTCACCCAAAACCACATATAAAAATTCAGGGTCAGAACGGCTGGCATCTTCGGGCGAAAATTCAACATCGTCACAAAACGATTTTGCATACGCGACCATTTCAGCCACGCGGTCTACAACCTGCTCGGGATCCATCTTCAATTTGTGTTTCATGTGGATGGATGAAGTAGCGAGAAAGGTATGGATGCGCGGTCTCTGTGCCTCTCTGACTCCCTCCCACGCCTTTTCAATATCGGATTTATTCGCACGCGCCAGCCCTGCGATGACAGGGACTTTCGCATCAGACTCACCCGGGGCTGGTCTGCCCACTTCAACTGCTATCCGTCTGACAGCTTCAAGGTCGTCGGGCGAGGCAGCTGGGAATCCGGCTTCGATAATATCCACGCCCATGCGCGCCAGTGACCGCGCCAATTCCAGCTTTTCAGCAGAGGTCATCGTCGCGCCAGGAGATTGCTCACCGTCGCGTAAGGTGGTGTCGAAAATCTTAACGTAGTTGTTTGTCATGGGGTCTCCTTCTGGAGTGCGACAGCAAGCTGTCGCAATTGCTGGAGCAAGCTCCAGCATTCCAGAGTTACTTCTTCCAATTCTCTGGTCTCAACGAACGGACCGCCGCACCGGCGCGCCACATCTCCGAATCACGGATGGCAGCGAGCTCAACTTCGAGTTTGGCACGATAGTCAGGCTCGCTATTGGCTTCGAGCGTGATGCGGGCTTCGTTGCCGGTTTCAACGCTGCTGTATAGATCGGTAAAGACTGGTGCTACCGCATCGCGGAATTTATCCTTCCAATCGAGTGCGCCGCGTTGGGCCGTGGTTGAACAGTTGGCATACATCCAATCCATGCCATTCTTGCCCACCAGGCGGATGAGCGATTGGGTTAGTTCTTCAACAGTTTCATTGAACGCCTCGCTGGGGCTGTGCCCGTGGTTGCGGAGTTCGTTATATTGGGCTTCCATCACACCCGCCAACGCGCCCATCAAGATACCGCGTTCACCGGTTAGGTCACTGTACACTTCATTCTTGAAAGTAGTCGGGAATAAATAACCTGCACCAATGGCGATACCCAGCGCGATCGCGCGCTCCGTGGCGCGACCCGTTGAATCCTGATGAACCGCAAAACTGGCGTTGATACCGGAACCTTCCAGGAAATTTTCACGAACACTGCGTCCCGAGCCCTTTGGTGCAACGAGCGCCACATCCACATGCGGAGGCGGAATAACGCCAGTATCTTCTTTGAATGTGATCGAGAAGCCATGCGAGAAATACAACATGTCCCCTTCATTCAAACACTCCACGATCTTCGACCACTGTGAACGTTGACCAGCATCCGACAATAAATACTGAACAACGGTCCCCTTCTCTGCGGCTTCTTCTACGGAGAACAAAGTCTCACCGGGAACCCAACCATCTTCGATCGCCTTATTCCAATTCTTCGTCCCTGCACGCTGACCGACGATCACATTGATGCCGTTATCGCGCATGTTCAACGCTTGCGCCGGTCCTTGCACGCCATAGCCCAACACCGCTACGACTTCGTCTTTCAACACTTCACGCGCCTTCTCAAGCGGAAATTCGTCGCGTGTTACGACTTCCTCTTCTGTACCGCCGAAATTGATTTTTGCCATGAATAAGTTCTCCTGTTTGTATTATGTATCGGTGGTTGAGTAGACACGAGCGATAGCGAGTGTCGTATCGAGACCACCATGTATTCAAGATATCTTTTGTTTTATTCAAACACGTTGGTTTCGATACGTCCCGCGGCAAGCATGCGGGACTACTCAACCAACGGCGATTCTCTACGGCACCATCGCCGCCACGGAGACATCCTCATAATGACGGTCGCTCATGCCGGGCATACGACGCACACCGTCATTGACTCCACGCGTCATCGAGACTTGTCCCGTGCGGACCATTTCCACGATGCCGATCGGGCGCAAGAGTTCGATCATGCCTTCGATCTTGTCCTCGGTGCCGGTGATCTCAACGATGACCGAGTCGGGAGCCACGTCCACAATGCGGGCGCGGAAGATCTCGGCGAGTCCGTTGACCTCGGCGCGGCGTTCCGGTGCGACCATGACTTTGATCAGCGCCAAGTCGCGTGTCACCGATGGTTGATGTGTGACATCCTGCACATCGATCACGTTGACCAGCTTGTACAGGTTCGCTTCGATGCGATGCGCGTCCATGTCACCGTTGGGACAGCCCACTACGATGGTCATGCGTGAGACATCGGGATTTTGAGTCCGCCCGACGGCTAACGACTCGATGTTGAAGTTGCGACGCCGAAATAATGACGCCACGCGGTTCAACACGCCCGGTTTATTTTCAACTAATGCGATAAAGGTGTAGTTCATATTATCTCCTTATGTCTTTGCGAGGGCGTTCTTTGCCCGAAGCAATCTCATCGTCAATGGGAGATTGCTTCGTCGTCGCTCCGCTCCTCCTCGCAACGACATTATGCTTTTGCCTTCACAGGTCTTCTTATCATTTCATGCAACGCCGCACCGGCGGGAACCATTGGGTACACGGCATCTTCCTGTTCCACTTTGAATTCCAAGACAACAGGACCTTCCGTCTTGCGCGCCCATTCGATGGCATCATCCACTTCTTCGCGTTTGGTCACACGCCGTGCAGGGACGCCGTGCGCTTCGGCAAGTTTCACAAAATCTGGCGTGAGCATGTTCACAGCCGAGTAACGCTTATCGAAGAAGAACTCCTGCCACTGACGCACCATGCCGAGGAAGTTGTTGTTCATAATCGCGACTTTCACATTCGCGCCTTCCTGAACAGCAGTGGTCAATTCGGCGGCAGTCATTTGGAAACCGCCATCACCAGCGATCGTCCAGATCTCCTGGTCTTTCGCGGCGAACCATGCGCCAATGGCTGAGGGGAGACCAAAGCCCATCGTCCCGGCGCCGCCCGAAGTGAGCCAACGATTCGGTTTTTCCAGTTGATAGTATTGCGCCGCCCACATCTGATGTTGACCCACATCTGTGGTCACAATTGCGCCACCGCCCGTCGCCTTCCAAATATCAGAAATCAAATGTGCAACATACAACTTGCCGTCGTCCTCCCAATTCATGATGGAACGGGAATCAACTTCGTTCTTCCAGCCGTTGATCTCCTCAAGCCATTCATCGTGATCGTATTCATCCACGAGCGGGATTAAATCGCTCACGACCGCTTTCACATCACCAACCAGCGGAACATCGATAAACACATTCTTATGCACTTCGGATGGATCGATCTCAATATGGATCTTCTTCGCACGTGGTGCATAAGTCTTCAATGTGCCTGTCACGCGGTCATCGAAACGCATACCGAAAGCCAGGATCAAATCCGAATTCTGGATGGCGTTGTTCGCATACGCTTCACCGTGCATACCCATCATGCCCAAACTCAACGGATGCGAAGCCGGGAACGCGCCCAAGCCCAGCAATGTGCTGGATACAGGAATTTGCGTCTTCACCGCGAACTGCATTAACGCTTCCTCGGCTTTCGACATCAACACACCATGTCCGCAGAGAATGATCGGCTTCTTTGCTTTCTCGATTAATTCAACAGCTTGATCGAGCAAAGCGCGCGGCGAATGCGTCACTGGCTGATAGCCAACCAGTTTCGGTTCATCGGGATATACAAATTCACACGAATCAACCTGCGCGTTCTTACAGATATCGATCAACACCGGACCCGGTCGTCCACTGCGCGCGATGTAAAATGCTTCGCGGATCGTTTCTGCAATTTGGTCGGCACGCGTCACGAGATAATTATGTTTTGTGATCGGCAACGTAATGCCAGTTACGTCCGTTTCCTGAAACGCGTCACCACCGATCAAATGCGCCGCGACCTGCCCCGTGATAAACACAACCGGAACTGAATCCATCATCGCAGTACAAATGCCAGTAACGAGATTTGTCGCACCGGGACCAGATGTCGCCATTGCTACACCAACTTTCCCCGAGGCACGAGCGTAGCCATCCGCCATGTGCGCGCCGCCCTGTTCGTGCCGCACCAACACATGATGGACGGGATAATTCAACATCGCATCATAGATCGGCATGTTCGCGCCGCCGGGGTAACCGAACACCACTTCCACGCCTTCGCGGGTCAAACATTCCCAAACAATTTCTGCACCTTTTTTCTTCATTCTCTTCTCCTTTTTGGAGTCAGCCAGCTTGCTGGCGCATTTGCGGAAGCAAGCTTCCGCACTCCATAATTAACTTTTCAACACCGCGCCAGTATCCGCGCTAGTGACAAAATACGAATAACGTTTTAACCACTTGGATGTGGTCTTGGATTGGAACGGAGGCAACGCATCCAGCCGACTCTGGATCTCCGCCTCGCTCAATCTCACATTGAGGCTGCGTGCCACTAAATCGATTTGGACAATATCCCCTTCCTTCAACGCCGCGATCGGACCGCCCGCCGCAGCTTCTGGTGAAACGTGACCAATACATGCGCCGCGTGTGCCGCCGCTGAAGCGACCATCCGTGATCAACGCGACCTTATCGCCGAGTCCCTGCCCCATGATCGCGGACGTGGGCGAGAGCATTTCCTGCATGCCCGGTCCGCCCTTCGGACCTTCATAGCGGACAACGACACAATCACCGGCTTTGACTTTGCCCGCCAAGATTCCAGCCATGGCATCATCCTGTGATTCAAAGATCACGGCGGGACCTTCAAACTGCATCATCGGTGCACTCACACCACCCACTTTGACCACTGCACCGTTCGGAGCGAGGTTGCCAAATAGGATCGCCAAGCCACCGCGTTTGGAATGAGCATTGTCATATCTTCGAATGACTTCTTCATCTTGAATATCTTTGCCTTGAATGGATTCCCCCAAGGTCTTACCTGTTACTGTCAGCCGATCAAAATGCAACATGCCCGTCCCCCATTGGATCTCGTTCAATATCGCAGGGATTCCGCCTGCACGATGCACATCTTCCATATGCCACTTACCGGCTGGACTCACCTTGCAGATGTGCGGCACCTTATCAGCCACGGAGTTGATGCGTTCCAGCGGATAATCCACGCCCGCTTCGTTCGCTAATGCCAACGTGTGTAATACAGTATTAGACGAACCGCCCATTGCCATATCCAATGCAAACGCATCATCGATCGCCTCAGCGGTGACAATGTCACGCGGCTTGATGTCGCGTTCGATCAATGTCATGATCTGCGTCGCGGCTTCTTTCGCCAGAGCCTCACGTTCCGGAGTCTTCGCCAACGCGGACCCGTTATACGGCAACGCCAGACCGAGCACTTCCATGAGACAGTTCATTGAGTTCGCTGTAAACATCCCGGAGCACGAGCCGCAGGATGGGCAGGCAAATTTCTCGAGAATCGCGAGGCGCTTTTCGTCGATCTTGCCCGCTGAAAAAGCACCGACGCCTTCAAAGACGGAGATCAAATCGATCGTCTCGCCTTCGGGAGTCATACCCGCTTTCATCGCGCCGCCCGAGACAAAGATGGTCGGGATGTTGACGCGCATGGCGCCAAGCAACATGCCGGGCACGATCTTGTCGCAGTTCGGGATGCAGACCATGGCGTCAAATCTGTGAGCTTCGATCATGGTCTCGACGCAATCAGCAATTAATTCACGGGAAGGCAGCGAGTACTTCATCCCCATGTGACCCATCGCGATGCCGTCATCCACACCGATGGTGTTGAACTCGAACGGCACTCCACCCGCCGCGCGGACAGCGTCCTTCACGAGTTTGCCGAAATCCTGCAAATGCACATGCCCGGGGACAATATCGACATACGAATTGACGATGGCAACGAAGGGCTTTTTGAAATCCTCATCCTGCAAACCCGTGGCGCGCAACAGGGCGCGATGCGGCGCTTTATCAAAACCTTTCTTAACTGTATCTGATCGCATGTTGCTCCTTTGAGTTTCAGACCTGTTATGTCGTTGCGAGGAGGGCTCTTGCTTTTCCCGACGAAGCAATCTCCTGTTAATGAGGGGATTGCTTCGTCGCTATCGCTCCTCGCAACGACATAAGAAACTGTCAGGTCTCTTTATAAATAGATATAAAAAGAGCCGCCCGTGGTTAGGGCGGCTCTTTGCTTTCACTCAGTGATTTACTTTACTCTCACCGTTGCCATCCTAACCGAAAATTGATCCTTAATAATAAGGACCGCAAGGACGACAATAATAAGGGAGAGCGAATAGATTTGGTTCATGGTGCTGATTTCGCCCGATTATAGGCTTATTCGGTAATAAGTCAAGAGGCTGGCGTAGGGTTCAGGAAACTTTAACTGTTTAATAACAAACCTCCCAAAAATTTCAGGGAGGTTTGTCTTACTCAATTTTGGTTATCCTTGTATAAGACTTGAACCAGGAATCTAGCAGGTTTAGGGTCAAATCCTGTTGAAGTACATTTTAGTAGTGTCTATATACAAGGCTATAATAAAAATTTTTGTTTACTTATTCAAGTGCTTCTGTAATATCGTCTAAGAAACTCATCATTGATGCTTTTAGTTTTTCTAAAGCAGCCAAAGCAACATCAATATTTGACAGATTATATTTATCACTGATAAATCTTTCGACTTTTTCACCCACTTGTTTAAGAATTGCAATTGTCTCATTCAACTCATCTATGTTTTTTTGCTGCCTAACAGATAAAACTAAAGTCACAAATATGGCAACAATAAAAAAAGCAAAGAAGTATTCGACCATCAAAACCGTCTGCGCAGCAGCTTCTATTGCTAATAAATCTTGTATTTGATTGAATAACAAAGCATTAAAACTATAATAAAAGAAACTAAAAAACGACGGCTGGGTAGGATATGAATAAAAATGTGAGTTGATTTTATAAAGCGCAAAATTTATTACAGCAAAGGAAAAAATCGTGTATAAAACCAATAACAATATGCTTATGACCAAAGTGATAGTATTGAAACCACTATTTTGATAAGACTTTAGTTTTCGCGCCATGAATAAGCATATTCTATTGTATGACACAAGTAGTTGTACTTCAGAAGTCCATAATTTAATTTGCTTCTCCTCCAATTGTTCAATAGGTTGTTTCACTTCTTCATCGCTCAAGGCTCCGAGCGGACTTTTATAATCTTGTAAAAAATCTCCTGTGTAGGAAAAAAATCTTGTATAAACTTGATATATCCCTGACGGCTTGACAATAAGGATAATTCTTTGCAGATACACATACAGTAACAGTCCAAGCAATATGATTATCGAGAACCATAATAAAATTTGGCTAAAAGAACTCAATACAATAGCGACCGACACTAGAAAGAAGGAAATAGTTATAAAAGAAATTTTTACTGATTTGAAGAATGAAATTATCGAATCGATATAAGCAAAGGCTAGATTCCAACTTTTTTTCTTGAAAATAAATAGTGGGATTTTCCACAGAAAAAATATTAGGGGATAAAATAAAATATATAAGATCCACAAATATATCTGTTGATTCTTGGTTATTAACCAAACTACTGCTAACGTCCCTATAATTATGAAGAACTTATAGCTAATAATCCATGCGTAATTTTGGAAGTATCTATTAATTACATATATATCTATATCGAAAACGAACAATTTTATTATTACATATCCCCAAAAAGAGATGGCAAGGGCGTCCTTAATAATGCTAATAAACAGTTTTATGTGTTTTCTTTCATTACTCGAATTATTCATGTTTATACCTGGTTTTTGATAATAGCCTTGGTCAATACCTAGAATTTAGCGGGTTAGGTCCAAGATTCAAGCTATGGAAGTCCTATCTTCTTTCGACCTTCAGCCTTTAACCACTCCAGAAGAAGATCAAAGGTAATACTTGCAGTTGTCTTGAACAATGTGTTCTTTGCCTTAGCCCAAATAGATTCATCCTGTGCAGCACTTAGAAATTCATGACCATTCCATGTAAGCCCGAGCAGTCCTGCGTTTGGTGATTTATCTCCATGGCTTGTCCTATCAAAAGCTTTAACTAGACCAGCTTCCTTCATGATATAGACATGATAGCCTATTTCTTCTTCAGAATGACCTTCGATTATTGGGTTATGAGTTACCCTGCCATGCTCTTGGTTATCCATCCAAATAAGAATTTCACGGACAAGGTTCATGTCTCTTTTCATTGTGGTTCACCCTTTTATTCTCAGTTTCATAATTTTTATGTAAGCAGAATACTTTCACTGGTTTTGATAACAGGAATTATATGAAAGGCAGTAGCCCGTAAAATTCACATTGCTTGAAGGTTGAAGTAATAACATTAATATAGCCTACGTAATAACGAAAACAAATGTATCATCGGGTTCGTAAGTAACTTGAGGTTCCGTTCTACGTACATCAAGGCGATTGAGGGTTAAAAAGAATATATCTTGATAATTAAGCGAATTCTTTACTGGTTTCATGGCTATATATAAACCTGGATGTGAGGGCGGCAAATCGTCATACTGTGTGCATAGTTCAGGACCAACTCACCAGGACAAATATCTAACCCAAGTATATGCGCCTTTTCTATAATTAGGCTATAAGGCGCAGGCTCAGAGAATCCAAGTTGGGATACTTTAACGATAGCTAGATTTAGAGTATATGCATAACCATGATATGCAAGGTGATCAAGAAGGTAGTCTGCGGTAACTCCCTTGTTCACAAAATGCTCCTCTAGTTCCTTGCGCATTAAATCCCCAGCCTTTTTACGTCCAACATCAACTTTGCGCCAAAGAGTAATAGAAGATGCCATTCTTTCTCCTTCTTCCTTTTTTGTGTTTCAACCTTCTGCCGAAAAACCGCTTAACTAGGTGTTCAGCCATCATTTTGCTATCTAAGTGGCTATAGACCGTTAGCATCTAAAAACCTAAATTTATGTAGGTTTTAGGCTGCCAAAAAATTAATACATTATTGATAATATTCATTATACTGTTCATCAAATAATTGCCCCATATTAAATCCCTTGATTTATTCCCGTTAACTGCAAGTCAACGCCCCACGCCCGAAGACGTGAGGCGTTTTTGCTTATTTTGGTATACAGACCTGACATGTCTCACGAGTATCACCACCTTCAATAATGCTCGCGCGGACAAAGATCATAAATGATCAGACTTTCGCAGAGACATATCAGGTCTTAATCAAATCAGGCACACTCGCCAAAACATACTCCACCATTTTCGCCGGGATATTCACGCCCGTGGTCGCGATGCTATTGCGAAACTCCATCGTGTGATTGATCTCATTGACGGTATATCCGCTTTCGGTTTCAAAGAGATCGAGCGCCAGCAATCCGCCGCCCACCGCCTGCGCCGCGCGCCTGCAGATCTCAGACATCTCCGCATTGATCGGGCAATTCGTCGCCACCCCGCCGCGCGCCGTATTCGTGATCCAATTTTCAGACGAGCGATAAATGGCGCAGATCAACTCATCGCCGATCAAAAACGCGCGGATGTCACGCCCGGGCTTGTGGATATATTCCTGAATATAAAAAACCTGATGCTGTACGCCCAGCGTGGCTTTATGCTCGATCAACGCCTCCGCCATTTCACGGTTCTCGACTTTCGCCAGCAGACGTCCCCATGACCCGACGACGGGTTTCAGCACACACGGATAACCCAACGCTTCGACCGCCTGTAAAGCTGACTCTTCATCGAAAGCCATCAGCACTCTGGGAGTTGGGATGCCGCTCTTCGCGAGGATCTGACTCGTGATGTACTTATCTCCGCACCGCTCCGCCACCGCAGACGAATTCACCACGGGGATGCCATGCGCTTCAAAGATGCGCGAGATGTACAGTCCGCGTGAATAGGATATGGAGCGCTCGAACAACACATCCACATCTGCGGGCAATTGCTGAATGTCAAAGAACGTATCCCCATCATTAATGCGGACGACGTCCACATCGCTGTGTTTTTCAAATTCATCCAATAAATATTTTTCTTCCACGCGCAAACGCGTATATAAAAATCCAACTCGGGTCATGGTTTACTCCTTTTGTATGTCACTCTGAGGGAGCCGTTAGGCGACCGAAGAGTCTCGATGGTTGTAGTAGAGATTCTTCGCTTCGCTCAGAATGACATACCTAAATTTTCTCAATAACTCTTTCTGTCACTTCACTTGTCGTCAAACTTCCACCCAGATCAGGCGTGGACTCTTGATTCTCGATACAAACCTGCACTGCCTTCCGCAATTGTTCAGCCGATTCATTTTCATTCAAATAATCCAACATCATCGCAGTCGCAAGGAAGGTCGCGATCGGGTTGGCTTTCCCCGTCCCCACCAGAGGTGGTGCGCTGCCATGGACTGGCTCAAAGACAGCCGCGTCCGCGCCGATATTGGCAGACGCCGCCACACCGAGTCCACCGACGAACATGCAGGCTTCATCGCTTAAGATATCGCCGAATAAATTCGTCGTCACGATGACTTCAAACTGCTCCGGCGCGCGGACCAATTCCATCGCGCAGGTATCCACCAGCATTTCCTGTGCTGAAATATCGGTATACTCCTTTGCGACTTCCAACGCCACCGTGCGGAACAATCCACAAGTTTGGCGCAGCACGTTGGCTTTGTGGACGATGTGCACTGTCTTTCGTCCCGTCTGTTGCGCCAACTCAAACGCCTTGCGGACAATCCTTTCAGAACCTTTACGCGTGATGACTCTTTCAGTGATGGCACGCTTACCATCATCTTCGAGGCGCTCGATGCCAGAGTAAAGTCCTTCGGTGTTTTCGCGCACGATCAATAAATCAATATTGGGTTTTGATGACTCATGCGGAATGGATTTGCACGGGCGCAAGTTGGCAAACAACTCCAGCGTTTGGCGCATCCGCACGACAGGGGAAAAATAATTCGGGATGTGGGTCGGAGTTGTGACTGCGCCAAACAAAGTGGCGTCAGCGTGACGAATTTGTCCGATGGTTGAATCAGGCAAAGGTGAGCCCGAGCGTTGATATTCTCCAAAGCCGATCCCACATTCAACAAAGTCCCATTGTATTGGCAACGCAGTCATCGCTTCCCGTGCAGACGCAATCACTTCAGGACCAATGCCATCGCCAGGGAGCAGGCAGATTTTGTAAGTCATAAGCATCCTTTTTATGTCATTGCGAGGAGCGCTCTTGTTCTTTGCGACGAAGCAATCTCCGACAAGACGAGGAGATTGCTTCAGGCGAAAGTACATCGCCCTCGCGACACATCTATGACATTAGTTCCTGAATATCGTGCGTTTTCAAAAAGTTCACGATGCCGCCCGCATCCGCGATCTTCAAGACAAAATCGGGCAGGGCTTGAGCTTGATAACGATGTCCGTTGGTGTTGTTAATGATCTCACCAGATGTGAGATTCACTTCAATATCATCGCCTTCGGTAATATCAGCCACAGCCTCCGGACATTCAAGGATCGGCAAGCCGATATTAATGGCGTTGCGAAAAAAGATGCGCGCAAACGACGGCGCAATGATGCACTTCGCCTGCGAGCCTTTGATGGCGATCGGCGCATGTTCACGCGAAGAGCCGCAGCCAAAATTTTGCCCGCCGACGATCACATCGCCAGGTTTTACATGGATTGCGTACCCAGGCTTCACTTCGCAAAAAACATTTTTTGCCAGCTCAAGCGGGTCGATCGTAATGTTATAACGACCAGGGATGATTTCATCCGTGTTCATGTTTTCACCAAACGTCCAGGCTTTTCCCATGAGGTTCTCCTTTGTTATCCTAGGCTCTTTCGGGGCTAAGCCCCGAAAGGAGCAGGTAGGTGCGCGGGTCAGTGATACGACCCGTCAACGCCGTCGCCGCTGCCGTGGCTGGGCTGGCTAGATACACTTCCGAAAGCGGACTGCCCATGCGCCCGATGAAGTTGCGATTCATCGTGGTCAATGCGCGTTCACCTGCCGCCAAGATGCCGCCGTGCCGCCCGATACATGCGCCACAACCTGAACCTGTCACGGTGCAACCTGCGTTCAACAAAATCTCGATCAAGCCATTCTGCATGGCTTTCTTATAAATGCGGTCACTCGCCGGGGTGACAATCACACGCGTGAATTCGTTGACGCGCTTGCCTTCAAGCATGCGCGCCACGATCTCAATATCCTCATAGCGCGCATTCGTGCACGTACCGATGTACACCTCATGCACTTCCAACCCTTCCACCTGTTCCAGCGGTTTGGCGTTATCCACATCAGGATGACAAGCCACTTGCGGCGAAAGCATGGCAACATCAATCTCAAGCACACGTTCATATCGTGGATTCACAGGACGGATCTTTTCAAACGGACCTTGGGCAAGCGTCTCATTCTCGAGATATCGAATCGTCACGTCATCCGCCGCGATCAACCCGCACTTCGCACCGATCTCCGTGGACATGTTCGGGAATATGATGCGTTCGTGCATCGGCAGGTTGTCAATATATTCGCCGCCAAATTCCACTGAGCGATACGTGCCGCCATCCATCCCCAGCAACCCAGCGATATAGATCATCACATCCTTGGCATAGACTCCAGGCTGTGCCTGCCCGCTTAATTCCACGCGGATGGTCTCAGGCACTTTGAACCAACACTTGCCTGTGATCCACGCCACGCCAATTTCCGTTGACCCAAGTCCACTGCCGAATGCGCCCATCGCGCCGTAGGTATTCGAATGCGAGTCCGCGCCGATGACGATTGCGCCAGGTGTAATGAAACCCTCTTCAAGCATCACTTGATGACAAACGCCTTGATGATAAAAGTGCGGCAGTCCCTGCTCTTTGACAAACTCGATGATCTTCTTATGATTCTCCGCCGCCAGCACATTCGGCGCGGGATATGCATGGTCAAGATGCAGCACGATGCGGTTCTTATCCAGGACCGGCTTGCCAATATCGCGAAATGCCTTGATCGCCAGCGGTGTCGTGTTGTCGTGACTCATGATGTAGTCCACATCCAACAGCAGGATCTCACCCGCCTGAACGGGTCTACTTGCTTTGCGCGCAAAAATCTCTTCGATAAGTGTGCCCATAAAATCTCCTTTTGTTATTTCATAAGTATGGTGGTCGAGTAGCCTGAGGCGACAGCCGAAGGCGTATCGAGACCACACGTTTTCAAATTATTTTTCGTTTGCATGCAACTGTTGGTCTCGATACGGGCTTCGCCCTACTCGACCAACGGAGATAAATTATTTCTCATTCCCGTTATATTTTTTCAACACCATGCGCGTCTCGGTCCGCTTGACGCCTTGCACGGTGCGGATCTCTTCGATCAAATTATTCAACGCCATCATATTCTCGACATTCACAAACGCATTAATGTCATAATCGCCCGTGATCTCGTAGACATTGCTCACATGTTTAATTCCACGCAAACGGCGGACAACTGCCGTCGTATACACATGTGACTCCACTTCAAGCATCACCATCGCGCTGATATCGTGCGGGATAACATCGATCACTCTACCCGTAACCTGCTCGGCGATCTCGAGAATATCCGCATCGAAAAGCTGTTTCCGCTCATCACCGATGTTCTTGATACGCGTTACGATCACTTCCAACTCCGCCGCGCTGACTTCGATCCCATATTCATCCAATCGCGCTGCGACCGCGCTTTTGCCTGTGTATTTATCAATGATGATCTTGCGCTCCCGTCCCAGAATGGCTGGGTCGAACGGTTCATACGTGCGCGGGTCTTTGAGAATGCCGTTGGTATGGACTCCGCTTTTATGGCTGAAGGCGTTTTGCCCAGTGATCGGTTTGTTCGGCGCAAGGAAGAATCCAGAGACCTTTTCGAGATAGCTTGAAATATCCATCAGCGGCTGGATGTTGTATTTCTGCACTGCCTCCAGATTGTGAAAAGCAAGGATGGTCTCAGCGAGGTCCGGGATGCCCACTCTTTCCCCAAGTCCATTCACCGTTGTGTGAATACAGTCTGCGCCTGCGCGAATCCCTGCCATGGCATTCGACAGCGCCAAGCCATAATCGTTATGGCAGTGAATGTCGATCTTGCAGGGCAATAAATTTTTCCGCAGAGCACGCACCTTATCGAACATCACATGCGGCTGCATGATGCCCAGCGTATCAGCAAAGCTGATGCGATCCGCGCCTGCTTGGATGGCAGTGTTGCAAACTTCCACCAGGAAATCAAAGTCGGTGCGCGTGGCGTCTTCGGGCGTATAACGGACATTCAAGCCTAAACTTTTTGCATAACAAACATGCTCACGGATAATGTCCAAAGCTTGTGCCTGCGTTTTGTGCAGTTTCGCATCGAGATGAATCTTCGATGTGGCATAGAAGATCGCCACGCGGTCCGCGCCGCAGGCTTTGGCACGGTCAATGCTGGGGCGTGATGCAATGCTATGGGCGACGATCTCAGCTCGAAGGTCGAGGGAGGCGATGCGTTCGATCGCTTTGGCAACATTCGGCGAAACAGACGGGTCGCCCGCTTCGATCATGTCCACGCCGACACGGTCCAGCATTTTTGCGATCTCTATTTTTTCATCCACCGTAAAGTTGACGTGGGGAGTCTGTTCACCTTCACGTAACGTTGTATCTAGAATTTCAAGCATGCATGCTCCTTTGGAGTCCACGACTCCAGTCGTTGGAAATGCCGAAGTCAGGAGACTTTGGACTCCAGATAAAATAAAAAAACGCTCTCCGTTGTCGGAGAGCGTTTGGGTATACAGGTAGATAAAAAGAACTATAGCAAGTCTTTGCCTTTTTCCTGATTAACCGAAACATGCCCAGATCCGACAACCGAAGTTGTGAACGTGGGCTTGCGCTTGGATTTGGCTTCCATCAGAATACTGGCGTGATCTCTAAACATGTTGGGCAGTATTCTACCTGCATATGCTGATATGTCAATGAAATAACATAACCCAATTGGGTACTTAATTTTTTCAAGATGTGTACCCGTATGGGTAGTAGTAATTTTTCTTCCAATCACTATGATTAGAAGAATTTACATATTCTCGGATACCCATGAGGCAAGCCATGCAAAAAGATAAACGTGCTACAACAAGTGACCATGCTGGACAGAAATTAAATCCAAGTTCGTTCAACTGGCTCACTGCACCAGATGTAATGACCTGGCTGGAGGAACGAGATGCCTGCGCCCTGGTGGCTTCTGTGCGCAAGAATGGCGAGGCAACACATGGGAATTTAAAAAGAGTACTGGCAGCTTTGGGCATCATGGGACATCGTGCCGGGGAAGTGAACGGTGAAGGCGATGGCTGTGGCGTGATGACCGATATTCCGCGTTTGCTATGGTCACAGGCGCTGGAGCACGAAGGCAAACCCGGCTGGCTGGCGGAAGATCGCCGCTTTTTTGTCGGGCATCTCATGATCCTGAATACAGCGCCGGATGTTATCAGTGTTCAACAAAAGATATTAAAGTTGTTGATAGATCGCGACATCGATATTCTGCTTGAGCGCCCCATTCAAACCCGCCCGCAAGCATTGGGGAAAATGGCAAGAGCCCAGGCGCCTTATCTCTGGCAGATCGCTGGCATGGTGCGCAAAGGTCCGCTTGAAAATGTGGAACGCACTTTATTTGACCTAACCCTCGAGATCGAAAAAGAAGTGAATGTATCGGTGGCGTCCCTTTCGAGTTATGTAGTGGTGTACAAAGTCCGCGGATCGACCGAAGTCCTCTATCAATATTATCCAGAATTACGCAACCCCGATTTCACGACCGCCATCACGATCGGACATGCGCGCTATTCCACGAACACAGCTACCAGCTTCGAACGCGTGCAACCCTTCAGCCTGATCGGACATAACGGCGAGATCAACACCATCGCCCGCCTGCGCGAACAGGCTCAACTCATCAACGTGGAGTTGACGTGCGGCGGCAGCGACTCGCAGGATCTTGACCGCCTGCTCACCACGCTCATTCATAAATATCATTTCACATTAACCGAAGCCATGGAATTGGCATTCCCGCCGATCTTGAGTGAGGTTGAAAAATTTCCGCCTGATCTGCAGGCTGTGTATAAATATTACCGCCAGGCTTTTGGTCCATTCTCACAAGGACCTGCCGGAATCATTTCACGCTATGGCGATGAATGCTTGTTCAGTGTAGACGCCTTGGGTCTTAGACCGCTATGGTTTGGTGAAACGGAAAAGGAATTTTTCTTCTCCTCTGAAAAAGGTGTTTATCATCTCGATACGGTTCTCGTAGACCCGATCCCGCTTTCGCCCGGTGAAAAAATGCGTTTGCGAGTCCATCGCCGCCAAAACGTGGAGGTCTTTGATTACGCCGCCATTCAACAACGCATGCTGAAACTCACCCTGCGGCGCTTTGGTGCCATTGAAACCCTCAACAATCATCTGGCTTTGAATATCGATTCTGATGGAGAACATGAAACTGCAGAGTCTTTGCCCCTCACTGATCTGCAATTCGAGAACCGCATGGCGGCTTTCGGTTGGAGTCGGGAAGACCAGCAATGGGTCCATGATCTTGCCAGCACAGGCATTGACCCGATCAGTTCGCTTGGCTATGACGGTCCGCTGGCGGCGTTAGCTTCAGAGAGACAGAACATCGCCGATTATTTCAAGGAGGCGGTTGCCGTCGTCACCAATCCCGCCATTGACCGTGAACGTGAGATCGAACATTTTTCCACACAAAGCATTACCGGCACACGCCCGCCATTAACGCCGGGGGAACTAAGACAGGAAAAAGCCTTCGCATTGTCATCATCCATTCTGACGGACTTAATTCCACTCACAAAAAATCTTGCAGAAGACCAGGTCATTCACTTGCAGATGGCGACCCTGCCCGGAGAAACCACTGCACAGGGATTGGAACGTATCACTCAATGTGCTATCGACTCGGTCAAGCAGGGTGCGCGCCTAATCGTCCTGGATGATGCCAACGCCTTCGAGCAGGAACAGGGTTGGGTCGATCCGATCCTCATGCTCAGCATTTTAGATCGAGCGCTTCGAAATAGCTTTGTCGAGTTGGATGAAACTGAAACAGCCACACCGCTACCCGTCGGCGATGATCGGAAAATAAATCTAGGATTGACCGCTTCACGCTTCCCACAAAACTTGCGGCGTCAGGCGGGTATCGTCCTGCGCAGCGGCGCGGTCCGCAACCTGCACGATATTATGATGTGTATCGGCATGGGCGCAGATGTGCTCATCCCATACATGATCCTTGAAAACTCGCACCGGGCACCGCGCTCCGCTATCACCACAGAAGAACGTTTAAAGAACACGCTCAAAGCGTTGCGCTCAGGCATCGAAAAAAGTATCAGCACGATGGGCATCCATGAAGCGCGCGGGTATGGACGTCTCTTCGCGAGCATCGGAATCAGCAGCGAAGTCGCATCCGCGTTGGGCACAGTCAACTATGCGGGCTCAGAACAAGGCGGATTAAGGTGGAGCGATATCGATGTAGAGATGGAAAAACGCTCAGTCATCCTTAACGGTCAGGGGCGCGGCGACCTTTCCAAGACGAATCACTTTTATCCGAAGATCTGGAAGATGGCTGGGCAGCTTGGTAAAGGTGAAACCGACTGGCGCACGTACGAAGAGCACAACGACATAGTGGCAAAGAACAATCCTGTGACCCTACGCCACATTCTTGATTTCAATTACGCCGAACATTCTCACATTGGGCCGAATATCGTTAACCTAGGCATCACATCGCACGACCTGCCGTTTTTGATCGCGTCCATGTCCTATGGTTCACAGGGTGAAACCGCTTTTCGCGCATATGCCGAAGCGGCGTATCGTTTGAATATGCTTTCACTCAACGGCGAAGGCGGCGAGATCAAGGATATGCTCGGCAAGTATCCGTTCAACCGCGGCATTCAAATCGCTTCGGGGCGGTTCGGTATCACAGCCGAAACCATCAATGCCACCAACCTATTGGAGATCAAGGTTGGTCAGGGTGCCAAGCCCGGCGAAGGCGGTCATTTGCCCGCTCGCAAAGTGACAGCAAAAGTTGCAGCGGCACGTCATGCCCAAAAAGGTGTTGACCTCATCTCGCCCTCCAACAACCATGATATTTATTCCATCGAAGACCTGGCGCAATTCATCGAGGAACTCAAGACCATCAACCCCAAGGCGCGTGTGGCGGTCAAGGTTCCGGTGGTGCCCGGCATTGGCATCATCGCGATCGGCATCGCCAAAGCCGACGCAGACATTATTTATCTCACCGGATACGATGGCGGGACTGGCGCCGCGCGCCAACATTCGTTGCGCTATGTGGGCTTGCCAGCCGAGATCGGGATCGTGGAAGCGCATCGCGCTTTAACCGAGGCTGGTCTGCGCAAAAAAGTGGAGCTCTGGGCTGACGGCGGAGTCCGCTCCGCAGCAGATGTGGTAAAGCTGATGTGCATGGGTGCGAACCGCGTCGGGTTCGGTACACTCCCGATGGTTGCGATCGGCTGTACGATCTGTAGAGATTGTCAGCTTGGCACGTGCCACACGGGTATCACGACCCAGCTCGAAACAGTGGAAGAAGCGCACGCTTTGGGACTCAAACGTTTTGTCCCACGTGATCTTGAACAGGCGACTCAGGCACTCATCCAGGTGTTCACTGGCATCGGGCAAGGCGTGCGCGAGATCGTCGCCAAGCTTGGATTCGAAAATGCGCAAAGCATCGTGGGGCGTTCAGAACTATTAAAGCAATCTTCACACTTTGAAAAAATTGATCTCACCGAAATGCTGATCAGAGCCGAGACTGCGATCGATAACACGCCCCTCCCCATTCTTAATCCTGCCAGCCGAACACTCACCATCAACCGCGGTCCACTGCACCGTCCGCGCAATGCGTTGACCACTGTGATCTCCAACCTCGTGATGGAAAGTTTTACACATGACCCACAGGATGCAGTCTTGTTTGAAGATGATAAAGTCACACCCGTTGACCGCGCTCTCGGCACACATCTCACCGGTGCGTTGACGCGCTATCGCAATAACTGGTCATGGCAACCCGGGCATGGCGGACAGGGTGGCAAACAAGAAACATGGCGACAACCATCAGGCACCACTGATAACACATCCGTACCCACAACTTTGCTGCGCTTCGTCAGCAGTTCTGTTCCGGGGAATGGACTGGGAGCTTACAACGCCAACCCTGTCCACATCCTTGTGGAAGGCGGCGCACAGGATGGCGTGGCGAAAGGCATTTCCAGTGGACGCGTGGCGGTCATGAAAGGTTATAACCACGATGGCAATTTGGTGGATGGCTCTGTTGGCAAGAGCCTCGCTTATGGCGGCACTGGCGGATTGGTGATCGTGCAAGGCAACGCCGACTCGCGCGCCTGCATTCGTCTCTCTGGTACCGACGTTATCATCGGCGGTGAGATCATGAAACCGCTGAACGACAGTCTGGGGTTCATTGGCGCTCGCGCCAACATCAAAGGTTTTTTATGTGAATACATGACCTCGGGTCGCGTATTGGTGTTGGGCGATCCGGGTCCATGGATGTGCGCAGGCATGACGGGCGGTGTTCTATATCTGCGTCTCATGCCGCACCTTAATTTTGATCGTCCCGCGATCCAACGCAGGTTGGCAAAGGGTGCGAAGGTTGTTATACAAGACGTTGGTGATGCCGACCTCCACAACCTGCGCGAACTGCTCACCACGTATGCCGATGAATTGAAACTTAGTCATCAAAACGAAGAAGCTGAAAAAGCGCTTAATCTATTAATGGATTGGAAAAATACTTTTGTACGAGTTGTGCCATTTGGTCAACAAGAAGAGCAAAGGTTCGCAACTGAATAAATAAAACATAATTAACCCCGAATTTAATAATAGCCACGGATTACACGGATCGTCACGGGTTTTAAAAATCTGTGTGAATTCGTGAAGTCCGTGGCTAAGGTTTTTAAAAACTCAAAGAGTAATTTCGGGGTGAGTCGTGTTTTCTTACAACGCTTTTGCAAAACTGCTCCATTTGGGTAATAAAAAATATTACTTACAGGATACAAGGTCCACTTGTCTGCACAAAATACTCCATTAGGGTAATAGGCATACAGTCTCGATTCCGTACAATGAAGACCATATAAATATTCAAACGAATATTTGGAATCGAGACAACCATGTTTTTCACATTATTCATCTTCGTGCTGGCATACATCGTAATCGCAAGTGAAAAATTTCCACGTCATTGGGTGGCACTCATTGGCGGAGGGTTACTCATCGTCTTTGGAATCCTGAGTCCCTACGAAGCATTTTCATACATCAACTGGGAGACTCTGGGATTACTCGCAGGCATGTTCCTGCTCGTTTCCATTTTACAGGAAGCCGGCTTTTTCAAATGGCTTGCCATGCAAGCGCTTAAGAAAGTTAAATACCACCCCGTTGCTTTATTTGTGATCTTGATCGTTTTTGCGGCAGTGATGGCAATGTTCATGGATAGCATCACGGTCATGTTGTTCCTCTCTGCGCTCACCTTACAACTCTGCCGTCTACTGAAACTGGATCCCGTTCCTTTGGTCATCGCGGAAGTTTGTGCGGCGAACACCGGCGGAGCGGCAACCCTGGTGGGCGACCCACCCAATGTGATCCTTGGAACCACATTGGGATTTAACTTTGCAGATTTCGCAACACACACAGGTCCCGTCTCTGCCATTGCGTCGCTGCTTTTGCTCGGCATGTTTTATCTGACCAACCGCAAAGCCTTGATGAACGCCCATAGCCTGTTGACGAGTGGGACCATTAGCGACATCGAAGCGCTTCACACTGAACCACTGGACCCTCAACTGACCAACATTGGGCTGATCGGCTTTCTAGGGGCTGTGATCCTGCTCGTCATCCATCACCCGCTGGGCGAAGTCACTGGTATCCACATCAACGCGGCTATGGCAGCGCTGATCCCTGCCGGTCTAGCTTTGCTGGCAATGCGTAATGATGACCGCAAAAAGACAGTTCTCAAGGTGGATGGAGAAAGCATTTTATTTTTTGCGGGTTTATTCGTATTGATCGGCGGTCTGGAAAAAATAGACCTCTTCAAATCCCTGGCTACAGGCTTGGCAGGTTTGACATCATCACAAAGTGGATTGGTGATGGCGCTGCACTGGATCCCCGGTCTAGCCAGCGGTATCGTGGACAATGTCCCATTGGCGCTCGCCATGAGCTATGTGCTCAAGGACCTGGCAGAAATCCCCGGCATGCCCGCGTTGAGCTTGATGGTGTGGTCACTGGCATTGGGAATTGACATCGGCGGCAACCTCACCCCGATTGGCGCCTCCGCAAATGTTGTTGCCTACTCATTTATGGAACGCAATCACGGTGCCATCGGCTGGAAGCGCTGGTTGATCGTAGCCGTCCCGCCGACCATACTCATTATGATCGTGGCATCACTGATAGTGATGTTGAAAGGTCAGATCGGCTGGCATTGATTTAGCCGAGGAAAGGTTCTATATGTCGATTCTCTTATTAATAGGTTATCTCTTGATCGCCTTATTGTTGATGAACATGCTGGCAAAGGCGCGTCCAAAAATTAAGGACACCATGCCTGGAAAGAAATTAAAGACTCTGACCATGGGTTTCGTCTCGCGTTTCCAGTTGCAACGCTCGAGTTTGCTCGCTCTGCTGACCGGAGTTGTGTTTGGCACAGCCACTGGCTGGCTCCCGGTTTCAACTGCCGGGATCGTTGGGACAATAGCAATCATTACCATGCTCCTGCCCATGCAATACACCTTCACAACCCAGGGTGTGGCGCTTGGCGATGGAATATTTTATCCATGGCATGATTTTTCAGGTTTTATCGCGAAGGAGAAAAGCCTGGAACTTACCCACCCATCTTTTTTTGGAAGGCTCACGTTGTTTGTCAAACCCACCGAAATGACCAACGTGCTGCAATATGTTGAACGATATGTGAGAAGGAACAGAGTAGTAAATTCAATTTCTGCAAAGGAGAATGAGAAATGAAAAATATGAGTAAAACAAAAAAATGGCGGATCGTACTCCCATTCGTGATCGTCGCATTGATGATGGTGCTGGCTACGCCCGTATTCGCACAAGATGGTGGACCAGGCACAGAAATTAGCGACATCAACTTAAGCATCAATATTATGTGGATGATCGTCAGCGGGTTCCTGGTGTTCTTCATGCAGGCTGGCTTCGCCCTCGTGGAGACAGGCTTCACCCGCAACAAGAACGTTGCGCACACCATGCTGATGAACATGATGGTGTTCTGTATCGGCGCGATCGGTTACTGGCTCACGGGTTTCGCCTTCCAGTTTGGCGCAGTCAACGCCACCTATCCGGAAGTGGCGCGCGTCGGAGTGATCGCTGGCGAATGGGCTCACTCCCCAATCACCCTTGGTGATTGGGCTGGTCAGTTGGCAACACCGTTATTACGCTTTGGTCAGTTTGGTGTCCTCGGCGGGAGCGGTTTCCTGCTCGCTGGCTTGGGCACGAATGTGGGCATCCTCGCTTTCTTCCTGTTCCAGATGGTATTCATGGATACAGCCGCAACCATCCCCACCGGTTCGATGGCAGAACGAATCAAGTTTATTGGCTTTGTGCTCATGAGTCTTTGGGTCAGCATGTTTATTTATCCGCTGGTCGCTGGCTGGATTTGGGGCGGCGGCTGGATTCAAAATCTTGGGCGTTCACTGGGTCTTGGCAACGGTGCAGTTGACTTTGCCGGTTCAGGTCCGGTGCATATGATCGGCGGTGCGATCGCTTTGGCTGGCGCACTCGTGATCGGTCCACGCATTGGCAAGTTCAATAAGGATGGTTCAGCCAATACAATTCCTGGACACAGCATTTCACTTGGCATTCTTGGAACGATCATCCTATTCTTCGGCTGGTTTGGATTCAACCCCGGCTCCTCCCTCGGATTTTTGGGTGGATTCCGTAACCTGGCTGTCATCGCAGCTGTGAATACGCTTCTGGCTGGCGCCGCTGGTGGATGTTCCGCCATGACCTACATGTGGCTATGGGGTCCAACAAAGAAACCAGATCCCGGTATGTCGGTCAATGGCGTTCTAGCTGGCTTGGTTGCCATCACTGCCCCATGTGCTTTTGTGGACGGCTGGGCGGCGGTAGTGATCGGTCTGGTCGGCGGCGTATTGGTTTGCCTGGCTTCTGTCTGGCTTGAAAAGTGGAAGATCGATGATCCAGTTGGTGCGGTTCCCGTGCACTTCTTCAACGGTCTATGGGGCGTGTTGGCAGTTGGAATTTTTGCCAACGGCAACCCCGATACCGCCGCATGGAATGGTGTTGAGACTCCAGTAACAGGTTTACTCTATGGCGGCAGCACACAGATTCTTGCCCAAGCTATTGAGGTCACCAGTGTCTTTGTCTTCGCCTTTGGACTTTCCTATGTGTTCTTCAAGGTACTTGCCGCTTTCAAACTCCTGCGTGTATCGCGTGAAGTTGAATTAGAAGGTTTGGATATGCCTGAAATGGGCACCCTTGGTTACCCTGTGGATTGGGAGCCTTCCGATCTTGAGGACGAAGGACCAGTATCTGTTCCGAGTACGGCTGTAAAGAAAGCGTTTGGAACTGCTGACTAAAATCGTGTAAGGCTTGTAGATCGATTTTTAAGGACTGGACGGTTGAGAGTTCCTCAACCGTCCAGTAATTTAATGCCACCTCTTCTCAACAAACGGGCATTGATCTCCTGCACATCAGCGACGTAACGCGTCAGGTCGTTGCGCAGGTGTTCGGCGTCTGATTCATAACGCAGGCGGCGGGCAAGAAAGATAAATTCATCACTGCCAAAGGGCGGCATGGTCACATCTTTTGAGTTGCCGCGTACAACCCGTAACGAGTCGATCAGCCAACGCAGAAAAGTATGTGCTTTACGCAGGCGGGTGAAATCATCGTCTGAGAGAACCCCGGCAGTATGCAAAGCTGACATCGCAGCGCGCAGATTGGTCAAACGGAGGGATGGATTCTGCGCACCATGAGAGATTTGCAAGCCCTGGATCAAATACTCAATATCCACCAACCCACCAGGACTGAATTTGGCATTGAAAGTTCCACCGGTCACCAAATGGCGCACCTGTCGTTCGCGCATGGCACGCATCGCGATCACATCAAAGGGACCGCTCTCGTAAGCATAGACATCGCGCAATCGGCATAGTTCGTTGTTGAGTTCAGTGTCACCTGTGATGGGACGAAGTTTGATGAGCGCCTGTCTTTCATAAGCCCACGCTGCTCCATCAGGCGCATAATAATTTTTGAACGAATCAAAAGAGACCGCCATACTGCCCGCTTTGCCATAGGGACGCAGTTGCAGGTCAATTTGGAAGATGCCTTCCTGTCGCGTTTGCCAGGAACTGACAATGGAACGCACCAACTGCTCAAAATATTCGGCAGTGCTTATAGGTTTGGTTCCATTTGTTCGCCCATCACCCGCGTAAACGAACATCAACTCGATATCGGAGGCAAAACCCAGTTCACGTCCGCCGCATTTACCCAAGGCGAGAAGTGATAAACCGCAGGGCTGTCCGTTTTCCAAAAGTGGATCGCCATGTGCGGCGCGTAATTCTGATTCGCAATGCGCCAGTGTGGCGCATAAGGTTACTTCGGCAAGGTCGGTCAGCTCGACAGAGAAATCATCGAACTCTTTGGTTAGCCCGAGGATGTGACGCATGTCCACGCGGAAGAGTTCGCGGTCTTTGAAGGCATTCAAGGTCGCGCGCCAATCATCATATTGAATTTCGCCAACTTTATTATTTTCCAACGCCTGCGTGAGTTCACGCTCCAATTCTGATTTCGGCTTGGATGTAGAGAGCGCATCCACATCTGTAACGACCGGAAAGAGATTGGCGTACTGCATGCGCAAGAAATCCTCCCAGAGAAAATCGCTGACGCCGAGCAAGCGTGCCAACGCATTCAACACATCCGGTTTTTCGATGGAGGCGATTTCATCGAACCAGTTGGGACGCTGAAAGAGTTGGGCAAGAAATTCACGGAAATGCAACAACGCCGTGGATGGATTTGGTGAATGCGGGAGAAGATGCGTGAAGTGTTTGATCAACAAGACTGCGGCACGCAATTCACGTTGCTTTTCGGGAGAGGTAATCTTGTGATTGTTCTCGTCAGTGACGTGGAGAATATCCTGCGCACGCGAGCCAATGGATTGCACAATGACGCGGGCGATATAGGTATGAGTCAACGCCAGAGCGTTGGTGAACTCATAGAGAAAGCCCACTGTATCAGGCGTATCGATGCGCAGGATGGTATAGCCTTCATCAGCTTCGTTATCAATTTCAATTTCGATCGGGAGCAGAGGCGCAGTTTTTCCCGGTACGCTTTGGAACCTCTGCCCCACACGGACAGCGAGTTCACCACGCGCTTCGCGACGTTGACCAGTGCGCATCATGCGCAATAGGTGGTGAAGGTCCTCTGTATAGGATTGCCAGATCGAGTCATCAGGCGGAGCAGACAAAATGGATTTCACCGTGAACACGTCCACGATTTTGCGGCGGGTATCGTTTTCAGGCGTGGATAAAGGTCTACGGCGGCGAGGCAGGTTCGAGTCAGGATTGAAGCGGTTGAACTTCGGACGGGATTCGGTTTGAGGGTCAGATAAGGGTTCGTAGGTGAAGGCGTTCCCGTCCAGGATATTAAATCCAAAAACAAAAAAGAGTCCGCAGATAATGGAAAGCTCGCCGGGATAATCATAGCCAACGACAGTGACGCGCCAGGTGTCTTTGCTGAGAGGTCGCGCATCGACGATGGCAGGGGTTTGTTCGTTCACACCGCGTGCAAGATTGGCATGCTGTTGAATCTCGTCGCTCGAAAACGAATCGACGTAATCAGCGCCGAGGCGCGCGATGTGTTGGATGACTTGCGGCTGTGGTTCGTTGGCGGGTTCGTTGCCCACGCGCTGCAGATAAATGGCGCGGATGGCTTTGCGATGTTCGTCGTAACGATGAATGAGCGTATCGGTGTTTTTGAAGCCGAGACGTCCAGCGAGCAACGCCAGCGCGGTTGGGTCGGAAGGCATGGTATAGGTCTGTTGATAATGCATCACTTGAATATAGTGTTCGATGGTGCGCATTAATGTGTAGCCGTCGGTGAGGATGCGCGTCTCTTCGTTGGTGAGGAGATGATGATGCACAAGCCGCGGCAGAATCTGCAACGTGGCACGCCCGCGCAGGTCGGGATATTGATTGCCATGCGCGAGTTGCAAATATTGAACAACAAACTCCGCATCGCGGATGGAGCCTTCGCCCAATTTCACTTCGCCCCAATCGCGTCCCTTTTGTTGAAGAACTTGTTCGGTGCGTTGTTTCATGGCAAAGACACTGGCACGCACATCTTCGGGTGCATTCCCAAAAATGTATGGCTCAGCCTGTGCAAGGATTTTTTCGCCGAGGGCGATATCGCCCGCGACGGGACGCGCTTTGAGCAGGGCTTGCTTTTCCCACAACCGCGCGTGTTGTTGAATGTATTGCAGATAACCTTCATGCGTGGTGACAAGGAAGCCATCCCTGCCCCACGGACGGAGACGCATATCGACGCGATAGAGAAAACCTTCGGGTGTGACACCGCCGAGATTATCAATGAGACGTTCACCAAGTTTGAGTTTGTCCATCGGGTCGTGCGCAGCGACAAACAACAGATCAATATCGGAACTGTAGTTGAGTTCTTCTGCGCCGTGCTTGCCCATCGCGATGACCACGAAATCATTTGCACTGATGCCGCTTTGAAGGCTGGCAAGGTCGAGGCAGGCGCGGACGAGTCCATCGGCGAGATGGGAGAGTTGACGAGTGACAGTTTTCAGATCATACAAGGCAAGCAGGTCGCTAGCTCCGATGCGGAGAATTTCACTGCGTTGGAAACGGCGCAGCGCGTTGAGCTTTTCATCGTCAGCAACATCACGAATCACTTGCACAGCTTCAGTATGGATCTGCTCCGCGTTCTTGCGCTGGGTCAGTGATTTTCGGTGAACCAGCAGATGGACGTTTTTCGGGTTGCGTAGAAGTATCTCGGTGAGGAACTGACTGCCCGAAAAGATCGTGACCAGACTTTCAATGACGCGCGGATTTTTGGTGAAGTCGTGCAGAAGTGTCTCGTCCCGGCTTTCGAGGAGACGTTCGAGGTAAACGAGGGAACGTTCCGGGTCCGCGGCGGAGGCGAGCGCAGTCTGGAGGTGAGGTTCGATAGTATCGAAGGATTTTCCGAAGAGGGTGGCGATGGTGTTGAGCGCGTGATCCATGGCGTGTGATATTCGACTACAGGGAGCTAAAGACTACTAAGAAATGGAAAAGAAAGTAATGTAAAAGTACTGACACAAAGCAATTATTCATGGATGAATAAGCCACCTGATCAAAGAAAAAACAACAATGGTATTAGTTATTATGATAATAGCGGCAGTAAGCATATATATCAATGCTTTACTTGTCTCACGTGTAATATTGCGAGATGTTTGTTTCCACATTTTGAATAGATGATCCATTATAGAGTAACTCCGGAGCGATAATATTGGGCTGGAATATTTTTCCTTCTAAAGCGGTAATCCGTTTTCGTCGTACATTTCCAATGGCAGGGTTTCGCCAAGCTTTGGCAATGCTCGATTGAGCAAACGCATAAAAGTATTCCAATCATTAGACGCCTTCATCAAGGCTATCACTGCCGCAAGATGTGATTGTAGGGCAGGATGTCCAATTTCTTCAGTTAACCATTGGTGATAATGTGGTTTTGTTTTCCTTTGTTCATCTTCAACCAATGAAGCTGATTGTTTTTTTTAATTGATCTAGCACGCCGGGAGCAAGTCGAGCGTATATTAGATCATTTGTATAATATCCTATTACACCTGGTCGTTTGACTGAATTGGCTTTGTACTCCCATCTTTTTAATTTGAACATTTCTTTATAGAATTCATCAGGGAAGCGTTTTGCCCATTTCGCTAATTCTTTTGCAATGAATTTTTCAAGAATTTTTTCCAATGCTTGTCTTGCTCTAACATCTTGATATCCTGTTGCTTCATCCACCAATGCGATTATGCCTACTCTAGCGAATCCCCGCATCAAGATTTCACATTGATCAGCAATACGGATTTGTTGATAGTGTAATGTACCTGCCTTACGAGCCTCTAGGACAGCGTCGCAAATATCAGCCAATATTGTCGCTTCATATCCATAAGCTTCTACTCCATTTGGAGCTCTAAATTTGATTGGATTGATAATGGACTTACTTAATTCTTCACCAACAGACTCTCTTACCCCTTTGGTTTCTATGAACTTTGACAAACGATCACCACCGACACGCTTATCTGCTGTTCCTTGAGATAGGTCAAGAGCATTGAGCATGCCAGACTGAACAAGGACGCGCTTGCCATCCTCTAGCACATAACAGGGGATTTCTATATTTCCAATACGCAAAGGATGGTCGGCTGATCCATGAATTGCTTCTAATACGTAGGAATTATTCGGTTTTCCGATTATTTCAACGGCATTGTTTTTCTTTTTCATAGCATTACTCCTGTATCTCAACGATGCCTAACAATAATTGACGCTCGTTTGTTTTAGTCATCGCGTTATCGATTTTGTTTGTTATTTGCCAAGCAGTGTTTCTATTTATTTTTAGATGCTTGGCTAGTTGACGGGCGGAAATATGCTTGTTCGATTTTATGATCACTTTTATTGCTAGAAACCATTTTTGTAATGGCAAGCGTGTATCATGAAAAATAGTGCTAACTGTGACACTAAATGTAGTCCCACAACAATTACAATGATGGCGTTTATTATCTTTCATTGGTGTAGATTTTTTGCCATTACAGTAAGGGCAAGATGGCTTCCCCTGCCAGCGCACCTCCTCAAGGTATTTGATGCAGTCATCCTGCGTGGAAAATGTTTTGATACTCATGATATCTTTCTGGTTATGACCAAAAGTTTGTCACGCTAGAAATACTTAGTCACTACCTTAATCTATGACAATACTACCCTAATCTATGACAATACTATCTTAGGCTACGACATTTCAATATACTCAAGAAGTTATCATAGGGCTATGAGTGAACTTGACCTTCTTAGCAAACTATCCCTGTCTATTATTGATGAAGACTACCAACCCAGCATTTCACTTGCACCCACACCGCACGGGGATAAACCCCCGTGCTATTCCTACAAAGTCCGCTTTGAGCGGACTAGCCGACTTTCAGTCGGCTTCGTAAGAGTAGCATGGACGTTTACGTCCGTGCGGGCATGGTGGTAAAAGACCTAGTGCAAGCCACGAGACACTGAGTCACGAAGTTTTTTTTTCTTTTCTCTCAGTTTCTCCGTGTCTCAGTGGTTCAAGCCTTAATGAGTAAAAATATGCTCCATTTGGGTAATAGACGGGTATCCCCTCACCCTACTACAATGACCCGCGACATTATCCGAAGACCTATAAATCAAGATTAAGGAGTTGAAAATGGCAAAAACTGTTGCTGATGTTCTCAAAATGGGTAAGGACGTAAAAATGGTGGATGTGCGCTTCATCGACATGCCGGGTACCTGGCAGCACTTCACGATCCCTGCACACCGCCTGACCGAAGACCTCTTCAAGGAAGGTCTGCCGTTCGATGGTTCCTCCATCCGCGGCTTTCAGGAGATCCACGAATCGGATATGCTGCTCATGCCTGACGCCGAATCAGCCTTCATTGACCCCGTTGCAAATATTCCCACACTGGTTCTGATCTGTGATGTGCATGACCCGATCACCCTCGAATCTTACGAACGCGATCCGCGTTATGTTGCCCACAAAGCGGAAGCCTATCTAAAGCAGACCGGCATCGCCGATACTGTTTACATTGGTCCTGAAGCCGAATTCTTCATCTTCGATAACGTACGCTATTCAAGCGGCACGAACGAATCCTACTATCACATTGACAGTGAAGAAGGCTGGTGGAATAGTGGACGCGGCGATCGCCAGAATTTTGGCGGGCAGATTTCGCCCAAGCGCGGTTACTTCCCAGTTCCGCCCACCGATACTTTGCAGGATGTCCGCAGTGAGATTGTGATGGCGCTCGAAGAAGCGGGCGTTCCCATGGAAGTCCATCACCACGAAGTCGCAACCGCCGGTCAATCTGAATTGGGTATCCGCTTCAATACACTCACCCGCATGGCAGATCAGCTTTTGATCTACAAGTACATTGCCAAGAACGTTGCCCGCAAGAACGGCAAGACCGTCACCTTCATGCCCAAGCCGATGTTTGGGGATAATGGCTCAGGTATGCACTGTTCATCCTCTCTGTGGAAGGGCGACATAAACGTGTTCTATGATGCCGCTGGTTATGCTGGCTTATCACAGACCGCAAAATACTATATCGGCGGTATCCTCAAACATGCCCCCGCATTGCTCGCGTTGACATCGCCGACCACCAACTCGTACCGCCGCCTCGTGCCGGGTTATGAAGCACCTGTCAATCTCGCATACTCACAGCGCAACCGCTCAGCCATCTGCCGTATCCCGGTAACCAAGAGCACCAAATCCAAACGTGTTGAGTTCCGCGCGCCGGATGCGTCCAGCAATCCCTATCTGTGCTTCTCCGCGATCTTGATGGCGGGACTCGATGGTATCTTGAACCGCATTGACCCTGGTGACCCTGCCGATAAGGATCTCTACGAACTCCCCGCAGAGGAAGCCAAGCTCATCAAGCAGGTGCCATCTTCCCTCGGTGCCGTGCTCGAAGCGCTCGAAGCCGATCACGACTTCCTGCTCAAGGGTGACGTGTTCACAACCGACTTCCTCGAATCTTATATCAGCTACAAGCGCCAGGTTGAACTCGATCCCATGCGCCTGCGCCCGACACCGTACGAATTCACTTTGTATTTCGACTGTTAATTCACGTTACATTCCGTAGGGGCGACCCGTCAAGGTCATCACGAATCAAGGTCATAGATGGCGGGTCGCCCGGTTGGTGGTTTGATCTCCATACAGGGCGACCCGCCCATGCCCAAGATGACGAATTGACGCTAAGGTTAACGCCTGAACGTGTTGATGAATATTTCTGGATGGGTCGCCCCTACGCCTAACCTGCGGGACGGTTTCATTCAAGTCAAAACAACAGACCGAGGTATCCCCTCGGTCTGTATTCTAAAGAACTTATGTCACTCTTTATTTCATCTTTTATTCTCGCCATCGCCTTCTGCGCCCCGCCCGGAGTTGTCACCGCAGAAACTGTCCGCCGTGGTGCCGCGCGTGGATTCATCCCAGCGTTGTTCGTGCAGTTGGGTTCGCTCGTTGGTGATACCACCTGGGCGCTCATCGCATTGACTGGTCTCGCCTTTCTTATTCAAAACAATGTCGCCAAAATTATTTTGAGTTTGATCGGCATCATCTTGATGCTCAAACTCGCGTGGGATGCCATCAAAGATGCGCGCCAAGGCAAAGAACTGGACACCGCCCCATCCAACTCTACGCGTGGAGATTTTTCCACAGGGGCTTTTCTATCCCTTGGAAATCCGATGAACATCGTATTTTGGACGGGACTTGGAACAACCGTCTTCGCTTCGCTCTCAGGGAAACCTGCTCCCATCCATTTTGCCATTTTCTTCGCTGGGTTTTTATCCGGCGCCGTACTCTGCTGTTTTATCCTGGCGTCACTTGTCGCCTGGGGACGTAAATTCGTCACGGCAACTTTTTTCCGTTGGGTCAACCTAACCTGTGGAATCGCGCTGGGCTACTTTGCCCTGCAACTCGGCTGGAAATTGATCCAAAACCTGTCATGATGAAAACTTGCATGGATGACCAACCGATGGGAAAATCGTTATCAGATCTTGAACAAGCCTTGCTTGATATGAAAACGAACTCCTTCCCCACCCCTGATGAAACCGACCCGCGTTTGCTGGAGGCTCTGGCGATCCTGAACCAGATCAGCAACGCGATCAATCATATTGGCTCGGATGCTGCCAGCCAAAATGACCTGAGCCTGCAACTGATCGTGGAAAGCGCGATTCGCGTGGTACCCGGTTCATCAGCAGTCATCTACACGTACGATCAAACGACAGGCAAATTTGAAAAAGAATCACGTGTCTCTGCTGAACCAGATGGGCGCAAACAACCCGAGGGCATCGACAAACCAGACGATGCACCGCGTCCCGGTGGGATCGGCATGCGCACGATCCAACGCCGCCGCAAATCCCTGTCCTATGAAGAACCTGACGTGGATGTTCATCCCTATCATGCTGCGTTGGGTGTCAAAGCCGTTGCCTGTTTTCCATTGATCGTTGCGGAACAGGTGGTAGGAATTTTATATATCTACCTGCATGAAGAACGGCAATTCACACATCTCGAACAACTGATGCTGGATAATTTTGTGAATCAAGCCGCGATGGCGATCTACCATTCACGCCGTCTCGCCACGATCAAACGGGACCTGACCCGCAAGGATGAAGAACTCAATCAACTGCGCCGTGTGGGACTCTTGATCTCATCTCGCGTAAGGCTCGAAGAAACTTTAGATTCCATTTTGCAATTGGCGCTTGAGATCACCAACGCCCAATATGGCATCTTCCGCTTGCTTGATAAGAATGGCGAATTTCTCGTCACGCGCGCGGTCAGTGGCATTCAATTTGAAAAACCGTTGACTGAAAAATTACCGCTGACCGGGAACAGCATCATGGCGCACGTGGCGCGCACACGTGAACCCCTGCTCATCTCAGACTTGCTGCAGGACCCATGGTCGAATATTTATTATCCGCTTGATTCAAAATTGGAAATGCGCTCCGAGTTGGCAGTACCGCTGATCAACGCCAGCGGACGGTTGGAAGGTGTGTTGAATCTCGAAAGCCCCAACCTCGGCGGCTTTTCAGAAGATGACAATCACATGCTGCAATCACTGGCGACCTATGCCATCACCGCGATTCAAGAAGTCCGTTTGCTGGATGCGTTGCAGGAAGCCGCCCAGTTATTGATCTCACAGCCCACGCAAAAAGTATTGGATCGTCTCTGCACGATGGCAAATGATCTGCTCAACACGTCCGCCAGTGCGATCTGGTTATCGAATGAAGCAGGCGAATACCAACTCACCGCCTCGAACGGTTCTGTGCAACACATCGAAAAAATTTCAGAGGCGCAGAATCAACCGCACGCCTTGCTGATTCCGCTGCCGACTGGTGAAGCGGTAAAGGCGTTGGGCATGTTCGGGGTGTTCAACGCAGATACCGGCTTAGGGCGAAGCGCGAAGTCCGAATGGGATAAAAAAGTGTTGGCGTGTCTTGCCAATTACGCGGTGCTCGCAGTCCAAAACGAATCCCATCAACAAGCTTTGCGCACATCTCAGGAACAACATTGGACCGCCGAGACCTTCGCCGCAGTTGGTGATATTTCCGCGAACCTCTTGCATAACATGAACAATAAAGTTGGCATCATCCCTGTGCGCGTGCAAGCCATTCAGGATAAATATCGCCAGATGCTGGAGAGTGACATCTACCTCACCAATAGCCTGGCAGAGATCGAACGCAGTGCCATGGCAGCCATGCAGATCGTGCAGGAGAATCTTTCACACCTGCGCCCCATCCGCATGGAAAAGGTTCGTATCGCCAGCTGTGTGGCAGAAGCCATTCGCGGCGTGCAAACATCTGCTGGAATCAAAATCAACACACAGGGACTCGACGACCTGCCAACCGTCAGCGCCAGCGGACAAAGCCTCACGTTCGTGTTCAGGAACCTGATCGAAAATGCCAACGTCGCCATGAACGGCAGCGGCAACATCGACATTCATGGTCTTGCCGGTCCCGAATGGGTGGAGGTCTCCATCATTGATAACGGACCCGGGATTGCGCCCGAATTGCAGGACCAGATTTTTGAATTAAATTTTTCAGGGCGTGCGGGTGCGCAGCCCGGCAAATTGGGTTTTGGTCTTTGGTGGGTAAAGACCCTCATGACCCGCATTGGCGGCTCTGTGATCGTTGAGAGCGACGGCTTGCATGGCGCGACCTTTATCTTGCGCCTGCCGCGCACGGACGCGGAGCGTGCCACATGACACCTCAACCCCTCCGCGCATTGGTTGTTGAAGACAATCAATCCTGGCAGCAGATCCTCAGCGAGATCCTTTCCGATTGCGGATTGGAAGTTGATGTTACCGGAAGTTTGGAGGAGGCGACCAACAGTCTCAAAGTCCAGCCGCATCGTCTTGCCATCGTGGACCTTTCACTTTCACCCAACGACCACAACAACTATGATGGCTTGCGCGTGCTGGACGCGGTACGCCGCCTCGACCCCAACTGTCGTACGATCCTGCTCACCGGTTTTGCAACCGTTGAACTGGCGGTGACTGCGCTCACCGATTATGGCGCGTTCACATTTCTGCGCAAGGAAAGTTTTCACCGCAGTCAATTTCGTGACATCGTCAATCGGATCCTCATCAGTCCGCCGCATCCTGACTCAGCCCTGTCTGCTTCTGGAACCGAAGCCTCTGTCTCCGCTGAAAAAAATCATGCCACATCACAAAAACTTCCCAATGAAAAAGCCCTGGTCGTGGAAGATGACGCCGGATGGCGCAGTATCCTCGAGGAGCTTTTGAGCGATGCGGGTTTTCAAGTCCGTACCTGTGCAGGGTTTGGTGAAGCCTTTGGCTATCTGCGCAAGGAAAAATTCACGCTGTCAGTGATCGACCTGTCTCTGCTCGGCTCAAACAACATCTGGGATAAGAATGCCAGCGATACAAATCTCGATGGTTATCAACTGCTCCAGACCGCGCGCGCCGAAGGCGTTCCCGCCATTGTGGTCAGCGGTATCACTGAACCTGAAGAAATTCAGCGCATCTATACGGAGTATGCGATCGTTGCTTATATCGAAAAACAGACTTTTGACCGCGCCGCTTTTCGGCGTGTGATCGAAGAGACCAAAGCCACACATTTCTCAACCAGTGAATTAAGTTTGCTTACCGACCGTGAACGCGAAGTCCTCGACCTGCTGGCACAGGGATTAACCAACAAGGAGATCGCCGAAAAACTTTTCATCACTACCAATACGGTGAAACGCCATCTAAAAGCGATCTTTGAAAAACTCGGCGTCCATACACGCTCTGCTGCCACAGCTAAGGCAACTGGTGGGTAAAATCAGTTATCTTGCCCCTTGACGCATTCCCCTCACTCGCATAGAATACCGCCCAACATGAACTCGGCTTACTTCCATATGACCATGACCACAACTACCTCCGGTATCCACCGTGAGGCATTTGTGCTTGGGCAGAAGTAACCGCAAATAGGTTATCTCGAAACACACAACGCCTCACGGAAACGTGGGGCGTTTTTGTTATCCCATTGCAGAGACTTCCGAAGTCTTAAAGACTTCGGAAGTCTAAGGAGACCATTATGCAAAAAACGCTCGTCATGAAATTTGGAGGCACATCCGTTGGGTCTGTGGATGCGCTTATTAATGCAACACAGATCATTCGCGATGCTAAAAGGGATTGGGCACGCGTTGTTGTTGTGACTTCCGCGATGTCTGGCGTCACCAATTTGTTATTGGACTCTGCCACGCTCGCCGCACAGGGGAAAGTTGATACGCTTCCGAAAGCCGAATCCACGCTGAGAGAAAAACACTTCTCCCCCGCCGATGCGCTCATCAAAGATGAAAAACTCCGTGATGAAACGAAAGCCGAGATCAACGCCCTCATCATCTCCCTCGTTGATTTATGTAAAGCGATTGCTGTGCTCGGTGAAGCCAGTCCACGTGCGATGGATGCAGTGGCGTCACTCGGCGAACGAATGAGTCTGCGTTTGTTGGGAGCCGTGGTCAATGACGCAGGTGTAAAAGCCAAAGCGATCGAGTCAAGCGAATTTGTGATCACCAACGCACATTATCAAAACGCGCATCCCGATTTCAAAGTGACAACTGAAAAGACACGGGGGCTATTAAATCCATTGATGGATCAAGGCATTATTCCCATTACAACTGGTTTTATCGGCGCAACGCCCGAGGGCGTTATCACCACATTAGGACGCGGCGGCAGTGACTATTCAGCCGCGATCATCGCCTCCGTCCTCCCCGCTGACGATGTCTGGATCTGGACGGATGTCGATGGTGTCATGACTACCGATCCACGCATTGTGAAAGAAGCAAAGACCTTGCCCGAGATCAGTTACGGCGAAATCGCCGAACTCGCTTATTACGGCGCAAAAGTGTTGCATCCCAAAACGATTCGCCCTGTTGTAGAAGCAGGCATCGGACTCCGAATCTGCAACACGTTCAATCCATCCCATCCCGGCACGCGCCTGAAAGCCAACGGACATTCCAACGGCAAAGCCAACAAAGGCGATCAGGTCATCAAAGCCGTGACCGCCATACGCAAACAAAAGTTGGTGACCATTGAAGGACGCGGTATGCTGGGCGTCCCTGGTGTGGCGGCGCGCGCATTCGGTGCGGTGGCTTCTACGGGCACCAGTGTCCCGCTTATTACGCAGGCTTCCTCAGAACAGTCCATTTGTTTTGCTGTGCCAACTGAATCCGCCAATCAAGTGTTGGATGCACTCCAAAAGAATTTCGCCATCGAACTTTCTGAACGCGATATTGACCGCGTCTGGGCAACGGACGAAGTTGCCATCATCACCGCCGTTGGTTCAGGTACACGCAACACGCCCGGGGTCGCGGGTCAAATCTTCGGCAAGCTTGGCGACAACGATATCAATGTCCTCGCGATTGCCCACGGTTCGTCCGATGTTTCGATCTCCATGGTGGTCGAAACGAAGGATACGGAAATTGCTGTGAAGGCGTTGCATGAGTTGATTGTTGATGTACACAAGTAAACACGGAAACAGGTAAACAAGCCGAATCATATCTACGTGTGTACTTGTTTACCTGTCTACCACCATTCATCATTCACCCTTAAGGAGTCTCCATGTCCCCATCCCCCATCCCCGTCGCCGTGCTCGGCGCGACCGGTTCTGTCGGTCAGCGATTTATTTCGTTGCTGGATAATCATCCGTGGTTCAAGGTGGTTGCGCTTGCCGCCTCTGATCGTTCTGTTGGACAGAAATATTCACAAGCCACACGTTGGGTGCTCGATACGCCCATGCCCGAGTATGCAAAGGATATGGTCATCGTCCCTGCCAACACGGATGCCGTGCAAGCCAGGATCGTTTTCTCAGCATTGCACACTGAAATTGCCAATGAGCTCGAACCGCAATTTGCCAAAGCAGGTTCTGCTGTTTGCTCCAATGCATCATCGTATCGGCGCGGCGACGATGTGCCGCTGCTGCTGCCTGAGATCAACGCGGATCATATTCACCTCGTAAAAGCGCAACGCCAGAACAAAGGCTGGAGTGGATGCATAGTCACGAATCCGAATTGCACGAGTACCGGTCTAACAATTGCGCTCAAGGCGCTCGATGATGCCTTTGGTGTGAAAAAAGTTTTTGCCGTCTCGTTGCAGGCGCTTTCGGGTGCGGGTTATCCCGGTGTGCCTTCACTCGACATCATGGATAACGTCATCCCCAACGTGGGCAACGGCGGCGAAGAGGAAAAAGTGGAATGGGAGCCACGCAAAATGCTCGGCAAACTTGTAGGGCTTGAGGCGCCATTCTCGGTGTCGGGGACGGCGCCTGGAGCGAGGATAGAGTTAGCGGATATCAAATTCAGCGCGCACACGAATCGCGTTGCCGTGATCGATGGACATACCGTTTGTGCAAGCGTGCAATTGGCAAACCCGGTTGAACCAGAAGCTGCGATTCAAGCATTGCGTGACTACGCTGCCCCGCTATCAGCGCGGGAACTGCCATCGAGTCCGCGACCAGTTATTTCGGTCAGAGATGAAGCAGATCGCCCTCAGCCAAGACTCGACCGCTTAACCGGAAACGGCATGACGACCGTAGTGGGCCGTTTAAGAAGAGATCCCATTCTTGATCTTAAATTTGTGGTGTTATCACACAACACGATCCGCGGCGCGGCGGGCGCGTCGATCTATAATGCTGAATTGTTAGTGAACGAAAATCTTTTATAGGGATTACCCAAACGGGTACTCTTTAATAAAAGGTCGATTAAGGTCTTGACACATCGTTCATCGCCATGATATAACCCGCCCAATTAAATATTCGCTCTTATCCAGAGAGACTGAGGGAACGGCCCTTTGAAGTCTCGGCAACCAGACAAATGTTATGGTGCCAAATCCGACAAATAAGAATGACACGCGTCATTCGTATCTGGAAGATGAGAGGACGGTGTAGACGTATACCTCTTCTTGTACTTTCAGAAGAGGTAATTTTTTTAAGCGCTTAAAAAATTATTCTCTTCTGACGGGCGGATCAACTTTATTCAAGAGGAGAAAACTCAATGTCCACAATTGCAGATCGTCAGTTAGGTTTCGCCACCCGCCAGTTACACGCGGGCTATTCCCCCGACCCCACCACGGGCAGTCGCGCGGTGCCGTTATACCAAACCACCAGTTATCAATTCAAAAGCACGGAACACGCCGCGAATTTATTCGCGCTCAAAGAGCTGGGAAACATCTACACTCGCTTGATGAACCCCACCACCGATGTGTTGGAACAACGCATCGCTGCGCTCGAAGGTGGTGTGGCTGCATTGGCTTCAAGTTCCGGTCATGCCGCACAAGCGCAGGCAATTTTCACGTTGTGCAATGCGGGTGACCATATCGTTTCGTCGTCACGTTTGTATGGCGGAACATATAACCAGTTCAAGTACACCCTGCCCAAGTTGGGAATCGAGGTCACGTTCGTGGACCCAAGCGACCCGCAGAATTTTGAAGCGGCGATCCAGCCGAACACAAAGATCCTGTATGGCGAGACCTTAGGCAATCCCGATCTTGCTGTATTCCCGATCGAGGAAGTTTCTAAGATCGCGAACAAACACAAACTGATTCTGTTTATCGATAACACTTTTGCCACGCCGTATCTCTTCCGTCCGTTCGAATGGGGCGCACACGTCATCACGCACTCCACCACCAAATTTATCGGTGGACATGGAACTTCCATCGGCGGCATCATCGTGGATGGCGGTAACTATGATTTCAGCAATGGCAAGTTCGAGAATTTCAATACGCCCGATCCTTCGTATCACGGCTTGGTGTACTCCACGTTGACTGGTGTTGGACTGCCTCCATTCGCCATCAAAGCCCGTGTGCATGTACTGCGTGACATCGGCGCATGCCAATCACCGTTCAACTCCTGGCAGACCATTCAAGGCATCGAGACTCTCAGTATCCGCATGGAACGTCACGTACAAAATGCCCAGGCGGTTGCCGAATATCTTGAAGATCATCCGAAAGTCAGTTGGGTCAAATACCCTGGTCTCAAGAGTCATCCCGATCATGACCGCGCCAAGAAATATTTACCGAAGGGCGCAGGCGCGATCCTTGGCTTCGGCATCAAAGGCGGTGTGGAAAAAGGTAAGAAGTTTATCGAAAGCTTGCAACTCTTTAGCCACCTTGCCAACGTAGGTGATGCACGCAGTCTTGCCATTCACCCCGCCACGACCACGCACAGCCAGTTGACTGAGGAACAACAAGTCTCCGCTGGCGTGAGCCCAGACTTTGTCCGCTTGTCCATTGGTCTTGAGGATATCGACGACATCCTGTGGGATCTGGGTCAGGCACTCTCGAATTGATGAATACAAATTGATGAATGATGAATTGTTGACGAACCGAGTCGGATAAGGAAGTAACATGCCAAACGATCCAACTGATCTCAAAAATCGAACAAAGGCATACGCGCTGCGGATTATCAAGCTATATCAAGCCCTGCCGAAAAGCGGTGAAGCACAAGTAATTGGAAAGCAAGTCCTTCGTAGCGGAACCTCAGTTGGAGCACAATATCGTGAAGCTTGCCGCGCAAAATCTCCAGCGGACTTCATCAACAAAATGGAAGGTAGTTTACAAGAGCTGGATGAAACTGGATATTGGCTAGAACTACTTACCGAAAGCAAAATTGTGCCAGCCGAAAAACTTGTCGATCTACAAAAAGAGAATGACGAATTAACTGCGATCTTTGTGGCATCTGTGAAAACAGCCAAGAAAAATCGGAACACTTAGCGATTCATCATTCAAAATTCAAACTTAGAAAATCATGCCCGTAAAAATACCTGCTACCCTGCCCGCCCGCACGACCCTCGAACGCGAAAACATCTTTATCATGGATGAAGACCGCGCCAATCATCAGGATATCCGCGCTCTGCGTGTCGCGATCTTGAATCTCATGCCCACCAAAATTGCCACTGAAACGCAGTTGTTGCGTCTGCTTTCCAACTCCGCGCTGCAAGTGGAGATCACACTTCTGCACACCGCCACATACGAATCCAAGAACACCGATGCAGAACATCTACTCAATCACTACGTGACCTTCGATGAAGTAAAGCACGAAAAATTTGACGGTTTCATCATCACCGGCGCGCCTGTGGAGCAAATGCCCTTCGAAGAAGTGGACTACTGGCACGAACTCACCCAGATCATCGACTGGTCAGAGACCAACGTCGAATCGAATTTTTATATCTGCTGGGGCGCACAAGCCGCGCTCTATCATAAGTATGGGATTCCGAAATACGACCTCCCGCACAAGATGTTCGGCGTTTATGAACATCGCGTCTTGAATCCGACCGAAAGCCTGATGCGGGGATTCGATGACATCTTTCTCGCGCCGCACTCCCGTCACACCGAAATTCGCAGGGAGGATGTGGAAAAGGTGAACGAGATTCAGCTTCTGGCTGAGTCCGATGAGGCGGGCGTGTATATCGTCGGCTCAAAGGATGGGCGGCATCTCTTCATCACCGGTCACTCTGAATATGATCCGCTGACTCTCAAAGGCGAATACGACCGCGATGTGAGCAAGGGACTCCCCATCCACGTGCCGCAAAATTATTATCCCAATAACGACCCGACTAAAACGCCCAACGTCCGCTGGCGCGGGCATGCCAACCTGTTGTATTCCAACTGGTTGAATTATTATGTGTACCAAGCCACAGCTTTTGACCCGAACGAAATTCCAGTTAAACCCAAATAAAAGAAAGCTCCAGGAAATGTAATGAATAACAAACGTACATTTGGTTTCACCACCCGCCAACTCCACGCTGGCTACGAACCCGACCCCGCCACGGGGAGTCGCGCCGTACCGATCTATCAAACCGCCGCCTATGATTTAAAAAGCACCGTGCGCGCCGCGCGTCTCTTCGCCTTGCAGGAAACCGGACACATTTATACGCGCATCTCGAATCCCACCACCAGCGTCTTCGAACAACGCATGGCGAGTCTCGAGGGCGGCGTCGGCGCGCTCGAAACCAGCTCAGGTCATGCCGCGCAAATGACCGCCATCCTCACTCTCTGCGAAGCGGGCGATCACATCATTGCACCGTCCACGTTATATGGCGGCACGATCACACAATTCAAATATACGTTTCCCAAACTGGGCATCACTGTCACACTCGTTGATCCCACCGACCCCGAAAACTTCCGCCGCGCGATTCAACCCAACACCAAAATCATCTACGGCGAAACCATCAGCAATCCGCTCGTCAACATCTTTCCGTTCGAAGAAGTCGCCGCCATCGCACAAGAGTTCGGCATCCCCTTGATGATCGACAACACCTTCGCCTCGCCCTACCTCTGCCGTCCCTTCGAATGGGGCGCGGATATCGTCACCCATTCCACCACCAAATTCATCGGCGGACACGGCACTGCCATCGGCGGCGTGATCGTGGATAAGGGCAAATTCAATTGGACGAAAAGCGGACGCTTCAAAAACTTCACCGAGCCTGATCCGGCTTACCATAACGTTGTCTACGCTGACGATTTCGGACCAACCGCCTTCATCTCCAAAGCGCGCGCGGGCATCTTGCGTGATTTCGGCGCCAGCCAGCAACCCATCGCTTCATGGTGGTTCCTGCAAGGACTCGAAACCCTCTCCCTGCGTATGGACGAGCACTGTAAGAACGCGCAACGCGTGGCAGAATTTCTGGCAAGTCATTCGAAGGTTAAGTGGGTCACATACTCTGGTTTACCGAATCACCCCGATCATGAAAAAGCAAAAAAATATCTCCCCAAAGGTCCCGGCGCCATGCTGGGCTTCGGCGTCCACGGCGGACGTGAAGCGGGCGCACGTTTCATCGACAGCCTACAACTCTTCAGCCACGTGGCGAACCTGGGCGATGTAAAGTCTATGGCGATCCATCCCGCCAGCACCACACACTCCCAACTCACCGAAGCCGAACAACTCGCCGCAGGCGTCAGCCCCGATTTCATTCGTCTGAGCGTTGGGCTGGAAGATATTGAAGATATTCTTTGGGACTTGGATCAGGCGTTGAACGCATAAACAGTAGAATATGTCACTCTTCGCTTTCGCTCAGAGTCTCGAAGACAATCGTAGAGATGCTTCGCCGCAGAGCGGCTCAGCGTGACATTAAACAGTAACGGGGAATTTGATTGGCGTTGCCTTTTCACTGGAGTAGTTCTATAATTCTGCTTAAGACGTAGTTGGGCGGCTAGGGTCAAGCCGATTTTTGGAAAAGGGAATTAGTTCAAATGGAATTCAAGCGTATTAGTGTCATCATTATTATCATCGGCACAATGCTTGTTGGTTGCATCAACCGCTCAATGCCCCCTGCCAACTCTGCGACTCTCCAACCCACTGTAACGCTCTTCCCAACTGTCACTCTCTTCTCAACCAACGCTCCAACCGCACTTCCTACTTTTACGTTCACCGCTATGCCAACCTTAATACCAACATCTATCCTTATAGACGAATTAATTAAACCTCGGACAAATAGCGTTATAGCCATAGCGATCCAGAAAAGAACTTCTAAAAGCAGTCGAATTCAAGTGGTTCAAGAAACGATCCGCTAATTCGGGGAGCCGCACTTCC
>Ga0210377_10000163_pt1 | contig 62864 bp, 54 predicted proteins | sample PLM4_65_b1redo_FD_155480 | JGI IMG/M metagenome (GOLD analysis project Ga0210377, IMG submission 155480) | Groundwater sediment microbial communities from an aquifer in East River, Colorado, USA - PLM4_65_b1 redo | ecosystem: Environmental > Terrestrial > Soil > Riparian zone | place: USA: East...
AGTAACCATGACACAAAGAATCAGCATTGACCCCATCACCCGCCTTGAAGGTCACGGCAAGATCGAGATCTTCCTCGACGATAATGGCAACGTTGCCAACTCCTATTTCCAGATCCCGGAACTGCGTGGCTTTGAACGATTTGTCGTCGGGCGTCCGATTGAGGAAATGCCGTTAATAACGAATCGTATCTGTGGCGTGTGTCCCGAAGCGCATCACATGGCAGCTTCCAAAGCCGCGGACGCGGTCTACAAAGTTGACCCGCCACGGGCGGCGAAGATGTTGCGCGAGTTGCTTTACTCCGCGTTCTATTGCACAGACCACACCACTCACTTTTATGCTTTAGGCGGTCCTGATTTTGTGATGGGACCCGATGCCCCCGTTGCCGAAAGAAATATTCTGGGTGTGATCCACAAGGTTGGATTGGAGATCGGCGGCAAGGTCATCCAGATGCGCAAGTATGGGCACACAGTTGTCGAGATGATCGGGGGACGAAAAGTCCATCCGTGCACGTCGATCCCCGGCGGGATGACAAAGGGTATTACGGAGGAACAACGCAAGGAAATTGAAGAAATGGGACGCTGGGCAATCGAGTTTGCGCAGTTCAGTCTCAAGATTTTCAACGACATTGTGCTTGGCAACAAAGGATATGTGGATTTGATCCTTGGCGATGTTTATACTCATCATACCTATTACATGGGCTTGGTGGACGAGAATAACAAGGTCAATTTCTATAACGGCAAGGTCCGCGTGGTTGACCCGAATGGCAAGGAGTTCGTCAAGTACGCGCCGAAGGATTATGCCGAGCATATTGCCGAGCATGTCGAACCGTGGACATACCTCAAATTCCCATATTTGAAGAAGGTCGGTTGGAAAGGATTTGTGGACGGTGAAAACTCTGGCGTCTACATGGCGACTCCGCTTTCACGCCTCAACGCTGCAGATGGAATGGCAACGCCACTCGCCCAAGCAGAATATGAAAAGTTCTATGCAACACTCGGTGGCAAGCCAGTGCACCAGCGACTCGCGACGCACTGGGCGCGACTGATAGAGTTGCTCTACGCGGCGGAACGCTGGGTGGAGCTGGTAACAGACCCTGAGATCACATCGCCAAACGTTCATACCAAACCGACAGAAATACCAACAGAGGGTATAGGCATCGTCGAAGCGCCGCGCGGCACTCTCACGCATCACTACTGGACCGATGAACGGGGTGTCGTTACCAAGGCGAATCTCATCGTTGGCACAACGAATAACTACGCGCCTATTCAGATGTCCACACATAAAGCCGCAACGAGTCTCATTAAGAACGGCAACGTGACGGAAGGTCTGCTCAATATGGTGGAGATGGCGTTCCGTGCGTATGATCCCTGCTTTGGGTGCGCGACACACTCCCTGCCCGGTCAGATGCCATTGGAGATCACAATTCGCGATGTGCATGGGAATCCGGTCGAGGTGTTGAAACAATTTTGTTAGCGTGATTTGAAAATCGTCCCGCAGGTTTATTTGGGCAAAATTCCTTTCAGTGGTAGATCTGCGGGACGACGAATATCCATTAAACGGAGGCAGGTTCAGGCTTGAAAAGAAGCGTGCTTGAGCGTGTCGAAGGGCGAGGATGTCATTATGAAAACATTATTGATCGGGCTTGGTAATCCCATTCTCGGAGATGACGGTGTCGGTTGGAAAGTCGTTGAAAATGTGAGATGTCAAATTGATCCTGAAATGCATGTGGATGTGGATTGCCTTTCTCTTGGCGGGATCAGTTTGATGGAACATCTCATTGGCTATCAGCGCGCCATTCTGGTCGATGCTTTTATTTCAGATGAAAATATTGGCTCGGTTCTGGTGTACAAGTTGAACGAGATTCCCAATTATTCGGCTTATCATATTACGAGCATGCACGATACATCCCTGCAAAACGCCATTGAATTGGGCAATTCCATGGGTGCGGTTTTACCTGATGACATTATCGTGGTCGGGATCGCGATCAGACATATTGTGGATTTCAGCGAGGATTTGTCTCCACCGGTTGCCGGGGTGATCCCACAGGTGACAGAGATCGTACTGAACCTGCTCAAAAAATTTGAGACTGCATCATAGTTGGATCGGATGCGTTTTTGGGAAGATGGGGGAGGGACGACGCTTCACTCCCAGTCGGAGGCCGTCTTGTGCTGAGAGTTTTTTCCTGCCTTTGAATACCTCCGTTAATCACGAAAAATGAGAATTTTCCATTAATGTTGTATTTTTCTCAAGTTTGTATATAATTGACTTAAGCCAAACTTACCTTAAACTAACCAACTTACCATCTAAAATGAGTGCAACATCCATAATTCACTGGAGTTGAATTTAGATTAATAAGTGGGGAAATTAAAGCGTTTCTCAAAAATATGAATAGTTGTGATAGGAGGTGCCTTCCAACCAATGAAATTACAAGCAACCTTCTGTTGAAAACCCACTGAAAGGAGAAATGCAGAAATGTCAACAAAGAAAATGCTCGTCTTACTTGGCACGCTGATCATCGCGGCTGTGGTTATCACCGCCTGCGCCGGTCCACAAGGTGAGCCTGGCCCCGCAGGTCCTGCAGGACCTGCCGGCCCTGCTGGCCCCGCAGGTCCTGCTCCAGCCTTTAGCCCTGCAGACCTCACCTGCACCGAATGCCACAATGACACCACCTTGATCGTCTCCAAGGAAGCGCAGTTTAGAGAGAATTCCGTGCATGGGACCGGTGAAGCCTTTGAAAGAGGCGAAGAAACCGCCTGTGCTGGTTGCCATGGTACTGAGGGTGCCAAGGCGCGTATCAATGCCGGTCTCCCCCCGCATGACGCGTCTGTTGTAGGCGTGACGAACGTCTCTCCGTTTGATTGCCGTACCTGCCATAACATCCACACCACCTACACAAAGGCTGATTTCTCCCTCACGGGAGCTGAACAGGCTGTGAAGCTGGAATATTCCGACGGTACCTTTGATGGTGGCGCCGGCAATCTGTGCGCCAACTGCCACCAGATCCGCAATCCCAAGCCTAAAGTCGATGGCGGAAACGTCGCGATTACATCCTCACGCTACGGCACCCACTACGGTGTTGAAGCCCAGATGCTACTTGGCGAAGGCGGATTGGGTGACGTGACCGGAAGCCCGAGCGCGCACTACTCAACGGTCAAAGACACCTGTGTGGCTTGCCACATGGGAGAAGAATTCAACCACACCTACTTGCCCAATGTGGAGCGTTGTCAGGCCTGCCATGCCGATGCCCAAAACTTTGATATGAACGGCGTGCAGACCGAGGTCAAGGCGAAGCTCGAGGAACTTCATACCCTCTTCGTTGAAAAGAAATTGATGAACCCGGACGAGGTGGCTAACCCGAGCAATCTATGGGGTATTTATGACCCGGCGACCGATAAATGGAGTAACCCCTCCGCGGATGCTCCCTTGACGGTTCCAGAAGCGGTTGCAAACGCGATGTGGAACTACAAGTTCGTAACCTACGATCAGAGTAATGGTGCTCACAACTCGAAGTATGCCAAAGCCCTTCTCGAGGCAGCCTTGGAAACGATGAAGGCGTACAATCCGTAAGGATTACACCAAAGCACAAGGGGAAGAAAACACGATGACGGGCGCTCAGCGCCCGTCAATTTTTATCATGTTCCAGTCGCAGTTTGTCACGAAGTATCCCTTTTGGACGGCGCGATAGCAAATAATTGACTTCTTGCATAAATAACCATTGCTTAGCCACTGACTGCGCAAGCGCACAGAGACCTTTGAGAAAACTCATTTTCTCTGTGGTCTCCCCTGGAACCGCCCACCAGGGGAGGTGTGTGGTAAAGACGACATTCGCAAGAGGTCTATTATCTAATTGTACCTATATTGTGAAATCTGTTACTTTTATCTGATTAGCTTGTGACATCCGTTCTTATTGAGTAGTTTGATTGAGATTAAAATAAAAGGGAGATTAAAAGGCTCTGTGAAAACCTTAATATTCCAAGGAGGTGTCTTCCGCCAATCAATACAAAGCCCCCTCTGCTCGAAACCCACTGAAAGGAGAATATTGTAAAATGTCGATGAAAAAGAGTTTGATGCTTCTCGGGACAATTCTCGTGCTGGCAGTCACACTGGTGGCATGTGGCGCGCAACCCACTGAGGCCCCTGCCCCAACCGAAGCCCCGACGGAAGCAGTTGTTGAGAAGCCCGCGGTCGAAGTGCCTTACCTTGCCCTTTGGGAAGGCTCTGCCCACAACGCCGTAGATACGGAGCCTTTCCGTCACTGGGATGATGCCACCGAGAACCCAGATGGTGTTCCCACAAGCTGCGCGAAATGCCATACAACCGCTGGTTACCAGGATTTCCTGGGTGCCGATGGTTCTGAGGCCAATAAAGTGGATGCTGCTGTCCCTGCGAAGGACGTCCAAGGCATACAGTGCGTGGCTTGTCACAACCCTGTTACCACCTTCCAGCTGACAAGTGTCAGTTTTCCTGGCTTTGAGCTCGATAAGGACGGCAACCCTGTGCCTTATGTTATTGATGGCCTGGGTGATGCCGCTCGTTGTATGATCTGCCACCAGGGCCGCGAGTCGAAAGCTTCTGTGGATGGCCAGATCGCGCGATTCAAAGTGGAAGATGTGGATGCAGTTGTTGCCCCGATCAAGGATGATAAAGGCAATGATGTCAAGTTCGGCTTCCGCAACATCCACTACTTTGCCGCCGCTGCCACACTGTATGGCACGGAGGTCAAGGGTGGTTATGAGTATGAAGACAAACTGTACGATGCCAAGTTCGATCATGTTGAGGGTCGCGACACTTGCATTGGTTGCCACAATCCCCATACCCTCAAGGTGAAGGTGGATGAGTGCGCCGCGTGCCATGGTGATGGTGTTTTGGCTGAAGGCGGTTTGCAAAACATCCGTATACCGCAGGCCTCTGCTTGGGACTATGACGGCGACGGGGACGTTGAAGAAGGCATGTACTATGAGATCCAGGGCTTGCAGGAAGCTTTGATTGCCCAGATCCAAGCCTATGCCAAGGATACAGCTGGCGCTGAAATTAAATATGATGCAGCCACCTACCCATATTTCATGGGCGCTGATGGCAACGCTTATCCGAACTGGACAGCCCGCCTGCTCAAGGCTGCTTACAACTACCAGGTTTCCATTAAGGATCCCGGTGCGTTTGCCCATGGCAATAAGTATATTGTTCAACTGCTGATCGACTCCATCGAAGATCTCGGTGGTGATGTCAGCAAGTACACACGCGATGATGCCGGCCACTTTGCTGGCAACACCATGCCGTTCCGTGATTGGGATGCTGATGGTGAAGTTCCCTACCGCTGTGCCAAGTGTCACACTGCCGGTGGTATGCCTGAGTTCATCAAGAATGGCGGAACCGTTGTCGTGGATGGTCGCGGTACAACCCTGACCGCTGGTATCGGCGCGATGGAACCCAACAATGGCTTCCAGTGCTCAACCTGCCATGACGAAGTCAACTGGCCCGAACGCTATGCGATCGCTTCCGTGGTCTTCCCCAGTGGCAAGACTGTGTCCTTCGGGAAGGATGCTGATGGCAAGCTCATCGCTGACGACTCCAACCTGTGCATCACATGCCATCAGGGACGCGAGTCAACGACCAGCGTCAACAATGCTCTCAGGGGCAAAGAAGACGATACAGTTGATACGGCTATCAGTTTCAAGAACATCCATTATCTGGGGGCTGGCGCGACCTTGTTCGGCGCCGATGCGGCTGGTGCTTACCAGTATGCCGACAAGGAATATGTTGGCATGAACACGCATGCTTCTCCAGAAGGTGCCATGAACAAGTGCAAGGACTGCCATGATGTCCATGCTCTCGCACCCAAGGTCGAAACCTGCAAAGGTTGCCATGGTACCGATGATGTGGAAGCCATCCGTATGACCGCTCCTGATTACGATGGTGACGGCGCGACCGAAGGCGTGGCTGGCGAAATCGATACTTTGGCCGAAGCTCTCTATGCCGAAATCCAGAATTATGCCGAAACTGCAGGCACACCGATTTTGTACGACGGACATACCAATCCGTACTTCTTTGTCGATGCTGATAAGAACGGCGAAATCGACAAGGATGACAAGAACGCCAATGTCCGCTACAACGCCTGGACTCCTCGTTTGCTACGAGCAGGCTTCAACTATCAATACAGCCAGAAGGATCCCGGTGCGTTCGTTCACAATCCGAAATACGTTGTCCAGTTCCTGATCGACTCGATCGCGGACTTGGGCGGCGACGTTAGCAAGTACACTCGCCCGTAAGGGATGAGCTAAGTGGGGAAGAAACACGATGGCGGACGCTTAGCGTCCGCCATCTCTTTGTATACTTCCTTATTTTGTTGATTTCTCATTCTTGTACATTCCTAAGCCTGCTTCCGCATGTACGGCAGAAGCGGTCTCCTGAGTGGGCGCGTGCCCCGCATTCATGACAGTATGCCTGTCCTTCGCCATCTTCTTCACTGGACTGATGGCGTCGTCTTCTTGATCCTGCGCGTGCCGATGAATAGGCTTCTGATTGGGTGGAACGCCAATAAAAGAACAGTGCGACCGCGATCAATGCCACACCGACGCCGCCGATAATATAAGGCATTCTGTCAATGGAAACGCGACCGGATGTATCAGGCCCAATGGGTTCGGATGGTTGAACGCTATCCGACTGACCTGTATTGGTGACTGCATCAGATTCGCGCGTATATTCAAGCTGGAACTCATACGATCTACCCGCGACCAATCTGTTTTCTGCCACAGATCCAACCAGGTACAACCCATTCGGTGAAATACTTGTGTTCGATATGATTGGGGAAGCAACAACGTTCGTACTATCGGCAGGTATGAGCATATTGACGATGAGATTGTCCACAGCATATCCGCCAAACCACTGATATTTGAAGAAGCGCTTATTCCCTTCTCGCGTGAGAGGTTGGTAATACTCGACCCGATATTTATCACGCGTATCCACCTTCAACGTGATGTTTTGCCAGTTGCCCTGCTCCTCCGGACCATCGAAATTTATGTTGAACAGTTTGCTATCCTTTTCAACTGCCACCGCCATAAGATTCCCTTCCTTCGGGAATCTCACTGTCACTTTTGCAGGAAGTGTTGTGTTTTGTGACACAACGAATTCGTTGATGATGAGCATACTCGGCTGGTCATATTCCGACCAGAGCTCGATGTTGACTGATTCCAGTTTTGCTTCGTCCTGTGCGTCCACTGTGGATGGGAATAACAACAATCCCAATAGCAGGATGAAACCAAGCCACTTACGCATGAGTGACCTCCGATCGATTATGTGATTTCCTGAATCTTACCATGCAATGATTGCATATGAATACAAAGATTCCCCACCTGGCGGAGGAAGCCCTGTTATATCGCTAAAGCCTTAACCAGATTCCAACAAACCCAATTGGCAGGAGTTTCGATCTTATGCTTCTGCGCAGCTTTGACGACCGCGCCGCAAATTGCGTCAATTTCCGTCGGGGCGTTGCGAAGCACATCCTGCAACATCGATGAATGATTCGCGGCGGTTTTGTGTGCCACCTCCTCAACAGCGGTAATGGGGTCAGCGAACGGCAAATTTATTTTTTCAGCATTTGCCACTTGAGCGGTCTCTTGCGCCAGCTTCCCCATCATCGCACGTGCCGATGGACGTTCCAGCAATTCACCATTACGGACCCGTAACAGCGCGGTCAACGGATTAATTCCTGCGTTGATGACCAGCTTACCCCAGACAAGTGATTGCGCATCCTCGACCATCTGCACATTGAGTTTTGCGGACCTCAACGCCGCCTCAATCGGACCGAGCGCCTGATTCCGTTCAATGGATACGATCCCCTCTCCACCCGCTCTCGCCAGCCCGGGACCAAGCAGAGTCGCGCCAGTGGTTGTTGTCCCTAGTGCAACGCGTTTCGAGCCGAGACTTTGTATGAGTGTCTCGTAATTACCCAGTCCATTTTGAAGCGTGACGACAAGTCCTTCATCCGTTAAGCATTCGGATAATTGTCGCGCGGCGCGTTCCGTCTGCCACGCTTTGACCAGTACAAGCGCGTATCTTGTGCCAGCACATTCGCGCGGGTCGTTTGTGGCATGGACTTTATACTGCTGTTCATGTCCATTTGCGTCCACGAGCCGGGCACCGTTCTTATGCAAAGCATCGAGCCCATCCTTCCATGTGCCGAGCATGGTGATGCGATTTCCCGCTTGGGTTAGCCGCGCAGCGAAAAGTGTGGCGAGCGCGCCTGTACCAACGATCAATACATTCATGCTTTTTACGAATCACGGATTACGTAATACGTATTACGTAATCCGTAATGTCTCAGTTCAATACGTTCAGCAACGATTCCCACTCTTTGTTGTCCATTTCAACAGTGTGTTCCTGGGCAGGGAAGCGCTTGGTCTCCACGTCTTCGATGTAATCGGCGAAGACCTTTTGCATCTCTCCATGAAAGTCCGCATATTTCTTGACGAACTTCGGTGTGAAGCGGTCGAACAGACCGAGCACATCGTGTGTGACAAGAACCTGACCGTCGCAACCTGCACCCGCACCAATGCCGATGGTGGGGATGGAGATCCGCTTCGAGATCAAGTCCGCGAGACGCGCGGGAACAGATTCAAGCACAATGCTGAAACAGCCCGCAGCTTCGAGCAGAAGCGCATCTTCCACGAGTCGTTTGGCCGCGGTGGCAGTCTTGCCCTGTGCGCGGAATCCGCCCAGTTGATTGATGGATTGCGGCGTGAGGCCAATGTGTCCCATCACGGGAATCCCCGCGCCGGTGATCGAGCGGATGGCATCCGCGCGTTCGCGTCCACCTTCCAGCTTGACCGCATCCATGCCGCCCTGCTGGAGGAAACGACCAGCATTACGCGTCGCTTCCTCGACCGAGACCTGGTATGACATAAACGGCATGTCGCCGACGAGGAGAGCGGTTTTCGCGCCGCGTGCCACGGCACGGCTGTGATGGAGCATTTCCTCCATCGTGACCGGAAGCGTGTTCTCGTAACCGAGCACGACCATCCCAAGCGAATCGCCGACAAGGATGGAATCGACGCCGGCCTTGTCCATCGCCATGGCGGTGGGATAGTCGTACGCGGTGAGCATCGTGATGATCTCGCCGCGTTCCTTCTTTTGACGGAAGGTAAGTGTTGTTACCTTTTTGCGCGCTTGCGCGCTGATGGAAACGGGTGCAGGTGTAGACATGGTATCCTCCGAAAAATGGTAGGAGCCTTATGTTGCGGCTATCCCTCTTCTTGCCGCGAGTTTGGCAACCTTGAGATTTTTCCGTCGCGTTCGAAAGTGATACGCGCGGTGTGTCTATTATTCCACAAAACCCGAATTTCATCTATAATAAATTTGTCTGAAATTTCCATACTGCTTAAGGTGGCGTCCTTCGCGAAGCACTCCTGTGGAGCGCCGCCGGGGACGGCGGCTTGAGCAATATTGCTAACAAGGAGAACCATTATGAAACGAATGTTTGGCTTCCTGATCGGAATTGTAGTTGGCGGGTTGGTGGGTTCGACCATCGCATTGTTGCTGGCTCCCGAATCAGGTGATGTGTTGCGTTCACAGATCCGTTCGCGTGGAGAGAATTTCTTCAATGATGTTCGCCACGCGGCGGATGAACGCAAGATCGAACTGCGCCAGAAACTGGATTCCCTGCGCGCACCACGGGAGATGTAATTCGTAATTACGATTTACCTGCTTACTGATTTATAAAACCTATCCGCCTTTTGCATATTTTGTTCGTATTCCGCCCGCGCGGCGATAATTCCCTGATTCAAACCTGCGGCTTTGTTCCGCAGGTTTTTGTTTTCAATCGCAGAAACGATCGCATCGGCGATGGATTGCGGATTTGTTGAATCGAAAAGCAACCCGTTTTCGTTTGGCGTGATCCACTCGCGGATGGATTCCAGATCACCTGCAACGGGGAAACATCCGCAGGCGATGCCTTCGAGTAGGGTGTTTGGCGTGCCATCGTGAATGCTAGGCGATGCGACGATTTGTGCGCGTCGGAATACATCGGCCATTTCAAAGTGAGGGACAGGGGGAAGCAGTTCAACCGCGTGACCAATCTCCAATTCTCCAATCCACTGAATTGCCTGTGATTCGCCTGCCATCAGGGCAAATATGAATTTCGCATTGGAATGTTTTGCCAGAACAAGCGGAATGGCTTTGAAAAAAGAATCGTTGTGCACATAGGAACGGAATCCGCGCGGGTTGATGATAATTGGTTCTTCAACAGGTTTTGGGTTGGGATAAAAAATATCAGTTCTGATTCCACCATTGCCTGGCGCGACCAGGGTCGGCTTGGATGAGTCCAAACCCCATTCTCTTGCAAGACGAATATCACGCTGAACATCTGCGTGGAGCGCATCAACTACTTGCATTGTCCAATGTGTGTAGTGCTTCATCAGAAAAGTGGACGGCGCGTGCAGGGTGAAGTCATTGCCCCAGATGGAAACGATAAGAGGCACGCCCGTATATGAGTCCGCGGCGAGCATGCCTTCGTAGGGAATCCGCATGGCATGGACCAGGTCGGGTTTCACTTCTTCGATGAATCCGCGCAATCTTTGCGACGCGCGGCGGATGGTCAGAGGTCCGAGCCAATGTCTGATGGCGGTGCGCAGGCCAAGGCTTCGCGCGGAAGCGGTACCCGGGCGTTGCGAAGATTTTTTAACCGAGCTAAAGGCAACAGGTGTGATCTCAAGCTGCTTAATGGGAAAATCCAATGAACAGGCAAAGGTGGATGCGATAAAAACTTCGTCGCCGCGTTCTGCGAAATGACGGATCCAATTGGTTGCGATGGGTGAGCGTGCGTCTACCACGAACAATATCCTCATAAAATGGATTATACGTCATTGCCCGATGGGCTGAGACGCGGTATATTTACAGAGTACCGCAAGCATATCTGACCTGGAAACTCGAATCTTAGTTTGAAATTTTTTGACCTCTTGCATAAGTGAACCAGTGCCTAGCCACACACCTGCCTGATTTGCTAAGCAAATCACGGGCGGTGCCAGGGGAGTTCACAGAGACTGTTGAGAAAAACTCATTTTCTCAGTGGTCTCTGTGGCAAAGGGACTTTCACAAGAGGTTGTTTTAAAGCTTTCAGAAATCAATGGGAGAAGCGCTAACCCGTAATGAGCAAGGGACGCATTCTGGTCGTCGAAGATAATATGGATAACTACGAACTTGTGCGCTTTATTTTGGAACGCGCAGGCTATGATGTTTTTCTTGCAGTGAATGGACGAGATGGTGTGGATGCAGCTCGTTTACAGAAACCCGATATGATCCTGATGGATCTGGGGATGCCCGAAATGGATGGGTGGATCGCAACCGAAAAGCTGAAATCGCACGAAGCAACTAAATCCATTCCTTTATATGCACTCACAGCGCACACGCTGCCCATTGAGCGTAAACGCGCCCTGGAGGCCGGGTGTGATGGTTACCTCTCCAAACCCATTCACATGAAAGGGTTTATCGATGTGATCGATGAAGTGTTCACTGGGATAGGCAATAATAAAGTCTCGTAATAAATTGATCCTGCATGCGCGGGACAATCATTTTTAACAAAGAGGTTCAATCATATGAAACAAATTTGTGTTGTCGGCGTTGGATACGTCGGTCTGGTAACCGCGGCCTGTTTTGCCGATCTGGGGAATCGTGTCGTCGCTCTTGATGTGGATGAGAAGCGGGTTGAAAATCTCAAAAAGGGTGTCATGCCAATTTATGAGCCGGGTCTGGAAGAACTGGTGGCGCGCAACGTAAAGGGTGGAAGATTGTCGTTCACCACTTCGTATGAAGATGCGTTGAAAGGTGTGGAATATGCCTTCATTGCGGTGGGGACTCCCTCCGGCGTGGAAGGCAATGCGGACTTGCAATATGTGGAAGTTGCCGCGCGTTCCATTGCCAAAGCGATGACTGCGACGCTCATTATCATCAACAAATCCACGGTTCCGATCGGGACCGGGGACTGGGTCGCCGATATCGTAAAGTCCGCCCAGCCCAGGCCGATCGAATTCGCGGTCGTATCCTGCCCGGAGTTCCTGCGCGAAGGTTCAGCGATCTCCGATTTTATGAGCCCACATCGCAATGTAATTGGTTCATTGGATAAGGATGCCGCGAACAAGGTTGCCCAGTTGCACCTGCCCTTGCGCGCTACCATTGTCATCACCGACCTGCGTACGGCTGAAATGATCAAATATGCCAGTAATGCCTTCCTTGCCGCGAAGATTTCCTTCATCAATGAGCTTGCCGACCTGTGCGAACTCGTCGGTGCGGATGTGAAGGAAGTCGCTGCGGGAATGGGCTACGATGCGCGCATTGGTCGGTATTTCCTGGATGCGGGTTTGGGCTGGGGAGGTTCCTGCTTCCCGAAGGATGTGCAGGCTTTGGCTTACATGGCGAAAGAGAAGGGGCTTAATCCCCGCATCTTGAATGAAGTCATGAACGTCAACTATGATCGCCGGAAGGATGTTTCCAAACATGTTGAAACAATGGTTGGTGGTGATCTCAAAAGCAAGACCATCGGTTTGCTTGGTCTGGCATTCAAGGAAAATACTGACGATATGCGTGACGCGCCATCCGTGGATATCTCCAATGCTCTGATCGCAGCGGGTGCAAAAGTCCGTGGCTATGACCCTGTTGCACGCGAGACTGCTGCTCCATTGATGCCCGCGGTTGAGATCTTTGATGATATGTACAAGATGGCGAAGGGGTGCGATGCGTTGATCGTCGTCACTCCGTGGAATGAATTCAAGCAACTTGATCTTGAAAAAGTCAAGGACTTGCTCAAAACGCCTGTGATCTATGATGGGCGCAATATTTACGACCCTGCCCGCATGAAGGAAATGGGATTCAATTATCGGGCAATTGGTCGTTAGTCTTATAGTCCTATAGTCACTTGGTCGAATGGTCGGGTAGTCGGGTACAATTGCCCCGCTATCCGACTTTTCGATTTGACTACTTGACTAAGCGACTAACCGACTAAATGACCACTCCTCCCGTTTGCAACTACGAAGGCTCCGATTACCAATCCTCTTTTTGGGATAAGGGCGGACGCGAGTATGAAGACCGCACGGAAGCCATTGCCCTCAAGCGTCTCCTCCCCAAAGGCGGACGCCTCATGCTGGAACTTGGGGCTGGTGCCGGACGAAATACGCCGCGCTACCTCGGCTTTGACCGCGTGATCCTGCTCGATTATTCGCGTACGCAACTGGAGCAGGCTCAGGGACGACTCGGCAGCTCAAAAAAATATATCTACGTCGCGGCTGATGTATATCGGCTTCCGTTTGTGAATGGTTTGTTTGACACGGCGACGATGATCCGTGTTCTGCATCATATGGCAGATGCGCCAAAAGCACTGGAGCAGGTGAAAAATGCACTTCGCTCCGGCGGCGTGTTCATTCTTGAGTTTGCGAACAAGTTGAATCTCAAGGCAATTTTCCGTTATTTATTTGGCAGGCAGAAGTGGAATCCATTCACACTGGAACCTGTCGAGTTCGTGAAGTTGAATTTCGATTTTCACCCAAAGGCTGTCCACAATTGGTTGAAAGAACTTGGTTTCTCGATTGAAAGGACACTTACGCTCTCGCATTTTCGCGTTGGTTTTTTAAAACGAATCCTTCCAACAAGCGCACTGGTCTTCTTCGATTCGATCTTTCAATGGACAGGCTCATTATGGCAGTTATCTCCAAGCGTGTTTGTGAAAGCACGTAGGACCGAACTTCCCGGTTTACATGGGGTTGAGACAAGTCCTGCCCTTACGAATCTGGTGGCGTTTTTCAAATGTCCAGATTGCGCCTTTTCCCCGTTAATTGACAGGAAGAGTCATCTCGAATGTTTGAGTTGCAAAAAGAAGTGGGAAGTGAAGGATGGCATCTATGATTTCAGGGAACCAATAAAAAACTGACCCCATTTGGCGCCAGTTTTTAATCTCGATGGTTGATGACTACTTGCCAGCCCGGATCTTCGGTTCACTGAGGGGAGCGCTGAACAGCGGGGCGAAGAAGCAGAAATCGAACAGATCTGAAACGAGAGGCACTGCGCCGATAACAGCCACGAGAATGGATATTGCGAGTGCTATCCGATTGAACTGTTCAGGAGTAAGCATTCGATCCTAATGAAGATGCATTACTTCTCAAATCGAATTTCATCTAAATAAAAAGAAGTGCCTCCTGGACATTTCTCCCAACTTGTTGACCACACAAAGCCACCGATGATATATGAGATATCTGCGCCTTTGAGATCTATCTCATGTTCTTGCCATTCAGATGATAGTTTAACGGCTATGCCACGTGGGAATGTTAGACTGTCACCGTAAAGTCCAATAATTCCTCCAACTTTAAACTCAATCGTGCATGATTTATCTGACCTTGCCCAAAACTTCAGGCGACTATAACTGGAAAGATCATATCCAGTTCCTTCCCAAACTTGATCCTTCCCCCAATTGTTAGCCGGTTGTTGCCAGTAGACTCCCGCCCATTTACAAGGAGGAGCATAGTCGCACGCATTTGGGCCATTTCCTTGAGTATTGTATATAATTCGAATGGAGGTATTCCCCGACTGTGGATTCTCTCCATTAGCTCCGTCTATTTGAATATCGCCAGTATCACCCATATAGCCGCTTGGTATAAAGTGGTTGTATGGTGTGTCCCCATCACTGTAAATGTAAAATATATCGTCAGAAACGGGAATTAAGGTTGCAGTAGGAGGTAAAGTTTCAGAAACAATTGGCGTTGAAGTTGATGGTTCTTTTCCCATGAGCCGATACGCTAATACCTTTGGAGTTCGATCTGAGAAAAAGACTCCCCAATGAGGCTCAATAGGGAGGTGGGTTTTCCAGGGTTGATCGAAAGCTTCGAAATACACAAAGCGCACGTTCGTTATTTCTAACTCTTGATAATATTGATTTTGTGTGTCTTCAGATAACTTTCCCTCGGTATCTCCAGCAGTAGGTAAACCAACTTCTTTAAAAAGAATAAAACGATCAGTTCGTCTCTCTAGGTCTTCATATGCTCCCTCAGTCCACTTAACCGCATTTAGAGGCTCGAGTTGGCTATGAAAATATGGATGTGCATTTGGAAAAACCCAATCCCCAATTTTCAATAGATCTTCGTTGTAATAATCGTCAAATTCTTCTGTTGTTGTGACGGGTTTGCCTGTTGCTTTGCGAAGGTTTTCAATGGCTGAGGATAATTCTGACAGTTCATATCTTTTACTTAGTCCTTCATTTCCTATACAATATCCAAGCACAATCGAAATATTTGAAGCCGCGTTTGCATTTGACAATTCTTCTTGATTCTTCGGGTCCCATATTCCTATAATAAGACCTTTAAATCCCTCTTCTTGAGCCAAGCTTGGGAAATCTCTTCCCATAATACCAATAGACCCATAAGTCACGAGGCCCGTAAAACCTGCTTCACGTAAAACCGCGAGGTCGGCGCGGATATCATCTGGCGTTGCTTCGATACCTTTGTTTGGATCTGAGTTGGGTGGTGAATAGGCTACCCATACAATATTACTAACTTTCTCTATCCATCCATTTGGAAGCGATCCATCAGAAGTAGGGGCAATGGTATTGGGAGGTGGGACAGTGGCTGGCGTGCCACAACTTGATAGAAGAAAAGCAACTATCATAACAAGTGCACAAAATCGGATACTCCAATTTACAAACATATTAGCTCCTATAAGCGTTGCCCATGTAGATGAGAATAAATCCTTGACTTCCCGGACTCATTTTTCATAACGGATGTTACGGATTTCTATTCCAAAGATTTTCGGGTTTTCAGGGATAATGATCCCATCAGTATTACGTATCGACTTCACTCCATTATCTCCCCAGGTTATTACCCAGCCAAAGACTCCCACAACACACTTAAGAAACTCTTCTTCAACTTCATTCCGAAACACAAACTCAAATTCTTGCCACTGCGGGGTAAGCATAGGTTTAAGCAAAGAGATCGGTGATTTTATGGAATCTGGATAAGGAGCAGAGATCATTTTTTTTGTTTGCTCGTCCCAGTTCCAAGTAACTCCGCCAATGACAAATTCCACATTAACACTACCTTGAATACTCCTCGCTTCCCATTTGATTAACTTATATCCACGAAGATCGTAACCGTTGTTTGGATCTGTGCCACCTGGGCCAGCTGAATCAATAAACATTATGCCCACAAACTGTGCTGGATTCAGGTTGGATTCCATATTTATATATTTATATTCCCATTCGTGGGGCCCTTCTCCGTTTGTTATGTATTCAAATTGAATCGGATTCGGCGTGCCACCTGCCACTTTTCTTATATCACCGGTATCTCCCATATATTGTTTGGGTTTGTAATATTGGTCAACAATAAAAACATTGGAAGTGCCAGGTAATTTGCATTGTGATGGAGTTTTTGTTGGTGTTGTGATGGAAGTTGGTGTAGTATGTAGAGAGGTAACCATTGTAGCGGTTGACGTTAGTGGCGGCGAAGCTGTAATTGTAGGAGGTCTAAACAATGCCTGAATTTCGGGTCTAAATAGTGCAACTACGCTTAGGGCAATCAGAGAAAATATTATATAAATATAGCAACTTCGTCTGTCAGTTGGTTGGGGTCCGGGCTTGGTAGGAATTGGAGGCTTTGGTGGCTCGCCATCTGTATCATCTCCTTCGGGTTTCACTTCTATCTTATCAGCGCGGGACTTCAATGAGCGCAACAACATTGCAAAGCCATGATCCTCGAATAAATCCACCCGTTGCAGAGACCGCAGTCCGCGCGGCACATTGCACTCTTCCAACCGAAGAGGAATGAGAAAGATTGTTTCCTCAGGTTTCTCCAACGCGATGTCTGAAGCATAGCGCAATTCTTTTTGAACAAATCCTTCTTTGCTTACTGAGGCATTTGACAAACAGACAATGACTACATCCGAATCTTCGACCGCCTTCTCAATGGCAATTCTCCAGTCCTGACCTGGCAGGAGTTTTTCCTCATCTAACCAAGGTTCAATCCAGCCTTCTGCAATCAAACTTTGATACAAATCATGCACGACAAGTTTATCGCCGGAGGCATGACAGAGGAAGACTTTTAGAGGACGCTTGGTAGATTCATCCATGTGGCCCGCCATGAGGTTAAGTCTCTTATCGAAGATACTGTATCTTGCGAATACACACAATTACAGGTGTGTTTTCAAAGACAAATTCAGTTACCACGTAAAGCCTGCTTAAGTCCGCACCTTTGAGCTCGCTAAGTGGAATTTCGACAGTTGTCCACTCTGTTGTCAAATTCGTGACACGATATTTATCTTCCGACCCATCATCAGGTTGGGTATTATCTTTCACTCCAACCAATACGGATTCATTCTCCTTATCCCCACGTAGTTCGATTGAGAGTTTTGTGTATTCAGATAAATCTTGGCTAGGACGTGGAGGGTCTTTAGGTTTGCCTACTGTTATGAACACAGAGCCCCATGTCTGCTCACTAGGATAAGCCATACACATTTCATCTTTGGTAACAGTAACCCAGTCTGAGCGGTCGCCTGACGAATCTACTCCCATATCGTAGCCTGACGTAAGACTACCTGCCTGAAAGATAGGATGCATGTTTGGGTCTATCGTCGGTGATGTTGTAACAGTTGGTTCAGGAGTATTTGTTGGGGAAGGTGTAGAAGTTGATGTTTGAGTAATAGTCGGTGACGCGGTTTGATTTTGTGATGAGGTCAGAGTGGCAGTGGATGAACCGCCACAGGATGTGAGCAGAAGGCAAATTATAGCGAGCACATACAGAGTTTTCATGAATACCTTTCTCCCGCATTTTCCCAAAGCACCCTTAAACAAAATACCCCCCAAATGTTCATTGAAGGTGTCTGTAGGTTGTCTAGTTGACCATTGTGCAATAAGAAAGCAAATACACAATCATCATACAATAAATCCTTGCCAATTACAATACCTTTTCCACCACCCAAAAATACGACAGCCCCAATATTTTCAGTGGTGTCTTTTCAAGGAATTGCAGAATGGTGCGCAGAACTTTCCCAAACGATCCAAACTTTGCAATGAGGTTATCATACGCGCCGAAGATGATCGTCCGTTCGATATACTTGACTGGCAGACCGTCAAATAATTTTTCCAAGTCTTTTTTCGAATAGACGCGCACATGTGGGGCGAGTTTGTCGCGCAGGGAAAGCGGCAGGTAATTCACGAATAACTTGTTGCCGAAATAATATTTACCTTTCCAGTAGATTCCATGCGTTTCGAATGGATAGCCGCGATTTGGGCAAAAAATGACGACCCTCCCGCCGGGCTTGAGGATGCGGATCATTTCGCAGATCGCGGCGCGGTCATCCTGTACGTGTTCGATCACTTCATGGCTGAGGATCAGGTCGAAGGTCCCGGAAGGAAGCGGGAGAGATTCACCCGTACCATTGATGATGTGTGGGGAATTTTTCCGGGCTTCGGCGGTGCGCTCGAAGTCATATTCCAATCCGATGACAGTGCCACCAAAAGGGGAGAGGTGTTCCACATACATCCCCACACCACATCCGTTTTCGAGTATTTGTCCCTTGATGCGCTCGCCTGCGGCTTTGTTGATCATTTCAAGGCGGCGTTGTTGTCCCGCACGCCAAACATAGGATGGCTCCCCGCGCAGTGCAGCTTTTTCAAAGTCCCGTTCCGACATGGCGATAATTATATCTTGCATCTTTCAAATGCCTATGCTAGAATAATACCTGCACGACGAACTGATCACGGCACGCATCGAGAAGTGGGCAACCCCCACTTTTCTGCTTGTAATAGAACAACAATGGGAGCAAGGTAGTATGACGAAGAACGAATTCTCACTGGCTTTCAACGAAGTGCTGGAAGAAAAGCAACTCTCGAAGGAGATCATCCTTGGGGCAATCGAGTCTGCCATGGTTTCAGCCTATCGGCGGGCTGTCAACGCGTCCACAGCACAGCACGTGGAAGCCAAAATTGATCCTGATACCGGCAAGGTTTTGGTCTTTGCTGAAAAAGAAGTAGTCGAAGATGTAATGGAACCAAAGACCGAGGTCCTGCTTGAAGAGGCGCGCAAGGTTAACCCTGAAGCACAACTTGGCGATATGGTGGTCGTTGAAACTACACCCGCAGACTTCGGACGCGTCGCCGCGCAGACTGCGCGCCAGGTGATCCAACAGCGTATTCGTGAAGCAGAGCGCTCCAACCAGATGCAATATTTCGAGCGTCAGGTGGGTGAGATCGTCAGTGGCATAGTCCAGGCGACAAATGCCCAGGCGACAACCGTTGGCCTCGATATGAAAGCGGAAGGTGTTTTACCCGGGAATCAAAGAATTCCCGGCGAACGTTTCAAAGTGCACGATCGCGTCCGCGCAGTGGTGCTCGAAGTGAAGGATGGATCACGCGGACCGCAAATTGTTTTGTCACGAGCGCATCGCAACTTCCTGCGCCGTTTGCTCGAGAACGAAGTCCCTGAAATTTATCATGGCGTGGTCGAGATCCGAGCGATCTCACGCGAGCCGGGCGCGCGTGCCAAAGTCGCTGTGATGGCGACACAGGCAGGTGTTGACCCAGTCGGCGCGTGTGTGGGTATCAAGGGCGTACGCATACAAGCCATCGTCAAGGAATTGCACGATGAAAAGATCGATATTATCCAATGGGATCAGGATCCCGTTGTTTATATTTCTAAAGCCATCAGCCCTGCGCGTGTGAGCGGTGTCTACCTCTCCGAAGTGGAAGGCAATCGTACCGCAACTGTGGTTGTGAACGAGGATCAACTCAGCCTCGCGATCGGTCGCGACGGGCAGAACGCGCGTCTCGCCGCGAAGCTGACCGGCTGGCGCATCGACATCAAGTCGCTGGCTGAAGCCGCGGGCGATGCCATTCAGAAATTGCGCGGGGATGTCGAGTTGGCGGCCCTGTTACCAAATGCGGTCGAGTCTATTCCAGCGGTTGAGGAAATTCTCGCCAAGAAGGCTGAGAACCGCCCGATCACACCCGAAGAATTCACGGTGCTCGGTCAATTCGTTGACCGCGTGGAACGCCGCACGATCCAGATCAAGGAGGACGCGGCTCGCGCGGTGGAGGAGAAATTCGCCGGCGCCCGTGCCGAAGTGCCAACTGCCGCGTTTGCCATGCCTCTTGAGCAGATCGGACTCAAGGAACACGTCTTCAATATCCTCGTCGAAGCCGGATATGATACTGTCGGCGCGTTGATGATGGCCATGAAGATGGATGCCAACAAAGTGCTTGGGTTGCCCGGGATCGGCCCGAAGGCGATGCAGAACATCGAAGAGACTCTTACCGCGATCACCTTCCCAGAGCCAGAAACGCCTCCCGCGGAGCCCGCAGCGGAGCTCGCGGCTGAACCGGTTGCTGTTGCAGACTCCCAGCCTGCAGCCGATGCGACCCCTGCGGAACCCGTTGCAGTGGCGGAAGTGCCTGCAACTGAGAAGCAGGTTCCGGCTAAGAAAGAAGCGAGAAAGGTCGTCGAAGAAGAGGAAGATGAGCACGCCAAGGATGGCGTCTCATTGGATGAACTCTTCGCGATGAAGCCTGAGATCTTCCAAAATGCCAGCAGCGAGGATGATGAGTCGGCGGACAAGAAGAAGGGCAAAAAGGGCAAGAAGAAAAGTGTCGAGCTGGTGCTTGACGAGGAACGCGGTGAAGTCGTCGGCCGCAAGAAACACAAGCGCGGCGACGATGATTTTGGCGAGGAAGAATAAACTCTCGCCTGACGCCCTCTCCTGTTACTATTAAGTAGGGAGACGGGAACCAAGGAGCATGTCAAAGAAACCTGTTCAACGTGTGAAACATGTGCCTCAGCGGACTTGCGTTGGCTGTCGTGAAGTGATGCCAAAGTGGAAGATGGTCCGCATTGTGCGTACAGCCGAGGGAGTGCAGGTGGACCCGACCAGCAAGCTTGCCGGACGAGGAGCCTATTTGCATGACCGTCGTGAATGCTGGGAGCGCGGCTTGAAAGGTGCTCTCGCACATGCATTGAAAGCAACTTTGACATCAGATGATCGGACCCGGCTTGAAGAGTTTATGAATACTCTGCCAGCCGAGGTGGAAACTGCGGGAGCAGGTCCCCAAAAATCGGGGATAGGCGAGTAACCGATGTGATCGATTGAATCGCTCACTGGGCTCGCCGGCAAATGAGCAATCTGCTCATTTGAAGTTTGTGATTTGAGGAGGTAGCCCATGAGTAGTAACGGAAACAAGATCGAGTTGCCCGGAAGTATCGTGATACGGGATCTGGCGCAGAAGATCGGTAAAAGTCCCATTGAACTCATCAAAAAATTGATGTCCAACGGTGTGATGGCGACCATCAATCAGTCTGTCGATTTTGACACAGCCGCGATCGTGGTGGCTGAATATGGCTTTGAAGCAGTTCCTGAAGTTGTGGAAGAAGTAATGGTGGAGACGGGGGAAGTGCCGCTCTGGCGACGAATGATCGCGGGAGAGGATGAATCGAAGTTAAAGAGTCGTCCGCCGGTTGTGACGATTTTGGGCCACGTGGATCACGGAAAGACCAGTCTGTTGGATGCCATTCGTCAGACCGAGGTCGCGGCAGGCGAAGCTGGAGGCATTACCCAACATATCGGTGCTTATCAAGTGGAGAAAAAAGGCAGACTCATAACCTTCCTTGATACGCCGGGTCATGCCGCGTTCACGCAAATGCGCGCGCGTGGTGCCCAAGGCGCCGATATTGTGGTGCTGGTAGTCGCGGCGGATGATGGTGTGATGCCGCAGACACGGGAAGCGATCGCGCATGCCAAGGCTGCGCGTGTGCCGATCATGGTGGCGCTCAATAAGATCGATAAAGACAATGCAAACCCCGATCGTGTTAAACAGCAACTTGCCGAACAGGAGCTTGTCCCAGACGAATGGGGCGGTAACACCATGGTCATCCCAGTCTCTGCCAAGCAGAAACAGGGTATTGACGATCTGCTTGAAGGCATCCTGCTTGTTGCAGATAACACAGAGATCAAAGCGAATCCCAATGGCAAGGTGATTGGAACAGTCATCGAAGCTGAAGTGGATAAATCCAAGGGCGTGATGGCAACCCTGCTCGTTCAGAATGGAACCCTTGAGTTTGGCGATACAGTGGTGGCTGGAACGGCTCACGGGAAACTGAAAGCTCTCTCTGATTACAAAGGCAGACCAATAAAGAAGGCAGGACCATCCACCCCTGTTGCGGTCATGGGATTAAGCGATGTGCCATCCGCAGGCGATATATTTGAAGTGGTTGGTTCGGACAAGGAAGCGCGTGTCATCGTAGCGGAACGTCTTGATGCCGCAAAGTCCCGGGCGCAGTCCAAGAAGAAAGTCTCGCTTGAAGACCTGTTTGCCAATGTTCAGGCCGGTGAAGCGAAGGAACTTAATCTGATCGTGAAAGCGGATGTGCAAGGCTCACTTGACCCGATCGTTTCCGAGTTGAATAAACTTGGAGAGGGTGAGATCGGCATCAAGATCCTCTATTCTGAAGCAGGCAATATCGGTGAAAATGACGTAATGCTTGCATCGGCCTCCAATGCCATCATTATTGGCTTCAACGTGCAGGCGGATGTCTCTGCCCGCCGTGTGGCTGAAAAGGAAGGCGTGGATATTCGCCTCTATGAGATCATTTATCGCATGACCGAAGATATCGAGAAGGCTCTCAAGGGTATGCTCGAGCCGGTGTTCAGGGAAAAAGTGATCGGCCGCGCGCAGGTGTTGCAGGTCTTCTCTGCATCCAAGTTTGGTAAAGTCGCCGGTTGCAGGGTGACCGAAGGTGAACTACGCCGCAATGCAAAGGCACGTTTGTTCCGCGGCACAGATATTGTGTATGAAGGCGATATGGGATCCCTGCGTCACGAAAAAGATGATGTAAAAGAAGTCAAGCAAGGATATGAATGCGGCGTCGGCTTCAAGAGTTTCAATGACATTCAAGTCGGCGACCAGTTGGTTTGTTATATTCTCGAAACATCTTAATGACAAAAGTAATTCGTAAATAAAACCATGCCATCAGGTACCCGACTTCAACGTATTGCGGATCGAATCCGCCAGGAACTTTCGGAGATGCTCATCCGGGAGATCAGTGACCCGCGCCTGAAACTTATTTACGTTACGGACGTAAAAGTGGATAAGGAACTTGCTTATGCAGATGTGTACGTTTCTGCCGTGGAGGGGGTCTCACGCTCCAAGGACGTTCTCGCGGGACTTGAGTCTGCTTCCGGTTTCATCAAGCGGACTCTCGCCGCGCGCGTTGAACTGCGCGCCTTCCCGCGTCTGCGTTTTCACTGGGATATGACTCCGGAGAACGCCGACCACATCGAAAAGCTACTTGCAGAATTACGGGAAAAGAAATAAACTTCATATCTTCCCGGAAACAATATTATTACTTAGAGGAACATAGAATAGAATGAATGATGAAATAACTGGGGCTATCAAAGAACGTCTGGAAAAATCAAATAAAATCGTGATCGCATCTCATATCCGACCGGATGGCGATGCGATAGGATCGCTGCTTGGTCTGGGGCTGGCACTTCAGGATGCGGGTAAGTCCGTCCAAATGGTTCTTGTGGATGGAGTATCTTCATCCTACAGGCACCTTGAAGGGAGCGAATTGATCGTCAGGGAACCAAATGGGGAACATGATACATTCATCACTGTGGATTGTGCTGATTTCAAACGAGTGGGGAAGATTTTTGAGAATTTTGGCCAACCCGATATCAATATTGACCATCATAAAACCAATGAAAAGTTTGGCAAATTGAACCTGATCGAAGCGGAGGAAGTTGCAACTGCCGCGATCCTGACGAATCATATGCCTGAGTGGGGATTAAAAATCACGAAGCCAATCGCCGCCGCTTTATTGACCGGTATTATCACTGATACACTTGGCTTTCGAACCTCAAATACAACACCCGAGTCTTTGCGCCAGTGTGCGATATTGATGGAAACCGGCGTGGATATGCCCGACCTGTATATGCGTTCGCTTGTGAAGAAATCCTTCCCGGCGGCGAGGTATTGGGGGGCTGGCCTTTCGAGCATGGAACAGAAACATGGCATTGTGTGGGGAACACTTACATTGGAAGATCGTAAAAAATCAGGATACAGCGGCAATGATGATGCAGACCTGATCAATATGATCTCCGCAATTGACGGGAACAAAGTAGGTATGATTTTCGTCGAACAAAGCGACAGACATGTTAAGATCTCCTGGCGCGCTTTGGAACCAGGGATCGATGTATCGCAGGTGGCAAAGCACTTCAATGGTGGCGGGCATGCCGCGGCCGCGGGGGCAGATATTCCCGGAGCATTGAAAGAAATTCAGCCGGTAGTACTTAAGGCCACGCGAGAAATGTTAAGTCTTTAACAAAAATTCGGACAAATGTGTCATAATTAGAGAATAACTCTGAGGAGGAAACGATGAATAGTCAGGATATAAAGAATGCCATCTCCGGCGTATTGGTTGTAGATAAGCCCGTAGGGATGACATCACACGACGTAGTGCAGGCGATCCGTAATGGAACAGGTCTTCGTCGTGCAGGGCATACTGGCACCCTTGACCCCCGCGCTTCAGGGGTTCTTGTGATTTTAGTGGGCCCTGCAGTCCGTTTGAGCGAATATGTTTCTGCCTCCGATAAACGGTACCAGGCGATCATTCGTCTGGGTGGCAGGACCGATACCTTTGATGCAGATGGGAAAATGACCCAGCCTTCCCAACCCGTCAACGTGACCGAACCTCAATTTGAGGAAGTATTGAAAACATTTGTCGGTGAGATCGAGCAGACCCCGCCTCCGTATTCCGCAGTCAAGGTACAGGGTCGCAAAGCCTATGAAATGGCGCGTAAAGGCGAGGAAGTTGAACTTGAGCCTCGCAAGATCACGGTGCACCACCTTGAAGTGCTCGAGTGGGCACCGCCTGAAGTTGTGATCGACGTGCATTGTTCATCGGGTACCTATGTCCGTTCGCTGGCGAACGATCTCGGCGAGAAGCTTGGTTGTGGCGCGTATCTGGTTGGACTTCGCCGTACCAAGAGTGGACGTTTCTCCTTGCGTGATGCCACTCCGCTCCGCAAATTGCAGGAGGCCTTCCACGCCGGAAACTGGTATCAATATTTGATCCCGGCCGCGGAAGCGCTTGGTGACTGGCCCGCCCTTGAACTCAGCCCGGATGATGTGGAGGGCGTGCGCCATGGACATCGTGTAAAAGGCACCGCAGATGCCGTGCTCGGAAGCCGCGTACGCGGTGTCAGCACACAGGGCGAACTGGTTGCGCTGATGGAATGTGTTACCGGTGAGGATGGATCCCCCGCCTGGCAGCCGAAGAAAGTGTTCTTTACGAACGAGTAAATCCGTTCCAACCATCGAGAGCGAAGTTGGTCCTCGCTCCGCTCGGCGAGAACCATGCAACATTATCGTTCCCTCGAGGATGTAACCCTGCAAAATTCCTGGTTGACAGTTGGCGTTTTTGACGGTGTTCATCGCGGGCATCAGCAGATCATCAGTAGACTTACAGCGGGCGCACATGCAAATGGTGTGCCTGCTGTTGTTTTAACTTTCGACCCGCATCCTGCAAAATTATTCGGGCGCGGAGATATTAAATTGCTTACCCTGCCTGGTGAGCGCGCCGGGTTGCTTGGTGGCATGGGCGTGGATGTGGTCGTCACGCATCCGTTCAATAAGAATGTGGCAGATACCACTGCCTTTGATTTTATGCTCTATCTGAAGAGTCGCCTCGAGGTGACGCATCTTGTGCTTGGGTACGATTCCACAGTGGGGAAGAACCGCGAAGGCAATGCAACGCGATTAACGGAGATTGGCGGGGAGCTTGGTTACACTGTCGAAGTGGTATCAGCTTTGAGCGACGAAAGCGGCGTGATCTCGTCCACAGAGATCCGGAAATTGATCACGGTGGGGAAAGTCTCGGAAGCCGCGCACTTGATGGGGCATCCGTATACTTTGCAGGGACTGGTGACGCACGGTGATCAGCGCGGTCGAACAATTGGATTTCCAACTGCAAACCTGGCTTATGCGCGTGAAAAAGTGATCCCTGCGGGCGGCATTTACGCCTGTTGGGCAAACCTGGGTTATGAAAAATATCAAGCCGCGGTCAATATTGGAACGAACCCCACTTTTACGCCGGATAAACAAACATTGAATGTGGAGGCTTACCTTCTTGATTTTGACCGGGAAATTTATGATGAGGCGATGCGCCTGGAATTTGTTGCCCGTTTGAGGGATGAATTGAAGTTCGATTCTGTGGATGCTTTGGTGGCGCAGATCCGGAATGATGTAGAGCGAACGCGCGAGATCCTGGGGGCAGGGTAACCGTTCCCTTACTGTTATGTGGGGGTTGTAAAAGGTATCGTCCAACTTACCGGTGAATTTAGGAGGTACCTATGCCGCAAAATGGAATTCACGCAATTGTCGGAACCGTTTCACGCAAGTGGATGCCCCAAAAAGAATGGTTTGTGCTGGGGGCAGTGTTGGGCAATATGGCCCCGGACCTGGATAACCTTGTGGTGGCATATGCCACACTCGCCAAGCTGCCTGATCCTGAAGGCTACCATCGCACCTTCACACACAGTATTTTTACAATCCTCGCAGTGGTTGTTTTATTTTATATCCTGGCAGCAGTGGCAAAGAATGAGAAATGGAATAACTTTGGCATGGGTCTTGGCATTGGCGTTTTGATGCACATCCTTTTGGATTTAGTGTTGTGGTTCAATGGAGTTGAATTGTTTTGGCCCATCAAATATGAATTGAATTTCTGGAGCTGGTTCGTAATGCCTGCCTGGTTGAAGATCATCATGGATACGGGCGAGTTCCTGGCATTTGGTTTGTATTTCATTTTGCTGGGCTCGCTTGCCCGACGTTATGGCACGGATGCCGGGCGACAGGGTTCATCCAAAATTTGGGCGTATGTGCAATTTGCCTTGTTTGTTTTCTTCACAGCCCTGTTCTTCAGCATCGGCACGAAAGGCCTGCATTATACGATCTTTGGCGCGTTATACCTCCTTTCGATGATCATTGCGATGACCGTGACGATACGGATGAGGAAAACGGTGGAGACTCTTTAACGGCCTGGATATTTAATGACAAATGTCGTGTTGACTGGCATGACGTTTTGTTGTACAGTAGCCACAAGTTCACTTTTGAAGGGAGATAAGTCATGACACAATCTTTTGATCCCAATCCTCAACCTGCGCAAGCTCCTGCGGCTGAGGGCGCTCTGGAGATGCAGAGGGCAATGGCGGCAGTCGCTGAATTAACCCGGCGCATGAAGAGCGGAGCAAGCAATTTTTACTGGATTGCGGCGCTATCCGTCGTTAATTCGATCCTTTCCATAGCTGGAACCGGCACCTATTTTGTGATCGGGCTCGCGGTCACGTTGCTTGTGGATGGAATGGCTATCGGAGTTGCAGAGATGGCTCCCGAAGCCGCCCTGATCGTCAAGATCATTGGCCTTGTCGTGAGTATAATGGTATCAGCCGTTGTTGCGCTCTTCGGCTTTTTTGCCATCAAAGGGAACCGCTGGGCTTTTATTACTGGCATGGTCTTATATGGTTTGGATGGATTGCTTATGCTCGTATTTCAAGATTGGATTGGCATTCTCTTTCATGCCTTTTTCCTGTGGGGATTGTTCGGCGGTTTGCGTGCACTCGGTCAGTTGCAACATTTGATGCCTCAAAAGCGGCAATCGGATTTTCCACAGAACATCGGTATGTCCTAAACCTCCGGGCGGTCAATTGACCGCCCTTTTCATTGATATAATTCGCCAGATTTTTTGTAGGGCGGGATATTATCCCGCCAACCAGATCTTCGAGGAGACCACCATGCCCGAACGTGAAATTTACCTGTTATCGCCGCGAGCACTCAGCCCTGAAACGATCGCGGTCGCTTTTGCCAAGACATCGCGCTCACCTGAATCGTTTCGCGATATCGCCGCAGAGTTGAGCGATGAAAAGTCCGCGCAGTTCCACGAGAAGTGGGTGGTGGGGTATGGTCATGCTTCGGTGGCGGAACATGCGGTTCTGCATATCGCATTGGAGAACGTTTCCCGCCTTGCCATTGAGAGCATCGAATCGAACCGGCTTGCATCCTACACCGAGAAATCCACTCGCTATCAAAAATGGGGATCTGATGACTTCACCATCCCGCCAGAGTTGGATGGACATTCGCTTCGCGACGAATTTGTGGACACCGTCCGCCTCCTTTTCAAAACGTATGCTGATTCGCTGGTCCCCGTGCGGACTCTCATCTTCGAGCGTTTCCCGCGCCGCGAAAACGAGAAGGATGAAGCCTGGGATCGCCGCATCCGTTCGAAATACGTGGATGTGTGCCGCTTCCTTCTGCCAGCTTCGTCCCTGGCGAACGTAGGCATGACTGCCAATGCGCGTGTGATCGAGAACATGATCCGCAAGATGCTTTCTCATGAATTGGCGGAAGTCCGCGAGATCGGCGCGAAGGTCAAGGAAGTGGCTTTGGGCGAGACTCCCACGCTGGTGAAATATGCAGAGGTTGTTCCCTATTTGGTTGAAACCATTGAAGAGTTAAGCCACAGAGGACACAGAGAAAATGAGAAAAAAAACTCAGAGAATCCTGTGCGCTCAATGGCAGAGAAAAATTGGTGTACCTTAATCGATTACGACAAAGACGGCGAGATAAAAGTCCTTGCCGCGGCGTTGTATCGCTTTGGGGAAATGTCGTACGCGGACGCGCTGGCGTATGTCAAATCGCTGAGCACATCTGAATTGGAAGCATTAGCCGAGTCGTTGTTGGGGCGGTTGGGCAAATTTGATGTTCCCTTGCGCGAACTGGAATATTGCACGTACACGTTTGACCTGGTGATGGATCAGGGCGCGTATGCAGAGTTCAAACGTCACCGCATGATGACGCAGACTCCGCAAAGGCTGACGACGCGGCTGGGGTATGCGACTCCGCACTTGATCACGGAGGCAGGTTTCAGGTCCGAGTATGAGGCGGCGATGGAGTCCGCTTCGCGGATGTTCGAGAAGTTGTACGCGTTCGATCCGAATGTCGCGCAGTATGTTGTCCCCAACGGATTTAATCGACGTGTGCTGGCTGAGTTCAATCTGCGGGAGGCGTTCGCGTTCTGCCAGTTACGGAGCGCGGCGAACGCGCATTTTTCAATCCGGCGTGTTGCACAGCGAATTTATGAAGAGATGTCACGTGTGCATCCGCTGTTAACGAAATACATGAAACTTCACGATGAGACCTGGCAGGGCGTGGAGGAAGATCATTTCACGAGAATTTAAATGAGGTCTGACCCTGTTCTCTCCCGCCGCTGATGGCAATCACAAAATGGACTTCGCTGTTTTCCTCAAGCCGCTCACGAATTTTTAGATGGGTGATCTGCCCATCCACAAACACGGAAATATTAGGGCGGACTTTTTCTTCCTCGCACAACCGTTCCTTGATGCCGGGGAACTGCAATTCAAGATTCTCAATCGCCTCGCGCACCGTGGAGCCGGTCACTGTTACCGACGGCTTTCCCTGCGTCAGGTCGCGCAATGGAGTTGGAATCCAAAGAGTGGGCAAAAGATCAACTCACTTTATAAAGTGCGTCGCACCACATGGGTAAGTTCGTCCAATAATAATGCGGAATTCATCTTGTGAACTCAACCTGACCATAAAAGTGCAACGCACCCTCTGCTATTCCTTTCGCGCGTTTAGCGCGGAAACAACGCGAGCGGGCGACATCGGTAATGAAGTCAGACGAACACCGACCGCGCGGTAAATGGCATTCGCAATCGCGGCAGGAGGCGGGACGATAGGAACTTCACCGACTCCGCGCGCTCCATATGGATGTCCGGGATTTGGAACTTCCACAATGATCGTTTCTATCATCGGCAGGTCGAGCGCCACGGGCATACGATAATCGAGCAGGCTCGCGTTAAGCAGCTTACCCTGTTCATCGTACAGATATTCCTCATTCAACGCCCAGCCGATTCCCTGCGCGACGCCACCCTGGATTTGGCCATCAACGTAAGCCGGGTAAATCGCTTTGCCTGCATCCTGCACGGCGGTGTATCGCAGGATTTGCACTTTGCCTGTTTCGGGGTCAACTTCCACATCCACGATGTGCGCTGCAAAGGCGGGACCGTATTGCTTTGGTTGCACAGCCGCGCTTGCGACAACGGGTCCGCCGGTTTCGTCGAGTTTGGAGGCTAATTCCTTGAAGGTCATTTTCTTATCACCCGATGAAAAGACTCCGTTCTCGAATTGGACTTGCTTCGCATCTATCTCCCATAGGATTGCCGCGCGTTCCATCAACTTTTCTTTCAGGCTGTTGGCTGTTTCGTAGACAGCCCAGCCGGTGGCAAACGTTGTGCGGCTTCCATACGTTCCCTCGGTGTAGCCTATGGAGTTTGTATCCGCAACCACGGGTATTACATCTTCCGCAGCGATTCCCAGTGTCTCTGCGAGTTGCATTGCAAGCGAGGTGCGCGTACCCCCGATATCCACCGAGCCTTCCAACAGGCTTACGGTCCCATCCTTGTTCACGCTGGCAGACGCGCTGGATTTCCCTCCATAATTGAACCAAAAGCCGGTCGCGACGCCGCGCCCGCGATTCGGTCCGGGAAGAGGCGATTGATAATGCGGAGAATCTTTCGCGGCTTGCAATGTTTCCAAATAGCCGATGCGCGCAAAGACTGTACCATCCACGCGGCGATCTCCTTCTTTTGAGCCGTTGCGCAGGCGAAACTCAATCGGATCCATTCCAAGCTTTTCGCTCAATTCATCGATCACAATTTCCGCGGCGAATGCGGCGTTCGTCCCGCCGGGAGCACGATATGCAGCGATCCGCGGCTTATTGACCAGCACATCGTAGCCATCAATGACTGCGTTTTCGATCCGATAGGGTGCGAGCATGACGCCCATACCGCCGCCAACCGACCAGCCGGGATACGCGCCCACTTCGTAAATTAAAGTTGCCTCAGCGGCTGTGATTTTCCCTGAAGCATCTGCGCCCATTTTGAGTTTGATATATGAGCCCGATGTTGGACCTGTTGACGTCAACACTTCACTCCGATCCATTGTCAGCTTGACCGGGCGGTATCCGCTTTTGCGCGAGAGCATCACCGCGAGCGGTTCGAGGTACACACCGATCTTGCCACCGAACCCGCCTCCGATCTCCATCGGTATCACACGGATGTTCGAGACGGGTATTTCAAGAATTTCCGCCACTTGTTCGCGCACGCCAAACGAACCTTGCGTACTGCACCAAATTGTGATCTGTCCATCAGGGTTGTATTGTGCCGTGGCATTCTGAGGCTCGATGTATCCTTGATGTACCATCGTAGTCGTGAACTCACGCTCGACGATCTCCCTCGCCTCTTTGAATCCTATTTCAATGTCGCCGCACTTGTCCTGAGAATGGGAAGAGATATTGGTGGGCTTCTCGCCCTTTTTGCCGAACTCCTCCGTTCGTACTTCATCCAACAGGATGGGTGAATCAGTCCCCATTGCTTCGCGGACATCCATGACCGGGGGCAGGACTTCATATTCGATACGGATCAACTCCAACGCCTCTTTCGCGACGTGGGAATTTGTCGCGGCGACAGCGGCAACTGCGTGCCCAAAGTAAAGGACTTTGTCACGCGCGAGCACGTTGTTGCTTTGATAACGCCTGTTGACAATGCCTTCGCCCAATTCGACGATTTTGCTTTCCAGGTCTGGCAGGTCATTGGCTGTGACCACCGCATGGACGCCCGCAAGCTTTTCCGCCTTGTTTGTATCAATCGAAATAATCCGCGCGTGCGCATGTGGACTGCGTAAAACGGCTCCGTATAACATGCCGGGCAGACGTATATCTGCGCCGTATTGCGCACGTCCTGTGACTTTATCAGTCCCGTCATGGCGGAGAGGGGAGGTGCCTATAACACGATATTTGTTTGGCTTATCTAATATTGCCATGTCTAGCTCCTGTTGTTGAACAAACATTTTCAACCACAAAGGGCACGAAGTACACAAAGGGGGAAAGGCGGTCTCGCCTTAAGGCTTTAAACCTTCGTGACCTTTGTATCCTTTGTGTTGAAGAAGTCCTTAACCCTGCGCCGCATCCATTACCGCACGTACAATTCTGTCATAGCCTGTACAGCGGCACAAATTCCCTGCCAGCCATTCACGGACTTCGTGCTCGCTCGGGTTCGGATTCCGGTCGAGCAACGCCTTGCTTGCGACGATGAAGCCTGGCGTGCAATATCCGCATTGCAGGGCGGCGTGTTCGATGAATTTTTGTTGCAGGGGATGAAGTCCTTCAGGCGTCGCGATGCCTTCAATCGTTATTACAGAACGCCCCTGAGTCTCGACAGCCAGCACCAGACAGGAGTTGACCAAAAATCCATCAAGGATGACGTTGCACGATCCGCAGTTGCCGTTGTTGCAGCCTTCCTTTGTGCCCATAAGACCCAGCGTCTCGCGCAAAACTTCCAGCAAACTCTGACGCGGCTCGCACAGGAATTCAACCTCTTCGCCGTTGATCTGGGCTGTGATATGAGTCTTATTAGGCAAAATGACCTCCTGCACGTTCGATCGCTTTATCGAGAGCGCGTTCCACTAATACCGCGCACAAATGTTTACGATGTTCTGCTGTTCCGCGCAAATCCGTTATTGGTCTGGCAATGGATTGTGCCATGCGTGCGGCTTCCTTTATGTTTGCACGTGTGACCTCTTTCCCTGAGAGAAAGGCTCCAGCATCCGAAGCAAGCAGAGGCGTAGGTGCGACCGCTCCAAGTGCAATTCTCGCTGCAATGAATCGCTTTCCGCTTTCATCCAAAACCACCGACGCGCCCGCGCCGACCACGGCGATATCCATTTCGTTGCGCGGAATGAAGCGCAGATAATGTGCGCCGAACTTTTCCTTGGGTGCAGGGACGTTTATAGATGTAAGGAACTCGCCTGCCTGCAACGCATTTTTGCCGGGAGCAATGCAAAACTCTTCAACAGGAATCGCGCGCGAACCATTCGGACCCGTAATATTGCAGCTCGCTTCAAGGACGATCAACGCAGGGATCGAATCCGCCGCGGGTGATGCGTTACAAAGATTGCCTCCCACGCTGGCCCGATTTTGGATTTGCACACCGCCGATAAGCCTTATTCCATCAACCAATCCAGGGTACTGTTTGCTTACGTTGGGGTCACTGCAAATTTGATGACACGATGCCGCCGCGCCGATGTGAAGGCCGCCATCCTGTGAATCAAAGGTGATTTGTGTGAGTGCAGGAATGTTCTTGATGTCGATGACAAGACCTGCTTTGCGCCGTCCCTCCCGTAATTGCACAAGCAAGTCCGTGCCGCCGCACAGAATTTTTGCACTGCCGTTTTGACTTGATAGAATCGAGACAACTTCCTCGGTGCGTCTCAGCGCAATATAATCGATCGACTGCATATCTCCTCCGGTATCTGGAACAACAAAAGCGATTATACCTGCCATGTGAAAAGACCTCCGGGTTTTGAAAGAACCCGGAGGTCTATGATTTAATCATCCTCTTCTTCCTTAACTCCAAAGATGGTATCGATCTGCTTGAGGATTTCAGGCGTCAGTTTGGGCGCGATCTCGCCAGCCTTCATGTTCTCATGCACCTGCTCCAAGCGGCTTGCGCCTGTCATCACTGTGCTCACGAATGGATTCTTCAAGCACCACGCCAGCGATAATTGTGAAAGCTTGCAATTCAATTCCCTTGAGATGGGTTCCAGTGCCTGCACTTTTGCGAGATTATCCTTGTCTGTGACGCTGGCTTTCAACCAATCCATGTTCGTGACCCCGGCGCGACTATCCTGCGGAATGCCGGCATTATATTTACCGCTCAAGAGGCCCGATGCCAGCGGACTAAAAATCGTGGCTCCGTAACCATATTCCTTATAAAAGCGGATGTACTCGCCTGAAAAACGATGGCGCTCAAACAGATTGTATTCAGGCTGTTCGGTAACCGGTTTATGCAAATGATGTTTCTCGGCAATCGTAATCGCCTCCACAATCTCCGCCGCGCTCCATTCAGATGTGCCCCAATAAAACGCCTTGCCTTGTTCGATGATGTTGTGCATCGCCCAGACCGTTTCTTCAATTGGCGTGCTCTTATCGGGGCGATGACAATACAGCACATCCACATACTCCAATTGCAGGCGTTCGAGCGAGCCGTTGACACCTTCGATGAGTCGCTTGCGGTTGAGTGTATTCTTCTCGTTCACACCATCATACAAGCCCCAATAAATTTTTGTCGTAACGAGATAACTGCCCCTGCGCCAGCCCAATTTCTTGAGCGCCGCACCCATCACCTCCTCCGATTTGCCTTTGGCATAGGCTTCCGCGTTATCGAAGAAATTGACACCCTCATCATATGCTGCCGCCATGATCTCCGCCGCCGCATCCACATCCACCTGATTCTTGAAAGTGATCCACGAGCCCAACGACAATTCACTGACTCGAATTCCTGTTCGTCCCAACTGACGATATTTCATTCATTGCCTCCGATGAGTTAAGGTGACAGTCACTTTAAAAGTGACTGTCACCTGCTATTATAATCTTCCCATGCAACGCCTCCTACCTTCCGTCTTCTGCCTCTTACTTTTGACTGCCTGTGCTCCTCAACAGACTCAATCCGCACCTCCAGCCGGTGACTTGATCCCATTTGCCACCTCAACCCAAAGCCCGCAGACGCCTCAGACTCCCGAAGGTCTGGTCGCCGCTGAGACGCCTCTCCCCAGCCCGACGCCCTTCACGTATCAGGTGAAATCAGGCGATACGATGAGCGGAATTGCTGAACAGTTCGGTGTTGCATTGGATGATCTGATTGTGGCGAACCCTGAAGTTTCATCGAACGCCATGTCCGTCGGGGTAACACTCAAAATTCCAAGCGACCCTGCCAACCCAAGCGGCGAACCGACGCCGACTCCCGTACCATTCACGATCCAGCAGATCGAATGTTATCCAACCGCCGATAATGGCATGTGGTGTTTTGTGCTCATCCATAATGATTTTTCAGATTTTATGGAAAACGTCAGCGCGCAGGTGAGTCTTGTTGACTCAAATGGCTCCGTGCTTGGAAGCCAGACCGCGTTGTTACCCTTGAATATTCTCCCGCCAAATATATCCCTGCCATTGGCTGTTTACTTTTCACCAAATATTCCCGCTGACGCAAAACCGCAAGTCCAGGTTTTGACTGCGATCCGCTTGTTGCCGAACGATGATCGATATTTGCCCGCTACAGTCAACAATGTCCTTGTGCAAGTTAATGCAAAAGGGCATAGCGCGCATGTCAGTGGGCAGGTGCTATTGAATGGATCGAAGGCAGCGAGTCAAGTTTGGGTAACGGGAACCACTTACGACGAATTGGGACGCGTGGTTGGCCTACGCAGATGGGAATCCAAAGCGGGCTTATCTGCAGGAGGAAGTCTTCCGTTTGAATTTATCTTGTCCAGTATCGGGGGAAAGATCGCGAGAGTTGAGTTTGCAGTGGAGGCGCGCCCTTAAACCCCTCTCCCTTTTTGGGAGAGGGGTAGGGGTGAGGGAAATTATTTCCCTTCCAGCCACATATATCTTTCAATTGGAATATCGATTGGGGTGAAAACGTAACCTTTCACATATGGTTTGACAAGTTGGTACGAAAACGAATGTGTAGTGAATAACGCCGCCGCATCATCAACCAGCATTTGCTCGGCTTGTTGATACATCATGATGCGGTTGGTCACATCCGGTTCGACGCGCGCGGCTTCAAGGATTGAATCGAGTTGGGGATTGGAGTACCCGCCGCTGTTTTGTTGTGAGCCTGTGTGGAAGAGCACGTCTGCAAAGTTCTCAGGGTCGGGGTAATCGGCGCACCAGCCTCCGCCGATGAGTTGTCCGTGGTTACCTGAATGGATCTGTTCGAGGTAGTAATTCGGCTCAAGATTTTCAACCGTGATCTTCACGCCGAGATTCTGTTCCCACATCTCAGCCATCGCAGCGATACCGGGACTAATATAAGTACCAATGCCGCCATCTGTGAAGACGATGGGGGGCAGGCCATCGGGTCCGCCATATTTCGATTGTATGAGCAACTGGCGCGCTTGCGCAGGATCGTAGGGCAATCCCTTGAGCGCGATGTTAAATCCGGGCAGACCTGGTGGATACAATCCACTGGCAGGAAGCGCGCGTCCATTCAAGACAACGTCAATATATTTCTGCCTGTCGAATGCCATGCTAAATGCTTTGCGAACATTCGCGTCGTCGAATGGTGGACGTGTGGCATCGAAGGTGGTATAGCCTGTGCACAAATTAACCCCGGTAATGAGTTCGTTATGCAGGGGTTCGGTTGGGTCGGTGAAACGGTCAACCGAATAAACATAGGAGAGATCCACATCGCCAGACTCATATAGTCGCTGACTATCGCCCTGATAAAGTGAAACCACCACATAGGGAATTGAAGGCGCTCCAAGATAAAAATCCTGGTTGGCTTCGTAAACGATCTGCTCAAAGCGTCTCCATTCGACCAGCTTATAGGGGCCTGTTCCGTTTGGCTGGCGATACCATTCGCCGCTTTCCACGTTTTCCTTGTCAACGACAAACGCAGTAGGGTAGGTGAGCTTGTAAACGAAATAAGGTTTTGGCGCGTCGATAATCACTTGTAAGGTATGCCCGTCAAGCGCGGTCAAGCCTTCGATGTGATCAGCCTGCCCGGAAGCCATATCCTTTACGCCTGCGATATCGCCGAGATACGTGAGGGCGGTGTCTGATTCGAGTGCGGGGCTGGCGGCGCGTTCCCATGAATAGATCACATCCTGTGCAGTAACCGCCCGTCCGTTGTGGAATTTTGCGTTCGTGCGCAAATGGAAGGTGTAGATCATTCTGTCAGCGCTGACTTCCCATGTTTCAGCAAGGTCGGGGGTGAGATTCAAATTTGGGTCAAATGAGACCAGCCCGCTGAAGAGGAGTTTATCGCCTGAACCATAAGTGGTCGCGGGATCATAATCTCTGGGATTTGTGGACTCGCCTCCTGCCAGGACCAGGGCTTGATCCAGCGGGACATCGATTTGCAAAGCTGACGCGGGATCCGGCGCGGCGATCGTGAATGTATGGATGATGACCAGAATCAAAGTGATCGTCTTAGCTAAACGCTCTTTGAAGGCATTGGGTCTCGATACGTGGCGCCCTGCGCCACTACTCAACCAGCGTTTACATTGCTTATTATTTTCCATTCTGCCCTCCCTTGATATTCTGGTTGCGGACGACAATGCCCAGTACGATCATTCCGATGATCAATAGGAAGAGACAGCAAAATCCTAGTAATGTAAGAGTTAACCAAAGGGGAGGTGCGGTGCGCATCGGAGTTTCAGAACCATTTGGTTGTCCATCGAAAGATGATGTAGGGATTGCGGTCGGAGTGGTCTGAAGCGCAAGCGGCGCGCCTGAAACGGGAACAATGGTGGGAACATAAGTTGGGGTAGGCTGTGTGGTTGGTTGTGCGGAGACAGCCCGCGGCTGGGCGCCGATCGCCTGCCTCCATTCATCCTCAAGACCTTCGATGTTAAATCCATATGTTTGCATGAGCGCGTCGTCAATTGTGTTCCCATCTCGCAATGAAACCAGTAGGGCGGTCATTTTTTTCTGCCCATAGGTTTCGATAAGGAACTTTGTGATGCTGTAGGATTGACTGTATGAGAGGTAGGCCTTATCGGTAACCTCTGAGAAACCACCACTGAGGGATCGAACGGTGAGCAACATGTCATTATGAATGGCATCATCCAGTTGTTCTTGGGAGTAGGTGTCGAGTTCGCCTTCGCTGTACACGGCGAGTCCTTCATTGAGCCAGGTGGGCACATCTCCCAGACACGAGAAAGTGAGATGACCGACAAGCACATGTGTAAGTTCATGCACAATGGCATCACGTCCCCACTCGAGGTCGTTTTCTGAAATTCCGAGAATGACGATATCCTGATCTGGGAAGGCCAGCCCGCCTGTCCATGATGGTTCATAGAGAACTGCATCTTTTAAATCATTGGTGTCAGCATAGATGTAAATATCGATCGGCGCTTCGGCCTTAAGGCCAGATTGTGTTTCATTGAATTGCAGGCCGTTATATGCAGCCTTTGCAAGGTCAATGGCAAAGACCTGGTCACCTTGATACCAGTGGATGCGCAGGTAATCGCCGTTGTTCATCGTGCGCCAGTCATGAACGTCATCGAGCCATATCGCAGTATTTGTTTCGCTGATCGTTTCCTGTCCACTCGCATCTGTTATGTGCCAACGCCACCAAAGGGTTGCACCGGGAGGCAGGGAGCCGCTCTGGCGCATTTCCCAGGTCCACTCTGCATTCACGGTTTTTCCGGGTGTGAATTGTGGAAAGGCTTTGGCGATCACCTCACCACAGGTTTGTTGTTCGTTGCCATATTCCAACACGACGGACTGGATCTCTGAATCGCTGGTGATGGAGACGTGAAAGGTGGCCGATTCAGGGAAGTTGAGGATGATCTCGTTATTCGTCACATTTGCAGGAGGGGAAATGAATGCCGTTGTAGTGGTCAGCAGGCTAAGGCTTAGAATGAGCGCAAGGATCGTTTTCCGCATTTATATTGCTCCAATGATGTGTCTTTTTTCAAGTGTATCATACGAAAAATCCCACCTTCCAGATACTTTTCAGCCAGGAGATACTCGTTTGACGCATGTATCCCTTGCATGTATAATCTTTTGAGTCTCCCCAACGGGGGATTTTGTTGAGGTATAAATTATGGCCCTACGCGGCAACCTACGTGATTTTACAATTACACAACTACTCAACTTGATCAATCTTGCTCAAAAGACCGGCACACTCGTTGTGGATGGCCCCAGTGAGCAGGCTTATGTTTCATTCCGTGAGGGCAAACTGGCATATGCCCGTGTTGGACAGGATGATGGAAGCCTCGCGGCGGTTCTGCATAAGGCCAATAAACTGACGGTCAACCAGTACCGCGCCATCGTCGAGCGCGCAGGAAAAATCACTGATAAAGAATTGGGTTTGCTGCTGATTAACGCCGGATATCTGTCACAGGAGGAAATTCTCGTCAACCTGCAGGGCTATTTTACAGAGATTATTCGTCGATTGTTTACATGGGTCGAAGGTTTCTTCCGTTTTGAAAGTGAGATGCTGGCGCCTGATGACCGCATCAACGTACGGCTCGATCTGGAGAACATTATTATCGAAGGTTCCCGCCAGTTGCGTGAGTGGGAACAATTGCAGGATGAAATTCCCAGCCTTGAGATGGCTCTCAAGTTTACAGACCGGCCGTTGAAGAACGTGAATTTGAGCGTGGAAGAGTGGCGCGTTGTGTCTTTCATCAATCCGAAGAATACAATGAAGCAGATCGCGCAGACAAATAAAATGAACGATCTCGAAGTCCGTCGAATCGTATATGGGTTGTTGCAAGCGGGTCTTGTGGAAATCGTCCGACCTGAAGGCCTTGTGATCCAACAACACCCAAGTACTTTCCCCACACAGAACAAAGAAGAACAAAAATCTCTTGTAAACAAATTGATCGGGCGTATTCGTGCGCTCTGATATTAAGGCGGAAGGATAAGGAATTATGCAAACAGTCAAAATGGTGGTCACAGGCCCATTTAGCGCTGGCAAGACTGAGTTTATTCAGTCAGTCAGTGAAATTGATGTTGTCTCGACCGAACGAAAGATCTCCAGTACGGCGGAACGTTCGGTGAAGGAAGCCACGACGGTGGCGATGGATTTCGGTCGCATCACCGTGGATGAAGATCTTGTCCTTTATTTATTCGGTACACCCGGTCAAAAACGTTTTGATTTTATGTGGGAGATTCTCTCTGAAGGCATGCTGGGATTTATTGTGATGGTGGATAGTACCCGCCCAGAGACATTCCGCGAAGCACGCTCGATCCTTGAAACTTTCCGTGCTTATGCTCCCACACCTTATGTTGTCGCTGCCAATAAGCAGGACCGGGAAGATGCCTGGGACCTTGAAGATATGCGTCATGCGTTGCGGCTGGAAAGCAAAGTTAAATTCCTTCCCTGTGTTGCAACGGACAAAAATACTGTGAAGTCTGTCCTTCTTGAGTTGCTCTATAGTATCCTTGCTGAAATGGAGTCGGGAGGATAGGGGAACCCGATCGTTAGAGTCGTGTCATCAATCACTACTGATCAAGGCATTGTTCATTACGAGGTGTATGGGCGGGGGAAGCCCGTCATTCTTTTGCATGGCTGGCTCGGTTCGTGGGGCCTGTGGCAGGAGACGATGGGCTTTCTTGGTCGCTACTACCGCACCTACGCGTTGGATTTTTGGGGGTTCGGCGAATCAGGAAAGAAACGCGAAACCTATGCCGTTCAGGATTTTGTCAGCCTTGTCAATCAGTTCATGGAGCAACTGGGCATTATGCATGCTCCGCTCGTTGGTCATAGTATGGGCGGTACGGTTAGTCTTTCAGTTGCCATTCGCTATCCCGAACGCGTAAGCAAAGTTGTTGTAGTTGGTTCCCCCATCGTTGGTTCATCGCTTGCCCTGCCACTTAAACTTGCCGGATATCGCCCGATCGCTTTTATGCTCTTCAATATGATGGGCACTTTTCGCTTTGTCATGAAGGTGGTCTCACCGATCATCTGCCGGGATGAACGTTTTGCGGAAATGATGGACCGTGACCTCTCCCGGACCACAGTCGAATCGTTCCTGCGGTCGATTGCTTCGCTTCGAAGAACGGATCTTCGCCCGATGCTTGACCAGGTCAAAGTCCCTGCGATGGGAATTTACGGAGACCGTGACGTCATTGTCCATCCCAAACAATGGCAACCCATGCTGAAGGGGATCAGTCACGCGCACATCGAGCGGTTCCCGTTGGCCGGGCATTTCCCCATGTTGGAAGAGCCCCAGCAATTTTCAGAAAAACTTAAACTTTTCCTCGATCAGGATGATGTATCTCGTACAGTGCAGGCAGTTGCATCTTCGACTCCTTTGCCATCTGTGACCCTTGCCCCATGACATCACCAACTGCGTTATATTATTACCCGAATCGGATGGGGAGAATTATTCTTATATCCATGGAAGAGGTCATGGGACGGAATGGCGTTAATGCAGTTCTAAACCTAGCATCTCTTTCATCTCTCATTGAGAATTACCCTCCCGATAATAGCGGTCTCAATTTTTCTTTTTCAACGGTGAGCAATCTCACTGAAATGTTGGAGCAGTTATATGGTCCACATGGTGGACGTGGACTTGCCCTGCGCATAGGGCGTGCATGTTTCAATTACGGTGTGCGCCAATATGGTGTCCAAATGGGGCTGACCGAGATGGCTTTTCGTTTGTTGCCTCTCCCAGCAAAATTACATGCCGGAGCCAGTGCGTTTGCCGAATTGTTCAATAAATTCACGGACCAAATGGTTCGTATCGAAGAAGAGAATGGAAAGTTGCTCTGGCACATCGAACGCTGTCCGCTGTGTTGGGATCGGCATTCACACGAGCCGGTCTGCCATCTGGCGGTCGGATTGTTGCAGGAAGCTTTGTTCTGGCTAAGCGGCGGGAAAGTCTTTAATGTGGAGGAGAAAACCTGTATCGCGGCGGGAGATGAAACCTGTACACTTGTTATTGACCAAACCCCCATCTTTTAGGTCGATCAGCGACTCCAAACAAATCTGTAGGCGACCCGGGCGGGAACTTTCCGCCCCTGTTTTTTCAATTCTGTGGAATAATTGTTAATAGGTATGTTCAAGGTTATTCTCAATGCTCCTCGTCCTCTTTCACCGTTCAATGAACCTGCGCGGGATCTTCGTATACAAAACCAGCCGCTTTGGTTGCACCAGCGAAACGTCCTTGCACCCTACACGACGCGTGAACTCGAATTAAAACCAGGTCAGCGCATGCCGGTGGATCGCGAAGAAATGATCGTTTATCGGGATAATATCTTCTTCGATGAAGAATACACCCGCACTTTTGTTACTGCTGCGCGCAAGAAAAAACGTGCCTGTCGGGCGGCATTCTCTGCAGAAGACCCGGCATTTAAAGAACATGCCCTGCCACTTTCATCATCCTATACCCCAGCTGGTGGTTTGTACCTTGCGGATCTGTGGTATTACCCGCATGGGCCTGTTGCAGATGTTGAGCCGCTCGTCATTGAGCTGGAACCGCGCGAGCTCGGCTATTATCACGTACCAACTTATATGGCAGATCAAAGCGGTGACCTGACATTCCAGGTGCCACTCCGAACCCTGATTGCAATTGATTCGTGGGTCCATATCTTTATCGCCGATGTGGTCTTTGGTTTGTTTTCCCGTGGCGCGCGTTTTGAAAAACGTCTTGGGGAGGACCTCGCGTTCAAATTAAGAATTCTGAGCAAGGCAATTTATGAAGGACGTCAGATCCTTGAGTGTTCTGAACTGGTAAAGGTTGGAAGGAACTGTGTGATCGATCCACATGCGATCATTCACGGACCAACAACCATTGGAGACAATGTTACGATCAATGCTGGTGCGGTCATTGAGAACTGTATTATTGGGAACAATGTGAATATCTCCCAGGACGTACAATTGATGTTGTCAGTTGTAGGGGATGGGGCTTTCCTGCCATTCCGTGCGTCCCTGTTCATGACGACAGTGATGGAAAACAGCATGATCGCACAGAATACCTGTCTGCAAATGTGTGTGATAGGACGTAATACCTTTGTTGGTGCTGGTTCTACATTTACAGATTACAACCTTGTCCCTGCACCAATCCGTGCATTGGATGGTCATGGAAAGTTAAATATCTCAAATCGCCCGGTGATGGGGAGCGCGGTGGGCCATAATTGTCGTTTGGGTTCGGGGTTGATCGTGTATCCTGCCCGCACCATTGAGTCGGATGTGGTTCTTGCTGCTTCAAAGGAACGCCGCGTGGTCGATCGTGATGTCCGATACGAGGATAGCGATCATCATAAATTCAAGTCTGCCAGCCTGCACCGACGGTTGTATCCACGCCCCGGCGAAGGTGCACTGGAATCATGGTAACAAGTGGACACTTTTGCATTCATTATCCATCCCATCGATCCGAAACGGGATGTCAGCCGCAAGTTTCCATTGCTTGGACGCGTGCTGAATGAAAAACAGATCGATTTCTTCTCCACATTCTTCCCGCCTGTTTATATCTCTGAGATCGAAGGGATTAGATCAGAAGCAACGGGAAAGGAAATAAAAGGCTGGTTCATTGCCTGTCCTTACACGCCACGCCGAATGATGGAGTTGCCAGAGCGCACGGTCTATCGTAAGATCATACAGACCGGGCGTCTTGCAGAGAAACTGGGCGCACAGATTTTAGGATTAGGCGCGTTCACGTCCGTGGTTGGCGATGCTGGGATTACGATTGCAAATGCGCTGGATGTCCCTGTCACAACAGGCGACTCGTATACAGTCACTGTTGCAGTGGATGCCCTCCGTGAGGCCGCCTGTGTAATGGATATCCCGTTCAGTGGCGCAACGGCGGCAGTGGTTGGTGCCACGGGCGCGATCGGTCAGGTGTGTGCTGAGTTGCTGGCTGATGAAGTGGAGCGTCTTTACTTGATCGGCCGAAGACAGGATGCGCTTGAAGAACTGCGTGACAGGCTCAAGATCCGGGCAAGAAGCGAGTTGATCGTCAGCACAAAAATGGATGTTTTGGCGGATGCCCAGCTGATCCTGACTGTGACGAGCGCCATCCACGACGTTATCCAGCCCGAGTATTTGCAACCTGGCAGTGTAGTATGCGATGTGGCACGCCCCCGTGATGTTTCTGCAATGGTGGCGGCGGCAAGAGATGATATATTAGTGATTGACGGTGGAATGGTTGATGTGCCAGGAACCGTTGATTTCCATTTTAATTTTGGTTTCCCGCCTGGAAAAGCTTACGCCTGCATGGCTGAGACGATTGCCCTGGCACTGGAAGGTCGTTTTGAGGATTATACGTTGGGCAAACATCTGACAAGGGAACGTGTGGAAGAGATCGATGGAATTGCGAAGAAACATGGTTTTCGCTTGAGCGGGTTTCGTTCGTTCGAGCGCGAAGTGACACCACAACAAATTGAAACAGTGCGCCGCAATGCAAAGAACGCTCATAAAGTGCGTGCGGTGCACACGTAATTTTGGAGGCGCTTATGGGAAAAGCACGCCTGTTGGTCGTGGAAGACGATATTGACATTGGAAACATGCTGAAGATCTATTTCAGCGGCATGGATTTTGAGGTCGATGTCGCAGTGCGCGGTTCAGATGCGCTGGAGAAAACAAAACAAGTCCTGCCACATCTGATCGTGCTCGATATTATGTTGCCTGATATTGACGGCTATGAAGTTTGCCGCAATTTGCGGACGAACATGCGTACCAGCCATATCCCTGTCATTTTCCTTACGCAAAAGGATGAGCGCAGCGATAAATTGCAGGGACTCGAATTAGGCGCGGATGATTACATCACCAAGCCCTTCGATATCGAGGAGCTCAAACTTCGCGTACAGGGTGCAATCAGACGTTCCGAACGAGAAAGCCTCACCGACCCCCGCTCCGGACGCCCCGCTGGACGCCTCATCGAGGAACAACTGCGCCGCGTCATTCGTGAGAAAGGCTGGGCTTTGCTCGACACGCGTCTCAACCACTTTGATTCCTTTAAGGATGTTTATGGTTTTGTCGCAGGTGATGACGTCCTGCGTTTCACCTCGATGCTGATTGGAGAGGTCGTGGATGAAATTGGAACCACATCCGATTTTATTGGTCACGCAGGTGGCGATAACTTTATCGTTATCACCACAGAAGAAAAAGCTGCCCCCATCAGAGCACGTCTCAAGGAACGATTCGATAATGAGGTGCTAACGCATTATAACTTTATCGACCGACAGCAGGGATTTGTGCAAGCTCCCGCGGCAGATGGGGCAACGGTCAAAGTTTCTTTCATGACGATGTCGGTGGGTGTCGTTTCACCCAGCGCACAATCATTCGCCGATATTCGCGAGATCACTGAGCTTGCGGCTGAAGCCCGCCGCCAGGATACCGCGACTGGCGGATAAGGTGTTTACCGAGAATGTTTGCCGGGCTGGGACTAGGCCTCGGGTTGGTGATTGTAGCGCTGGTACTGCTTGTTATGGTACTGGTTGTGGTTGCCATTCGCCGATTGCCACGTAGCGTGCAAAACCTACCCCAACCCAGCTCGCCTTTTATTTCCCCTGATTCTCCACATTCAAATGAAGCGATAATGGTCGTCCAGTCTGGTGGACGAGTTGAGTATCTTAACGATCTGGCGCGTGAATGGTTCGGTATGCGTAATGAAGAACCAGCTGATCTTGAGCGACTGGTTCGCCGCGCACGTCCTGCAGAAGATCTTCTCAATCTGTGTGCCCGTCAGGGACAAAAACGACTCTCAGTGGGTGGGCGGTTGGTGGAGGTCACTTCCTATCAGGTTCCCGGTCCATATCTGCTCATGCTTGTCACAATGCGAAGTGTCGAACTCTCTGCAAATTTGGATCAAACCAAAGCCGATTCGTCCATTCTGCAGATCATTACTGACTTTGGTAAAGATGTTTCTGCCAGTTTGGATCTTGAGGAAACTTTACATTCCATTCTGCTGAATGTCTCCCATCTTGTTCCAGCGGATTTGCTGGAGATAAAAACCTGGAACGCATCCCGCCAGACACTTGCTCCTTATACACTTGAGGTAACCGGTTCATCCCATGTGATTCACCCATCACATTCACAATTTGGCGAGTTGACGAATATACTTGTCACTCGCCGCAAGCCTCTTCTGATTCCCAATACTCGCATTCCCGACCCCTCCCTTCCAGCCTTGAATGGCAGTTCTCCGGTGCAATCTTATCTCGGTTTGCCGCTCATGGCAGATCATGAACTGATCGGCACTTTGGAGGTCGGACACTTATCCCCTGGAGTTCTCGGTCAACAAGATCTTGATCTGCTTCAACTCGTCTCTTCGCAAGCTGCATATAGTATGCGGAACGCCATTCTGTTTGCGAGCGAGCAATCGCGTTCTGCAGAATTGAGCGGCCTGGCAAATCTTGCGCAGGCTTTTGGCGCCGCTCAGGATCACACAAACCTGATCAGCAGGCTTATTGAAAGCATCGCCCCTTTATTTTCTGTGGAGATATTGGGCTTCCTTCTTTACGACGAAGGTAAACGCACGCTGGAAGGGCAGATTCCTTTCCAGGGTTTACCCAGTCACATTGTAGAGATCTACCGTACAACAATTCATCCCGAAAGTGCAGCTGAAAAAATATTGCTCGAAAGAAAGCCACTGGTAACGCGCAATGCCGCAGATGACGAGATCTGGCATGATCTTGGTTTACAAAACCTTGCACAGGCGGCAAGTTTGCGCGAATCAGTTCTTATGCCCATGATATCCGGTGAACGCCTTGTTGGCTATCTCCAGCTCTCGAACCATCGCCAGGCGACCATTGAATTTTCCGAGACCGAATTGCGATTGATCACTACTGTTGCAAATCAAGCTGCCGGAATTATCGAGAATTCATTCGTTGTCGAAAATACCCGCCAACGCGCCATGCGCTCTGATGCATTGCGTCGAATTGCAAGCCTGTCTGTTTCCACAGCGCCGCTTGATGAGATCCTCAAAGTTTCCCTTGAAGAACTGGCGCATCTTTTCCAATGTGATTTAACCGCAGTTTTTCTTCTTGATGAACAGGTGGGTGAGCTCAGGTTGCATGCCGGTTCAGTGATTGGCACAACCTCAGATTCTGCAGGTTCACTTGCACGTCTGCATGTGGATGAACCTCAGTATCGTTTCACGGTCTCCGGAAGCCGCGAACTATTCATGTCCGGTCGTCTAAGTTCAGACCGCCGTGTTCTCCCGGTCTATCGTCCACTGGTTACATCGCTTCAGGTCGAATCTGCCATCGTTGTACCGCTCATTCTTCGTGACCGCAGCCTTGGGGAATTGATGCTGGGTAGTCGAAAGACGGAGTTCTTTAACAGCTACGATCTGCAGATCGTTTCCACGGCGGCAGGTCAGCTTGCCAAAGCGATTGATGATGCCACTCGCGCCAAACAGACAGATGAAAGCCTGCATCGCCGCGTGGAACAACTGACTTCCATCGCTCGCGTCAGCCGTGAACTAAATTCAATGGTGGACCTGAAATCCATACTGGAAATTGTCCTCGACGAAAGCCTTCAGGCGACACGTGCTGAATGTGGAACCATTCTTCTATTTGATAGAAACGCCTCTACCAACCCGCCCCCTGTTACCCTTTCATTGGGCTGTTCTACCCCTGATACCTTTTCGACTCTCGAACTAAAAGCCATCGCGACCGGAGAGCCAGAGCTGATCGCAGATTATTCTGCAATTGCTGGATCCTCAATCCATGATCAGGTTCGATCTGTCATGGTTGTGCCGGTCATCAGCCAGGGGAAAACAGCCGGCCTGATTCATTTGCATTCCGAGCAAATTGGCTTCTTTGACCAGTCCTCGCTTGAAGTGGTGCAGACTCTTGCGGCACAGGCATCAGCCGCCCTTGGTAATGTTCAACGTTTTCAGGAACAACGTCAGCGCACTGAGCTTCTTCGCCGTCGTGCTGATACCCTTACAAGATTGACTGAAGTCAGTTATGGATTAAATTTTGAACAGCCTCTGGAGCAACTACTTCGTACCATTGCATCGAGCATCCGCGAATCAACAGCCTTCCAGGCGGTATTGATCAGTATCTATGAACCGGAAACTGAATCGTTGCGGCGTGTTACAGGAGTGGGATTCTCATCAGATACGCTTGCAGAACTGCTTTCGCACAAGCAGTCCTATTCAAGCATCCAACAAATGCTCAAGCCGCAATTTCGTATCAGTCGCTCCTACTTCATCCCTGTAAATGAAGCGCCGATCATCCCTGCAGATGTTCACATGGTCACGTTGGATCTGAATGATAAGGCAGAGAGGGCGCCAACCGCATGGGATCCGGACGACATCCTTGCTGTTCCGCTTCAGGATACACAGGGTAAACCGCTTGGTTTGATCAGCCTCGATGCCCCCAGAGATGGCATGCGACCGGACCTGGCCACCATCGAAACGCTTGAAATATTTGCCGCACAGGCTTCACTCGCCATTGCGAACCATAAACGCTTTTCCGAATTGCGAACGAGGGCAGAATCTCTTTCATCGGGTTTGGAGAGACAACAGCGTTTGATCAACCTTACTCAGAATGATCTGCCCATTTTACTTCGCAAGGATTTGGATCAAACCATCGCCATTCACAATCTCGATCAGCGGGCACAACGTGTGCGTGCCGGCCTCGCGATCACAGAATCGGTGAGCCGTCAGTTGGATTCATCCTCTGCATTGCAGGCATTGGGGCGCGAAACATTGACCCAGTTGGGTATGTCGGTTGCGTTGATCGGCGAAATGACTGGTGAGGGTCCCAAGCTCATGCATGTGTTGGGAAGCGTGCCGCGCGCCACCAGCCCGGAGGCTCTGTTTGGTCAACGGAATCCGCTTCGGGCGTGTTTACAGAGCGGCGAAGCCATCCTGATTGCGAGCCTCGATGAAAATCTTGAATGGCGCGAAACACCTCTGCTTACAGCGTTACGCGCCAAATCGCTCATCTGCCTGCCGATCAAAATCGAGAAAAAGACCGTTGCTGCAATGCTTGCAGTCAGCCCTGAACCGATGCCCACGTTCACGAGTGAAGACTTGCAGGTCTATCACCAGATCGGGCGGCAGACATCCGTTATTCTTCAGAATATCTCGCTTCTCAATGAGACGCGGCGGCGCCTGCAGGAAGTGAACCTCCTGCTCGATTTCAGCCGCCAGTTGCGCGGGCTGGATTCTGAGCGGATTGTCCGTGCATTGCTTGAAAGCGCTCGGCGTGCATTGCAGTCAGCGCACGCGGGTGTTGTGTTGATCTGGGATGAGCAGACAGGCCAGTTATTGCCACAGGCGGTCTCAGGTTATGCTGATAACGAGACCATGAAACGCATCGTCTATCACCTGGGTGAATCATTACCCGGGCAGGTTCTTGAAACCAAGCGCCCATTGCGTGTCGACGAGATCCAATTTACACGTGACTACACATTTTCAACAGAGGGCCTTTTGCTTTATCGCCAGGGTACGGGCGGACGTCTACCAGTTTCAAGTTTGATGATCCCGATCCAATCAGGTGAGCAATCTGTGGGTGTGCTTGTGTTGGATAACTTCAACACCCCCGCGGCGTTCACCTATGAAGATGAGACGTTGCTTCTTTCACTGTCTCAACAGGTCGGGTTGTCACTCCAAAATGTCCGGCTGGTTAAGACTACACAGGAACGTGCTGCCCAGTTGGAAGCGCTCACAAATGCGGCTACCACACTAACCGCAAGCCTGCAAAGCGACGAGCTGGTTGCATCCCTGCTTGATCAGCTTGAGCCGGTGATCCCTTACGATACAGCGACATTGTGGCTGAGGGAGAAGAACAGACTTACAGTGGCGGCAGCACGCGGCTTCCCTGATACAGAGCGCCGTCTCGGATTAACGATCGCGATGGAAGATAGTATGCTGTTCAAGGAAATGATCCGCACTGGTCAGGGAATCCTTGTGGGAGATGTACGGCAGGATCCTCGATTCCCGTCATTGGAAGCTCCGCGTCTTTCGTGGCTGGGGTTGCCTCTTATTTCCAAGAATGAGGTGATCGGTGTGCTGGCTCTTGAAAAATGGCAGGCGCATTTCTACACTCGCGAGCATGTTCAGGTCGGAACAACATTTGCAAGTCAGTCTGCGGTTGCTTTGGATAACGCCCGGTTATTTGAAGATAGCATTGGCCGTGCCACTGAATTGGATGAACGTTCACAGCGCCTGGCGCTTCTTAACCGTTTCTCGTCCGCATTGAGCGGATTGCTCGACGAAGAAAAGATCCTGCAATTGACCGCACAGGAATTGATGGACGCGTTGAATGCCCCTCGCGTTTCAATCGTCATGCTGGAACGCGGGAATGCGACGTGGAAGTATGCGGCCCCGGACGCAAGAGAAAAACTCCCTCAAAAATTACCCGATGCACCTCTTTTCCATCGCTTGCAGGAGTCACTTGGAGTATTCGCGACAGATGCCGTCAACGCTGAATCTGACCTGACCCCGCTGGGCAAGTTTCTGGGAGAAGGAACGAGATCACTACTGGTGTTACCTCTTGTTGGCGGGGCAAACCTGCGAGCATTGGCCTTTATCCACCAAAGTGAATCCATCCGTTTTAGTCTGACGGAAATTGAACTTGCACGCACGCTTACCAATCAGGCATCTATTGCATTGGAAAACGCACGCTTGTATCAGTCCACACTTTTGACAGCCTCAAGATTCTCCATCCTTAATCAGGCAAGTTATCAGGTTGGCGCCAACCTTGACCCTGAACAGATCTATATTGCCGTTCATCAAGCTGCTCAGCGGTTGATGCCGGTTGAGTCCTTTGTGATCAGCTTGCTGGATGAGGATACGAACGAGGTGGAAGGCGTTTATCTGGTGGATGGTGATAAACGTACCCCAATCACCCGCATTCCGGGTGACCAGGGCTTGAGTGGACGTGTGATCGCGACAGGTGAGCCATTAATGCTGCATGGGGCAGAGATTGTGGATGAGATGGGTGGTATCACCTTTGGCAAGTCCGATACCCCGCTGTCCATTCTGGCTGTGCCCATGACGTTGAGTGGCAGGACAGTTGGTATGCTTTCAGCTCAAAGTTACCAGCCGAATGTTTACAAGGAGGAAGATCTTCAGATCCTGAGCACTCTCGCGAACCAGGCGGCTGTGGCTATTCAAAATGGACGCTTGTTCAATGAGACTCAGCGCCTTGCACAGGAGCTCGAGTTGCGCGTGATCGACCGGACTGCGCAATTGCAGCGTGAACAGCAAAATACTGAGACACTTCTGAGAATTCTCACAGAAGTGTCATCCAGTCTTGATCTTGACCGCGCCTTGAACCGCACTTTGTCCCTGCTCAATGACGCGATCGGCGCTGAACAAGGGACGATTATGTTGTTGAATGTGGAGGATAACCTCCTGCATTATCGGGCAGGGTATGGTTATCTCTCGGATAAGGTCTCCGGTGAGGGCAGGGGATTCACGCTCAAGATCGGCGAAGGTCTTGCAGGCTGGGTGGTGGAGCATCGAGAGCCTGTCTTGAGCAATGATCTCAGCAACGATTTCCGATGGGTCAAAACATCATCGTCCTCACGGGAGCATCGAAGTGCGATCGCGATGCCATTGTTGGTCGCAGAGGATGTGATCGGAGTATTGCTGGTCTTCCATCGCAAAGTGGATTTCTTTAGCGCAGAGTTGTTGAACATGGTAAAAGCCATTGCCGGGCAGGTTGCGGTGGCAATCAACAACGCGCATTTGTATGAACTTATTCGTGATCAGGCGGAACGATTGGGTAGCATGCTTCGTCGTGAACAGGAGGATGCCAGCCGGTCACAGGCCATACTTGAAGCCGTGGCGGATGGTGTATTGGTCACGGGTTCCAATAACCGGATCTCCTTCCTCAATCAGTCTGCAGAGCAGATCCTTAACCTGGAATCGGGCCGCGTCATTGGCCAGTCGCTTGATGTGTTTGGCGGATTATTCGGTAAATCAGCCGGGCCATGGATGCAGGCGATCCGTGACTGGTCCGATGCGCCCGCGGCTTACCAGCAGGGCGATACCTTTGCCGAACAAATCGACCTTGAGAATGGACGCATAGTGCTTGTACATCTTGCGCCTGTCATATTGCAAAGCGACTTTTTGGGAACCGTGTCCATTTTCCGCGATATTACACATGAGGTTGAGGTGGATCGATTGAAGTCTGAGTTTGTCGCGACAGTAAGCCATGAACTGCGTACGCCGATGACTTCCATTCGCGGGTACGTGGATGTGCTTCTCATGGGTGCGGCAGGTGCTGTGAATGAGAACCAGACCCACTTCTTGAATATTGTGAAGAACAATACAGAGCGTCTCAATATTCTCGTGAACGACCTTCTGGATATATCCCGTATTGAGTCCGGGCGTGTCACGCTTTCTCCGCAGGCGCTCGACTTGCGCGAAGTTGCTGAAGAGGTGATCGAAGATGTGTTACGGCGTTCCCAGGAAGAGAACAAGCCCATGGCTCTTTCTCTCGATGCCCCGAGAAAACTGCCGCGTGTTTATGGCGATGTGGAACGCGTTCGTCAGATAATGGGTAATCTGATTTACAACGCCTATCATTACACTCCGGAAAACGGGACGATCACAGTACATATTCATTCTTTGAATGGCGGACATGAAGTGCAGGTGGATGTGCAGGATAACGGGGTAGGCATTTCTATGGATGATCAGAGCCGCGTGTTTGAACGGTTTTACCGCGGGGAACATCCACTGGTTTTGGCAACACCGGGAACCGGATTGGGGTTGTCCATCGTTAAACAGATTGTCGAGATGCATAAAGGCCGCATCTGGATGAAAAGCAGCGGCATTCCGGGAGAAGGCAGCACTTTTTCCTTTACCCTGCCCACATACGAATCACATTGAGGAATAAATGGCAAAAATCTTAATTGCAGAAGATGAACGTGATATTCGGGATTTGGTGGCTTTTACATTGCGATTTGCGGGCCACGAGGTGTTTGCTGCTGCCAATGGCGAGGAGGCCGTTGAACTTGCACCAAATGTGAATCCTGACCTTATTATCATGGATGTTCGTATGCCGCGTATGACCGGGTATGAGGCCTGTAAAGTAATGAAGGCGAGCCCTGACCTAAAGGATATTCCCGTGGTGTTCCTCACAGCGAGGGGGCAGGAATCCGAAATCCAGCAGGGACTTGATGCCGGCGCGGAGGAGTACTTGCTCAAGCCGTTCGCCCCAGACCAGTTGACATCCCGTGTGAAGGCTATCCTTGCAAAATTTGGGAAATAACTTTTGAGCGCTATTCTTCTTGACAGCTCCATTGTGCATTATGAGGTGCTGGGACGCGGACGTCCCGTCATCTTTCTGCACGGCTGGGTTGGCTCATGGAAGTATTGGATCGCATCCATGCAGGTCACCTCAACCTCCTATCGCGCTTATGCGCTCGATCTTTGGGGCTTCGGAGATACTGCCCATAGTGTTTTGAATTATTCGCTTGAACAACAATCCTCCCTCCTCGACCGTTTCCTCAACGAAATGGGAATTGGCAAGATCGCCCTTGTGGGGCACGGGTTAGGTGCCTTGGTTGGTATGAAGTTCGCGAACCGCTTCCCACAAAGTGTGGACCGCGTGATGGGTGTCAACTGTCCCCTAAATATAGACGCCGTCAATCCCCGTTTGCGGACTGCTTCGCCGGTCGAACTGACCGATTGGCTGTCAAGCCGTACCCCGGAAGCGACCACCGCTCTGTCGGACGCGGCCAAAGCGGATGGCCAGGCGATCACCGCTTCGATGGTCGGTTTGCAGGCGGATAATCTTTATACCGAATTCCGAAATTTGAAGAATCCCATCCCTTGTCTGCTTGTATATGGAGAAAAGGACCAGGCGATTTACCCTCCCGATGAAGGCTTCTCTCTTTCATCCATGACGCACCAGGTCTTACTGGAAGGCTCCGGGCATTTCCCGATGATCGACGAAACGATCAGGTTTAACCGCCTCCTTACAGATTTCCTCGCGCTCGATTCAGGTGTAAGTCCCACTGAACTTCAGATGAAGGAGGAATGGAAGCGCAGGGTAAGATGATATTAGTGTTGACAAAATAATCCACGAGTTTTATAACTGTGGTCACAACTGAACGGGGTGTCCCGCGATGCGGGACTGAGAGGAGCGAGCCGCGCTCAACCCGCAATACCTGATCCAGATCATGCTGGCGGAGGGAACATAGATTCATTAACCAACCATCCTCCGCCGCGAGGATGGTTTCTTCTTAACCTCTCATCCAGCGGGGCACCTAAAGGTGTGCTTCGCGAAGGGGAAGGGGTGAGGGAGAAACCGTAAACTATCTATGAACCGCATCATTATTTTCGCCAACGGTGACCTGCCTGACCTCAACAAAGCCCGCTCTCTTATACGGGCTGACGATTTCATCCTCTGTGCGGACGGTGGCACTCATCACGCGCTTGCGTTGGGTTTAATGCCAAATCTCGTGATCGGTGATATGGACTCGCTGGGGAAAAATATTTGGCAGGAGTTGGAAAATTCCGGGGTCTCGATAGAGTTATTCCCGCGCGACAAGAACGAGACCGATCTCGAACTGGCGCTTAATCGTGCCATTGAACTTGGACCAAAGGAGATCATTGTCATCGGTGCGTTGGGTGGACGACTGGATCAAACGCTTGGCAATATCTCATTGCTCAGTGATGTTAGACTCGCGACGTTTAACGTCCGCTTCGATGATGGGGTGGAGGAAATATTCTTTTGCCGGAGTCAGGTCAAAGTCCACGGAGGAAGCGGAGACATTGTCTCGTTGATCCCCTGGCAGGGGGTGGTGACCAACATCAAGACAAGAAATCTCAAATGGGCACTCAATAACGAAACGCTGTATCCGGAGAAAACGCGCGGCATCAGCAACGAAATGACCAGTGATACTGCATCCATTTCCATTGGATCGGGCTTGTTGCTCATTGTTCATCGCCGCATATAGACGAAAGGAAAAAATGAAACATATCTTACTCTTAACTCTTCTGCTTCTGGGGGCATGCTCGCCTCAAGCAACCGAAACGCCTCAATCCACCGAGCCGCAAACCATTACGATCATGACGCATGATTCGTTCGCGGTTGGTGAAGAAGTGGTCAAGGCTTTTGAAGATGCAAACAATGCGAAGGTCGTCTTTTTACAAAGCGGTGACGCGGGCGCTGTATTGAACAAAGCCATTCTCACAAAAGACGCGCCGCTCGCAGACGTGCTCTTCGGCGTGGATAACACTTTTCTGTCGCGCGCGGTGGATGCAGATATCTTTGAAGTCTATGAATCTTCGGCATTGCAGGATGTGCCCAATGAGTTCAAACTTGATTCATCGAATCATGCTTTGCCCGTTGATTATGGTGATGTTTGTATTAACTACGACAAGGCTTATTTTGCCGACAGGAAATTGCCTGTTCCGCAAAGTCTTGAGGATCTTACAAAACCGGAATACAAGAGTTTGCTGGTCATTGAAAACCCTGCCACATCTTCAACGGGACTTGCGTTCCTGCTCACAACCGTGGCACATTTTGGCGATTCGTTTACTGGATATTGGTCTCAATTGAAAAACAACGATATTGTCGTCGTCGATGGCTGGGAAACGGCGTATTACACCAATTTCAGCGGCTCGTCGGGAAAGGGACCTCAACCAATGGTCGTTTCGTATGGAACTTCGCCTGCCGCGGAAGTTATCTTTGCAGAAAAGCCAATGGAGGACGCTCCCACCACCTCCATTCTTGGACCCGACACCTGCTTCCGTCAAATCGAATTTGTCGGAATCCTCAAAGGGACTCAAAACCGCGCCCTCGCCGAAAAGTTCGTGGACTTTATGTTGAGCAAACAATTTCAGGAAGATATGCCTTTGCAAATGTTCGTCTACCCGGTTAACCCAAATGCTGAGTTGCCTGATGAATTCATCAAATACGCGCAGGCTCCCGAGCAGACTGCCGTGCTCTCGCCTGAAGAAATTGCCACCAACCGCGACCAATGGATTCAAGCATGGACGGATGCTGTTCTGAAGTAATATGAGTCGAACAATTAACCACGGAGACACGGAGACACGGAGATTATTTGATTTCTCTGTGCCTCTGTGGTTAAGTCGTATTTTGTTATGGCTCCTGCCGCTTTCCTTCCTCATTATTTCTTTCTTCTTTCCTCTTTCACGAATTCTCGCGCTCACATTCAATCTCAGTACCATCACAACTGAAAACCTTCAACTTGCATTTTCTGTATTAACTTTTACCTTTTATCAGGCCACCCTCTCAACAATCCTCACTCTTCTGTTGGGTCTTCCCTCCGCCTATCTCTTTGCCCGCTATAACTTCCACGGAAAATCGCTCCTCCGTGTATTGACCGCCGTGCCGTTCATGCTGCCCACTGTCGTTGTCGCGGCGGGATTCAACGCCCTCCTTGGCCCTCGCGGATTAATCCACACACTCTTTCCTCTTTCGTCTTTCAACTTCATCGGTACACTTTCCGCTATTCTTCTCGCTCACATTTTCTACAACACAACTATCATCATCCGCGTAGTTGGCAATGCCCTCTCCAGCCTTGACCCGAAACTAGAAGGCGCCGCCCGTTCCTTGGGTGCAGACTCGTTCCGTGTTTGGTGGAATGTGATCCTGCCTCTGCTTCGTCCGTCCTTGTTTGCATCCTCTTTGCTTGTATTCCTGTTTGACTTTACATCTTTCGGCGTAATTCTTTTATTAGGTGGCTCGAAGTTCTCAACCCTCGAAGTCGAAATTTACCTGCGGGTTTTGAAACTTCCAAATCTTTCACTCGCCGCGCTGTTATCGGTTACTCAACTCGTTTGCACACTCATCTTCTCGATCCTCTATTCGCGCTTCACTTCACGCTCCACGGCTCAAATCGCCCCGCGCTCCGCCGAATCAAACATTCGCAAACCAGGGACTTTACGCGAAAGGTTTTTTGTTGCCGCTTTTATCTTTCTTCTCTCCTCCTTCTTCCTCCTGCCTCTTTCCTCCCTGCCTCTTCGTTCTCTCTTCCGCCTCGAAGCAGACCGCGGTCAGCGCGGCGAAGTTCAATACGGATTCACAACTGATTACTATACCGAACTCTTCGTCAACCGCCGCGGCTCGGTGTTTTACGTCCCGCCGATTCGAGCTACGCTGAATTCCATCGGCTATGCAGGTGCAACAGTTGCCCTCTCGCTTCTTCTTGGTTTTCCTGCCGCGTTTGCGCTTGCCAAACCGACACGCCTTGAAAAAATCCTCGATCCACTGATCATGCTTCCGTTGGGTTCATCCGCTGTCATGCTCGGACTTGGCTTTATCATCTCATTTGGCGCATGGCTTACTTCACCGCTCCTGGTTCCATTCGCACACACGCTTGTTGCTCTGCCTTTTGTCATTCGCGCAATTCAGCCTGCCATCGCCTCCATCCCTGAACGGTTGCGACAAGCCGCATCATCCCTTGGCGCGTCACCTCTTGAGGTTTGGAAAAACATAGATTTTCCAATTCTGCGCCGCGCTACTCTTGCCGCGGCAACATTTGCTTTTACGATTTCACTCGGCGAATTTGGCGCAACGCTTTTGATCTCACGCCCTGAATATCCCACCATCCCTGTTGCCATTGAACGGTTCCTCTCCCAGCCCGGCGGTTTGAATTACGGTCAGGCAATGGCAATGGCGACCATCCTCATGCTCCTTACCATTGCAAGTATTTTGCTCATTGAAAAATTCCGCCTGCCCAACTCGGGAGAATTCTAATGCTCGAAGTCCATCATATCTTCAAAACCTATGAAGGCAAGCCGCTCCTCAACGACATATCCTTCACTGTCGCAGAAGGGGAGACAATTTGTTTGCTGGGAGCATCGGGAAGCGGCAAGTCAACTCTTCTGCGGATCATCGCTGGACTGGAGGATTCGGACTCGGGCTCTATCTCGTTTAATCGGCAGGATCTCACTTCCACACCGCCTCATCTTCGGGACTTCGGCCTGGTCTTTCAGGACTATGCGCTCTTTCCTCACCTCAACGTCAACGATAATGTCGCCTTCGGATTGAGAATGCGTCGCATGGAACAGGTTGAAATCTCCCGGCGCGTAGCCGGTTCACTGGAGATGGTCAATCTCGGTGGATTTGGCAATCGTAGTGTGACTGACCTCTCCGGTGGGGAACAACAACGTGTAGCATTGGCGCGCGCCCTGGCGACTCGTCCACGCCTGTTGATGTTCGACGAACCCCTCGGCGCATTGGACCGTGCCCTGCGCGAAGACTTGCTGAATGAATTGCGCGGGATATTGCATCAGACGGAAATCCCTGCGATCTATGTGACTCACGATCAGGAGGAAGCCTTCACACTTGCAGACCGTGTGTTGATTCTGCATGACGGCGAAATCATCCGCGAAGGGACGCCCGCCGATGTGTGGACGAATCCAGAGTCCGCGTTTGTGGCGGGTTTTCTTGGCCTGGGGAATGTCGTTGATGGGACTGTAATTGGCAAAAATAAATTTCAAACAGGACATGGCATCCTCACAGTGAAGTGCACACACAAACACCTGAAGGGAGATAAGGTCCATTTGCTGGCGCGTCCACTACCGGCTGAGAAAGAGGCGAACGTCATTCGTGGAGTCGTCTCCGATGTCATCTTCCAGCAAGACCGATTCAAAATCACATTGGATAATGGTCTGAATGTTTATTTGCAGGAAGCGCCGAAGGTGGGGGAGCGAGTCGCTGTGCGGGTTAAGGTAGAATGTCTCGCATGAAAATAACAGTGCAGAAAAAGAATCCGGAAGGCAAAGTGACTTATGAATACGAAGGTGTTCTGCTGAGTCGTGACGGGAATTCAATTAAACTTGAAGCATTGTTCGACCGCGCCGACATGCAGTTCATGGATGTGGTTTTCAAAAAAGGTGACCGCTTTGTTGAGTATTATTACACCGACAGCTGGTACAACATCTTTGCGATCCACGACCGGGATGACGGAAAGGTCAAAGGCTGGTATTGCAATATTGGCATGCCCGCCGTGATTGAAGATGGAATCGTTTCTTATGTTGATCTCGCGCTAGACCTATGGGTTTCGAAAGATGGAAAACAAACTGTATTGGATGAGGATGAATTTGAAGCGTTGGGTTTGAATGATGAATTAAAACTTGGCGCATTGAGTGGCTTGAACGCTTTGAAGTCTCTCTTTTTAAACAACAAACCTCCGGCGTAGGAGGTCTGTTGTTTATTTAATTGGAAATTTTATGCTATACCCAAAGCCCGGAGAATTGTGTCGCCATATTGCCACAATACAATAGCGCTGATGCAACAACAGCATAACACCGCAACTACAACGCCAACAATAATGAGAGTGGTGTTGTTCTTCTTGGGTTCTTCAGTGACGGGCGGCATTTGATCGTTCATGATTTCTACTCCTCTTATGGGATGAATTAAATGATGCCTGCATTATATCAGGTAGTTTTCTTATCGAGGCGCTTATATAACCACCAAATGATGAACGACGCAAGAACAACGAGCAGTGTGCCGATCAGGATCGGAAGGACGATCGCCAGAATGGAGAGGACTGTGGAGATCACATCTTCCACGATGGAGACTGGGGTGTTTCCCGCTCCGCCTGTGGTCGCTGTCACCATGGGACGCACAACCCCGGCTTTTGCAATGTGCACTGTCCCAGCGACGAGCAGGCCACACGCCAATGCCAACGCCGGGCTGATATCTGTGACAACATTCGCGCTGGCGGCAAAGGCAATTGCCCCCGCGGCGGGGCGGACAACGGTCTGGATCAGGTCATTGATATGGTTGACCGCCGGGAGCTTATCTGCCAGCATTTCGATGATGACCAGAATGCAGAGCATGAGGATGATCCAGGGATTGGATAGGGTATCCCAGGGTTCATTGAGGTTGATCAAGTCCGTGTAATGTGCAAGCGACCCCACGATGAGAAGAGGAATATAGGCGTTCAGTCCTGCGCTTGCCGAGAGACCGAATGCAGTGAATATTCCAGTGAGAAGTTGTGGCATAAAACCTCCAGCGAGAATCAGCCCAGGGGAAACCCGCCCCAGGTTCCGGTGAGTTTGAAGCGGAGCAGGTCGATCACAGTGATCATCAGGAAGGTTAACGTTGTCCCTGCGATGAACGGCATCCACATTTGTTGTAGGGATTCAAAAGCATTTTCCTGTTGCATGATCAGGACCCATACCATGCTAAAAACGATAATGAGCAAGGTCAGCACCCCGAGCACACTGAGGATTGCGATGGGATAAAGAACGGCAGGATGCTCTGTGAGGATGGCAAAGTTGATCAATAAAATAATGCCCACAAGCATGCCCAGCTTTTTCCAATCGAGCGCACGTCCCGGATCGGCTGTCTTCCACGCGCTCTGATTAAACGCGGGGAAGAGGATCGAAGCCAGCGCAATTCCCATACCACTCCCGGTAAATAATCTCAATATGTTATTGGGGATATATAGGTTGGGAATACGATCGAGCGCGCCCCCCGATGTTTGTTTGAGAAGATAAAGATAGGAATTCGAGCCATCGATCCCGAAGGCGATGAAAAAGAGCAAAAGCGGTGCGCCGAGTTTCCAGCCGGGCATGCCACTTTTCTTTTTGCTGACTATTGCATAAAAGAGGAGCGTGATACCCGCAGAATAAAACTCGCCCGTGCATCGCGCGCATAACGGCAGTTGACGATCACCGATATGAAAGGAGCGTTCGTCGATACGGTGACAAATTGCATAACCGATCGCATCTGCCTTGCCCAGCAGACCGGGCGGCGCGTTATAGAACCATACTGCAAACACAAGGATTGCCGCAAAAGGGACGAGCCAGCGTATTAAATTGTTAATTCGGGAAGATTGGGTGGATGTCTGTTCCATTTCGTTCATTATATGGGGATATACGATGAAGTGCAAGAAAGATTGCAGGTTTGGAGTATGATTGAATTGGGAAGGAGATAACCATGAAGCGAATTGGAATTCTCACAGGCGGTGGCGATGCACCAGGTTTGAATGCAGTCATCCGTGCTGCCGTAAAAACTGCAATCAATGAATATGGGTGTGATGTCTTCGGAATCCGTGATGGTTATGACGGATTTTTGGAGGAAAAAGGGGTTATTCCGCTGGGACTTGATGACGTGAGGGGAATTTTGCCGCGGGGTGGGACGATCCTTGGCGCGGCGAATCGCGGTAACCCGTATGCGCGCAAAGTGATCCGCGATGGCAAAGAAATAACCATTGATGTTTCTGATGAAATTGTCAAAGGGATAAACCGTCTCAAACTGGATGCCTTGCTTGTTCTCGGCGGCGATGGGACTCTGCGCATTGCCCATGAGTTGTATCAAAAAGGAGTCCCGGTGATCGGCGTTCCCAAGACCATAGATAATGACATCGGCGGCACAGATGTCACCTTTGGGTTTGACACTGCGCTCAGCATTGCCACCGAAGCGATTGATCGTCTGCACACCACCGCAGAAGCTCATCACCGCGTCATGGTGCTGGAATTGATGGGGCGCGACTCAGGGTTTATCGCTCTTCATTCCGGCGTGGCGGGTGGAGCAGATGTGATTTTGATCCCCGAAATCCCATTCAAATATGATTCGGTCGTGGCGAAAGTTAGGAAGCGCGCGGAACAAGGGACATTGTTCAGCATATTTGCAGTCTCAGAGGGTGCCAAACCAGCGGGTGGAGCACAGGTCTTTTCGCGCGGCGGCAACGAAGTCTATGTGCCACGCCTGGGCGGGATCAGTCAGGTGGTTGGGGAGTATATCGAAGCCCAGGGGTTTGAGACACGCGTAACGGTGTTGGGCCACCTTCAACGCGGTGGAACGCCGACCGCGTTCGATCGCTGGCTGGCAACCCGTTACGGCGCGGCCGCGGTCCGTTTGGCAGCTCAGGGTGGATTTGACCATATGGTGGCGCTACGCTCTGGCAGGATCATTGACATTTTATTGGAAGAGGCCCTTGCCGTTCCCAAGCGCGTTGAATTGGATGGCGATGCAGTGCTCACTGCGCGCGGTGTCGGTATTTCTTTTGGCGACGAATAAATTCCAATCGTTTTTCGCACTGAGCAGAGGATTGAGGCGCGAAGTGTCGAGATCCGAAGTCGAAGCGTGGGAAGCGGACTCAAAGGGTGGAAGGGGTTAAAAACCACAATGCCGCCCTTTCGGACGGCATTGGTGGGGCGCTGTGGCTTCCTTCTTACTTGTTGAGGAGGGATGCCACAGCGCTGGGTTTGTTACTACTATCCATGTTAGACATCACCTCCTCCTTTCTATAGGATGGCGGTTCAGTTTGTTTGCCCCCCAATTCCTGTGATGTTGAGAGTATGTCACAATTCAAATCGGATGTCAATAGGCCGAATATAACTCTTATCAATCTGTAAGTCTGTGCAACGCACCCTCAGCCTGTGAAAATGTGATACCTTTTGAGAGCCTCCGCAAGTCCTCCAGGGCTATGCTTGTGAAAATCTTTCGTGGAGGTCCATATGAAAGCCAACCCGAACCGCTTCTGGTTCATCGTTATTCTGCTCGGCTGGGTGTTCGATTTCCTTTTTTGGGGTAAGCCCTTCGGCGTCAATTTCGCCATCTACATCACGCTCTGTCTTGCCACCGGGATATTTCTTCTTCGGGCGGATGGGGTTCGCCTCTCGCGCCGGTCAGGCCTGCTTCTTTTTCCCATTGCTTTTCTCGCCGCGATGACCTTTATCCGCCTTGAGCCGATGACAGTTTTCCTCTCGATCTCGATGACCCTCTTTCTCATGGGAGTCTTTGCGTTGACATTTCTCAGCGGTCAATGGACCCGCTATGGGTTGATCGATTACTTCATTGGATATCTGCGTTTGTTTGGCAGTATGATTGCGCGTCCGCTGGGATTCGCTGCGGATGTGAAACGGGACCAGCCTGATGTGAGTCCGAAGCGGAACTCCCAATTTTGGCCCATCCTACGGGGTGTCGTCATCGCGTTGCCTGTGGTCGCGATCTTTGCAGCCTTCCTTTCATCTGCTGACCTGGTGTTCGCAAAAAGGCTGGAAGATTTTATTGAACTGTTCAATATCGACAACCTCCCGGAATATATTATCCGCCTCGTATTGATTTTGACCTTTGCTTATGCCCTCGCAGGGACTTATTTGCACGCCGCACAAAAGTCTGGCGAAAAGGTTGAAGAGAAATCCATGATTTCTCCATTTTTGGGCTTCACCGAAGCAACGATCATTCTTGGAAGTGTGGCAATTTTGTTTGCCGTGTTCGTGGTCATTCAATTCCAATATTTCTATGGCGGGCAGGCCAATATAAGTTTTACAGGCTACACCTTTTCCGAATACGCGCGCAGAGGATTCGGAGAACTCGTCACCGTGGCATTCTTCAGTTTGCTGTTGTTGCTTGGGCTGGGAGCT
>Ga0210377_10000164_pt1 | contig 62559 bp, 87 predicted proteins | sample PLM4_65_b1redo_FD_155480 | JGI IMG/M metagenome (GOLD analysis project Ga0210377, IMG submission 155480) | Groundwater sediment microbial communities from an aquifer in East River, Colorado, USA - PLM4_65_b1 redo | ecosystem: Environmental > Terrestrial > Soil > Riparian zone | place: USA: East...
TGTGCTACATGCCGACGATCTAGCAAAGCTTGTCGGTGTGCTCGATCTCAGCACCCGCGTCGACCACGGCACGCCGGTCACGCTGTTTGCCAGCAATCCCGATCTGCCGTTCTTGTGCGGGGGGGGGAAGGATTTGTACGCGGTGGCGGTCGCCGGCGGCACCATCAATCTCGGCGCCACCAACGATCTGACATTCGTGTTCGGCCTTCGCCGGGACTGATCCGTGAAATTCGGCCCGGTCCCACCCAAGCTTCTGCCGCGTCAGGACTCGGCTAAGGTCCTGCTATTGGCGGAGCGCTGGCAGCGCGCCTCCTGGGCGCACGCGCGATGGGCCGAACGAGCCAAGCTTGCGGTCGATTTTTTCGAAGGCCGGCAGTGGACCGAGACGCAGCTCGCCGAGATGAAGCGGCAAAGTCGTCCGGCCTTCAAGTTCAACATGATTGCGCCATTGGTGCGGTTGATCCTCGGCTATCACCGCGGCAACAAGACCGACATCACCTTCAAGCCCGGCCAGGACATGCGCTCGTCCGAGCAATTGGCCGAGGCGCTCACCCGCATCGAGAAGGTGAACGCCAACGGATCGAAGTTGGAGTTTGTCGATACTGAAGTGTTCATGGACGGCCTGATTGCCTCGCGCGGGTTCTATGACACGCGGCTGGATTTCGAGCACAACGACCTCGGCGAAATAATGGATCGGGCGGTCGATCCATTCACCGTCAAGATCGACCCGGACGCCGACACCTACGACCTCAACGACAGCGCGTCGTTCCTGCAAACCGACAAGTGGGTGTCGATAGACGAGATCGAATGCGCCTACGGCAGAACGGTGGCGAGCCTGGTACGGCCTTTCATGAGCGGGCAGACGCCATTGGCGCCGCTCTCAAGCCTGGTGCTTAACGACGACATCACGCCGGTGCGCTTGTTCGGCGAGCGCTCGGAATCGGACCGCATGTTTTGGGACGATTTCTACGGCATGATGGGCGACTTCGTCGATACCCGCCGCAAGACGATCAGAATGATCGAGACGCAATACAAGGTGGTCGAACCGAAGAACGTCATCATCGACCTGGAGACCGGCGACAAGAAGACCCTGCCAGACGAATGGGATCAGGAGCGCATCAAGAAGGCACTGCTCTATTGCGAGCAGATCGGCAATCCATGCGTGGTCGAAAACCGCATGGTCGAGCGCATCCACTGGACGATCATGGCCGGCGACATGATCCTGTACGACGCGCCGTCGCTCTACGATCGCTACACGCTCACCGGATATTTCCCGTATTTCCGGCGCGGCATGACGCGCGGCATGGTCGACGACCTGATCGACCCGCAGATGGAGAAGAACAAGCGCCGCTCGGCCAATGTCGAGGCGGCGTCGAAGACAGCGAACGGCGGCTGGCAGTACCACGCCGATTCGCTGGACCCTGTGCAGAAGGCTAAGCTGCTTAAGCACGGCTCGTCGCCCGGCTTTAACCTGGAATGGAAGGGTGAGGGCGGCGACAAGAAGCCCAACATCATCCAGGCCGCGCAGCCCGACATAAAGCAGGAGCGGTTGGAGAAGCAGGCCGACGACGACCTGCGCGCCATTTCCGGGGTGAACGAAAGCGCGCTCGGGCAATTGGATCGCGTGCAGTCCGGCCGGGCGATCGAGGCACGCCAGCGTCAAGCCGTGCTCTCGGTCCAGATGTACATGGACAATCTCAAGCGCTCGAAGATGCTGGTCGGGCAAAGCCACCTCGGCATTATCCAAAACCACTACACCGAGCCGCGCATCTACCGGATCATGGGCGAAAACGGCAAGTTCTCGCAGGTGATGCTCAACCAGGAGCAGGTCGATCCAGCCTCGGGCCTTAAGGCTATCCTCAACGATGTGACAGTCGGCAAATACGAAGTCGTTGTGGACGACGCGCCGATCAGCGCGACCTTCTTGAGCGCGCAGTTCGAGGAGATGATGTCGCTGCTGGAAAAAATGGGGCCGGCGCTCGGGCAGAACATGCCGATGTTTGCCGACCTCATCATGGATTTGTCGTCGCTGCCGCGCAAAGACGAGTGGGTCGCACGCTTCAACGCGCTGGCCGGAGCCGCCGCACAGAACGCGCAACCGCCGGCCGGCGGCGGCGCAGGTGGGCCTGCCGGTCAACCGGCGCCCCAACCAGGACAGCAAGCCCCGCCGCAAGGCGGCAACGTCGTTGCTATGGTTCCACAAGCAGCACAGGCCTGACGCATGCTCACGGACAACCAGATCGTCACGGTCACGTTGCTGCGCCGCTTTATGGCGGAGGCGGAGTTCGACGGTGGCGATGGCCGCTATTATGGCATGATCCGTCTCACCGATGGCCGGCTGTTCTCGCATCATCCCGGCTCACCGACGCTTGCGGCCGAGCAACTGATGTGGGGCTCCGACATACTCAACCTCTTGAACAAGGAGCTACACCACGACGGCGCCTGGGTGGTGGTGTTCACCAACCCGGAAATCCCGGCCGACTTCCGCGCTATCGACGCTGCGCCGCGACATTGGGACTATGGCCGCTACGCGCTGATCTGGCTCGATGAGGACGGCGATCCGCAGTTCACCATGGAATGGGCCAAGGGCGACGGCGAGCTTGCCGATTTTACCGACGTGCTGCTCGCTGGCCGGCATTCGACGGCGGAGAAGTGCGAAGCCGCATGGCGGATTTGGAGCTCGACGCACAGGGCGCTCGATCTCAAGGAAGGGCAGACCTTCAAGCGCGCGCGGGCAAGTCGCAGCGTCGTTATCGAGGCATTGAGTAAGATGCGTCAACGACTGACATGACCCTCATTAAAAGGGAAGTCCGCCGGCTTGCCTCACAGAACGCCGATCGCTCGCTGATGTATCCGGGCGAACAGGTTCTCACTTGGATCAAGACGCCTGGAATGCCGTGGATGCTGGCGAGCATTGAACCACGCGAGGAGCGAGCTTGCGGCTCTGGAATAGATCGATCTGCTTCTCAGGCGGCAGCGCCATGAACGTGCGCAGCGCCTCCGCGAAGAACCGTTGAAATTAAGGATCATTGATGTCGTTCGGTAATGCCATCGCCGACGCATATCAGTTTTCGCCTTCGCTTTGAAGGCCTCGCTCACCCGCGAGTAGCTCGGGTTGTTTCCGCCGCCGTCAGCGACATGACGGATGGGCCGCCGCCATACGGGCGCTTCCGCAAAACATCACGCGATAGAGGATGCACCACCCATGACCACAGGGAACGATCCCGCTCAGCCTATCCCTACCGATCAGCCGATTCCGCCTGTAGCGGAGACAGCACCAGCCGCAGCCGATCCCAATGCCCCACCGGCAGTTCCGGATGCAGTGGCCGAAGCCGCCGCCAGGATGCAGGCCGATCCAGACCTGATCGAACTCAGCGAAGCGATCAAAGCGGTTAAAGTCGAGGAAGCCGCCAAGATCGCGCCCGCAGGGACCGAACTGGTCGAAGGGAAACCCGACGATCCGCTGAAGCCAGTCGTAGCGCAACCGGAACCAAAGCCGGCAGGGCAACGCCCCGCCGTGCCGATGATCCCGAAGCCGCGGCTTGACGAAGCGCTCGAAGGGAAAAGCAAGGCCGAGCAGCATGCCGCCTACTGGCGCGGCGTTGCCGAAGCGCGCGGTCAGCCGCAGGCCCAACCAGGCCAGCAGCAGCCTACGCAGAACGCACCGCCAAAGCCGGAGGACAAGCTTGCCACCATTCACGCCGCGCAAGATGAACTCGCCGCCAAATTCGACGACGGCAATATCACCTACGCGGACATGAAAAAGCAGGAACGCGCGCTCACCGATCAAGAACAGGCTATCCGCGAGGAAATTCTGGTCGCGAAGGTGAAGCCCGCCGACCCGCCGAAGGCGAACGAAGGCGGCGATAAGCTCTATCTCGATCGGCTCACGGTCGACCTTGAAACGATGCACCCTTGGACGGGGGTGTTCGACCAGGTCGGCACCGACGCGGACTGGGCTTATCTGTCGGGCAAGGCGATGGAAAATCTCGCCGCGCGCGGCATTGATCCGAAGAACGGCTCGATCGGCACCTACGAATTCCGCAAGGAAATCGCGGTGCTCGCCGATCAATTCGGGCCGTCGCTCGTCGGCGCCCGCGCCACCGCCGCAGGCATCGCGCTCCCCAATGGTCAACCACCGTCGCAAGGCCAGCAGCAACAGCAGCAACAAAAGCCACTTAGCGCGGAGGCGCAAGCCCGAGCCGCCAAGTTGACTCTCCAACAGGGCGCCCCGCCGAACCTCTCCGCAATGAGGGGATCGAACGAGGATCCCGCTGCACCCACCGATTCGCGCGTCGAAAGTCTATCCGACGACGAGATCGCGGCGCTGCCGGCAACTGTCCGCAACAAATTCCTCGGCATAACCGCATCGGGATAAAAACCATGGCTACCACTGACTTTGGCTCCCTCACCGTCGCGCAGAAGCGGGTGTGGGCGGCAACGCTATGGGCGGCTGGTCGCGACCAGTCGTTCTTCTTCGCCAATGGCTTCATCGGTTCGTCCGGCAGGGACATGAACTCGGTGATCCAGCGCGTCACCGAACTGACCGAGACCGAACGCGGCCTCGAATGCGTCATGCAGCTCGTGCAAGACGCGCAGGGCGACGGCGTGGTCGGCGACAACGAACTCGACGGCCAGGAAGAAGCGCTGGTCAACGACGCGCAGACCATCCGCATCGACCAAATCCGTCACGGCTTCAAGTCGAAGGGCGAGATGGCCGAGCAGGCCACCGTTGTCCGCTTCCGCGAGCAGTCCAAGGACAAGCTGTCGTTCTGGCTGCCCGACAAGCTCGACGAGCTGATGTTTCTGACGCTCTCGGGCAGGGCCTACACGCTCAAGACCGACGGCTCCACCCGTGTCGGCTCGCAACTCCCCTCGCTGCGCTTTGCCGCCGATGTCGTGGCACCGTCATCGAGCCGCATTCTGTACGCGGGTTCGGCGACCAGCGAGGCCACGCTGACCACTTCGGACAAGATGTCGTGGGCGACCATCGTTCGCGCGCGCACCTTGGCCGAGCGCAAGCGCCTGCGTCCGATCAAGTCGGGCGGCAAGAACTATTTTGCCGTGCTGATCTCGTCCGAACAGCGCCGCGATCTCGTGCTCGATCCGACCTACCAGACCATCCTGCGGTCGGCCGAGAAGGTGGGCGACAAGAACCCGCTGTTTACCGGCGCGATTGCGTCCATCGATGGCGTGGTCATCCACAGCCATCAGAAGGTGTTCAACACCTTCGGCCTGTCGTCTGGCTCCAAGTGGGGCGCGGGTTCGACGGTCGATGGCGCGCAGGCGATGTTGCTCGGCGCGCAAGCCGGCGGCATTGCCATGATCGGCAATATGTTCTGGCGGGAATCGACGCTCAACGACTACGGCAATCGCCCGTCGGTCGGCGCCGGCCGCAAGATCGGGATGCTCAAGCCGCAGTTCAAGTCGATCTTCGACAGCAACACCCGGCAGGACTTCGGCACCATCGCGATCAAGACCGCAGCCGCGGCCTAACCGCCAGCCACCACCGAACACACAGAGGCCCGCCTCTACAGACGGGGTGGGCCTTCACCCCTTCACGCGTTCAAACGAAAGAGCACTCTCATGACTGCTTATCGCGAGTATCGCATCCAGTTGAAGGATGCGGCGACGGGCAAGACCATCATCACGGCTGGCGGTGCGTGCCATGTCGCGACGGCGGGCTCCCCCGACAAGGCGACCCTGTACGACAAAGACGGTGCGGCGCTCGCCAATCCGATCACCCCGACCCGCGGCTTCCTCAACTTCTTCACGCTCGACAGCGTGGCCTCGGTCGATCTCTACATCCAGGCGCCCGGTGGGCAATTCGCGGTCGAGGCCGGCGTGTCCGCCGGCGGGCCGAACGAAATCCTGATCGACACCGCCAACAAGCTGCATTTCTACAAAATCCCGTTCTCGATCGCCGACAGTGTTGCGGCGACCGAGAAGGACACGGGATTTGATCTGCCGGCCTACGCGGCCGTGCTGGATCGCCTGCACGGCGCTGGCATCCAGGTCACGGCGATCGACGCCACCGAAACGATCGACGTCGGCACCCTCACTGGGGAAACCGGCGCCGATCCGAATGGGCTTAATGCTGCGGCGGTGCTCGACAATCTCGGCCTGTTGGCCGGCACCAACGGCGCGCTCCATTCCTCGAACGCGCCGTACATGTCGGACGCCAATGCTTCGAAGTCGATCAGCTACACGCTGACGGCGGGCTCCGATACGGCGAAGGGCTACATCCTACTGCCGGTCGTCCTCGTCTAACCGGATCGTCAGCACTTCCACGAAATCCAACGGCCGGGGTTTGCAGCCCCGGCCGTCATTGCATCCAACCGGAGAAACACCGCCGATGACGAAACTCAGCGACATCATTGCCGCCACAGCCACAAACGCCGCCGACAGCGCCATGCTGGTGCTCGATCCGACCGCCAAGGACGGGCCGCGGGTGCACGAAATGCGGGTCAACGATTCGGTCAAGCCGTTCACGTTCGAGCCGGGCAAAGGTCTGCCGTTGCCGACCGCCATCGCCATCAAGTTCCTGGCCAAAGGCTTCAAGCTGGTCGACGACAAGGGCAGCCTGATCCCCTGGCAGCTCCGCCCCAAGCAGCCAGATGAGTTGGGCGCCGGCGAATCCATCAAGCTCTCCGATAACGAGACCATCGCCCGCGTCGACGAATTGTCGACCGAAGCGCTGCTGCAGCGCGCGCTCGAAATGCCGGGCGGCGAGCAGTTCGCCGCCAAAGGCGAACGCGGCGCCATGATCGACTTCATCGTGGCAACGACCATCGCGCGCAACAAGGCGAAGGTTTCAACGCAATCCGAACTCGGCGACGATGAATTTGTGCCCGAGGCGGAAGCCGAAGAAGCTGCCTAAGCCCGATGTCGCGCCTGCGCACGGCCAAGGAAATCTGCGAGGAAGCGCTCGGCGCAATCGGGGCGTTCCCTGTTACCGACAGTGCGGCCGATCCCGAGGCACTGCGCCGTGCAATAAACTGGCTCGACATCATCATGGCCGAGCGTGCCGGCGTGGGAAGGCTGTTCTCGCTCATTCCGGCCACGCTGCCGATTCCGCTGACCAACGGCACCACGCAATACAATCTCAACACCGCGCTCGGCGCCGATCTGCCGCTCGATCATGTGCAGTTTCCGGTCAAGGCGTGGCTCGAAGATGCCGCTGAAAATCGCACGCCGATCGAGATAGTCACGCGCGACAAGTTCGAAAATGTCTACAAGGAGAACGACACCGGCGCGCCGGTGATGATCCACATCGATCGCCTGTCGGCCACGCCGATACTGCGCATCTATCCTACGCCAGCGAGCGACGATCCGACCGCGTGGACGCTCAAGCTGGTGGTGCAGACTTATGCCCCCAACGTCTCGCCCGGCGGCGTGACCGGGATGCAGCCATCGGCCTCGATCCTGACGAAATTCAGTCAGGCGTGGCAGCGCTGGTTGATCTTCCAGCTCGCATCCGACTTGGGCTCCGGCCCGATCCACAAGCTGCCGCAGGCCAGCATCAACAATTTTGAGAGCAAGGCGAAAGCCTCGCTTGCTTTGTTATTGGCCTTCGAAAACCGCGAGCACGACGACGAAATTCCCGTCTGCCAAGCGCACGGTATGTAATCAATGGCAATATTCCGCGGCACCATTCCAGATTTTCAGCTCGCCAACCCGCTCTACATCGGGGCACAGGTGAGCTTTTTCACAGTCTCTGGCGGTGTTGCGACGACCACGCTTGCCACGCTGTACGCGGCGCCGACCGGCGCGACGACGATGGCAAACCCGCAGACCTTGGACAGCGAAGGTAAGTTCGTCGCTCCGGTCTATATCGAGGAGCCGGTCATTGCTTCGGTGGTGGGTGCCACGGTCGGCAGTCACACCACCGGCGTCATCGGGCTGTCGCCTGACACGGGATCGGTGAATACGGTCGTCGGCGGCGTTCCTCAGAACGGCATAGCAATCTTCGCCGACACCTCCGGATACTTGCTGAAGGGAATTGCTGGCGTCACGATCGGCGACGACGGTTCGATCACCACGCCGTTCTTGACCACGGCCGCAGGCGCCACCGGCATCAAGTTCAATCAATATGGCCTGGGCCTACTGCATTCGAGCGCGGCCGGCGTGCTCAGCTCGGCGGCGGTTTCACTAACGGCGGACATATCGGGTGTTTTGGCCGGCGTGAATGGCGGCACCGGACTTTCCACCGCCGCCATCGGCGACATCATTTATGCCAGCGCCATCACGCCGACCTGGGCGCGGCTGGCCGGCAACATCACAACGACGAAAAAATATCTCAGCCAGACCGGCAGCGGCGCGGCCTCGGCGGCGCCGGCCTGGGCGCAGATCGCACAGGCTGATATTTCAGGACTGACGACGGCGGATACGCCGAGTTTCGCCGGGCTCACGCTCACCGGCACGCTTTCCAGTACCACTTCCGGCATGACGGAAGGGTTGAGCTTCGCCCAAACGACGGGCGATGGCCTCGATTGGACGGCCGGTTTTCTTTTCCCATGGAAATTTTCACATACTCACACGGCGACCGCCGGCACCGGCCTGGGGCCAACGACATTCGTCAGCGCCGGCGTACTCAGCGCCATAAATTATGGCTATGGCGGCGTGGCGGCGCTGGGAACGGCGGCGGCGTTCTCGGCGTCCTATAATGTGTTCGGCAACGGCAATGCGTTAAACGAACACACCCCTGTTATTTTTAATTTGAATTGCCAAATTGGCACCGGCTTTACGCAAACCGCGGGACCGACCGGACGCCTCTGGCTCTCCGATCGTAACTTGCACGGCCCCATCGGCGTCCAGCCGGACTTAATGATCGGGCCTTCGATCTTCGTCAACAACTACTATAACGGCAGTCCCGGGACCGCGCTGTCATCGGCGTTGGTTATTTCAACCGGCAAGGGTTTAGGTGGCGGCAATGACGCCACGCACGTAGCCGCAAACACCTATCCGTTCGACAGCGCCCTCACGATTGTCGGCGACAGCAATGCCGGCAGCCCGGCCAATGGTTTCAATGCCGGCATCACCATCGGCGGCATTGCCGCGCGCGGGCCGTGGGGTGAAAATGCCTCGCGCATCGGTATCGGCGTCAAGTTCGGCGGCACGATCACCGATAGCTGCATCGACACCACGGGCGCCACCGTCACCAATTATCAATTCAAGGGCACCGGGTTCACGGTCAACGCGGACGGAACCGCGCTAACTCTCGGCGGCCGAAATTTTGCGGTGACGACCGGCACGGCCACCACCTATAACAACCTGTACGACAGCGCCGGCAATTTAGCGTTTTCCGCCGGCGGCGGCGGCGTCACGCCCGACGCAAGAAACTACATAAACAACACCGAGACAAGAATAGGGAACATCGGTGGCGGCGTGGTCTTCGCGCAGTTTGCAACCGGCACCACCGGCATCAAGTTCAATCAGTATGGCTTTGGGCTGCTGCAATCGAGCGCGGCGGGTGTCTTAAGTTCGACCAGCACGCCGACGCTTGGCGTCGCCAGCACGACGCTTGGCACACTTGCATTTGCGACCGCCGCCGGTGCCGGCATTGGCACTTTGCAATATGTCGGCGGCGCTGGATCGGCCACGCTGTCGCTGCCGGCAACGACGACAACGCTCTCCGGTCTTGCTGTCGCTGAAACCCACACCGGTCTAAAAACGTTTAGCCCAGCCGGAACTGTTGCCGCGACATTCAAAACAACGGGCGGCGCTGGTAGTTTTATTATCATCGACAATTCGGCCGCTTCGCAGCAATCCGGTTTTAACCTATATGATAACGCGGTTCCCATCTGGCAGGTTATCAAACACACCACTCAATCGCTTTTAATTTATGATGCCGTGAACGGCGTCGTAATGGCAACCTTTACGCCGGGGGCAGTCGGGGCGGGTTACCTGACGTTCGCCAATACATTGGACGCCAGCAGTTCAACCGTCGCCGCGGCTAGGTTTGCGGGCGGGCTTGCCGTGGCGAAAGCTATCGCGCTCGGGACAAATCTTTGGCATCCCACAATTGCAAACGGTTCCGTCGCGACGGCGTTGTCGTCTGTCGGGCCGGTTGGATCAAACACCACGGTGCAGGAGTGGTTTCCGATTAAAAACGCCGCGGGAACGATTCGATATGTTCCCGGCTTTTAGGCTTCCTATGAAAGAGAGGTTCTAGAGAACTCCCTGCGCGCTGTGAATTTTCCGCGATGCGAAGCGCGGAAGCATTGAGATCGTTGTTCGGTGCGAAAAGCAATTTGATACGATCCTCAAACCTGCTGCCGATGTGCTCGGTCATCGCGGCAAACTCACCGGGACGCAGGATTAAATTTGGCATTTTTGAATGGTCGACAATGTTGTTGCTTGGGTAATAAAGAACCTCACGAAACACCACGCGCTCAACACCCAGGCCGAGGGCCAGGTCGACTAGACTTTCCATTTGGCCGATGTTGGCGCTAGTCACGACGCTGATAAATTCGACAAAAACGGTAGGCACCGCTCGCTTGAAATCTTCGACGTTGCGCACGACCTTTTTAAGACTCATGCCGCCGCGCAGTTCGCGTTGCATTTGCGGATCGGCCGCGTCGAGAGACACCGCAAGATTCGTAAGACCCGCTGCCACCATCTTGGCCTGATCGTGCTTATGTAGCAGCAGGCCGTTGGTCTGCAACAAAAACGTCCCGGCTGGGCGCGCGGGTGAGACGCCGATCATCTCGATAATGTCGGCGAGCCGATGATCGAGCGTTGGCTCCATGATGCAGCCAACCTGAAAAAATGAAACTCCGAGTATTTTGGTTACGAGGAATTGCCGCAGCGCATCGGTGTCGATGATCTTATTCGATCGGTGATTGTGGCAATAAACGCAGTGCAAATTGCAGGTGTTGTTCGGATCGAAGCGTAGAGCTTCATATCTCATCGGCGGTTGCCCTTGCAGCGTCTTGAAATTGTAGACGTTGAGTTGGCAGTCTGAAATCACGCTGGAGCTATTCTGCGGCATGGCCGGAAGCCTATCCAGTCCGCAACCCGGAGTCGAGCATGGTCACTGTTTATCAACCATTTCGTCGCAAACATCGCTGCATCCCGACGTCGGAGGAATAAATGAAGCTCTCAATCCGCGAGATTCAGGCCTTGAACGGGTCCCTTGAAGGGTTGTTCAAGGGCGGCAATCCGCAGGTGATCCGGCGTAACAGCCAGGACGAGATCGCCGTCGTTCCATTCAAGCTGTCGGCCGACATCTACCAATGGGCGATGACCCTACAAGGCCGGTTGACCGAGCTATTGCATACGTACAACGGCGCCATGACCGCGCTGATGCGCGAAAAATCAGGCGGGACCGGGCACATCGATAATGGCACCAAGGCCATGCTCGAATTCCAGGAGGAGAGCGTAAAGCTGCTCGACGGGTTTAAATATGTCCGTATGCTCACTTTGCCGCTGGAGAATCTCAAGATCGATGACAATCCCGGCTTGGCGCAACATCTCGCTGGCCTGATGCCCGCGCTCAAGCTGCCGGCATTAAACGTCGCAGCCGAAGAAAAAGATGAACAAGCGCAGCCGGCGGCGAAGGCAAAATCAGCCGCCGCGTAAGCAGCGATCAACACCGAGTTATTCGAGAAAGCCGTCCGCTTGGGGCGGCTTTTTCATTTCGACAGTTTGAGATGACCCATGCCCTCCATTCGCATCCATGAGTTTGACACATGGCGCCCTGGTTATGGGTTCGCCATAGTGACGGTCTTGCGCGCCGGCACCAGCGTGGAAGCCGACATCTACAGCGATGAGGCTCTGACCGTTCCGGTCGCCAATCCGGTGACGCTTGAGGAAAAAACCGACACTGGAATTTCCTACGGCAAGTTCCAGCAGCCAATCTATGTCGGCGAGCCTTATCAGCTTCAGATTAATTCGATAGACGAGACCGGCATCACGCGCCCGCCGCTCACCACGCTGGATGATCAGGATGCCTCACTGGCGACAGTCAAGGTCGAGGGCGGATCGCAAGATATCGCGCTCAATGATCATCTCGCCCGCCGTATCGATGTGCAGGACTACGGCGAATTCAAAGCCGTCGGCGAGGTCGGGGCTTCCGCCTCGACCAATAACGCTACGCTCACGAGTGCCCTTGGCGTCGGCGGCACACGAGGTGGAGCCTTCGTCGAATTGCCGGCGGGCACATTTCAGATCACGAGTTACACGATCCCGCAGGGTGTCGTCGTGCGGGGCGCGGGACGTGCCGCCACCACCCTGCAATCGGCCTTCGCCGGCAACGTCACCATAATCGGCGGCGCACGGGCCGGTTTGTCACGCCTCACCCTCGATGGCGTCACCCTGATCGGGCTTTCCGTCGGCGTCTACGCAGCGAACAAGGATCAGGTTGTTTTCGACGACGTAGAAATCAAGCGATTTGAGACCGGCCTCAACCGCAAGGGCGGCTCGCTCTCAAACTGGCGCGAGCTTTACATCTCGAACTGCGTCAATGGCTATAAAGGGCATGGCGATCTCGCGAGCGCGCTTGGCGCTGCTTTGCAATTCAATCAATGGACCGGCGGCAAGATCGAGCTTTGCTCGACCGTCGGCATCGATCTCAAGAACGTCGACGCCGCCTGCGAGCATAATCTTCTGCGCGGCGTCTTTTTAGACAGCAATACCGGCGATGCCGTCAGGGTCACCGGCGCGCGCGCCACCACCTTCGAAGATTGCCGGTGGGCTGGCAATACCAACAATCTCGTCGTGGCCGACACCACCCCAGCAACCCCCGACAACACCGTCATCGGCCTTGAGATCAAAGGCGGCTCGATCGACGGCGGCACTATGTCGCTTTCCGGGACGCTCGAACAGGTGGCGTTGCGCCGCGTCGATCTGAAAGACCTTGCGGTCACGCTGACGACGCCAAGCCATAACGTGCTGGTCGAGGATTGCCGGGAGATTTCCGGGGTCTCGCTCGTCGGCACGGCGACCGCCTGGACCCGCCACAAAACCGGAGATCGGGGATCGTCCTCCGGTATTACGACGGGCGCGGTCGCCACCAAGGCATGGGCGATCGCGCTGGCGCCGGGACAACAGGTTTATCTGGAGGGCAAGGTCGTCGGCCGGCAGCGCAACGGCATCGGCACTGCCTTCTATCATCTTGGCGTTTCCGCCGGGCGGCCGGGTGCCACGCTCAATTACGATACACAGACCGCGAACTTCACGCTTGGCAATGTGCTTACCGGCGCCACCTCCGGCGCCACTGCCCGCATCACCGCGGATACCGACGCCGGCACTACCGGCGCGCTGACCTTGCAGGATGTGGTCGGCGTCTTTGTCGACAACGAGATCATCACCGATAGCGGCGGTGGCTCGGCGATGGCGAATGGCGCGCTTTCTTTTACCAACGCCGCATTGGTCGGTTCGGTCGCCGCTATTCGCGCGGCGCAGGAAACTGTCGCCGGATGGGATGCCACGTTTGTGGCAAATGGTCCCGAGATTGAATTACGGGTCACGGGGGCCGCCTCGACCACAATCGAATGGACCCCGGACGTGGATGTCGTGAGTTCCTAATGGCCGAGCAGTGGGTTCCTCTCCCCATCGACAAGGCGCTGTTCGCCAATCTCGATCAGGACGCAATCATCGGTGCGCAGACTGCGATCGAGAACGGCTTCATCAACGAGAAAGGCGGTCACACCCGTTTTCCGGGGCTGATCGAGCGGGTCGATCTTGGAGATCCCGCGCGGGTCTATCTCAACGATCTTGATGGCGACATGGTCGCGGCTAACGCCAAGGGCCAAGTATTCCGCATTGATCGCAGTTTTACCGCCACCAACGTCACCGGCGTGCCGAATTCGGGCGGGCGCCGCACGATCTTCGCTAAAACCGACCGCGATCTGTTGATGGCCTCTGGCGGCCCCATTACCAGGTTGCGCAACGACAAGACCGAACTACTCAGCAGCGCTGCCCCACTCTCCACGCATGTAGGCTGGATCGACGGCTTTACCATCGCGACCGAACTCAACTCGGGTCGCTTCTACCATACGCCACCGGGCGAGCCGGAAACCTGGGACCCACTCGATACGTTCGCCGCTGACGGCAATCCCGACAACATTAACTCGATGATCGTGACGCCGTTTCGCGAGCTGCTACTCGGCGGCGAGGACTCGATCGAGCAATTTGAGCGATTACCAACCGGCACCGTGCCGTTCTTCCGCCGGTGGGCGGTCGGCGACGGCGTAAAGTTTGCTTACGTGATTTTGTTCGCCGACAACGCGTTGTGGACGATCAACAATCTCACGGAATTGGTGCGCTTCTCGGGGCAGCTTTCGAACGCGGCATCTTCCGACATAGGCCGGCTGCTCGAATCGATCGACGACTGGACCGACGCCTGGCTTGGTGGATATCCCGACCGTCCGCTGCATGTCGTCGGGCAGAAGTTCATGGTGCTGCAAGCGCCGCAAGCCACCAATGCCTATGGCACCAAGGGCATTACCCTCTTGTTCGACTACCGCAACAAGCGCTTTTCGAACTTGTACGGATGGGACAATGCCAACGGCGTGCCGGCGCGCTATCCGGGCTGGTCGCACTGGACGCTGTGGAACAAGGTGTTCGTCGGCGGCGAAGGCAAAATCTATGAGTTGTCGGAGGACGTGTACGCGCATGGCGGCGGCTTGCAGCGCTGGCTGGTACGCACCTCGCACATCGCCGAGCAGCACCAAACACAGGTAAAAAACCTGCGGCTGCGGCTCAAGCGCGGCATCGGCACCTCATCGACCGAACCGACCATCCGCGTGCGCTGTAGCCGCGATGGCAGGGCGTTCGGCTCCTGGATCACCCGCGGCCTTGGCAAAGCCGGCGATCGTGTGCCGTTCAAGACCTTCGGGCACTTCGGCACCGGATCGAGTTTTATGTTCGAGATCAGCAGCGCGGACAATTGCCGCATCGATCTGATCAGCGCGGAAGTTCTCACCGAAGATATAGGACACTGACATGGCTGCCAATGCTGTCGTCCCTCCGCCGCCTCGCCTGACTGGCGATCCCGCGACCGATGTGCTCGCGATTAATAAATGGGCGTCCGACTTTTTCAATTCGACGGTGGTGGAAAGTGGCCTGCTCGATCCGGCGTATCAGGCCAACCCCGGCACGTTCGATCAAAACAACCTGCACGACCCGGTCAACAGCAGCATCGCAAAGAGCCAAGACACCGCCAACCGCGCCATTCAAGCGCTGATAGCGGCCGGCATTCCAATCCCCGATTAACCGCGAGAACCCCATGGCACAGCAAGCCGCGACCCAAGACGCCGGATCAATCAATCCGACGCGTTATACCGAGCGCCGCGCGCCGCAGTTCGCCGGCGGCGATGTCGACCCGGCGAGCGGTAATCTCGTCCTTCCAACCAAGAGCAGCTATGCAACGCCGGAGCCGGCGATACCGAAAACGAAGCTTGGCAGCATAGACGCGGTGAGTGCGCCGAAACCGCCAGGACTTGCAGCGATGGCCGGCAGTGTGGCCGCGCCATATCTCGGGGCGCAGATCGGATCGCAGATCGGTGGCGGGGCTGGCGTGGGTGAAGCCATAAGCGGCACCGCCTCGCACATCGGCGAAGCGTTCGGATTTGGTAGTTCTGGACCGGCCGCCGTTGGACTAGGCGAAGGGGCGGCTCCGGCAATCGGTTCTTTTGCTGGCGGCCCACCCGTTAGCGCTCCTGTCGCAGAGGCCGGCATGTCATCGTTCGGCGAGCTCGCTGGTTCAAGCGTGATTGGCGGCGCCGTCGGTGCCGGTCTTGGCACCGCAGCCTTCGGCGCACTCAGCGGCCAGCAGATCAAGGAATATGCCCCTGCCGCCATCGGGTCGGCCGTCGGTTTTGCGATCGGCAGCATGATTTTGCCCGGCATCGGCGGCTTTGTCGGCTCCTTCATCGGCGGAATGTTCTGCCACGCCGCCGGCACTCTGATCCGCATGACGGACGGCACATTGAAGGCGATCGAGACGCTCCAGATCGGCGATCAAGTCGCCCTTGGCGGGCGCATCGTTGGACGCGGCGAAGTGCTCGCCACCGATATGTTCGATTATCTCGGCACCCGTGTGAACGGCCGCCATGCCGTGTTCGAAGATGGCCGCTGGCTGCGCGTGGAGAAATCGGCGAAGGCCACGCCCGTTTTCACCGCCGAACCGGTCATGGTCTACCCGCTTGTGACCGAGGCGCATTTGCTGGTGTGCGAGCATTACGTCTGTGCCGACTTCGCCGAGACCAACGACGCCGACATGAGCGCCAGCGAAAGACTGGCCAAGCTCAACGCGAACGTCGAACTTAATCAACGGCTCGCCATCGTTGGAGCGCCACGGCTTGCGGCTTGAGCCTTACGATACCGCCAAGCACTACGCGCTGATCGCAGCGTGGTGGAAGGCGCGCGGCGATGAGTGCCTGCCGGCAGACGTGCTGCCGCCGACTGGCGCGGTTGTTACGCGTGATGGAGAGCCGATTGCGCTCTGCTCGATCTGGCTGACCAATGCTAAGGCCGCCTATCTGGCGTTTCCGATCACCGCGCCAGGCCTGTCACCCAAGGTGGCTTATGCGTCGATGGTCCTCGCCATTCAGGGCGCGGTTGATATTGCCAAACTCGCCGGCTGTAAATTTATCTGGGCGAGCACCGCCAACAACGGCGTCGATCGTATCTTCACCAAGCATGTCGGCTTCACGCGCACGACACCGCACCACAATCATTTTCTGTTGCTCGATCCTGCGCTGTCGCACGACACGCTGGTGGGCGAGGATTTTCACGAACCGAAAGGCTGACAACCATGCCTCCGATGCCAATGCCGATGATGCCGCCGAATTCCGCGCCGCCCGCCACATCGGGCGCTATGCCAATGCCAGCTGACGGCGGCGCCCCTCCGGGCGGCGTGATGCAGGTACCGCCCGAGTTCGCGCAGCACATCGACCCGAACAATCAAATGCAGATGACGCTGTTGCAGCGCGTCGACAAGCTCACCCCGCAAGATGGTGAGGCGATCAAGAGCGGGATTTCGCCGGCAGCGGTACAAGTGCTCAAGAAAGTCCTGCCCGAGCTTGGCTTCATGCTCGACATGATCGTGCAGGATCAGCAGCCCGACGAGCAACAAATGGCGCAGGGCCCCGATCAATACGACGAGCAGCAGGAAGCGCCCGAGCCGCCCGACGGCGCCACGCCGCTGCGCCCTGCCGGCGACATGCGGCCGGGAACCAGGCTCGCGCGTTACTAACAGTATAGACCACAAGGTAATTCAATATGTGGGGAACACTGCTCCCATTTCTCGCCATTCTCGGCGGCTCCTATATATCGTCGCAGGCGAACACCGCCGCGGCCGAACGCGCCAGCGAGGCGACGTTGCAAGGCGCGCAAATCACAGCCGGCGCCATGAAGGACGTGAGCGAGGCCGCGGCGACGCGCGCGGCGCCGGGCGTTTCCTATCTGCGTCGGGTCGTGGCAGAGCCGGGCGAACTCACGCCGCTGCAAAGGCAGCAGCTTGAGGATTCGCGCCGCTCCACGGCGAACACCATCCATTCCTCGAACTTCGCCGGCTCCGGCCGCACCGGAGTGGAATTGCTGCGCCGGAACGAAAGCGACTTCGTCAATCAGGCGTTGGAAAACAACCGGCAGCGCGCCATGACGGCGGCGGGTGAACTCGCCGGCAGTCAGAATACTTCCGATGCCGCTGCTATCGGTGCCGGTAAGGCAGTCGGCGATGCCACCGCCAAGGGCGGGCTCTATGACGCGCAAGCCGGCCTTGCCAGCGGACAGATCACCGGCAAAGCGATCGGCGATATCGGCTCGCTCATTGCCTCGCAGCAGCGCGAAAGCCGCTATGCCGACCGCGTGAGCAAGCTTGAAAAAGCACTCGGGATAAACGGGTAAGCCGCCATGGCAAATACAACCCTCACGTCGTCGGGCGCCCGCGATCTTTCCTTCATCACCACCAATCCGGCGATGGACGCGTTCGAACGTGGCCGGCAGATCGCACAAGCGCAGCTCGAAGCCGATCAAAGGCTGGAAGCCGCAACGCGGACAAACGTCGAGAACATGGCGAGCGCGCCGTCGCGGCTGCGCACGATCAACGCCAATGCCGATACGGCCGTGGCCGGCGCGCAAGTCGCAACGCAAACCGCGCCCTACAAGGTGCAAGGCGCCTATGACACCATGCGCGGCGGGACCGCCGACGCGAATGTGAAAGTCGGCACGCAAGGATCGAGGATCGCGGACGCCGCCGCCGGCACGCGGCTGCACACCACCGAGGCCAATGTCGCCGAGCAGACCGCGCCTTATAAAGTGCAGGGTGCTTACGACGCTTCACGCACCGGCACGGCCAACGCCGATGTTGCGGTTGGCACCGTTCCCGATCGCCTGTCGCAATCGAACTCGCAAACGCGTGTCCAGGCGGCCAATGCCGAGACCGCGCAGATGCAGAGCTTCGACAAAACGCTTGCCTTGCTCAAAGTCGGCGACATTGCCGGCGCCGAGGCTTACGCGGCGCGCACCGGCGAGGCCATCCCGCCGGAAGTGTTGCAGAACGCCGAAGTGCGCGATGCCGTGATCAAGGCATGGGATCACGCCAAAGCCGCCTATCCGAACCGCCCGCAAAATCAGGCGCAGTTCATGCAGGGCTTTCTCAAGGACATGGCCGAGCGCAAGGCGCAAGGTCAGCCTGCAAACGATCCGACCGCGCTCTACAGCGTGCCAGAGGCGCCGCAGCCGCAGGACCAATCCGCCAGCGGCACCAACAGATTTGAAATGCTGCCCGGCTCGCAGGATGGGATTACCGGCGTCTGGAAACACGACCGCGTCACCGGCAATCGAAATTTCGAACCCAACGCATCCGTGTCGTCACGCGCGGGCGGCGCCGGTGGCAATTCGGTGTACCAGCAAAAGCGCCGCGATTGGCTTGCCGTGCATCCCAACGACGAGCAAGGCGCACTCGATTTTGCCGCCGGCCGTCGTCAACTGTCAGGCGCAGAGTTGGTGCGCTCGGCGCGCGCTCAGGCCATCCAAGAAATCAACGGCAATGCGCTACTCCATTACAAGAGCGAGAATGAGCGTAATGCCGCGATCAATCGGCGCGCCGACGAGAACCTGCAACGGATGCGGCAGGCTAACCAGCCGGCACCGGCGCAGCCGCCATTGGCGCGTCCAGCAGCTCCACAATCCGCGTTGCCGCCGCCTGCCATCGATCCGATCGCACGCGCACGCGATGCCATCCAAAGAGGCGCGCCACGCGATGCTGTCATTCAACGGTTGCGCGACAATGGCATTGACCCGAGCGGGCTTTAATGGCTGGCCTCTCATTTAATGATCTTGTTCCGGGAAATATTGACCTCAACGCGCGCCCAGTCGTGCGCAATTCCGATGGCTCGATAAGTACCGTTTATTCCAAATCATTCAATTTTGATGGCGTCGAAACGCTGCTCCCGACAGTCAGCAATGACGGGCGCATATTGTCGGATCAGGAGGCCATTGATCTCTATCTCAAGACAGGACGGCACCTCGGGCAATTTGCCTCACCTGATGCCGCTAACGCCTTTGCGCAGCAACTCCACAAGGATCAGGAAAAACTATACGTTCCGCAGCCGGCGCAGCCGACCACGCGCTTGCAGCAGATGAGTGCGTTCGGCCGGACTGGCGACATTAATCAAGGTGAGCAGGCACAGCCGCCGCCCGGCAGCTTCAACACCAATCTCCCGCCCCCAGGCGATCACGCGCTGGTACAGCCGCGCGAACTCCCGCTCGATCGCAACACCATTTATCCGAACGATATCGCTCCGCGCGGCCTTGAGGATATCTAATGGCCGCGCTCTCATTCGATGACCTGATCCCGGACAGTTCGGGCGCAAATCCCGCCGCTTCCGGTTTGGGAGCGGCGCCGCTTTCGTTTGATGATCTGGTGCCCGCTTCGTCGATCGCGGCGCAGCCCGACGACAGCAGCTTGACAGATTACACGCGCGAGGGTGTGACCGCGTTTGCGGAGCAGGGCAAGAACCTGTTTGCCGGGGCGCTCAAAGGCTACGGCGCCGCAGCACCAGCCATTGCAGAGCGCTCGATCTCAGCACTCGACAACATCAACGCGCCGCTGGCTGACGACAGCCCGGAGGCGCGCGCGGCTTACCGCGTTCGCCGCGGCGTGCAGCATCCTTCCGACGATGTGATCGCGCAACGGCGGGCTGCGCTTCAGGGGCGCGCCGATCTCCCGATTGCGGAACAACCACTTTATCGCGCCGGGCGTGCCGTCGAGGATTTCGGCAAGGAGGCGCTTGGCGCTTCTCCCGGATGGGAGAAAAGCTGGACGCGCGACATTATGGGCGGCCTCGGCTCGATGACAGCAGGCGTCGGGGTGTCGATGATCCCGGGTGCCGGTCCCGGTCTTGCCGCAACGATCTTCCTCGGCGCCGGCATGGGCGAGGCCGTCGACAAGGCGATCAAGGAAGGCGCTACCGAGGAACAGGCGCGCCGAGCGGCAGAGTTAGGTTCCATCGCTGGCGCAACCGACATGATCGACGCGCTGTTGCCTGCGCTCGGCTCGACCGGCAAGGCATTGGGCTTTATCCGGCGCGTCGGCACACGGGCAATCTATGGATCACTCGCCGAAGGCGGGCAGGAGGGCTTGCAGCAGTTCATTCAGAACATGATCGCCAAGGGCGTCTATAAGCCCGACCATGACTTGATGGAGGACGTGCTGCGATCAGCCGCGATCGGTGCCATCGTCGGCGGTGTTACCTCGGGCGGATTTGCGGCTGTGCAGCGCCAGCAGCCAGTCGAAGTCGCGGGGCAGCCCATCGCGCAACCCGAGGACATCGCACCTCCCGGTGCCGTTCCCGCCGATATGGTCATGCCGGCAGCGGCGGAAGCGCCCGCGCCTGCAGCAGGGACCCCGGCTGCCCCCATTGAGAGCATTCCCACCGGCGCCATGCCAGCCGAAACCATGCTCCCGTCGGCGGGCCAGCCTTACACGGCGCAAATTCAGGCGCCGCAAGCGCCCCCACCACAGGATCCCGCCGGCCGGCACACCCTCCAGGCCATGCTGGACGACCCACGCACGGCCGAGGAGATGCGCGCCGACCTGGCGCGCGCCGAGAAAGCCGCCCAGGCCGCCGCCGACCGGATAGGAGCCGTAGCGCCGGCCGGTAGCCAGACCAGCGTCACCATTAACGGCCTAACCGCGCAGCCCGCGCCACCGTTCGGCCACGATGCTTCACGTGAAACACCCCCGCAGCCTGTCATCCGTGAGGGTACAGCGGCAATGTACGATCCGGCCGCCGTCGCCGTCGGCCCGGAGCAAACGGCGCAGCCCACGGCCGCGCCCGTGACGCCGGGAAGCGCTATTGCGGGCGCGGCGCCAACAACCGAGATCCCGCCACCTTCCATCGGCGATGGCACCCGCACAGCGCCGGTTGACGTCCAGACGTCATCCGATGTGGCCAAGGCCGCGGCGGCGGCCACTACCAACTACAGCCCGAAGCAGGGCGAGGCCAACAACCGCCAGCTCGGGCACGCCAAATGGAACGGCCTTGAGGCCTCGATCGAGGTTGCTGCAGGTGGTGTCCGGCGCGGCACCAAAAAGACCGGCGAGCCGACGCAGACCACATTCACCGCGCCTTATGGCTATTGGAAAAAAACCGTTGGCGCCGACAAAATGCCGGTCGATGCCTATTTCGGGCCGCACATCGGCGACCCGAACCTGCCGGCCTACGTGCTGGACGAGCTCGATTCCAAGACCGGCAAATTCCGCCAGATCAAGACGTTCGCGGGCTTCGCATCGCCGGAGGCCGCAACACAGGCCTATCTCGGCACCAGCACCAAAGGCCCGGAGAATATCGGCGGCATCACCGCAATTCCGGCGGCTGAGTTTCCGGCCTGGGTGAGCGACGAGAAGAACACCACCAAGCGGCTGTCGGCGCCGCCGGCTGACATAAAAGTCAACACGCCAAAACAGCGCCAGGGCAAGAAAGGCCCGCTGTCGCTCATCGAATTCATCGCGCAGCGCGGCGGCATCGACCCACGGGATCCTCTGATCGGCGACGTGCGCATGATCCTCGGCACGCCCAACAGATATATGCGCGGTTACGGGATGCTGATCCGGCCCGGCGGAAAGTACCTCGACAATTTGCACGAAGCGGCCGTGGAAGCCGGCTACCTGCACGACGAGGCGCGAAACTCAGGCGGCGTAGCTCAATCCACCACCACCGACCTGCTGAACTTGCTCGATGGCGAACTGCGCGGCCAGAAAGCCTATTCCGATAACGATCGCGATGAGGTCGCCAACCGCCAGGACATGAAGGACGCCAAGGCGCAGGCCGAACAGCTCGCACGCGCCCAGGACGAAGTCCGCGCCGTTGCCAAGCGCGATGGCTACAACGCCAGCGACGAGCAGGTGCGGCGCGCCGCCGAGGCCAGTTTGGTCAATGATGCTGACCCAATCGACGCGCTTGTGGACATTCTTGAGCGCGACGCCATTGCGGATCGCGACGATCTGGCGGAAACTGTCAAAGCGCGAGGAGAGAAAGATGCTGCCACAGGAACGGATGCGGGTCGCGCAAGACCTGCGGCGACTGTCCAATCAGCCGGACCTGCCGATCAAGCGTCGGATGGAGGCGCGTCGGCACGCGTCGAATCTGGTCAAGATCAACTCGGCCGAGGCGAAACGCGGACCGAAACTGCCGAAGCCACCCGCCGCCCCGAAGGCGTTCGCGGCACCGAAGCCGCCAGCACCACCGAAGCCACCGGCACTGCCGAAGCTGTAGCGGCGGTAGAGCCGGATTCTTCCGGGAAAGAATTGCCAAAGAATGCACCAACAATAAATATTCCTCGAAATATTCCTGAAGCAGCCAAGGCCCCGGAAACGGGGCCTTCTGATTCCGGGGCTGTGCAGGTCCAGGCTCCGGTCAAAGCCAAGGGCGTGGCGATTCCGGCGAAGGCCGAGCCTACAAAAGCGGCGGCCGGCGACGAGCCGAAGCTCGCCATGCGCCGCGATGAAGCGCCGGCAGAGAAGCAAGCAGCACCGGGCGTGCCCGACTACGAGCTGCGCACGCCGTTCACGCCTGCGTTCCTCGATCACGCCAACGCGGTGCAACCGCTATTGCGCGCCGAACTCAACCGGCTCGGGCTCCATGATATTGCGCTGAAACTGGCCGACCGAATTAACCTATGGGTGCAGGGCCGGCACTCAAGCGCCGATGGCGTCTATTGGAAGCGCACCGTCACGTTGGCGCTCGATGCCGACCATCAATTCCGCACCCTGCACCACGAGGCGCTGCACGCCTTGCGCGAACTCGGGCTGTTCACCGACGGCGGCGATATTGCCAACCCGCGTGATAACGAATGGGGCCTACTTGAGCGCATGTCGAAGGCCAAGTGGCGGGAGCAATTCGAGATCGACAGGTTCTATCCAGAGGTTTCGGAAGAAACCAAGAATGAGGAAGGCATCGCCTACGCCTATGCCGCATGGGCCGACGGCAAGTTGAAGGTCGACGGCCGCTTTGTGCGCCTGTTCAAGCGCATCAAGGCGTTCCTCGAAGCGCTCGGCAATGCGCTGCGGGGTAACGGGTTCAAGACGGTCGAGAGCATCTTTAGCGACATCAAGAGCGGCGAAGTCGGCAAGCGCTTCGGTGCGGAGCGCGCGGGCGAGCCGATGGCGGCGGCGCGCAAGGGTGACAGCGACCTGTTCAAGACCGAAGTGGTGCAGACCCCCGACGGCCCGCGCGAGCAGGGCGTCATTCCAGGCGCCGAGAAGATCAGCGAAAAGGAGCGCTTGCAGCGCCAGGCCAACAAGCCGCTCAAGCCGGGCAAGGCGCAGAAAGATGTTGACGGCCTGCCGCTGTTCAACGACGAGCCAAGCCCCGACCTGCCGATGTTTGCGCTCAAGCGTGAGCCGGAGACGGCCCAGGAACTCATGCGCGTCAGCCAGGGATTTATTGCCCGTGGTCAATTCATCGACCGCGCCATGCGCGTGCCGTTCGATTATGCCGGCGGTCTCACGAAAGACGGCCAGTGGAAGCCGGGACTTTACCTTTGGGACAAGCATCCGACCGCGATGGCCGGCGCGCTCATCGGTGCCCGCATTGGCGCTGCGATTACAAACCCCATCGGCGCGGCAGCCGGACATATTGCTGGCAAGCTGGTAGCCGGCAAGGTCGGCGCCGGCGTTGGCGAAACCGTCGCGGCCTTTACCGGCGGTCTGCCGGGCGCGGCCGTTGGTGCTGTCGTTGGTGGTGCTGGCGGCAGGCTCATCATGGCGAAGTTTTCGCCCGCCGGCCGCTTTGCTTTCATGAACCCCATCCTCGAAACCGCGCGCAGCAACTTGATCGACCGCTACAATCTTCGCAACCTGCCGGAGTACGTTACGCGCGAACGCGACCGTGCATTGGACGAGCGCGCCAAGCTGATGCAGGCAAACGAAATACTCAAGGCGATGAACCACGCCGGTGTCGGTTTGCAAGAGGCGCGCGTGCTGCACGCCATCATTACCGAGGGTGCGGTTGCCAGCGCCGATATGGCGGCATTGGCCGAACCGATCCAGGCCGCGGTCGATCAATGGGGACAGGAGGCGGTGGCGTATGGACTTGTGAGCGCCGAAAGTTTCGAGCGCAATCGCGGAACCTACATGCACCGCGTTTATCTCAAAGACGAAGCCGAACAGCACGGCTTGCGGCGCATGGTCAACGGCATCATGGGGTCACGCAGGAAGAAGATCATCGGCGACCAATACAAGGGTCGCGGCATATTCAACGAGATCGAGTTGCCCCGCCTGATGCGCGACGTACCGGATTGGCATGAGGGCGCGCGCGGCAAGCCGGAAAACGGCGAGAAGTTCGTGCGTCTCGATGAAATGGCAACACAGCAGCAGCTTGCGCTCGACGAAAAAAAGACCCCCGAAAAGGTGCTGCGCACGGTTTATCTGCCGGTCGGCCGGCAGATCCCCGACCGCTATTCCGCCTTCCGCAATCAAGGCACATGGGAGGTGCGCGGCAGCAAGAATGGCAAGATCGTGATCTGGCGCGACTTCACCAAGGAAGAACGCACCAAACTGGGCGAAATTCTCGACGCCCGCTACACTTTCGCCAAGACCGCGATGCTTACCGCTCATGATCTCTCGGTCGGCAAGTTTTACAAGGATATATCGCAGAACGAGGATTGGACCAGCAGCACGCCGCCCGATGGCAGAATCATCGACGCCGCCGAATGGCAGGCCGGGCGCCGAGCTTACAAGCCGAAAGATCACGATTGGGTGCGCGTCCCTGAGACGGAGATTGGCAGCACCGGCGGCAAGAAGCGATGGGGCGCGCTCGCTGGCAAATGGGTACGCGAGGAAATCTGGCGCGATTTGAACGAGTTGGAAATCCTGTCGCGGCCCAGCACATGGCGCGCGATCATGACAGGCTGGAAAAAAAACAAAACCGCGCGCTCACCCAACGTCCACATGAACAACGTGGTGTCGAATTTTACGCTGATGGATTTGTTGGACGTGCGGTTCCAAGACTTGATTGACGGTATCCGGTCCTTCGCCAAAGGGGACCGGCATTACGAGGAAGCCTTCAAGCACGGCGCGTTCGGCGCCGACATGATTACGCAGGAAATTCGCGACCAAGTCTTGAAGCCGATCCTTGATGAAATCGCCCGCAGCAATTCCTTGCCTGCCGGCCGCCTCGGCCTGATGGGGCAGGCGTCTAAGTTTACGGAGCTGTTGTGGTCCAAGTTGCAAAAACTAGATCAGAAGATGGTCGACCTCTACCGGGTAGAGGACGAGATATTCCGCATGGCGACCTATCTGCGCCGAATTCAATTGGGTGACACCCCCAAGCAGGCGGCCGATCATGCCCGCGAGCAGTTTATCGACTACGACATTCGCGCGCCCGGAATTCGCGCCCTGCGCAACACGGCGGTGCCATTTATTTCCTATACCTATCGCGCTGGCCCGCTGGTGGCAAAAGCCGTTGCAACGCGGCCGTGGAAACTGGCGAAGTACGCGCTCCTTGGCTATGTGCTCAATGCGCTGGCCTACGCCGTCACCGGCGGCGACGAAGACAAGGAACGGCGCAGCTTGCGCGAGCAGGAGCAAGGCAACACATGGGTTGGCACCGAGCGCATGACGCGGATGCCGTGGAACTCTCAGAAAGAAGGCTTCCCCGTGTTCCTCGATATTCGCCGGTTCATGCCGGCGGGAGATATCGTCGACTTCAATCAGGGGCAGACGGCGCTGCCAATCGTTCCAGCCTGGCTGATGATCGGCGGGCCGATGGTGCTCGGCGCGGAATTCTTCTTCAACAAGCAGATGTTCACCGGCCGGGAAATCACCAACGACAAGTCCGACGACTGGTGGGACAAGACAACAAAGACCGCCAATTGGGCGTGGAAGTCGTGGATGCCGAACGCGCCGTGGGTGCCCAGCTCGTACTCCAACGAAAAGATATGGGATGCCGCCTGGGGTGCGCGTGAAAAATATACCGACCGGCCACTTAGTTTGCCGCAGGCGCTTCTATCGTCGGTCGGCATCAAGATCAAACCCGAGGACATGGATCGCAATTTTGCGCGCAAGGGCCGCGAATTCAAGAAGGTATTCGAGGCACTAAAAACCGAAGAACGAGATTTCAATCTGGACCACGAGGCTGGCACGCTCTCCGACAGCGCATTTGATCGGAAGACAAAGAACGTGGACAGGAAGCGACAGAACGCCATCGAAAAGATGACCGAGACGTTCAAGGACTGACGAACCATCGCGCAACAACGGCGCAGCCGACGATCAGCCCGGCGGCAATGCAGAGATCGCGCGGCAGCGCCGCCGCCAAAGGCGGGGCATAGCGGGTCAGCATGAGGTGAAGCCTCAAGCCCCCGACCATCGCCGAGGCAATGGTAATGAGGCCGCCGATGGTGGCGAGAATCAATAGGTCGGGCGTGGGCTCGGCCCGAGTTTGCCGGCTGCGGCCGGGATCCGCAAGGGTCGGATGCTCCCTTAACCCAATCCAATAGCGAGCGATTTCATGCGATCCTTTCTCGCCACCCTTTTACTCGCGCTCTCGCTCGCCACCTGCGGCACCATGGTGCCGGTTCTGGCGCGTGATCTCGGGCAATGGCAGCAGACCGATCCGCGCATATCGGCCTGGTTCAAGAGCCTGATGCAACCGGACAATCCCAACGTGCCGTGTTGCGGAGAAGCTGACGCATATTGGGCCGACAGCTTCGAAATCCAAGGCGATCAGTACGTCGCGATCATCACCGACGAGCGCGAAGACGCGCCGCTCGGGCGCCTGCATATCGATCCCGGCACCCGCGTCGTCATCCCAAATCACAAACTCAAGTTCAACAAGGGCAACCCCACCGGCCACGGCATCGTGTTCATGCACGCGGCGAGCGGTCAGGTGTGGTGCTACATCGCGCCGGGAGGCGTCTGACCATGGTCGACATCACATTCGACGCCGTCGCTTTTCCATTCTCGATCGCGCATGAGGGCGGCTGGGACAACGACCCGCACGATCGCGGCAACTGGACCTCGGGTGTCATCGGCAAAGGTGAGTTGAAGGGCACCAAGTACGGCGTGGCCTCGCACGTCTATCCAAACCTCGACATCAAAAACCTGACGCTGGAGCAGGCGCGCCAGATCCAGCGCCACGACTACGCCGACAAGGTGGCCTATGACGCGATGCCGGCGGGCGTCGACGTGTCGGTGTTTGACATGGGCTACAATGCCGGCCCGCCACGCTCGCTGATCCTGCTGGAGCGCGCGCTCGGCGCCACCACCGCCGCGCCGGCACAGCTTGCGGCGCTGGCCAACACGGCACCCGATAAGGTCGCGATCATCAAGGGCTTTGCCGGCAAGCGGCTGTCTTTCTACCAGGGACTGGCGAAATTCCCGCGCTATGGCCGCGGCTGGTCGCGCCGCGCCGCCGAATGCGAGGCGCTGTCGGTCAAGACCTGGCTCGGCTACGGCGCCAAGAAGCCGGCGGTCGAGATCAAGCAGACGCTCGAGACCGAGAGCAAGGCGGCGAACAAGGCATCGGCTGGTCATGCCACGTCGGGCGCGACCGCAGGCGGCGCCGAGACGGTCAATCAGTCGCAAAGCGATTGGGTCTGGCAGTGGGATTGGTCGACCGCGCTGGAAGTGTCGCTGATCGCCGCCGCCCTTGGACTGATCCTGTATTTCGGCTGGAAGGCGCTGGCGCACAAGGACCGCGCCAATGCCTATGCCGCGCTCGCCAAGGACATCGACATCGCGCCGGCACTGCCGGCTTAACGAGGAGAGAGAAGTCATGCGTTTGGTTATTGGACTAACCTTCATCGCCATCATCGCGATCTATGTCTGGCAGATGGTGCTCAGCTATCGCGAATTGGCGCAGACGGGCGGTAGCCTCTGGCAGCATTTGCTGGCGGCGGCTTGGGGCTCGGCCACCAAGCTATGGGCTAAGTCGGTCGGCATCGTCGCATCGCTGATCGGCTATGTGGCGACCATGACCGATTGGCTCAACGCGCCGCAAATAACAGCGCTGATCAAGCAATATGCCGATCCGCAATGGATCGTCGCGATCATGGCCGCGCTGTTCCTGTTGACCACCTTCGTCACCGAATGGGCGCGTGGCCGCACGCTGGATAAGAGCTGAGCCATGACGCTGCAGAGGGTCAGGCTGCGGCTGGCGCCCAGCAGCGGTAGCGGCGGCGGGCGCTGGATCAGCGCATGGGTCGATCTCGCTGAATTTCCACACGGCCCTAACCGCACGGCGCTGGCGCGCGCCAACGCCTTTTTCGCCCGCTTCGTGCCGGACGGCGAGCGCATCGCCGTCGTAGATTTGAGCCAAGGCAACGGTGCAGGAGGGGGATGATGTTTGGTCTAACGACAATCATCAGCGGCGCGCTCAAGATCGCCAATTGGGGTGCGGAATATCTGCAAAGAAAGCAGGATATCGAGGCCGAAAAGTATAAGGCCGATGTCGGTGCCGCGACCACGCTGGGCACGGAAGCCTTGCGCGTCGAGGCGGCGCGCAATGAAGCTTGGGGCCGCGTCGCCGTGCAGGCCATGCTGCATCCGATGTGGTGGGTGGCATGGGGCCTGTTTGTGCTGCCGGTCGGCTTCTATGACGGCATGATCTTCTTCGTCTCGACCTTCGACCGCTGGCTCAACACGCCGGGCTGCTCCATTCCTGAAATCGGCCATGGTGTCACGCGCGGCTTGCAGCTCTGCGAGTGGTGGGTGCGCAAGGTGCCGCCGGATCAAGCCGCGCTGCGCGCCAGCGTGATCTATTTTATTTTCGGCGCACAAGCGACATCCGGCGCCGCGGCCGGTATCGGCCAGGTGGTGTCGCGCTGGCTGGCGAGGAAATAGCCGATGGCGCCCGCCCGCAAAATTACCGCCAGCAGCGATGAGATGGCGTTGCATCTGGCGGTCGGCGAGCTGACCGCCGACGTGCGTACGCTCAAATCCTCGGTCGATAAACTGACCACCATCGTCGAACGGCTGACCAAGCACGAGCAACGCACGCTGTTCCTGCCGGCGGCAGAGAGCGTGCTGCCGCTCGCATTGCGCGTTGTGTTCAAAGCCGGCTACGGCATCGTCTGCGCGCTGATCGGTGGGCTGAGCGCGCGATACTTTCCTCAATAATTTTGGGACTTATCTCCCTTGTGAAAATGAACTGAAACATGAGGATAAAACCATGCTTTCATATCTCGTAGGCCCAGTTGACATTAATTCCGCCCTTGTTCTGGCGGCTGCGATCATCTGTACGTGCATCGTTATCACGTCACTCATCGTCAAGCGGCGGAGCCGTGTCGATATTTCCAATGAGTTCGAGTTGGCAAAGATGAAGCAGGAAGCGGAAAACGCTCGCGCTCTGTACGCCGTGGAAACCGACCGCGCCTACAAGTTCAAGCAGATTGAGACGGGCTTAATAACGTCGCACGCGCGCTCTGAATGAGGGACAAAGGACTTATGTAATTCCCATAATTTTTGCCTGACCTCCCTCAACACGGGAGGCTGTCTGACGACTTCCCCGCTCCTGGCCTCGCGCCCGCCTTCGCCCTCACGGGCTACGGCGGGACAAGCCGGGGGCGGTCTTTTTGCGTTTGTGCATTCGGCCCATTAACGATCCTGTGGTCCCGGCTCGCAGACTCGAACTGCGGTATCCGCGTCCACAGCGCGGCGCCCTACCCTTGAGTTAACCCGGGATTGCCAGTGCGTCGTATGCGCCTTTACCATAAAGGCGTTGATCCGAGCGCGGTCTGTTTTCCAATCGCAATCCTTCAATAGCTCACGAAGCTGCATTTCGGCGGTGTCGATCATCCGCAGCGTTTCATCTTTCGTATATTTTCCCGTCCTGATGCCCCGCAGGATGCTGAGGTTGGGTTCCGCGACCGGCAGTGTAATCGTGCGGCGCACGAGCATTTCGATACCCTCAAAAGCAAGCCGCATAGCGTGCATGGCAAACTTGGTATCGAAGCCGTATTTGGCGACAAGCTCAGGCCGGTTGACCGTCTGATTACGCTGGCCGGTCATCTTCATCCTTTGAGCGACAAGATAGCCAAGGAAGCGATCGCCGGATTCGCGGCTGATAAAAGCCTCGCGCATTTCGACTAGACCCGCGCCTAGTTCTGTCTTGGCCTCATGCGTCGGAAGCCATAGCAGGATCACCACAGACGGATTGCCCTGCTCGGCAAGGCGGCAGAACTTGCGCAGGCTATACATTGTCAGGTCTAGGTCGCCCGCCTCACTACGGACGCCCTCTGGTTTGTCGCGATAGATGTAATGGTCACACGATGATAAACCGCAAACGTATTCCGGCGGTTCGATAAAGATGCCCATTTCGTCACGGTCATCCTGCCCGTCAACGGCGGTGCCATGTGCGGTTGACCCCACGACGCCGCGTAGGATTTCATTGCCGAGTGCTATTTCACGCGAGTTCATTTTTTAGTCCCTGATGCATACTGGCCTACAGCGCAAACTTTTGCTTGCCGATCACCACCTGGCCGGTGACAGCACCGAGCGGCTTGGCGGATTCGACCAGCTTCTTTGCCTTCTCACCTTCTGCCGCGAAGTCCGCCAGCGTCATGTTCTCCTTGGCGGGATAGCTGACGGTGAGGGTGATGGTGACGGTAGGTTTTGGTTTGGGCTTGGTGGTGGTGGCGGCGGTGTTCATGGTGGCCTCTCCGTTTAGTTGCGCCAATAGCGTTTTGGCGGCGGCACGCTCGGTTTTTGTGGTATAGGGTTCACCAGATCGATACTCAAGATCAGATCGCGGCTGTAAATTGGAATTATCCAATTCATTGCGTTGAGCTTGGTCCTTTCAAGCTCGTATCTGTATTTTTCCCTATGCACCTGCTCAGCCAATTCCCAAATATTTCGCGAGTTTATCATCAGGTCACGGCACCTATCGCGGCTCAGACCGATACGATCCATCGTCTCCAGGAGCATGTCGGCGGTCAGTGTCCCTCCATCGTGAGCCCGCGTCGGCTTTCGCTCGGGCCTAAACTTCGCCGGGCGGTGGAATGTCGGTGGAGGTGGCGCGTTCGTCTCGAACAGCACCGTGCGCCTCGGGCCTCGTTCCTCAACATCACAAATCGTACCGACGTAGCGCACCGACAAACGGCGGGCGGCGCGAAACTTCTTTTCCTCGATAGTCAGCCACTCGTGATCGTCGGCAAATTCTGCGCTCCGGTCGAGCTTGTAGTTATGGAACCATCGACACAAAGTGGAGTATGTATCCAGCCTTTCCAGGCTGGCGGTGCCCTCGTAATCGAGCCTGTAGAGGGAGGCCATCAATCCACTTCATGTTTGTTATTTTCGCCGAGATTGGCGCGCATCGCATTGATCATCCGCTCAAGCACATAGGCAAGATCGCGGACTTCGTTGTGGTGGATGCCGGAAGCAACCACTTTGCCTCTATGCTTGATCGTTAGCCACATCGGATGGCCTTCCGTCCAAGCCTCGGCCTTAAAATCGCCTGCGGAGAATTCCAGTTTCATGGTGGCTTCTCCGTTTAGTTGCGCCGGTAGCGGCTTGGTGGTGGCACGCTCGGCTTCTTTGGTGTGACCATTTCAAGTTTAAGAATCCGGTCGCAGTCACGTATCGGCAAAATCCAATTCATCGCGTCGAGCCTAGTCCTTTCAATCTCGTATCTATACTTTTCCATCTGCACCCGCTCGGTCAATTCCCATATAGTCCGCGAGTTCATCACCATGTCCTCACGCAATTCGCGGCTCAGGCCGAGCTGGAATATCGTCGATAGGAGCATGTCATAGGTCAGAGTGTCCCCATCGTGAGCCCGCGTCGGGCTGAGCACCGTCAAGGACTATGAGGCGGGCAAAAGGACCCCGATAGCCAACAATTTAGAGGCTATTCAGCGGGCTTTAGAGGGCGCCGGGGTACGTTTTACTGAGGATTCCGTCAGCGGCCCACTAGAGGCCAAGAATACCGACAAGAATTGATTTATTTTTGCACAACCCGCAGTTGATTCTATTGCTTTTCGTTTTATGCTATAAAGGCAAGATAGGGCCGCCGCAGGGGCGACTAACTCCCTGCGGTCGGGGTCTACCAGAGCCGACACCCCCGACAGTCAGTAAAGTCGGGTAGACCGGTTCCACATCCCGCACCTGGCGGGCTGGATTACGGGCCACAGCGACCACCGCTGTGGCCCGAACTGTTTAATCCTTTGGGATTGGCACCCCTTTTAGCCAGTACCAGCCCTTCCGGATTGATTGCAAAGTCGATTTATCGTGGGCCAAATAAGCACTTAGCGTTGATTCTGGCCTCTTGCCGCCCAGCACGACGCCGTGGCCAACAACCCATTCATAAAGTTCGGTAAATTGGACGGGGCGCGCTCTGGAACGGACCAGTTTGTCTGCTTCCCGGATGGCTACTACGTAGCGGGCCTCGCTACTGGGAGGGGCACCTAAAAGGTCGGGCGCATGGCCATTTGATGCCGACTTCGCGCCAGCGGCGCCCTTCGGTGCCAGTGCCAAGCCGTATTTATCAGCCAAAGTTTGCAGCCGCTCCAATTCGCGCAAGTCAACGTCAACCGCCTCAGCCTCTCGCTGAGCAGTCTCAAGAATTTCAGCCTTCTTTGCCTTCAATGCCTGTAGCGGGTCCGCCATCAAACTCTCCGATCTCAGTAGATACTCCGATCTCTGAGTCGGGTCAAGTCTTGCCAGAGACTATCTGGCATGGTAGTCCAAAATGAGAACGGCCCCGCTTTTGGCGGAGCCGTTCTTACCCCTGGCGGGGTGGCAGAGTGGTCGATTGCAGCGGTCTTAAAAACCGTAGAACGGGCTAGCCCCCGTTCCGTGGGTTCAAACCCCACCCCCGCCGCACTTTCCGGCAAGGCTGGACCGAACCAACGAAATCATTGTAGCACACCCCGATTCGGGGTCAAAACGCCCTATTGCGGCTTAGCTAGTGCCGAGAGCGGTAGGCCGCAATATCGGCCGCCGTTACGTCCTGCGGATAGCACTTAGGGGAAGCCCCGCCGGGGCGGCTATGGGCGCTCCTAGCCCCACACCGGCTACCATTCCGGGCATGGTCATCCGGGCAGGCGCACGGGCGGCCCGTCGCATGGTAGGCCGCCCGACTGTCTTGAATGACGTGCTGGATTACCTGCTGATCCGACAGGGCAGTGGGGGACTGAGCGAGCGCCGCGCTCGCAAGAAATCCAATAAGCAGGGCTGATAAAAACGCGCGCATCGCGGATCAATAGCGCGGCGCTCGGGTGCCGAACTGCCCGGAATAAGGATTGTAGTTCCCGCTCGTTCCGTAATTGTCGCGTTGTGTGTTGTTCGGGTTGGTTTGCTGGTGAGGCTGCACGTAGACGCCGTCTCTGCGCGTATAACCATCGACGGAATGGCTGTTCGGGTTTGACCCGGTGCCATATAGGCCGCCGGAATTTTGTTGCTGGATCCCATAAAGCTGGGCCGAAGCGCCGCCAACGCTGGCGATAACCAACGCCAAAGCGAATGCTAATTGTCTCATTGAATCCTCCCGTTGCCCCCGGCGTGGGACGGGGAGAGTGGATCACCCCTAGAGGTTGAGAGCAACCCATGCCGCAGCAATTGAGATATAAACGTAAGGGTTGCTGACCATTTAAAAGACTCCCATAGCGAGTGCGAATCAAATACTTGGCAATAGGCCATCTGGGTTGAGCTGCTGCCCGCTCTCTTCCCAGACGGTGCGTTGCGTTCACTAAAACCCAAACCATGAAGAGGAAATAGCAATGTCGAAAGTCAGCCCATTTCACTCGACCAATCCGAACTTGGCCGATGACAAGAAACGCTATCATGACGAAAGTACATGCACGGAAGGCAACAACATCGAGAAGCACTATTGGGCGTCCGGCACGGACAATCGCCCCAAGTGCAAAAACTGCAAAGAAATCAGCGGATGACGTATCGATGGTTTACTGAGGGCTCTTTTTCGAGCCTCTTGCAGTGATCCCAAATCAGTTCGCCGAGGGTGGGGAGGCTCAATCCCCACTTTTCGGCGAGCCAATTAAACGTCATTCCATTTGAGTGAATCTCCCAGCAAAGCAATTCGCCGAAGCTATCGCCGCAGCCAGTGGGGCGAGTTTGGTACTGTTCCTCGATTAGGCGCCGCAACCGATCTAAGTGCCCCTCATTCATGGTGACCTGTGGCGTTTGCGCCATAATACCGCACCTTTCATCCCGGTCCGGCTGTCGCGCTTCCGTCGGTCATCATTCGGGATGGGGTGGCTCATGCTGCGTCTCCGATTTTGTCAAACAGCGGCCCGTGACCGAGCGCTGCTACGCAGACTGGATTAATCCACAAAACTTCCGTGCGCTTGCGGGCACCGTCCGCTAGGGCTGCTATCTCGACACGGCGCCAGCCCTTTAATCTCTTGTCGTACAACTCGGAAGGGTAGCCGCTTAGGACTACCCCCCCCTGGAGAGTTTTCAGGGCGGCGAGAAGTTGCGCGTGCTGGCGCGCCGACATTTCATGCCGATAGGCGTGGTAGCGCAGCTTGCCGCGGCGGCTCTTGTTCGAGCGCGTTTCCGGCATGTAGGGCGGATCGACGTAGTGCAGGGTGTCGGGGCCATCGTGCCGGCGCATCACATCGATCCCCGGCCGGCACTCGATCACCACGCCATCGAGGCGCTCAATGATCGCGCGGTAGCAATCGCGGAGATTGCGCCAGTTGTGCGCCGGCGTGGTGCCGGAACGGTTGCTCGCCGCGCGGAAGCCGGTGCGCACCTGGGCATTGTGCCCGTCCGAGCCAAAGCCCATGAACGAGCGAGCGATCAGACGCCGGGCTCGCTCAATCGGATCGTCCGTCTCGATGTACGACAACTCGAATTCGCCGCGCGCAAACGGCGTCAGTTCAAGCAAGCGCAGCAACTCGCCTGCGTGTGTCGAACGCAGGACGCGGAACAGGTTCACTACCTCGTCGTCGAGATCGTTGTAAATCTCAGCGTAGGACCGTTCCTTGCGCAGCAGCACCGAAGCAGCCCCGCCATACGGCTCGACGTACACGCGATGCGGCGGGAAGTGCGCGATGATCCACGGTGCCAGCAACCACTTCCCACCGTGCCAGCGCAGGACCGGGCGAGTGGGGGCGCTCATGCGGTTGCGCCTTTTTCTTTGTCGCGGAGCTGATGCTCTAATTTTGCGACGGCCATTATCGTCGGCTTCAGTTCCGCCGGCGCGGCATCGTAGCCGCGGCCGGAACGGCCATTGAGGCGCGGCAGCAGCCCGCGCGGCACAAGCTCCCAATTTGACGGGTCTGTGTTGAGCCGATCACCCTTGCATTTGAGGGCCATGCCTTCCGGCACCGGGCCGTGCTTCTGCTGCCACAGCCACTTGTGTTTTAGAACGTAACGACGCTCGAAGCCGGTGTGGGGATTGGTTTCATCGACGCTGATCTCGATATAGCCATCCGCCTTCCGGACGCGCTCGTGACCCGCGTATTTGGTGTTGAGGGGCGAGACGCCTTTCTTGAATTGAGTGCGCGCGCTGTTCGGATTGAAGGGCATCTTCTTGCCCCTGTTCGCTGGCACTGCACCTTTTTCGAAGCGTCCGGAACGGCCCGTCTTCCAGCCTTCCCGCTTTCTGAGGGAGTGGAGACTTGCCGCCGACATATCGTCTCGACCGAATTCGGCGCAGAACGCCCGATGATACTCGTCGATCACCATCGTGCAGTTGTTGCGCAGCCAAGCGATCTCAACGGCGTTGAAGCGCAGGTGTCGGCCAATAAACCGGCTGGGAGCGCGGCCGACTTTCCAGCCCTTGCGCTTGCGCAGGCCATGAAGGTGAGCGGCAGAAACATCTTGCCGCTTAAACTTGGCACAGAACGCGCGGTGATAGTCGCTGATGACCATCATTCGATTGGCATCCAGCCACTGCATTTCGGCAGTGGAGTAATGTAATCGAGCGGCGCGGCTCACGACTTCTTCCCTTCGATCGCCCGCAACTGCGGCCTATTCTCGATCTCCGTAAGCTGCCGCGTCGGGTCGAGGCCGTGATCCGATAGAATCTTTGCGGCCTGTATTTTGAGGCTGGCGTTCCGGATGATCTGGTCGGCGACCGCGACGATGGCCGCACCGCGCTTGGCCTCCTGTTCGAGCTTCTCCCCGCTTAAGTCCTCGTCGGAAAGCCGCTCGATTTGAGCGAACAGGTGGTCGTTGAGATCAGTGAGCCGGTTTTTCATCGCCTATGCTCCACCTTCGCGACCATCGCCACGCGCATGAGCTGCTGCGGCCAAGTAGCAGCGCCGAACACCACGGTCACGGTCGGCAGGTCCATGCGCGCCAGGAGGATGCCGAACGGCAGGGCCCCGGCGACATAGGCGAATAGGAAACCGGCGGCGAAGTTCTTCATCACCCCCGCTCCTCGATCTGCACAGCCTGCACCGCAGTCTGATCCATCACCGCGCGCGCGAAACTTTCCAAAGAAAGCTCAACCTGCGACACAACAACCGCACCCCTCCACACCATAACAAGAACCGTATCTTCGTTCGGCTTGCGCAAGACCTGGAGACGAACGTCGGTGAGGCTTAGGCTCATCGCCCCCGCTCCCGCGTTGCCTTATTGCCGTTGGGATCGAGATCGATCACCTGCGCCTGGCACGCCACCGGCCGCGCGTTGGCGTCGAACAATTGCTTGGACGTGCAGGCCGGCGCGCGGCTGCAGGCGGTGAGGGCGAGCAGCAGGAGGATGGCCGCCGAATCGTGTGACCACTTTTGCGACCACCACGGTCGCGAAGCGGAGCGTTCAGCGGGGCCGTGGTGCTGGCCTTTTTGCGCGCGCCGGCCGGCGCTCGTCCCGATTCCCGACCGCTGGTCAATGGGATGGCCGGAGCGGTCGCTGTGACCACTTTTGCGATACGGGAGAACGACGTTCGATTCGGTGGATTCGGTGGATTCGGGGTTTGCGGACGCCTCGAAAATGCCTGGGGCGCGCGGGTTACTCAACAAAACCAGCGGTGCCGGGTGAGAGAATTGAACTCCCGACCAACGGTTTACAAAACCCATTGAGGGGGTGGTGCTGCGACTCGTCATCATGCTCGTTTTCTCTCGCATTTATGGGCATAAGCTGAAACGTATGACGCTACAAACCGTTGGCACTGCGACTCTTTTTGCGACTCCTCACGCGCCTTTCTGCTCGGCCTCGGCCTGCGCCGGCGCGCCGCCGCCGTACATCGCCGCGGTGGCCTCCTCGGGCGTCAGGTACTTCAGGTAAATCTCGGTGGTGACCACGCTCTCGTGGCCGAGCTGCTTCTGCAGGTCGCGGATCGTCCCCTCCCGGTTCCTGAGATAGTCCACGGCGTAGCGATGGCGCAGGTGGTGGAAGGCCATGCGCCGGAAATCCGGGTGATCGTGCCCGGCCTCCTCGGCGGCCTTCCTGGCGGCCTTCTCCTCGGCTTTGCCGGTCTTGTAGAAGCGACCGGCGACGTCGCGCAGCGGGCCGCCGTCCTCCTGCCAGAACAGCCATTTGCAACCGAGGCGGTGGGGCAGGCTGCGCAGGTAATCGTAGGCCGCGGTACTCAGGCTCACCACCCGCAGCTTGTTGCCCTTGCCGATGACGGTCAGTTCCTTGCGCACGCGATCGAGCCTGGCGACCTCGGCGGTGACCAGCTCGTCCTGCCGGCAGCCGGTCAACAGGGCCGCCCTGGCGATGGCGCCGATCGCCGGCACGGCCCGCTTGAGCACGCGGTCGATGTGGGCGTGCTCGGGCAGCACGATAGGATCCCGCCGCTCCTTGAGGCGGGACTTCTTGCGGCCACCTGGGCGCAACCAGGTCCCGATCGGATCGTCCTCGATCTCGGCAAAGGCGAGCACGCTGGAGAGCGCCGTCAGGTCGCGCTTGATGGTGGCGATCGACACGCCGGCCGCGCGCCTGCCCGCGACGATCTCACCGATCTTGGCCTTGTCGATCTCGTCCATGAACAGGTCGAGCAGGAACGGCTCGAGCTGCGTGAGCGACGCGGCGTAGCGTTCTGCGGTCTTCGGCCCTACGGCGTCGAGAATATGCCGCTCGGCCCAGGATGCCACCACATCGGCATATTTGATCCTGACGCCGTTGTGGAAGGCAACAGCCTTCATCCGCCCGATATCCTCCTGGACGATCTGTGCCGCAAGTTCGACATCGCTCGTGCGTAGCGACCAGCGCCGGAGCTTGCCTTTGATGCGGATGCGACCGTGAAGGGTGCCACCCCGCCACTCACAGTTCTTCGGGGCTTTGCGTTTGCGGCGGCTTTTCTCTGCTGGCATTGTTGCCTCTCCAAATCGTCGAGCCACGCACGCAACTTCACTTCGTCATAGGTCCACAGGCCGTCGATCTTGATCGCGCCGGGGATTTCCCCGCGCTCGGACTTCTGCTGCAGCCGGCGCTCTTTCAGGCCAGTGATTCCGCGTGCACAAGCACTGTCGATCCTCTCCGGCTGGATTGGAAGCGCCCGGGCGGTCATTGTTCACAGCCTCGCGCGGTTAAGGCGTCGAGCGAGATAGAGGTTCACGCGAGCGCGGCGAACGCAGCCGGCGTAGGTCATACGGCCGATCTGCTCGCACCACCGCTGATCAACACCGCTCCTTGTCGCTCGCCCATGCCACGTCATTGCGTATTCTCTCCACATGCGGGCTTGGAAAAGACGCGCGTGCAATGACATTCCACCAGCGGGCATATTGACCACCAGCCCGCGCGTCGTCGGCAGCGGTTGCCTCAGTAGCCATTCCGTCACTTCAAGCGGGTTCATGCTTTCAACGCCTCCGCGAAGCTTCCTCGCCGGCTCGATCAGATCGCAAAGGTTCGCCTGCTTGGCAGCGCCTTCCTCGCCGTGCATGGCGACGTCCAGTTCACGCGTCAGGCGGCGCTTGTCGGCAAGGACTTCCTCGTAATAGGTTCTCACTTCGGTCAGCGCTTGCGCGATAGCTTCTGCAACAACGTCGCGCTGGTTAATGAGGCGCCCGTCGCGCATGACGTTCGATCCCCACGCGAAGAGGTTGACGATCTCGTTGGCGGTTTCTTTGTCGACGGCGAGGGGCGCGGTCATGGCTTCGCCTCCGGCTTCTGCCACAAGCTGCACGCCGGACTGCCGGCGAGAATGTCGCTGCCCGGCCCGTGCGTCCAATGCGCCTCAAGCAAGCCGCACTTGCGGTAAACTTTTGCATGCGCCACGCGCCTGATGTGCGTGCAACTCTTGCAGGTCTCGCCGGCAGGGCCGGAGCCGGGCGGCTTGGCGTAGCCGTTTGGACGCAGTGTCTTGCGCGTGATGCTCTTGCGCTCATCGCGGGTGAGCAGCGGACCGGAGGCGAGCCTGAAAAGATCGGGCGTGTTCACGGCTTGGCTCCGGTTGTCTTTGCGATTTCGGCGCGCGCCCGGATAACAGGGTCTATGTCGCGGTCGTATCGCATTTTCATCGCCGGATGATCTTTGGTCGCGGCGTAGTGGCCCTCAATCATGTCGGCCAAATCATCGGCACATTCTTGCAGCAGTTTCACTACCGCCGACATCGGATGCTGCTGGCATTGCGCGATGTGCGCCTTCAACGCGTCCGCCATGCTCACAGGCGTTGTCTCGCCAGGACCATAGCGATGGCCGCAATAGACGCAGTTGACGTACATGCCGGATTGGAGATCGGCGACCCAGGCGTTGAGACGATCAATCTCGTCGGCTCCTACGTCGAACAAATCAAAATCAGGATCGTAGTCGTAGGCGTCACCCGCGCCGTAACGTCTGCGCTTGAAGGCTTCGCGGAATTTCTTGCTCAGTTCGCTCATCGCTTCGCCCTCCCGAGATCGGTATTGAGCTTCGCCACGATCTGCTGAAGCTGTTGTTTATTCCTGGCCTGTACCGCGCGCCCAATTGCGGATTTCATCGGCTTGTCCCGCATCGCCTTTAGAGTGCATGACATGCAGATACCGCTCTCGGCGGCACCGCCTTTCCCGCACTCGGCGCATTTAATATCCATGTTGATCGTGATCGTCGGAACGCTCATCGCTTCGCCCTCCTGAGATTATTCCGCGAGCGCAGCGGCATCTTGGCCTTGGAAAACGGCCGGCTAGGAATCCTGCGCTTTGGCTTGAGCCGCGAGCGCTGCTCAATCGCCGCCGTGAGATTGGCGACGAGCTGCGTATCGCCGTCCGCTATCGCGCGCCGCATTTTACTCAGGCGCAGGCCGTCGCGGACGTGGCGATCGCGGGCAGCTTCCCCCACGTCTGAGCCCCTGGTGGTGACAGTGCGCTCCGCGCCGGCCTTGCGCCCGAACGTCTTCTCGTCGTGCGCCGGCTTTTCCTTGAGAAAGATTTTGCTCGCGTCGTGCTGCGGCGGTATGAAATCTTCGGCCTCGGTGTCGTAGGAGCGGTTGGTCAGGGCCGGATCGTGGTCAAGCTGGTAGCGCTTGCGCACGGCACGCTCCACCGCCGCCGGAATCGACTTGCGGTAGTCGGAGGTTTTGAACGCGCCAGGCGCGAGGATCATCCGATCCACCTCCGCACATCGTCATAGTCGGCCGCGGAAACGCAGGCGGTGTCGGCGCCGGTCGGCAACGCGCTGACGCGCCCGAGGTCTGCAACCTTGGCGTAGCCCAGCACTTGGCGGCCACGGCAGAACATCACCTTGCCCGCCTGCACGATCTGGCTTTCCTGCCAGTCCAGGTCTTTGAGCCGGTAGCGATCGGTGACGGAGAGGGTGACGGTGGGGGCGGTCATGTTGTTCAACTGTGGTAAACGCCGGGCTAGAACATATTGGTGCAGAATGTCAGGCCAAATGTTGTATTCTGGTAGTCTCTTGCCGCCTGTTGACGAGCCGCGCGTTGCGCCGTGCGTGATTGAGCGAGCAGCAAGCACGTCAAGTTTAAGACACCCGCACGATCTAACTCTGCCGTGAGCAAGATCATGACCAACTGCGATGGTTTCCCGGCCGCAGTCGCATATACATCGCCAGCGCGCTACCTTATGTCCCAGCGCGCGGCTAAGAACCAATAAGCGACCGCATCGCTTTCCTGTAAGCTTGTGTTTGAGGGGCCGACCCATCACGCGCCCCTACTTAGGGCGGTGACCAACCCATTCGAGAATGTGCTGCTGCATTCGCCTGCTGGAAATATTGCCAAGGTAATCACGGCAAAGAATTTCGATAGCCACGTCCACGTAACTGGAAAACTCTGTCTGATCCATAAGAGGGAATGCCGTCGATTTGAGTCGGACCGCGATGGCGCCTCCGATCTTAGGCGACTTGACCATGATGATCTGTTCGACCAAGCCTGCCTTGAACTTAACCTCGCAATGCAAGGCATCCGGGTTAGCGTCGATGGCTTCGGCCACCTTACCGATGACCCCCCTATACCAACGCTGCAATTTGAGATTTCGGTTGAAATGCGTCTGCACTTGCAGCGGCTCACTGTGCCGGATGCTGCGCAGGCGTTCCTCATCGAGAGGCGTAGCCGCGACCAGCGCGGGACGGCGCGGATCGCGGACCATGAGCAGGTCCATGCGCTCGATATAGTCATTGCAGATTGCCGCATGGTTAAACCTCGATTAAGTGCCCGGATTTCTTCCCGTCGCTCCGGGCGGCGACGGTCGTGCATGGCGGGCCAACTGGAGGGAAAGACCCGCCGCGCCAGAAGCTCGTCAGCCCGCCGTCATCAGGTCGGCCATGCCGCGCTCGGGTGCGGCCTGGGCGGTGTGGGCTTTGTTCTTGTCGCGCGCGGCGGGGTGGCGTTCCTCGGGCGCCGGCTTGGGTTCCGTCACAGGCGGTGTGCCTTCGCCGCTCTTGCCTCCGTCCGGCTCGTCCTTCTTCGGATCGTCGCCGCCGTCGTGGCCGTTGCCGGGGTTCTTGGCGATCTCCTGCTGGCGCGCCATCAGCGCCTTGCCGATCTCGCGAAACTCGGCATCAGTCAGGCCGTCTGCGCGGGTGACTTTTTGTGCGAAGTTCTCACAAGCGGCCATCGTCTCAAGTCCCGGTATCTCGGCGAGCAGCGTGGCACTTTCCGTTTCCGCGAGTGGTGGTGCCTCGCCGACCACTGGCGGCAGGGCCTTGCGTTCGCCGTCCGCTGGCGGCTGGATGACATTGGCCGGTTGGCGCCTTCCTTTGCCGTTTGGTTCGGCGTCGAAGTTGAACAGGTCATCATCCCGCCTTGCGATCTGCTCTAGCGGCTCCGACACCGGCACGCTCTTGATGCCACGGCGGATCACGGTCTTGCGCCACGCCTCTTGCTGGAACTTCGTCCACATGAGGCTGCCGGGGGCTTTAGATTGCGCCTGCACCGACTCTATCTGCGCAGCGTCCATGACCTCTCGATGCAGGATGCCGCTGGCGTTGCGGAACACCGCATAGGCGCCGATCATCTTGCCTCGCTGGCTGCCGAGTTGCGCGGGCTTGTGCTCGATCTTCGGCTCGTCGCCTTCTTCGCGGACAAAGAGATCGTTCTCGTGCACCACCTGGGCATTGATGAGGATGCCGTCGAGTTCACGCGCCCGCTTGCGCAGTCCGTGCGTCATCGGGTTCCACTGTGCGACTTTTTGATAGGAGCCGTCTTTTTGTTTTTCGTTGTAGATCGTGATGACACCCTCGCGCCCATCGGGCAGCAATCCGTCCTGGGCGCTCTTGGCGATGGCGGCAAACAGCGAGCGCGGGGTGGCGGTGAGCAAGTCCGGCGTCTGCTTTATCGCCGCGATGGTCGAGTTGATGAACTTCTGTTTGCTGACATTCTGCGGCAGCAGGCCGATGATCGACTGTTCACGCTGATGCAGCTCGGCCTCGAAATCTTGCCAAGCCGCGAGAGCGCGGCCACGCTTAGGGGTGTTTTCAGTTTGGGTATCGTCTGTCATGGTACTCTCCTTTACTTGACGCGCTTTTCCACGGCCTTCACCTGGTCGTAGAGCTTCCGCATCGCGAGGAAGCACTCGACCTCGGCATCAAGGCGAGGAAAATAATGGTGGGAAAAGTCGCCTTCTTCCTTGGCGAAGCGGGCGAGGTGAAAGCCGCCGATCAGCAGATGCTCGGGGTAGTTTTCTTCCCACAGCACCTTGTAGCCGGCGAGCTGCAGAATGTAGTCGGCGTAAACGGCGTTCGAGGTCTTCCAGTCGAGCAGGACAAGCTCGTTATTGTTCAGCCCGACGGCATCGAGCCGGCCACCGTATTTGTGCGTCTCGCTGACCAGCGACACTTCGGTGTGGCGGATCGTGATTTTGTTGCCGTCCATCCACTTGAGGAAGGTCTCGTAGGCGGCGCGCGCCTTGGCAATGATTTCGGGATCGCCAGAAAGATCAGGGAGCGGGCGCGTGTTGATGTGCGCTTCGACGAGATCGTGCGCCATGGTGCCGGCAGTCGCCGCTGGCGCGCGCGCTTGCTCAAGCGTCTTGCCGTCAAGCCCGGCTTGGTTTGCCCAATAGAGCAGGCCGCCGCTTTCCTTGAAGCGCGACAGAATGGTGGTGACGCTCGGCAACCGTGTGCCGGCTTTGTCTTTATAAATTTCTCGAACGGCCATGACGCTATACTCCCTTGGTTGAACGGTGTTGCTTGCGCCGCCGCTCAGTCACCACGTTCATCGTGGTGCTGAGCAAGTTCGACGCGATGGCGTGCAGATCGCCGCGCAAGGCGATTTCAAGTCGTGCCGCGGCGGAAATAGCCAAGGCAGTGTCGCTCTGCGCATTGGCCAGATTAAAATCCCCGAGCGCCATATTGGCTTCGTCGAGGGCGCCACGAAGCCGCGATATGTGCAGCACGGCGCCCGGGGACAGCAAAGCGGGTTGTTCCTCGAATTGAGCCGGCGGGAGCGCGTCAGACGCCTCGATCAGGTCCGGCTCTTTCGGTTGTGACCGCTCGATGAAGGAGGTTTGGGCGTTCATGTCACGCCCCCAACATCAATCGCTGGTCGCCTTCAATATGGGCGGCAATCTTCTGGACGAGAGCCAAGCAATCCTTACGGTCACTCACGCCGCCAGGGCCCCAATGCTCGTAGGAATCCTTGATCGAGAGATTGTGGCAGCCGGCCAGTACGCGCCATTGACCGCGGATGGTGACGCCTTCGAAATTGTAGCCGCGCGAATCGCAGCCCGCGTAGAAATAACCGAAAGGACAGGGATCGTTCACCACGTTGACCCCCGGCATTTCCGGCAGCGACGTGAGCGCGGCGCAGCCCCTCGCGTCCAGGGTCTTCACGTTCGGCATTTCCGGCAGCGACGTGAGCGCGGCGCAGCCACTCGCGTACAGGTACTCGACGTTCGGCATTTCCGGCAGCGACGTGAGCGCGGCGCAGCCACTCGCGTACAGGTACTCGACGTTCGGCATTTCCGGCAGCGACGTGAGCGCGGCGCAGCCCCTCGCGTACAGGGTCTTCACGTCTTCCCTTTTCATCGCCAGAAGGGCGGACAAGGACATGCGCTCGTCGTTGACGATGAGAAAGATTTTGTCGGCGTTCATGGTGTCCTCATTTTTCTGCTTTGTTCGGTCGTCCATGTCACGCCACCCTTACTACGCGCGGCAATTTGTCTTCGAGCTTCCGCCCCACCACCTGGATGAGTTCGCCCACGGTGTTGAATTCGAAACTGTCCGGGTCGAATAAGATGCTGAATTCCTCCTCGATCTCCATGGACAGATCGAGGCGCACGAGATCGTCGGCGCCCAGGTGATCGCGGAAGTGGGTGTCGTCCTTCAACGTGGCGACGTTCACCTTTATGTCGGGATGGCGGGCGACGATCTGCTTGATGCGCTCGGCGGTGGTCATGAAACAACCTCATGCGTTGCCGCGATCAGGAGCGACTTGAAGGTCGCGTTCCATGTTTTCCCACCCTGATAGCCAAGGTCCTTGCAAAGCGCGGCCATGGCTTCGAGCTTGGTGGACCCAAAGCCGACCGGCGATTCCGGCATCGAGCCGCCATTCGGCAGCGCGCACCATTGGTCGCCATCGCGGGTGATCTCGACGCCGTCGCCTACGCGCGATGCGAATTTGTCGGCGTCCGCGTCATCGCACCGCCACAGGGCGGCAAGTTCTTTGATGCGTTCCGGGTCTGCGCCAAGGGAAAGCGCCTCGACCAGCACCGTCCACGCCATTTCGCGGTCGGACGGATCGCAGGGCCACATTGCGCGCGCGAAGTCGCTCTCGCGGATATCGGCGGCGGCGCCTCCGTCCTCACGCTTGTAGATCAGCGAGCCGTTGGTGTGCAGGTAGTACCAGCCGATGATGCTCATCTTTTCACCCGTGCTGCGCCAGCGCGTGGGCTACTTCCGCCACCGCATGTCGGCCGGCATTGCCTTCATGCTTATCCGCTTTCAACATGCCGCTACTCCCACTTGGGTTCGTTGAACTGCCTACATGGATCGTCCGGCCAAACCATCGTGTCTCGTACGAAGCCCTTGCGAAAGCCGTCATAGTCCTCGCTGCCGTCGATTAGGGACCGACGCAGCATTTCGGTACAGCGCGGGCAAATAGCCCTATTGGCGGCCCTCGTATGGACAAGGTGGCCGCAGTCCAGTTGAACGACGAACTTGCGTTCACGGATCATCTTTTCAGCGTTAGCCATCGTAATCAGCGGCTCACGGCTGATGATTTTTTCAAGCGGTGTCTTTGCCGAAAGCATCAACATTTAGCGCCTGCATGTTGAAAGCGGATGAGCATGATTGCCTTTGATGGCGAGGAAGGATTCGGCGAGCTTCATGCCGCCCGGCGCCGTCACCATGCGGGTGACGATATCGGCCTCGGCCTTGTGCCCGTTCGCCTTCTCGTCGAAGAACCACGCCACCGGCTTGCCGAGCGCCGTCGCGATCTGCACCATGCGCGAGGAGCCGATGCGGTTGGTGCCCTTCTCGTATTTTTGTACTTGCTGGAAGGTCAGCTTGAGTTGCAGGCCGAGCCATTCCTGCGACTTGCTCATTTCGAGACGGGCGAGACGCACGCGGGCGCCTACGGCCTTGTCGATCGGGTTGGGGATTTTCTTCATGACGCTACTCCACTGGTTGCGGGTTTCTTTGGGGGCCAATTACCTTCGTCTTTTGCGCGCTGCTTGGCGGCATCCACCATGTCGGCGAAGTTGTCGCGATAGCGGTCATAGGCGCCGTCGGCGGTTTTCTCGTAGGCTTCGTCCCATGTCGCGTCGGGATGATCGTTCATGTATTGCTCGACCAGTTCCTCGTGCGCGGCGATGTAGAGGTCTTTGCTCATGATGCGGCTCTTGCTTTGGCTTCTTCCATGCCGCAGACGCGCTCGACCATGCTGAATAGTTTTTCAAACAGCAGATTTTGCAGCGGGCGACTCTCGTCGGTCATGTTGTGATTTTTGTGCAGCCATTCCTCGTAAAGTGTGCTGGCGATGAAGCGCACGCCCATGTCGATCGTCGCCTTGGCGACTAGGATGCGGCTCGCGCGCACGGTGCCGTAGATGGACGCGCCGAGGCCTTCGACCACGGTAAAGTCTGCGCGATCGATATCGCACCCAAGCCGTGCGACCAGGGTGATAGCTTTCCCGATCTGTGCTTCCTCGAAGGCGTCGAGCAAAACCTCGGTGTAAGTCAGCCGCGCATCAGAGTGCGCTTCCCAAAGCCTGAGAGCCGACCGATTACAATGGGCGTTGTGGCGAAGCCGAAATGCTACGTCCATAAAGGCCAAGGTCGGCTTGCCTGCCGGCGAGTAGTCGAGGCCTGCCTCGAAGGTGCCCCGCGGTGCCATCAGTGCCAGTTCGATCAAATCCTCGTCCTGGCACAGCGCAATGGCCCGCACCGCGTAGTGCGCGACGTACCACGGATATTTAACGGTCCGGTCCTCGGTCAATTCGAGCGGATCGGTGATGTTGTACGTCAGCATCGCGTGCAGTTGATGCTTGTGCGCCTTCACGCCGCGATAGAAGGCGTCATGCGTTTCGCCCGCGTGGATTTCGCACTCGTCGGAGGCAAAGAGCGGCACCGACTCGAGAAAGATGTTGCGCTTGTTGCGATGTGCCAGCGCGAGGGAATCGCCTTCGATCTCGAAGATTGTGCCCCATTTGCCTTCCGGCAGGCTGTCAGCGATCACGCCGCCCTCGTCGGTGCAGTTGCAGTGCAGTTCGCGGTAGGCCTGCCACGGCTCCCAATTACGGCCGAGCTGCGTGGTGAAGCCGAGCAGTTCGTCGCCCATCCTCACCCGCTGAAACTCCTCACCGCGGATTGTCTCAGCGGCGGCGGTAAACTCGATACGTTCGCCCGCGCGGATCAGCGTGACCTTGTGGCCGGTGCGCAGCAGCGTGGCGATTGAGAATTTCAGGCCGGTGCCAAAATAGCCGATGGGGTTATCGACGACCTTGACCGATACGCCCATCACGGCGATGGCGTTGAGATCGATGGGCTCGTGGTTGCAGAAATAGACTGCGCTCATCGCCCGAACCCTCCCTGATCCCTCGGCAGTTCAAGATTGCGGGAAATCCACAGCACCAAGACAATCAGCAGCATGGCGAAGAAGATCGCGGTGAGCTTCACCAAGCCGATGGCGGAAAAGTCGATGTAAGACTCGCCCTGGTCGTACCAGCCCTTGAGAATGCCGAAGGCGGCGATGAGGGCGAGGTTGATGGTGGTGTAGCGGGCGAGGGTGGAGATCATGGCGCCGCTCCCGTTGCCTTGGCGATCCCGACGCGCCACGAAGTACAAATCGGGCAATCAATTCGCGATGAGCCGGGGACCTGTCCGATCTGCGTCTCATCCTCCATCGTGTAGGCATTGCCCTTGCCGTCGCACGCATCGCAGTGCGCGGCTGCATCTTGCAGTTCCGTCAGCATGGCCGGCGCAGCGGCATACAACCGCGCATCTTCCATTCTGACCGCGCACGCGATCTGGCGGCTGCCCTGATAGATCGCATAGAGATCATTGCCCACGATGCTCGGCCTGTAAGTGAGCGGGCCGAGCGTGTGGCCAGTGTCGTGTTTTTGGCGGCGAGTGTTTTTTGCCATCGCGCCCTCACTGGCTCACGCAGACGTATTGCGAAGCCGTCATGCCGAGCGCGCGTGCGGCGCCAAGCGAAAGATCGAGACTGGCGAGACGATGTACCATCATGACGCCCTCGCAAATTTGCCGAACATCTTTTCTGCGGCTGCTTTGTAAGCGGCATGGGCATCTTTTGGGTCTGTAAAGAAGCCTAGATGAACTTGCTTTCTATTTGGATTGATTTTTGCGGCCCACTTTGATTTCTGCTTGCTCCAAAAAACTCCTTTGTAGCCCGACGTATTATTTTTTTTCTTTTTTGAATTGAACCCATTTTCCGCGTTCGTTGCCGGCCTAAGATTGCTCCACCAGTTGTCATCACGATTAGTATTTTTGTGATCGATCTGTAGCGTGGGCCAATGCCCTGTCATCCACAAACATGCAAGCCGATGCGCACGGTAGCGAGAACCGTCTATTCCAATGAATCGGTAGCCGCTTGGCTTTACGTCTCCTGCAACCTCGCCAACTTTAGTTGTGCTACTGAGATATTTTTTCCAGATAAAAATGCCCGTTGCCGGGTCGTAATCTAGAACGTCCTTCAATCGGGCTTGTGTGATCATCGGGCCACCGAGAGCACGCGCGGCCACGGCTCTTGCGTGGCGCGACCGTGAACAGCGAGATTCCAATGACCGTTGTCGGCATAGCCCCAGCGCGCGCCGCTGATGACGCCGCATTTGTCGGCGGCGGCATTGGCGACTGATCGCGGAATATGCGGCGAGGTCACATCGCGGCGCACCTGATTGATGTCGAGGGCGCGGCCGGAAGGATGCAGGCTGCCGCGCACGGTGCCGTTGCCGTAGCCGCGCATAGCCTTGATGCGCGCGCCAGCAGCCTCGACGTGATCGACCACGCATTGCAACGCGGCGCGCGCGCCCGGAGATACCCGAACGGCAATGCCTCTACTGGATTTTACTGTAGTGCCTTTCGCGCCGAGCACTGGCCACGCCCGATGCCGGCGGGATGTGGCTCTCTCCCTGGTCACAGCCAGCGCGCCCATGCAGGTCACGCGGCCGTTGTTGTCGTAGGAGCAGGGCGCGGAGGTGACGTAGCCGCGTTCGCGCGCCTGCGCCGGCATCGACGCGAGCAGCAGAAGCGCGATGGCAAGTCCGGTGCCGGCGAGCATCGACAGGATTGCGGTGGTGGGATCTTCCGCGTCGTCGGGGTGTGTCATGGGGTTCACCGCACCACGACGCCTTTCGGCGCGCCCTTTTTGAGCCAGTCGCACCACGCTCTCAGCGCATCGCAGCCGGCAGACTGATCGGGCGCTTCCGGCACCCCAGGCACCAGAAGCATGTCAGAACCCGGAATCTTGGTCGGGCGTCCGCGCACCTTGCGCGTGCGATAGCCGTGACGCGCGTGAACTTCGATGAAGTCGCGCAACGTCCTCGCTGGACCGCGCGCGATTGGCAGCGCGCCGTCAGGGACGGAGCGCGCGAAATCGATGTGACCTGAAGCGTAGCAATAAGCGTGCATGATGCTCACTCCGCTGTTGCTGTTGCCGGCGCATCGCGCCAGATCGCAATGCCGGCGCCATCGCTTTGCATCGACAGGCCGCAGGAACATTTCAGGGGATCGAGGCCGGGGTGCTCGTGTGCCTTGTGGCAGCTCGGGCATTCGAAATAGGCGACGACTGCTTCGACGCTCGGGCAGAATTTTGATGGCTGGCGCCGCGTGCGGTAGATCGCCATCAGATCGACGCGCTCGGCGTGGGCGGGGATTGCGTTGTTGGTCATGACGCCCGCCCCCTCGCGTTTTCGGCGGCTACGATCTCGACGCGCTCCCGCATGCGCAGCGCCCATCGCTCCTCGAATTCCACGTCGGCTGCTGCACACGCCGCGCGCAGAGCGGGTGCCTCGGCGGCAACGCGGGCGCGAAAATCATCGCGCCATTGTTCGAGCAACGCGTCGACTGCCGCTGCACGCGCCGGATAGGTCGCGAGTTGCGCCGTGAGCCATCGATGCGTGCGCCAGCGCTGCACATGGGCGTCGTGCTCCGACGGACCGAACATGAAGGCGAGGCAGTCGCTTGCCGATGAGAAGAGATACGCGCCGGCCGATGGCCACGCGGCGCCGCCGAATAGTGCGTGGGACCGGGAAAGATCAGCCATAGACGATCTCCCCGAGCGCGACGTATTGGAGAAAAACGTCTTGGGTGATGTTGTCGTCGTTCTCGGCCATCATGTCCCCGAAGTGGTCGGGGGAGTTTTTGGCCATCAACGCGAGGCCCTTGGCGAAGTCGTCCTGATTGCAGCGGTGGCGTTTTAGGTTGCTGCCCTTCGCCTCTTTGCTCTCGTCGAGAATTTCGATGATCTCAACGGTGAACTGGCCGCCGAAAATCTTTTCCTGGTCGTACCAGTTGCCAAGCTCGTTGAGTTTCTTCTCCCAAGCGCCGCGCAGATAGACACCCGCGCACCAAGCGCGCGTCATGTGGTTGCCTTCGATGGCGCCAACCATCATGTCGGCGATGCGGCGGGCCGGAACCTCAATCTCAATTTTGATGGATGGCGCCGGCAGCGTCGGGGCTTTGGGCGAAGATCGCAGCGCGGGTTGTGTGGACACGGGCAGCCCTCCAGAATCGCGAGAGGGCAGGTTTACACCAGCGATGTAAGCAGTCAAGCAATTTTACACTTAGAGTGTAAGGTGGTGCGGCGTATGCGCGATCTATCAGCAGGACAGCCAAGAAAAGGTCAGCAAGGTTGACGTTGTATTTCTGTGGACGGTAACTCCCCGGCAAAGCTCCCTCGCCTCAGATAGCGGAAATAAAAAAGACAATCAGGGAGGGAAGCCAATGGGCGACGTCACTCCCTTCAATCGGGGCGGGGGTGACGGGCCGCGCGATCCGCATGAGCTTTGGCTGCGGCGCCAAGCGCTCCAGATCGCCGCGCAATTGCCGGATAATATCGATGATGCGATGAGAATTGTGCGGTTGGTCGAATTGCTGCTGCGGACCTTCGTGAACCCGCAATCGCCGACCTAGGCGCGCTTGGCGCCTTTCTGTTTTTCCAGCCGCTCCATCTCGATCGCCAGCTCATGCGGCAGACCGCGCAGATCGCCGAAGTAAATATAATCGAGGCTGACGCCCGTGCGCCGGCAGATCGCCATCGCGTTGTCCACGCCAATGCGCGAATCGCCGGTTAGGACATTGTTCCAGGCCGAAATCCCGATGCCGCAAAGGCGAGCAAAGGCGGAATCGCTGATCGGCCGCGCGTTCTTCTGCGCTGCGCTATAGGCCTGCTGGATCAGGCGCAAACGGTGCGCCATCGCCCGCCAATCGTGGTTTTTTGGAATAGTCATTGCGGCGGAAAGGCTTTCAAAATCCGCCCCTTGCCGCCATCTATGAGACACCAAACTTGACACCTTACACCTCAAGTGTAATTTCATCGGCCCATGAAGATTCGGACCCTCTCAACGGTTGATGCAGTCATCGACGAAATCGGCTCCTTGCGCCTCCAGGAGATCACCGGGAAGCGAAGCGCCAACCTGACCAACTGGCGCGAACGCGGTCGTTTCCCTCCCACCACCTTCAAAGTCATGGAAGCCGAGTTGAAGCGACTGCATTGTCGCGCGCGCGGCTCGCTGTGGAGCCAGATAGAAGTCGTGAAGTCGCGCGCGGCTTAAGGAGGACATGAGGCGAGCCGCCGTTGTTTCCAGGCCCTCATCCGCTGCGATGAGGGTGATCCTGCGGTGGCGTAGGATTTTGCGGCGGCTCACCTGATGTTCATTGCGTTCGAGTGTGCGTGTCAGGAGTGCGTGAGTCTTGGAAAGTTTGTCCCGCGCTCGGGAAAAGTTGTCCCGCGTATCCATGACCGAGTTGCGTCGCCTTGTCGCCGCGGTGGCAGGTCCAAAGCAATGGACCGACACCCGCGATAGCTGGCTGCACCGCGCGGCGCGGCGGGCCGGTCTTGGCGACCGCATGATGAAGCGGCTGTTTTACGCGGAGATCGACGACCCCGACCATCCGGCGGTCGTCAAACTGATGGAAGCGGCGGCGCACTATGAAACCGAAAACCTCGCGGATCGCCTCGACGAGATGGCGCAGACCTTGCGCCGGCTTATCGTGGTGCGGGGAAGGGCGGGCGAACCATGCCTGCCCTTGAGCAAGCCCCGGTAAGCACCACCGCATTCTCAACCCCGCGCGGCGCCTGGGTGATCTACCGCGAGCGCCAGGATCATGTTTCCGGTGAGCGCTACGTCGCGCGCAAGTTCTACATCGGCAAGCTGTTCACCTTCGACGCCGATGAAGAATTACACGCCGACACCATCGAGGAAGCGCGCGCCTTGCTGCCGCCTGGGCTGATCAATGTCGGACGGCAGGATGGCGACGAGTTCGAAGTCATCGAGACGTGGTGCTAGCCCATGCTGACCAGACAAAACCTCGACGCCACCTTCGCCGTCCTGGTCGCGAAAGCCGTTGCCGGCGAGCGCTGCCCGCAACGCGGCCGGATCAACACCGATGGCTTGAATTCGGCATGGGTGGTGGAACTTGCGCACGCCGGCCGCATCCGTATTGAGATTTCTGGCCAAAACTATCGCACTGTCGAAATCCTCAAAGGCCCACACAAGGGAAAAACAACTGCGCCCGATCCGCACCGCAGTAGGCCCTGGAAGATCATCGACCAAAACGGCACGCGCACACTGAGCGGCAGCGTGAGGTCTCCACCGAGAAAATTGCCGTCGGCGCCGCGGCTGCTGCCCTACGCCGGCAAGGAGAAATTATGAGTCGGCCTTGGATGCCACTTTACGTCGCGGACTACCTTGGCGATACCCGCCATCTGACGGCGGCACAGCACGGTGCGTACCTGCTTTTGTTGATGCACTACTGGCAACACGGAGAACTGCCGGACGACGATCAGCAGCTTGCTCGCATAGCCAGCATGACTGACGATGAGTGGAGAGTAGCAAGACCTGTTGTTCGGGCGTTTTTTCAGGACGGGTGGTATAATAAACGGCTTGTTCGAGAGTTAGCCGAATCCGCTGCGGCTTACGAGAGACGCAGCGCGGCCGGTAAAAAACGTCACATAGCCAAACCCCCTCCACCCCAGCAATGTTCCAGCATTGACCTAGCATTACATCAGCAATCACTACCACAAGAACAAGAAGTAGATGGTGGTGGTGGCGCGCGCGCGCGCGACCCCGTTGTTTCACGTGAAACCAGCCTGATCTCATCGGAGGCCATGGTGATAGCGGACGATCTCGCGGTGATCGCGGGTCACGATCCGCGATTTTTGCCGCCGGGTTTTGCCGGCGCGGCAATGCGAGTTCAAGCTTGGCTCAATTACGGATGGACGCGCGAGGTGATGGTCGCCGCGGCGCGCGGAGCCATGTCGCGCAAGGCGGATGGTCCGCCGCAGACCGTGAACTATTTCGAAAAACCGATCAGCCGGATGGTCGCGCAGCAATCGGCGCCGATCGCAACTGTGGAGGAAAATCATGTCGCCCAATCTTCCGGCGTTCAGAGTGGAGCGGGCCGTCGAAACAATCAAAGCACTATCCTTGCCGGATTTACTGCAGCGCTCAGTGAGTGCTCTGGGTCACGCCTCGGTCCAGGGCCCGCCAAAAATCTGGAAGGGGATAGAATACCGGCAATCGCACATGGTCACAACGATCCCGCGCCAGTTCGCGCCGTCGCCGGAAGATCGTGAGGCCATCGCGAAGCGGATAGCGGAGTTACGGCGTTGCGTCGCGCATTGCGACATCGATCAGTCCTGCGCATTGGTGGCGCAACTGCAACTGCAACTCGCGTCGAAAACCTTAACCGACGAAGGCGCTAAGGCGCTGGCGAAGGGCTTTATCGCGGTGGTGGAAGACATACCTACTTTCGCCGTGGCCGAGGCCTGCCGGCGCTGGTTACGCGCCGAAACCGGGAAGATCGGCGATGGCAAAGACGCCTATGTCCCGCGCTTCGTATTCGCGCCGTCGCCGCCAGAACTTGCGATGGTGGCGCGGCCCATCGTGTTCGTGGCGACGGTGCAGATCAGCCAACTCAAGCGCTTGCTTGAAGCGAAGATTGTCGAGGATTTTCCGGAACGGCCGGAACTGGCGCACCTTGCTGGTAAAGCCGTTTCCGGCCTTGCCGCCAGCATGAAGGCGCCGATGACGGGTTACGCCGTCGAAGCTGATCTGCCTGCCGACGGCCAACACGCTTTGCGGGTCCAGGCCGACCTGACCGCACGCAAGGAACGTAATGCGATGCGCGAGCAGACAGCATGACCGCTCGAGCATCACTCCAGACCGCGATCAAGGATCCCGACGCCGCCCAGGCCAAGAAGCTGCTGGCCGAGCTCGAGGAGGTGGTGCGCGACCTGGCGCCGCTGCTTATCGAGGCCCGAGTAAGGCTCGCGCACGTCTTTGGGGAGGGCCGTGAGTTGCAGGTGGCGCAGGCCATCTATCCCACGCCGGTGCGGATCGCCAGCACGCCACTGGGGCGCTCGTTCTTCCCGGATGCGTTCCGGTCGGTTGCCGCGCTGCGGCGCGCCGTGGACGACGCCAAGGTGATTGCCGCGCAGGTGCGGGAGCTTCCGGGGAAGGTTTGAAGAGGGAATTCCTACATGAAAGAGCCAGTTGACCACATCTTGCGCCCTTGCCTCCCGTGGCGGACCGATGATGCAGCGATCACCGAATGCGGATACGCTGCGGGGTCGGTAAAGACGATTACGCGGCCGGAGTTCTTCCAGCGCATCAAAGACCTAGGCAAGCAGCGCACGGCCATGCTGACGTGCATGACGTGCGCTCAAACTGCCGAGCGATGGGGAACGTGGGATGATGACCCGCGCCGCGCGCTCGACCGAGAGATCACTTGGGAATACGGCGGCGGCTACCGGGCGCGCGCGGATCGCGGCGAGCGTCTCAAGGACGAGTTGCTGGCTATCGCTGCGCTGATCGAGGCACGTCGCGACGAGTTCGACACATTTATGGCCACGACAGAGCAGCGGCGCGAGTGGCTTGAGAAGAAAGCGGCGCTTGATCAGAAACGACCAGCACGCAGTTCTTCCCCACTTTAGCCCGCTAAATCATCGCTTTAACTCTATCAAGCAACTCATTGTCATATCACTGGATTTTATGTACCGAATAGGCCTATAGTGCTGACCTATTCGGGGGTCGGATGGCCGACACACAGCACTGCGATCATCCGGCGCAGCCGGTGCGCGAGGACGCGGCCGGCGCCGGCGCGTGCCCCTTTAAGGTGGGCGAAACGGTTACGGTCATAGGAGTGGTTGCCAAGGTGTGGCCGCGCGAAGAGGGACAGGCGCAGCAGTGCGTGCACGTCCGATTCAGGGGCACCGTCCAAGGGAGCGCGATGTTCACGCCGGTTCCTATCGACATCATCCGCTCCGCGCCCGGTGGGGGATCAACATGAAAATGTAACCGCGTCGATTCGGTGCGGCTCTGTGAGGGGCGCCGCGCGCGAAATATAACAAAATTGCTATATCGGACACAGGAGCCATCGGCAGCGTGTGAGGCTGGTGGTGGCGGTAAAACAATCAGTCGAAGTCGAAAAGCTCCTGCATTGGGCCTACGGCGACGAGCTTAGCAAGCGCACGACGTCATCCGCCGAAGGCATTTGGGATCACATCGAAGAATGGGGCCAGCGCGGCGGCATCGATCCCGGCCACGGCGCCGCGCAACGCTATCCGCATTTCGGACTGCCGCATCCCGACGCTTACAAGATCGAGATCGCCGTCACGGCGCTGCCAAACCTGGTGCTCGACTGGGCGGCAAGCTCCGACGCGATCTTGGGCGGCATGGCGGCGCTGCTGCAAAGCCGTGACGTGCTGCTGGTGCGCACCTTGCGCACTTCCGCTTTAGTAACCATGCACGCCAAGATGAACTCGCGCCCGGATTGGCGCGAGGAACCGCCACGGCCGTGTCGGATTCAGGCCGAGCGCGGGCGCAACCGGCCCAAGATCATCGGCGAGTGCAAGGGCAGGGACCGCTATACCATCGGCTCGTATTGCCCGCTGCAATGGGAGCCGTCGCCAATTTCCATCGCGGAATTGCGCGCCGATTATGCGTGCTGGCACCGCGGACTGACGACGCTCGCGCAAACGCTCGAACTCGATGAACATATAGCGCTGCCGCCGACGGCGCCGGCGCTACCCTGGGCGGGTGAGAAAGACCCGCCGCGCCGGATTTTCTATATTGGAGAGCGCGCACAAGCGCAGACGTTACCGCTGAATCCCCAACGCCCGCTTGCATTTGGCGCGGGCCGCAAAAACAGAAATAGCTCTGTTCGATTTCCGCTTGACTTGGGGGCAAAGACTTGACTACGCGGTGATGGTCGGAAAATCCCGATTGAAGCCCGCGCCCCCAAGCGCGGGTTTTTGCGTTCCCTGCGGCGGCCACGTCCGTGGCGTCCACACGCGCTCAACCGACGTGAGAACCGAAGCACGACCGGGCGCGATCAAATCCGCCACGGGTAAGCCGGCGCCGTGTCCCGGCCCGCAGGGGTCAACTTGAGTTGACAGGTTATTCACCTTAGCGTCACCGGCATGGGTGAGGGTCACAAGGCTAGAGCGCAGCGCTTTCGGGTGCAGTACGAGCGGTTTGACGTGCTCGATATTTTTCGGCGCGATGCGTGGCGGTGTCAGATTTGCGGTTGTCCGACGCCCTCTAACTTGAGAGGGACGACTGATCCGCAAGCTCCGCATCTGGACCACATCACCCGCTTTCAAAAGGTGGATCGCACACCCAAGCAAACTGCCAATGTTCCTGTCTGCGCTGCAATTTGCGCAAGGGAAATCGCGCCCCGGCAATTCCTAAGCCGCACATTAGCGAGCTGGCCTATATACCGACCAAGCCGAAGGTCAGGCGGCGCTCCACTAAGACTTATGTAACCTATTAGTTACATACGGGACTATCCGGCGCGCCTCAACGCGCTCGCGTGGTCCCGGTCAGCCCTCATCGGCTCCGCTGTCCAGGCTGGCCGGGACGCGCTTCATAGGAGGGTCGGCTGATGAACGTCGAGGCCATCGCTCGGGTTTGCCACGAGGCCAACCGCGCATATTGCGAATCGCTGGGCGACGCATCGCAGCAACCATGGGAGCAGGCCCCCGACTGGCAGCGAACAAGCGCCATCAACGGCGTGCAGTTTGCGCTCGATCATCCGGATGCCAAACCGTCCGACAGCCACGAGTCGTGGCTCGCCGAGAAGCGCGCCACCGGCTGGAAGTTCGGTCCGGTGAAAGACCCGGAGAAGAAAGAGCATCCGTGCTTCGTGCCCTACGCAGATCTGCCGCCGTCGCAACGCGCGAAGGACATGCTCTTCCTCGCCGTTGTGCGGGCACTCGCAGCAGGCTAATCGGATGAGCGGCCGTTCCCTGCACCTGCGGGAAGGCGTCCTCATCACCAACCGCAAGACGGACAGGCGCCAGTCACCGAAGCGGCCGATGATCGAGCGCTTACACGATCTCGCTGTGGCGGGGATCACGCCATTACCGGACGGACAAACTGAAGTCCGCATGGTGTTCGATCTGCCCGACTGGTTGCAGTGCCTCGTTTCGAAGGGCGAGCACAAGGACGGGGTGACGGTTTTCCCGCGCGGCTTCGTTCGGATCACGAGCTGGTCGGCCGAGAAGTGCTTCATGCGCGCGCAGGCATTCTTTCGCGATGTAGCGAGTGAGCGGGGCGCCTTCACTCGCCGAGCCGTCATCATCAACACGCAAAACCCGAGGGCGAGCTACAGCCGGTGGATGAGCGTGGTGCGCGGCGCGCTGGTGATCTCCTCCGGGGTGCATGAGCCCAAGGTGTTCGAGGCGGCTTAGAGACCAGCGGAACCCCGCGCGATATTTAATTTCACAAGGAGAAATGCAGATGCACGACGCAAAAGGCCGTGAGTTGAAGGTCGGCGATATTGCCATGATCCCGGTCAAGATTACCGAGCTCCATGCCACCGAGGATTACTGCAACGTAAGCGCCAAAAGCCTATTCGGTCGGCGCCCGGACAAGGAGAAAGAGACATTCAGCGCGATCAACACTGGTGTGATGCTCCGCGCCAACCCCGGTGATGAGAACGAATATCCTCAGGGAGAGGTTCACTGAGAACTGCCGAGCTACGCCCACACAAAGAAACTGCTGCGCGGCGGTGATGCCCCTGTCAGCAGCATGAAGAGAGGGCGACGCGCGTGAGGCCATTGTGCCGCACTGGACGCAGTAAGCGCGCGGATCAATTCGAGGCGGCATGATGGCATTCGTTGTTGAGCACATCCGCCATCGCGGGCCGCCTACGCCCAAGAGCGTGAAGCCGGCGCCGCAGCCGACCGGCAAGTCGCCGCTCTCCGTCGAGATGGAAGCGTTGGCCGAACGGATCGGCCGCATTCGCCCCGTCGGCCGCAACGGCGATGCCGACCCGTTTTACCTCGATCGCTCGCAGGTGAAGGACGACGCGCGCAAGTTGGCTGAATGGGAGCGGACCGGACGTCAGCCGGCAAACTACGTGCTGGCGGGCGAGCGCGGCATGCGGGATGAACACCGCACGCGGTATTCGCGGCGATGATTGACCTCGCGCGTGAAGAGTCGATCGAGGCCACCATCATCGAGGCGCAGCTCGACGCCAGGGACGATCGGGAGCCGGTCAAGATCATGGCCTGCGCCGGCTGGCCGCGGTGCGAATTACAAGATGGGCGCGCACTCAATGCGATGAGCCGGCATTGCCCCTGGTGCAGCGTGATCCTGGTGCAGCCGGACGGCACCTACAGCCGCAGCGATCCTCCGGTCGCCTGAAGGCCCGAAAGCGGCCAAACGCGGTGAACGGCCGGTAAACGAGCCCGTAGGAACCCCGCACAGCGATTATTCGAACCGTCCAGGTATCTGGACATGGGGGTAAATCGCCCTCGCGTGGCATGAAAACAATCACCGGATATCAAGATGGGCCACGGCGGCAGACGCGAGAACTCCGGCCGCAAAGCCGGCAGCGCCAATCTCAAGACCCGCGAGATTGCCGACAAGCGCGCGGCCGACGGCAAGCTGACGCCAGTCGAGGTCATGCTCGACAACATGGATTTCTACCATCACCGTGCCGACGAAGTGCTTGAGCGCCTATTGACCGAGATCCCGCAAGCCGGGGAGGCGATAGCCGCCAGCAGCGAGGATCCCGCGATCGCACAGGCTGGCGCCGACACTGCGCGGCAAGCCGCGCTCGATACCCTCAGAAGCATTCTCCGCCTGCGTGAAATGGCCGGTGAAGCAGCGGTGCAGGCCGCGCCCTTCATGAACGTGCGCCTGGCCCCGATGGTGGTGAAGCCGGACGACGGTGGCGAAGATCATGTGCCGCTGGCCGAGCGCCTGAAAGCCTACGCCCAGGCGGAAGCAATCGAGGCCAGCCAGGGCAAGGTCGTGGCATTGGGCGGGAAGAAATAACCGTGCGGCATCACGCGTGACCCATCCCCCCGCTCGCTTCGAGCCCTACGACGAGACCGATCATAAGCTCCGCGCCGACCTGAAGCTCTACTGCCGCAACCTAGTCAAGATCGGCACCAAGAAGCCGGGTGAGTTGCTGCCGTTCGTGTGGAACCACGCGCAGCAGCAGCTTCACGCCAAGCTTGAGCGCCAGCGCGAGGCTAGAGGCCTGGTGCGCGCGATCATTCTCAAGGCGCGGCGCCTGGGGATTTCAACTTACGTCGGTGCTCGCTACTACCACCGCTCAACGCTCTGGCGCGGGCATCAGGCCTTCATCCTCACGCATGAGGACAGTGCAACGCAGACCTTGTTCGACATGGTCAAGCGGATGCACAACAACATGCCGGCCGATTACCGGCACGCGCTCAAAGCCGCCAACGAGAACGAGCTAGACTTCGCCGACACCGAGAGCGGCTACCGCGTTGGCACCGCCAAGAACACGGCGGGCTTAGGTCGCGGCAAGACCATTCAGCTATTCCACGGCTCCGAGGTGGCGTTCTGGCGCGGCGCCGAGACGCACTTTGCCGGCGTCATGAAGGCGATGTCGCTGGTCGAAGGCACCGAGGGCATTCTCGAAAGCACGGCCAACGGCGTCGGCGGCACCTTCTACGAGCAATGGGGCTTGGCCGAGAAAGGCCAGTCCGACTTTATCCCAATCTTCCTGCCGTGGACGATCGACCCGGACAACCGCCGCCCGCTCACGTCCGACTATGAGCCTTCGCTTGAGGAAGAAGAATACGCGCGGCTCTACAAGTTAGATGCCGAGCAACTGTGCTGGCTGCATTACGAGAACATCACGCTCGGCGGCAAGCCCGGCCGCATCTGCTCGCTGTTTCGCCAGGAGAACCCGGCGACCGCGGCTGAGGCGTTCCAGACTACCGGCACCGACAGCTTCATTACCGGCGAATCGATCCTGCGCGCCAGGCGCTTTACCGCTCCAAGCCAGAAGTATCTGCCGCGCGTGCTCGGCGTCGATAGCGCCCGCTCGATTGGCGAGACCGGCGACGACACTCGCATTGTCGACCGCCAGGGCCGCCGCGCCGGCGAAATCTCCATCGTGCTGCGCACCGACAGTGAGGTGAAGATCGCGCACGAGGTCATGAAACTACTGCGCGACAACCCGGACATTCGCAAGGCCTTCTTCGACGTGACCGGCGGCTACGGCTCGGGCGCCTACGACATCTGCAGGACCAACGGCTTCGAGGATCGTGTCAGCGCCGTCAACTTCGGCTCGAGCGCGCAAGAAGAAAACGAATACGTCAACCGCCGCGTGGAAATGTGGCACCGGATGCGCGATTGGCTGCTCGATCCGGGCGGCGCACAGATACCGGACGACGACGTCGCCCATCGACACTTAGCGGCGCCCTGGCTGCTATCACCCGACAGCAACAGCCGCAAGCGACTGGCGCCGAAAGAAAAGATCAAAGACAAGCTCGGGTTCTCGCCCGACTTTGGCGATGCGCTCGCACTGACGTTTGCCGAAATCCTCCCCGTCGAGATGCCCGACGAAAAGCCCAAATGGGCACAGGGCATGGGCGATGAGGATGGCGGCGGCGACTTCATGACCCGTTAAACCCCCACGGAGAACAACTATGTCGAGTACCGCACTACAGCGCTTGCAGGCCGCGTTCGGTTCAGCATGGCACGTTAATTCCGATGCTGCGCTCGCGCAGGTCGTCGCCGAGATCGATCGCGCTAACCCGACCGGCGCCCAGGACTATTACGTCGACCTCAACGTGGCGGATACCGGAGACGGCACCATCGCCGCGCCATTTGCCACGCTGGCCGAGGCCATCACTGCCAGCAATACCAGCATCGGGCTTTCCGCCAACCGCTGGTGGGCGCGGCGCAACCGCATCTTCGTGATGGGCGACGGCATCACCGAAAGCCTGACCGTGCTGCCCGAGAAGTGCGACATCATCGGCATCGGCTCCGATCTCTACCCGTTCCCGCGGATCATCGGCGCACATGCCATCGTGTTGAACAAGGTGGCTTGCCGTTTCATCAATATGGGCTTCCAGGCGACGGGCACGGGTGACTTGTTTGCCGCCCCGGCCGGCTGCCATGGCCTGCAGTTTCTGGGCTGCACGTTCACGCCCGCCACCGCCGGCAATACCAAGGCGCTGGAAATCACCGATTCGGCCCACGTCAGGGTTAAGTGGTGCGATATCCTCACATCGGCCGGCGCACTTGCCACCAGCATCTTCGGGCTTGGTATCGGCATCGAGGGCACGGCGGCGATCCACGACTTCGATATCAGCGACAACTTCATCTTCGGCACTGCCGGGGTCGCGGTGGCCAACGGCACAACGCAGGGCAGCCGGATTTCCCGGAACACCATCCGGGCGGAGGGCGGCCTGTGCATCAACGACGATTCCGATGATGTGGCCTGTGTCGATAACCGACTTATTTCGTCCAACGCCGGTCTTGTCGAGGCGAATTTCTGTGATTGGAACTCGCTGCTTGCCGTCAACAACATCGGCTCCTCGAACTCCGCGCACAACGCCCCCGTCCCGGCGGTGGTGGTGCTGACCTCGTAAGGGTCGGCGACCTTTGAGGCGGCGGAATTCGCTGCCGCCTCTTGCTGATTTGCTCGGGAGCGCGGCCTATGCAATCCAAGATCGTCAACAAGACGCCAACCGTCCAGGCCACACCCGATTATTCCGACGGCGACGTGATCGGCGGCAAGATGACGCTGTCGGACGCGGTTGCGTTCATCGGCGATAGCGGCTCGATCAAGTCGGCACTGGTTTATTCCGCGGTCGACATCGGCGCCGGCATCCCGATCCGGGCGTTCCTGTTCAGCGCCGATCCGACCA